>Ga0209401_1003354_pt1 | contig 10113 bp, 16 predicted proteins | sample M_140807_MF_Meta_FD_187318 | JGI IMG/M metagenome (GOLD analysis project Ga0209401, IMG submission 187318) | Freshwater microbial communities from Lake Montjoie, Canada to study carbon cycling - M_140807_MF_MetaG (SPAdes) (version 2) | ecosystem: Environmental > Aquatic > Freshwater > Lake...
ACTCACCTTTGATTCCATGGCATCTTCGCCAAAAACAATCCCATCCCACACCAATCGGTTATTCCTGCAAAAATCAAACCCGCCCCGACAAAGCCGCTAAGAAAAAACCAGAGCGGATCGACCCATGAACCCAGCACTACTCCAAGTAGGGCCATAGATCCCGCCCCGATCCTCACCTGACGCTCGATCGAAATCACTCCTTTACCCCTCACCACAGACAAACCAGCCGCTTCCCAAGCCTTGGTGCCACCCTCCACCACGAGACAGTGGGGAATTCCCTCAGCCAGAAACTTCTCCGCCGCCCTCCGTGCTCGCGTTCCACCCGCACAAAGAAATACCGCAGGAGATTGGGCACTGATGCTTAACTCGGTTGCGATTTTCTTAGGCTGAAGTCCATCTAGGGGATAAAGCAAAGCCCCCGTGACATGTACCTGCTGAAACTCTCCAGGAGATCGAACATCCACAAAGTGCATTCGCTCCCCTGCCAACCGTCGAGCCTCCACCTGTTCGGGCTTCATGACAACGATCTCCATCCACCCAACCTACGCCCCCACCCAACCCAACTCAAACCATCCCAATCCTCGACTCAACCTATGGTTGTTACAATTGTAACACGTATAGGGAGGCCTTTTTTAGGCCTCACTCCTGAAATAAAGTCGATAGGATCTCCTTCGCTGTGCTCCTCGCCTTCCATAAACCGTACGGAGTCCTCTCCCAATTCACTCCCGATGGCTCACCCAACCGTACCCTTGCCGAATTTGGCTTTCCCAAAGACATTTATCCACTGGGTCGGCTGGATGCCGATTCGGAGGGCCTCCTTCTCCTCAGCGACGAACCCGGCCTCAATACGCGTCTCTTGGACCCGAAAAATGCCCACACCCGCTGCTACTGGGCTCAAGTGGAAGGAATGCCGACATCAACCGGCTTAGAAAAACTCTCCCAAGGAGTTTCCATCGGCGATCATCAGACCCTTCCCTGTCGCGCCTGGCTTCTGGAACCCCAACCCCAACTCCCTCCACGAGATCCCCCCATCCGTGTCCGCAAAACCGTTCCTGACTGCTGGATCGCTCTCGAATTAACTGAGGGCAAGAATCGGCAGGTTCGTAAAATGACCGCTGCCGTCGGTCACCCCACCCTGCGTCTACTGCGTGTCCGGATCGGTGCTCTGGAATTAGGCGACCTCAAACCTGGTCACTGGCGGGAACTATACCCGGCTGACCGTCAGCTCCTTTTCTGATCCTTGCTTCATGCACCTACTCGTGTATACACGAGTACATGAAGACAATTACCTTGGATGAACCTGCTTACGCCCGGTTGAAGGCCTGGAAAAAGGGGGGGAACGAATCCTTCTCCAGCGTAGTCAAACGCGTCGTGCCCGAACCCGGCACCCTCGGATCCTTCCTCCGTTTTGTGGAAACCCACCAAACCGACCGTCTCCCCGGCAACGACAAGATGGAAAAAGCCATTACCCAGAAGTCAGCATCCAAACATAACCCATGGATCTGATTGCCGATACGACCCTACTGGTGGGTCTCTGGAGAAAACAGTCCTGGGCCCAATCCTTCGCCAATCGTAACGCCGATCAATCGATCGGCCTCCCCTGGGTTGTTTTGGGCGAGTTCTGGCACGGCGCCGAGAAGGCCAAACACGATCCGGAACGAGTTCGCCAGTTCCTCAGTATCGGATTACCCATCCTCAACGCCGAGCCAGTCATTCCGATCTACGCCCGCCTCTGCTCGTCGTTGCAAGATCAACCTTCCTACAAACTCGTGGGACAAAATGATCTTTGGATCGCCGCCACGGCATTAGCCCTTCAGAAACCCCTGATCACCCGGAATCGACGACATTTCGACAAGATCAAGGGTCTACGTTTTCAGGCCCTTCTGGACGAATAACTTTCCCCTTCGACACGCGTCACTGCAGTACTTCACCTCGTCCCAATCCCGCTCCCACTTTTTCCTCCAAGAGAAAGGTCTTCCGCACCTTAAGCATATTTTTTCGGGTAAATTCTGCTTGGCGACGCTTTTGCCAGCCCGTCGCACGGTTATCGAACCGCCGCCCAGATCCGATGCACATCATCATGATCTTCCAACTGCTGCAAAAAGGCTCCCACGTCTCCCCTCGCCTCATCGCCCAACTCAGGGTAACTCTTGGGCACAAAGCCCAACTCACTCGTCACCACTGTCCACCCACTTTTCTTGAGCCAATCGGTTACCCCATGCATCGTCGTGCGATCGGTTAAAAAACGAGCCCCGCACATCTCCTCGGGAATATCGTCATTTTGCTGATGAGTTAAAGCTTCCACCTCGTTCGCACCCGCCTCAATCGCCGCCCCCTCTCGATCTGTATCCATCTTGGGATGATGAGCCTCGACAATCCCGACCTGATCAAAAAGAAACTTGTTACTTCCAGAAGAGCCTAACGAACCCGCTTTAAACAAGACTCGTATCTCAGGAGCCGTTCGATTGTGATTATCCGTATACGCTTCCACGATCAGAGGAACTTTGTGTGGGGCATATCCCTCAAACACCATGTGCTCTAAGGAGTCCTTTCCCTCTCCCGTTCCCGATCCCTTCTGAATCGCACGCTCGATGATATCCCGAGAAACACTTTCCTTGCGGGCTCGCTCCAATGCCGCCGCCAATCGGGCATTCAGCGTAGGATCGGCTCCCTGCCTGGCTGCGAGGCTGATCTCCCGAACAAACTTGCTCGTTGTCTTCGATTTTTTTAGGGAGGCAACCTCCCTCTTTGCATGTAGCCACTGTCTTCCCATTCAAAAAACCTAGTCGAATCCCCCCACCCGACTCAACCCCTTAGACGCTCCAAGGCAGGGGCCGGCAACCCACCGGATCCTAGCGGAATAATTAGCTCCTGCGCCGGCGATGAAGAGCAAAGCCAGCTAGACCAATCACCAGCATTGAGATGGTGGACGGCTCCGGCACGGCACCAACACCACCATCAGAGATCGCCTTAATTTCAGAACCAGAGAGGACAGTGTTAAAAAAAACAACACCATCCATGTCTCCGGTTAGTCTACTGTCTCCGTAGAAATCAGTCCCGCTAGGTCCAATTAACTTTCCTCCAAAAGCCATAAAGCCGTTAGGACTAATGTTTAGCCCTCCTGCTGATATGGAACTGGATGCTGCATAATTTCCATCGATATACAGATTGATCGCGGGGTTTGGCCCTAATCCATTGTAGGTAAAAGCTAAATTATACCATACCCCTCTGCTAAGGGCTGTCGCAGACGGCGCAGTTACAGATGAGTAGCCGGCAGATGATTGGATTTGGACATCCAACTTTGAGGTGTTGTCGGACAAGCCAAAATGAATCGGCCCCCCATTATTCCAATCATCCTTCATAATGCTTGTGTACCAACTAAAATTATCAAATTTCACCCAAGAGCTCATGGTCATAGTTGTTAAACCACCAACCACGGAAGGCGCTTTGATGTAGGTTGAGCCGTTGAAATGAAAAGCCTTATTGCCCGATGAAACGTCAGTATAACTTGCAGTTCCTGTCACCAACCCTGCGCCTCCCGCACCACGAATCGAATCGTCGGTATTGCCGTTGAAATCGTACTGAGCGATAACCGCCGCTCTTCCATAATTCGCAAAAACAAAGAGCATTAGAAACGAAATGGCTTTAATCATTTTGATATACTTACAATACATTTCCTGATTTAGCAACCGCTTATATGTGACAAATATGTTTCAGTGTGTTTTTTCTGTAAGGCATTGTATTACAATGTCTTTCTAGGTGGTTGCCTTGACATGAAGGGTTCCGTCCTCAACCGCTTGCTTGAATGTTTGCTCCATCGGCAAATTTAACATCTCCCCATAAATCAAGGCCGCCGTCACCACATCCCCCGATCCGGTCGGATCCTTCACTTTAACCTTAGGCGCGGGAATCGAAAACTTGGTTCCGTTTACCTCAGCTACCAACCCCTCTTTTCCCAAAGTCACCACCACGCCAGTCGTTCCATTTCCTGTCAGATTTCGTATACACCTCTCGACTCCCTTCATTCCTGTCGTCGCTTCTGCCTCCGCAAGATTGCATTTGATCCAGTCCGCCCCCGCTGCCACCGCCTCCCGCATAAGCGCCCCTCGGCTATCTACTAAAACAGTCACTCCCTTTTTTTGCAGATCCCCGATCACTTTTTTCCACCAACCTTTCGGCCAGCCTGTCGCCGAACTCCCCGCTACCACCCACCAATCCCCTGACTTTAAATTTCGCATCCAATATTCACGGATCTTTCTCCACTCCCTTGGCCTAATTTTCAGATCTTCCGTAAAAAAATCGATTCTCTCGATCCCCTCCCTTACCCACGCCCATCCTTGTCTCTCCCCCGCCCCTGCTTTGGGGTCAGACCCAGGCTCTGTCCCTACGTCTGTCTCTAAAATCGAAGAAGAGGAGACCGATACGGAAAACGTTGGGATACCCCACTGCTGCAACTGACGTGCAACGTTACGCCCCTTTCCACCCTTCGAGCAAAAACAGCGACCTGTCTTCTCCTCAAAATTTTTTTCAAAAACTGGATTGGGAGTAAAACACCACACCCTCGGCCGCACCCTGCCCCCACGAGACGAAATCAAGCGATGTCGATCTCCTTGGCCAAGTAAACGTCCTGCACCGCGTTGAGAAGTTCCACCCCCTCCTTCAGAGGCTTTTGGAACGCCTTACGACCTGAGATCAACCCCATCCCACCCGCCCGCTTGTTGATCACGGCCGTCTTCACCGCTTCGGCAATGTCGTTCTTCCCAGAAGCACCACCCGAATTGATCAGACCCGCACGACCGGCAAAGCAGTTCAACACCTGATACCGACAGAGATCGATCGGATGATCCGAGGTCAGCTCCGAATAAATCCGTGGATCGGTCTTCCCATAATCACTTCCTGCCATTTTCAAAGCAAGGTACCCACCATTATTTTCCGGCAACTTCTGCTTAATGATATCCGCCTGAATCGTCGAACCGAGGTGATTCGCCTGCCCCGTCAAATCCGCCGATAAATGATAATCCTTCTCCTTCGTCTTAAAGGCAGGATTTCGAATGTAACACCATAGGATCGTGTACATGCCGAGCTCATGAGCAATCGCGAACGAACGGGAAATCTCCTCGATCTGCCGCCCCGACTCTGGCGACCCGAAGTAAATCGTCGCTCCCACACCTACCGCCCCCATATCAAACGCCTGCTTCACTCCAGCAAATAGCTTCTGATCCGCTACATTCGGATAGGTCAGCAGCTCGTTATGATTGATTTTTAAAACAAAAGGAATCTGGTGAGCGTATTTTCGCGCTACCGCTCCCAATACCCCCAACGTCGAGGTCACCGCATTACAACCACCCTCAATCGCCAACTTCACGATATTTTCTGGATCAAAATAGTCAGGATTCGGCGCAAAGGATGCCCCAGCCGAATGCTCAATCCCTTGATCCACAGGCAGGATCGACAAATAGCCCGTCCCCCCCAAGCGCCCGTGGCTGAAGGTCGTCTGTAAATTCCGCAAAACGGAGATCGATCGGTCGCTATCCCGCCAAACCCGGCTAACAAAATCTGGCCCAGGCAAGTGCAAGCGGGATTTCGCCACAGTCTTACACGAATGCCCCAAAAGGCTCTTCGCATCCGAGCCTAACTGCTTTTCGATTTCTGAAAATTTCATCAAGAGACATCTTCTCTTTTTTTCCCTCACGGGTCAATCTTCCGCCATCCTCCATTCTTGCTCGGCTGGGGGAACTGTTTACTCTAATCCCTTATGGTTCGTTGGCTCTCTTTGGTCATTCTCGGCCTTCTCCTCAATGGAAGCGGTCTCTCCCTCCTCTGTTGGGCCGCCTACCAAAAATTCGTCACAGGCGGGGAGTGGTTTTGGTCAGGCGCCTTGGCTCTAGCCCTCAGCAATGCAGGAATCTGTTGCGTCGTAGGCGCAAAAAAGCCTGAAAAAACAAATCTCTGAACGTGCACCCCCACTCTCACTCTCACTCCTCCCCACCCTCTTTGCCCAACTACGGAAAAGTCGACCTCGTTCCCTTCAACGATGCTGAATATCTTCGTTGGTCCGAAGGCTTTGCTTTTCGGCGTCGTCGGGAACGCCAACGCGAAGGCAAAGTTCGAATTGAACCTGCCGCCCTATCGATCATCAGCTTTGCCGCAGAGTTCGGCGTTCGCTCCATTCTCTCCCGCCACTTTCACCTTGGGGATCGCCGCATCTTGCGATACCAAGACCCCGAACACGACGACCACCATCGCGGACGTCACCGATTCCGAGAACTGGATGCCGTGGCTTTTACGGGGGATAAAGCCACCGCAGTATTTGAGTTCAAACTCAGCGGACTAGGTTCCGCTTCCGCCGTCTCCCGCGCCGCGAAACAACTCCGCTCCGCCGCAGAGATGATCCGACAGGGATATGGCCACACCCCAAAAGTTGCCGTCGTCCTCATTCATGCCGGCGAAGGCCATCCTGATCTCGGCAAACCCGGAGGTCGTTATGGAGTCCGTCCCGTTCCCCTGGAAAAAGTCCGTCTCGATCATCTGCCCGATCAACCCATCCCCTGCTTTATTTTTTCAATGAAAGAGGCGATTGAAGAAGCCCGCCGAATCGGACATCAGGTCGATCACGAGTTGGAACGACGGGCCGCACGGGAAGGTAAACACGGTCTCCAATCCGCCAAACCGCGACGCCTCCGTCTTCCCAGACTTCCGATTGGCGAGCTTCTCACTGCGATCAGCTGGATGACCCGTAGCCTGATCCAAGCAGTCGGTCACGTTACCCGAAAGGTGACGCGTCGGCGCACCTCATCCCATCATGCCCCTTACCGCCGTCGCCGTCGCAGCGGAAGAGGCTACCGCAGATAAATATTTCCTCTATTTCGTATTCACATTCGTGACAGGGATTCCCTGCCGCTTAAAAGAGTCCGGCTCTTCGGAGTTCACATCCTGCTGGCTGACAAGTCCCAGCTTTTCCCCACCCACCGAGACCACATCTACCTTCGTGATGCCATCCGCATGGGCTGAAGATGACACCCAAGGCGCAAAGGCGTGCCACCAAAGCCCCGCCGCTACAAGTGCGAGAAGAAGTTTCGTTATCGGATCTGTTTTTAGGGTCAATTGTTTGTGTTTCATCCCCTTGGCTTACCTCCGATTTGACAAAAATCACGACTCGATTTCACCGATCTCCCATCTACAATAAACAGTATGAATTACCTCCTCCTTGCCCTCTTAACCCTCTGGATACCATTTTGCCAATCGCAGGATACCAACCCAGCCGGTCGTCTTCCTGCTACCCCTCCCCCCGCACCCACCAACGCCCCTGTCTCTGCCCCGTCGGATGAAGAGATCATCACCGCGCAAGGAGTCCAAATCTGGAAAAAGGGTAAGCCGAAAAAAGCGTACCGCACCCTTGGATTTGATAAACTCGAGCGCCAAAAGGGTTTTCCTGCAGCCGAAAACAAAATCGCCCGTGGAGTTCTTGCCCGCAAAGGCAACGCCGCCATCGTGAACACCATTCAAAACTCCATGCGGGCTAACTTCGATAATACCCAGGACCAACGTCTAGATGGCATCGATATCCGCTACGAAATTATTCTGCTCCAACCGTAACGTGCGGTCGGCCCTCTTCACTCTCCTCATTTCGGGCCTTCTGTCAGGCTCACCCGCTTGGACTCAAGTTGTTCCCGTCCAAGCGAACATGGATGCCCAAGCCCAACGCCGAATCCAGCAACAAGCAGAGCTGGCCCGTCGCCAGCGCCGGATCGAAGACCATCTTCAGCAAATCGTACCTGCACTAGACCCAAAAAACCTCTCCGGCTCCCAAGGCGCCCGCACCAGAAACAAAGCCCTCGCAGCCCTCTACTCTTTGCAAACCGATGGGGTCTCCGCCCGTGATGCACTTCGCCGTGCAATCGACTGCTCCGATCTTCCCGCCGAAACTACCCGCGCCCCCTTGAACTATCTCCTCCAGACCTGGGAGAGCGTTGCAGGAAAAATGAATCCCATTTTGGCTCAAAGCATGCGCAAGGGCGATCCCGCGCCTTTCCCCATTTCTCCCTTCCAACCGTGATCCCCCTCTCCTGCCCCAAAGGGTTTCAATTTCACACCCTTCCCACGGGCCCAGCATGGATTCGCCCCTCGATCCACAAAACCCTGCTCTCCACTTGGAAAAAACTCAACCCTCAAGCCCCCCTACGTCAGGCCGCACGTCGCCACCCCCAACACCGTCTTTTCGCTGGTCGCGCACCCGTAGTTCTTCTCCCCATCACGACCACCCATGAACTAGTTGTTCGCCCATGCGTTCATGGCGGGCTGTGGGGTAAGTTTTCAAGAGATCTATACACCAACACCAATCGCGCTCTAAAGGAGATCGAACGCAGCTCTCTCCTTACAACAATAAAGATCCCTACCCCTCTTATCCAAGCCGCCCTCTTTTATCCTGCAGGTTCCCTTTGGCGTGTCGACATCGTGACCTCCTACATCCCCAACAGCCTAGATCTCCCCTCATTCCTTTCCACACGCCCATCCTCCCCCGTCCGCAGTCGTGCTTTCTCCTCCATTCGTAAGCTGTTTCACAAATGCCGCCAAAACGGGATCCTGCATCCCGATTGCAACGCACGGAACATTCTCCTCACCCAATCCCCCAGCCAGGCTTGGCTTCTGGATGTCGACGCCATTCAGGTCGAACCCCAAAACCCGTCTCAGGTCGATATCGTCAACCGCAATCGCCTCCTACGCTCTATTCTTAAATTAGCGAAACTCGGTGCACTCGGCTTTTCTGAAAAGGAAGTTCCTACTCTGTGGCGGGAACTCTTTCCCACATCATGAAACTCTCCTCCAACCCACGAATCTGTATCGTTCTCCTCAGCGCAGTAGGCGATGTCACCCACGCTCTTCCCATCGTCAACGCGATTAAGAGGCATCGCCCCCAATCCCATATCACCTGGCTTCTTCAAGAAGCAGGTGCCGCTTTGATCCAAGGACATCCTGCGGTAGATGAAATTCTTCTTTTTCAGCGAAAAGCAGGTCTCGCAGGATTCGTCAAAATGGCCATGGAGTTGGCGGATCGGCCCTTCGACGTGGTGCTCGATCTCCAATGCTACTTCAAGGCCACCCTTCTCACCGCGCTTTGTCGTGCTCCTGTCAAAATCGGGCTCGATCCCAGTCGTGCTCGCGAGTTCAACTGGCTCGCCAATAACCACCATCTTCCCAAGAGGCCCATCCAACACGTTCAAGAGCACTTTCTTGAATTTCTCGACTATCTGGAAATCCCCCGCGAACCGATCGAGTGGAATCTGGGGCCGTGGCCATCAGAACAGGAGTGGCAAACCCACTTCTTCCGTCACTTCCCGTCCCCACGAGTCGCCCTTGTTGCAGGCACCAGCAATCCAAAAAAGGATTGGATTCCAGACTCTTGGGTACGACTCAACGATGCCTTACACGAACAGTTCGGATTACACACCGTACTTGTCGGCGCCGCCTCCCCACGGGAAACCGCCTTGGGAAAAAAAATGCTTCAGGAGTGTCGTCATCCCCCCAAGGAGGCACTGGGTTGTGGTCTTCGTCGTCTCGTCGCCATTCTTGATGGGTGCGACCTCGTGATCTCGCCCGATACCGGTCCTCTACATCTCGCAGGCGCACTCGGTAAACCTGTCATCGGCCTTTATGGATACAACAGCCCGGCTCGGGTCGGTCCTTGGTGCCAAGATTCCCGTCTCCTGATCGACGCATTTCATAATGCCGGAGAGGAACCGAAGATGACCTTTCAACACCGACAGGGTCGAATGAGTCGAATCACCGTCGAGGATGTTCTGGCCAAGGTGGAGATTTGGAAAAAAGAATCCGTTTAAAAGCGGTAGTAAACTTCTGTAGCCAAAGTCCAAAGCGAGTTCGAGGCGGGTGCGTAGAGATCCTGCTGCAGGCTTGTTTCGGTGGAGTTTACTGAGGCCGTCGCCCCTGCGCCCCAGGCGAACCTCCCCTCTCCACGCCAGACCAACTCCTCCGTGATCTTTACCGCCAGTGTTAGCGTGTAGTCGTAGAAGTCGCCTCCACTCAAACGGGTACTGAGGGGCAAAACGTAGTTACTGGTGTGCACATACTCCGCCCGCCCAGTTAACGTCACCGGAT
>Ga0209401_1003357_pt1 | contig 10105 bp, 14 predicted proteins | sample M_140807_MF_Meta_FD_187318 | JGI IMG/M metagenome (GOLD analysis project Ga0209401, IMG submission 187318) | Freshwater microbial communities from Lake Montjoie, Canada to study carbon cycling - M_140807_MF_MetaG (SPAdes) (version 2) | ecosystem: Environmental > Aquatic > Freshwater > Lake...
ACTGGCTTCATATCCAGACTGTTGTGAACGCCTATCATTCTGGTCACTATAATCTTTTGACTTAGTTTCAGATTTAGTAACTGCATTATTAGGGCTATCTGGATTAAAAGCTGAATCTACGTTTTTTGATTTAGACTTAGTAACTGCATTATTGGGACTGTCTGGATTAAAAGCTGAATCTACGTTTTTTGATTTAGATTTAGTAACTGCATTATTAGGGCTATCTGGATTAAAAGCTGAATCTACGTTTTTTGATTTAGGCTCAGATTTAGACTCAGATTTAGACTCGACTCTTGGTGCAGCTTTAGGAGCAGCTTTAGGAGCAGCTTTAGGCGTAGTTTTAGTTTCTTCGTCTTTTTTACCAGACTCTAAAAACTTCATTGCGCGCGCACGAGTGTCGTCACCTATTGATTTAGCATTATCCTTATTACTTAATAAGCTATCATCAACATTTCCACCTTCATCAAATTTTCTTTTTTTCATGATTATTCCCTAATTAACAGACCTTACCTTTGGTTTTGCCTTTAACCTCAATACCGCCGCCTTTAGCCATTTTCTTCGGTGCACATGTTGCCCCACCTTTTTTCATACCCATCATACCCATAGATTTTGATTCGGGCATAACACCTTTTTTGGATATACCTTGTGGTTTTTCCATCTTCATTTTTGCACTTGTTGCCATACCGCCTCCTTTAAATAAATTTAATTGCCCGTGGTCAGTTTTCTTTTTGTTTATTGCCTGTCTATCGGCACGACCACCGCCGGCAAACTTCTTACCCTTATCTGCTTCACTAAAATCTTTTCCTACAGACTGTGGCACTCCAGTTTTTTTAGCGAATGTTTTATTATGCGCTATTGCATTCATAAAGTCATGTTGTTTTTTACTTGAGCTTGGCACGGGTTTTCCCCCTTACAGCACAACCGTCAATTGACTTTTTAACCATTCCGCCTTTTTTAAACGTTAAATCTGAAGTAGCAGTGTTTTCTTCACCTTGTTTAAATTTTGTACGTCTATCGTTTTGGTCTTCCAAAGATATTTTATGCAAGTCCCGTTGCTTCTGGTCTTGCCTGCGCAAGTCCTGTATCATTTTATCGTCCTGGGTCTTTTCTGCGCGCAAGTCCCGTAGCATTCTATCGTCCCCGTAAGCCCCGTAGTAAGTGTGTTTTTCAGCCATATTATTTCCAAAATTTTTCAAAAACTGCAACCAATACACCGCCAAATAATACCGCAAGTACGTTGCCAATATAATGGTATGTTTTCTTTTCGGCTTGTTGTTCGGCTAACATACGGCGTATATCGTTAACGCCAGTCTTTAACTCTTCAACGTCTTTTACAAGCTTATCCATGTCATCCTGCAAATGCTTTAGTTCGTTGGCATGAGTAGCTAGCTCTCTAGCTGTCACAATTTCTGGGTCGTTAATCTGTAATTCCATCAACATTTCCACCTTTTAAGACTAGCAGCTTTTCGTGTTGGTTTGCCGTTTTCGTCTTTCATTGGTCCGGGCATTCCGCTCATTCTTGCACAAAACGACTTCTTTCTACTACCACCTTCAGGCTGTGGGGCTTTTAAATTCGACCCAGTCGCTGCATTATATTTTGCACGACCTTTAGCAGTAAGTCCAGCCCCTTTAGAAACCGGGAGTTTTTCGCCTCTTCCAATTGCAAGGCTGGGGGTTTTCTTCTTAGTAGCCACATTAAGCCCCCACGCCAGTACCAGTAATTAAATTCTTAACCAGTTTACCCGCAATAATCATACCCGCCGCAATCGTTCCTGTGCTAGCGCTTAACTGCCATTGAACGTCAGTCTTTTCTGTGTACACAAATGGGTCAGATGCCCTTTGTATTAAATAAAGAGACAAAAATGGTTGTTGCAATAGGATTGATTTAACGCCTGTTACGTTGTTAATAGATTGAACTTTATAAGTCATAATGGTAGTACCAGCGTACGTATTTGACGTATTAACCTCAACCATATCTAAGTAAAAACTATACCCCGCGGGGACTGTATAAATAGACATCTGTGACTTACTAATACCGGCATTAATCTGCGCAATTACGTTAGATGATTGTTTTAAAGTAATTGTTCCTACGTTCGTAGTTTGGCTACTACCTGCGGATACCAATGTCATGCTATTTACACGGAAATAACTATTAACTGTTGTTACGCCTGTCACGCCATTTAAAAACAAAGTTTCAGTAATAATGTTAAAACTTGAATCTAATCCACTAATGAAAACAGATGCTGATGTATTATCAGATGCTGACGTGCTAACTAATGTAAGCGTTGACGCCGCTGTAATGTATGTGTAAGCAGCCGCATTTTCCCACACTGGAATTGAAGTTGTGGTCACAGATGACTGATAGCCAAATAGACTTAACGTGCTATGCCCAGAAATCTGACCGCGAGATACTTGCAAGTCAAATGGCTCATACGCGCCCATTCTACTAATTGATGATGTAACTCCTAGTGTTGCCATAATTAATCTCCTAAGTTTTTAAAAAGGGGACCGAAGTCCCCCGGATTAATTACATGAATGTACCATAAGGATATGCTGTTCTAGTACCGATATTGTTATCAGGCTGTGTATAACGCAATGTCAAATAGAATCTACCAACTAATGAGCTTGCAATTGTATATGTTAAGCCTGTTGGTGTTCCAGCTGTAGTAACAATTGCAGCGCCAGATGTAGTAGTTAAAGTAAATCCAGTAACAGTACCAGCACCACCGGTAACAGCAGATACTAAATAACTAGTTGGGTTTGTATAACCAGTAATAGAACCAGTACCACCAGCTGTTCCAGAAATAGTTAAAGTCTGTCCTACTGCTAAATATGCGTTAGATGTACAAGTAAATGTACCAGCAGTATCTGCAATAGCAGCGCCAGCAACGGTGTATGTTCCAGCAATAGTATTTAAGTTTGTACCAACAATGGCTAATGTAGCAACTACTTGAGATAAATTAGGTTGACCACTTTGAAGAATATCAGTAGAAGTGGCTTGTTGGTTCCCTAACTGAGCTGCCGTAAATGTTGATAAGGATTGACGACCAACGGCAGTTACTGAACCTGTTTTAGCGTATGTCGCTGTACCGCCAGCTGCTGTATAGTTATTAGAAAAATACCATGTTGCAGATGTAAATGTTGAAGTACCGCCAGATACCGCTGGAACAACGGCGCAATCTACTAAAACATCGTCAATATCACAGCCTGTTGGCAAATAAAATACTGCGCCACGATAAATGTTTGTTGCTGAATCAGCTGGAATTGTCTGAGCTACAGATGGGTAAGTGCTTGAAGATGGTGTATAAACAGTAGCGTTTGAGTTAGGGATTAAATTACCGTTAACAAACTGTCCAGAAGAACCAGAATATAATGGTGTAGCAACTGTTGTGTTGGTTAAATCAATGTCAACATACTGATTTAATTGAGTATATCCTACGTTACGTAATGGTCCAAAACGGCTATCGCCTGATAAAATTGGACCTTCAAAGGTTGCGCGTGTCATGTTAGTTTCCTTATGCAAAAGCGCTTATTCCAATCGTTGCATCGTCTGCTGGGGCAGTGGGGGAATAAGCAATCACCCAGTTATTGTTAGTATACAACATTTTTATTTTTAGATACAGGTTTTTGAGTTTTTCTGTGTAAAATAGACATAAATAAATTCTCTATTGGGTGCCACATGGCTGTAACCGTAAAAAAGGTTGATACACGAGATGTAGATGTAGCCAAAACCCTTACTTATTTACAGAAAAAGTGCCTTCCCGGAGATGATTTAGTTGACACTACTACAGGACATTGGTGGATTGTTTATGACGAATTTATGCTTCCGGTTGGTTTTGCTGGGATGGTTCGTAGCTATTACTGGAATGATTGTGGCTACCTATGTCGCGCTGGTGTATTAAAAGATTGGCGTGGTCAAGGCATACAAAAAAAGCTTCTTAAAGCAAGAGAAAAACATGCCAAAAAACTCGGTTGGAATTGGCTAATATCTGACACAACAGACAACCCCGCATCGTCAAACAGTTTAATTGGTTGTGGTTTTAAATTATACGACCCATCAAAACCTTGGGGGTTTAAACACACCCTTTACTGGAGAAAAAAGCTCAATGCCGTACAAAGACCCGGAAGTAAGAAAAGCAAAGCATGCGGAGTACTCGAAGAGATACTACGAGGAAAACAAAGTAAAAGTAATTGCTAAAAACAAAGTAAGAAAAAAAGCAAGAAAAGTTGATTGGCAAGCATTTAAAGCCACCCTAAGCTGTGTAAATTGTGGGGAAAACCACCCAGCTACATTTGATTTTCATCACGTTGAACGACACCCAGATAACCGAAAAGTTTATAAGTTATTACAAAGTAATAACATCGGCGGAGCTATAGAAGAGATTAAAAAATGTATTGTGCTTTGTGCTAACTGCCATAGAAAACATCACTGGGAAGAAGAGCAAGAAAACAAAAAGAAAAGAAAGAAAAAACCCCGCCTTGTGAGCGGGGTCTAGTTGGGTAGATACACTCTATTAGAATGAACCTGAAGAACCCCAGACACCTAATGGGTCTGACCAGCCAAAAGAATAACGCTCGCGTGACTTGTAACGGACGTTACCTGTGTCAAAATCACCGTCCATAGAATTCTGGAGTGGTGTACGAACGAAGTGCTTGAGACCATTTGGTACATCTGTCAACATAAACCATGCATTAACGTCAGTCAAATAGTGGTTAACTGTGTAACCTTCTGGAACTGTACCGTTGTTGTTGATTGCGCTGATGTCATTGTTGTTTGTACCAACACGTAACTTAGTTTCAAGTAAACGAGTAGCAACGAACATCAATGCAGGAGGGACAACCAACTTGCGTGGCTTAGCAGCGATTAACAAACTACGCTCATCAGTCCAAGCGGCGATTTGAATAACAGCAGCTTCCAAAGAAGTTTCATTCAAGTCAACTTGAGTTGATGGAGTATTTGAGTTAGTACCGCCAGACACTAGTGGGTGTGCAGTATTAAACAAAGATACGTTATCGCCACCGAGGTAGCTTGCACTAAAACCGTTGTTTAATACAGAAGCAGCTTTAACTTGTTTTGTGTAAGCCATACCACGAGCTAATGCTTTAGTGTAACGAGCAGACAATGAGTCATACAAGTTATCTTCAATTGCTTCTTCAGTAATTGAGAATCCTAAAGCGATAGTTTCGTGTGAGTAACGAGTTGTCCATGCTTCTTGCGCATTGTCATAAGCAATTGCAGCGCCTTCAGACTTAACTGGGGCAGCTGAGAAACCTGACAATTTAGTTTCTTCTTCAAAAGAACGCTCAGAACTCTCGATTTCATAAAGTTCTTTGTGCTCTTCGCCGTAGCCTTCATACTCAAGACCAAATAAGGCATTGAGACCGGGTAATAGCTCTTTTAGGAGCTGTGAACGTGAAATAGCCATTTTTTAGCTCCTTAGTTAGTTGTGCCAGATGCTTGATAATACATATGTACGCCAAAATTTAATTTAACGATACAGTCTGTATAAGCATCACCGGGGTTAGATGGGAAGTTTCCACCAAATGTTGAGTTGTTATTCACAAAATCAACGATACGACAGGCTAAAGCACCAGTATTTGCTGCTGAAGAAGCCAAGGCTACTACAGAGTTACCAGTTGATGTATTACCAGTAGTACTAGATGTACCGCCAGTAAAGTTACCTAATGCAATTGTTTTTCCAATAGCAGTAGCTGGAATAGAACCCAAAGACTGAACTTGGAACAATGCATCTGGGTCATCCATAACACGAATAAAGATATTTGTGTAACCAGAGTTAACTGCACCTGCTGGTAAGTACTGAGCGTACAAAGGATAACCTAATTGTTGACCTGCTAATTGATAACGAACACCCACACAAACACCAACCAAACCAACAGAAGATGTTGTAGGAGTAGAAGTTACCACCGTTGGCTGACCAGCAGAAGCTGCGCCAATTTGAACCAAGTCACCGTTATAGATAGCCGCAGAGTTATTAACAGTTAATGGAATCTCACGAATCACACCGCCGTTAAATGCTTGACCACCAATAAGGTTAATTGGCTTTAGTCCATAAGGACCAGAGAATGTTGCCATTTTAAACCTCCAATATTAAATTATTAAAAAATTACTTTTTCCCGAAAGTAACCTTTGTAGCCCTCTCTTTAAATAAAGGCATACGTGGGTCGTTCTCTCGCATATACGTGTTATCCACCGATTCCATTTGAGAGTCTGCTAAACGCTGATAATACTGTGCTCTTTGCTCCATCATCTCTCTAGGTGCTCGGCATAATACTAAACCACCAATTTCAATTGAACCCTTAAACTGTCCATCTACGGACGCGTGTGTCATAGCTTCAGGATAGTCTTCTGCCTTTACAGGTTCAAACCCTTCCCTACGGCTTTTAGAGATATTCATCGGGTCAACACTTCCCATTAAAGAAGTCCTGCACCATCTATGTACCCAACCTTCGCGTTCATCAATCTTTGGCAGCGTTTCTGGAGGGGTCCACACATTTATTGGGCGGGCATCCTTTTCGCGGGATTCTTGTTCACGATTTAATTTAATTGTTCCAGTAGTCATTATCTATCTCCATTCATTTGTTCAGCAACCTTGCGGGCGTAAAGTTCAAGTGGTACACCTAAGCGTTTGGCAATTTGTACTTGCGTTTGCGTAAGCTGCACTTTTTTCGGTGCTACAGAACGTGTAGCGGGGGCTACAACATTTGCGGCGGGCTTGGCACGTGATTTCTCACGGGGTTTGTCTTCAGATTTTGGTTCGCTCCCGAAATAATCGGGGAATCTTTTCTGAATTGTAGCACTAATTTTAGAATAATACTCATCAGTACCTACATATTTTTCACCAAATTCTCTTGCTAACCTGTTATGAATCGTTAAAGCTAGGCTAGTCATCTCCTCTTCTTCAGGCTTTTCACCACCATACCAAGGGTTTTCATCTACCCAATTAGTAAGTTTTTCATCCTGTTGAACTTGAGGTTGTGCTTGAGGGATTTGATACTGTGGTTCTTGTGGCTCAATCGGACGTAAATTAAAAGCTTTATCTACTTTAAGAGTTGCCTCAGAAATTCTTTGTTGTGCTTCTACAAGGGCATCGCTATCACCAGACTCATAAGCATCTTTAAAAGCTTTCTTAGCCATAGATAATTCAGACTCAGCACTATTTTTGCCTTGGTCAATAAAAAGTTTACTTCCTTCATGTAACTGGGACTGTAATCTTTTGTTCTCTTCCACTGCAATTTGTGCTACACGTATTGCTTCTTCACGCATCCGAATAGCTTCTTCTTTTGCACGGCGCTCATCGTGGTATCCACGACCTAGCTTTTTAATACGCTTTTGTACCTTTTCATCGTAGGCTTCTAGTTCGTCATCGGTAACTTCATCTACCGGTTCCGCCATCGGCTTGCGACCCTTATCTTCAGGAGGTGTATCGTCTACAACCTCGATATCAATTTCCGGTTCTTTTGCCGGTTCTTCTTTTGTTTCGTCTGGAAATGTATAAGTTTCAAACCTATCTACTGGAACTGGCTTCCCATTTTCAAACGTAACTGTTCCAAATTCTTCTGTAGCCATTTAAATCTCCTTATGCTCGGGCAAAAAATAGCCCGGTATGTTTATTAGACTTTCGTCTATTCCAAAGTGCTGGAACTACTTGAATATTGTCATATGTACTAGCACCACCTCTTGAAACAGGTAATACATGGTCAACATGCCACTTAGTCCCGAGCATTTTTTCCCTCAACCTAGTTAAAGAAATAGCTTCCGATAAACAAAAATTGCTTAATTCGCAAAGTTCTATTTCAGAAGCCCTACGTTTCAATTGATATTTTTGTTTTGCTATTCTTTTAGATTCAGTTATAGGTTTAGCGCTTCTACGTTTTTCAGCCGCGGCTCTACCACCAGATGCAACATAAGCTGCCTCATGTCTTTTTTTGGCGGATTTACCTTTTTCGCTTTGTTCGTATTTGCGCCTACTTTCTTTTTGCTTTTCGTTACGCACGAGTTATTCCCCTCGGGTCCTCGACAATAGCTTCTACGCTATCATCATTGATGATTCTAAATTCTTGTCCATGAATCTTTACTCGTGAACCTGAATTAGGTCTAATTAAAACAAAGTCGCCTACCTTACAGAGTGGTCCGCTTGGAAAACGTTCTTTATCTTGATACGCATCTGGTCCTATATCCATAACAAATAAGACCGGAGTTAATACTTCTTCATAATGCATAGTGGTATCTGCTTTTAACAGACCACTTTCAAACTCTTCTTCTGCCTTTGGAACCATACACAAAATGTGGTAGCCCGCTGGTTTAGGAAGTTGTGTTGCTTTCTTTTCTGGTGTTGCAGCGAGTTGTGATACGTTACCCATTGCGTCACTAATTAAAAGTTCACTCATCTTCATCCTTTATGATTTTTTGCTCGCGGTCTTGAATAAAATCTATAGCAAGGGCAAGACCCCGGATAATCCCTGCTACATGCTTATACTCCTCTAACGTCTGGCAATTGCCTTGGGCAATGAAATCTGATTTTAAATCTATTTGCTTCTGTAACTCATTACAGAGATATTCATACTCGTTGTTCACTTAGCTTCCTTTTTAGGAGGTGTTTTGGGTTGTAAAGATGATTGCTTTTCAGCATGCTCCATTTGATGCCCTGCTTGTTGCGTTGCCATTTCTCGTTTAGATACGTGGTCTAAAGCCCTAGTAGTAATTTCATGTTTTTGTTGTGTTTGTTTGCTCATAGCATCTAACGCTATTCTTCCAGCGGCTTGAATTTGTTGAGATTTTAATTTCTCTTTATTCATCGTTCCTTGAGCAAGTAACTGCCCCGCAGCAACACGAGATTGTGACTTAATACGTTCTGCTTCTAACTGTAACTGCTGCATTTTAATCTGTGCATCAGTCTGGTCTTTTGCGGCTTTGCGTTGTTGCTCTTGCGCTTTAAGCTGTAACTCTTGCATCTGCATCTGAATGATTGGGTCTTGAGCTTGTTGTTGTGCTTGCTGTTGTTGTGCCTGTTGTTTATTCTGCTGGAGCAATTGTTGTGCTGCTTGAGCAAGTTGTTGTGATAACTGATACTCAACTTCAGGTGACATGTTCTCGTCTTCCTCTTCGTTCATGTCGCCCATTTTTTGTTTTGGTAACGCTATACCTAATTGCTTCTCAATCTCTTGACGGTATAAGAACCCAGCGTGTTCATTTATATGTGCCATCATAACAGCTTGTAGTTGTGGTGCTTGTGGGTTATTTTGCAGTAGTCCAATAATCATTGGGTCTTGCATAGCCGCTTGGTGTACCGCAATATGTGACTTATGGTCTTGATAACTAAATGCTTTGACCGGTTTCATCATCAGAATGTTTTGGTTTTCTGTGACTGGGTCTGCGGGTTTCATATCATCCGCCATCGGTATAAGCTTAGCTGCGTTTTTCCAACCAAGTGTTTCAACCATCTGACGATGTAGAAGTGGTAGATTATATAATTGTGGTGCTTGTGCAGCTAACTGCATTACTGCTTGTCCTTGCACAATTTTCTGCGCCATTGTTGAGGCGTTAGGGTCACTTACTGGAATAACATCTACATCATCATAATCTGCTTTCTTAGCTGATGCTTTACCTTCTTCTGGCTCGTAGTCATATTCTTCTGGTGTATAGTCAGCAATAATCTCTTTTAATAGTTTAAACTCCAACTTCATTGAATAATGTAGTCGTGCTTGGATAGCTGAAGTTACCTTTAAAGTTCTTTCTAAAATAGCCAACGTAGAACCTACTGGAGCATTCGCCGACATATCAGACACTTGTAACGCACCTGCTCCTACAAAATTTTTACCTTCGTCAACTATCTGGTTAAAGATATTCATAAGCGTTTGACTTGGCTCTTTGTATGGTAACAACATAACATTGTCCTTAATTGTGCCACTTGGTACATCTACGTCTCTGAATTCGCCCGGCGAGATAGGGGTGTCATCCCCTTTAACCCTGAGACCTCTGGACTTGAGACCCCCCGGAAGATTTGATAGTGTTCCAGCGTCAGTAAGCTGACGAAGCATAGTAGTAGCAGAGCGGGCATAACCCCCAATAAGATGTATAAGACCA
>Ga0209401_1003358_pt1 | contig 10104 bp, 7 predicted proteins | sample M_140807_MF_Meta_FD_187318 | JGI IMG/M metagenome (GOLD analysis project Ga0209401, IMG submission 187318) | Freshwater microbial communities from Lake Montjoie, Canada to study carbon cycling - M_140807_MF_MetaG (SPAdes) (version 2) | ecosystem: Environmental > Aquatic > Freshwater > Lake...
GCGGCGAGGTAGTCGCCCCGGCGCGAGGGATCGATGGCGCAGAAGCAGGTGTGCTCCACCACCCCCTGCAGGCTGCCATCGGCGAGTCCGGCGGACCGCAGGGCGGCGGCATCGAGCAGATCCGCCTGGAGCCAGCGCAGCCCGGGCTGGCCTGACCCATGCAGCCGTTGGGCCTCGCCCAACGCCTCCCGGCTGATGTCGAGGCCAACCGCTTCGAAGCCCAGTTCCGCCAGCAGTGCCGCCTCGTGGCCGCGGCCGCAGCCCGGCACCAGCACCTGGCCCGGTGGCAGCGGCCGGCGCGGGTCGTGGCGCAGAAAGGCCTCCAGGGGTGGCGTTGGCGCGCCTAGTTCCCAGCCGTCGCGGCCCTCGCGGTAGCGCTGATCCCAGGCGGCCGCTTCGGCGGAGGGCATCGCGGGGTTCTGATCGGAGGGCATCGCGGAGGGCACAGCCAAGGGCACAGACTCCGGCTGGGGTGCAAACCAGCGGGCCAGGGCCGACACATCCTCATCGCCGTGCCCGGCCGCCATCAGCTCCGCCTCGATCGCCGCCACCTGCGCGCTCACCGGCAACTCCAGACCGGCAGCGGCGGCGGCCCCTAGGGCGATCTGCAGGTCCTTGTGGTGCAGCGCCAGCCGGAAGCCCAGCGGGAACGTGCCCCCGAGCATGTTGTCGGAGCGGTGCCGCAGAGCCCAGGAGCCGGCTGCTCCGTCCATCAGCGCCTCACACACCTGCTCCATCGGCAGACCGAAGCGGTGGCCCAGGGCAAGGGCCTCGGCCACCGCGACGTAGCTGCCCGCCACCAGCACCTGGTTCACCGCCTTCACCCGCTGGCCCGCCCCCACCGCGCCGAAGTGGCTCACGCGTGCCCCCACCACCTCCAGCAGGGGTTTGGCCCGCTCCAGATCCCGCTCGCTTCCCCCCGCCAGCACCGAGAGTGTGCCGGCCTTGGCGCCCTCGGTGCCGCCGGTCACAGGGGCATCGAGATAGGCCACTCCCTGCTCGGCGAGCCGCGCCGCCAGCTCTTCGCTTGTGGCTGGGGCGATGGTGGAGAAATCGATCACCAGGCTGCCCGGGGCCAGGCCGCCGATGGCGGCGTCGGGGCCCTCGAGCAGCACGGTGCGTACGGCGGCATCGTCGCTCAGACACAGGCAGATCAGGCTGCAGCCCGTGGCGGCTGCCAAGGGGGTGGCGGCCCGCCGCGCTCCGAGGGCGGCCAGGGGTTCCTCCCGCTGGCGGTTGCGGTTGTGCACCGTGAGCGGGAAGTCCGCCGCCAGCAGGTTGGCGGCCATCGGGGTGCCGAGGGCCCCCAGGCCGAGAAAGGCCACCGGTCCGGGGGGCTTTGGTGGCAGGGTTGACGGTCGATCCATGGGCCGGGAAGCCGGAGGAAGGTTGGGGGGGAACAGGGGTTCTGTGGCCTGTTGCTCCCCGCTCAGACCCGCTCGAAGGCGATCAGCCGTGAGAAGTAGAAGGGGGCCTGGTTGAGGCTGCGGCGCACCGGCTTGAAGCCGGCGGCTTCGGCCGCGGCCACGATGCCGCTCTCGCGCAGCTGGTAGGCGCGGGTGGTCTTGCTGGGGCCGGGGAACAGCTGGCCGATGCCCTTGAGCAGGGCCAGCAGAGGGGTGTAGGGGGCGAAGCTCACCAGCAGGTGCCGCTCGGCCATGCCGGCAAGATGGCCCACCATCTCTTCGGCGGCCGCCTGGGGGTAGTGGATGAATACATCCAGGCAGATCACTGTGTCGTAGCGGCCCTGCAGGCTTTCGAGATCGGAGGCGATAAAGCTGAGCTGCTCGGCGCCGATGCCGGCGGCGCGGGCGCGCCGTTCGGCTTCGGCCACCATCGCCGCCGAGAGGTCGCTGGCGGCCACCGATCCGGCGCCCAGCTGGGCCAGGGGGAGGCTGAGGCTGCCCACGCCACAACCGGCATCGCAGAAACTCCGCTGCGGCAGGTTGCCCTGCTCCTGCAGCCAGACCAGCACCTCATCCACCGTCTTCTGATGGCCGATGCGGATGTTGCGCTGAACCTTGTTCACCTCGTCGCTGTCGCTGTAAATGCGGTTCCAGCGCTCGAAGCCGGTGCTCTCGAAGTAGGCCTGCACTTCGGCCTTCTCTGCTTGCTTTGCATCAGCCTGCTTGGCGTCGGCCGGCGGGGCTGGAGGGGTCGCCTGGCTGCTGGCCGCGGCCTGCCCCGCTGTGGCGTCGTGCAGTTCGGCGGGCATGGGCTGGGCTGGAAGGGGCGCTGATCCTAGGGGCCGCCTCAGGCCGCTACGAGCGCCTGGGGGTGCGCCCGGCTCCAGCGCAGCTGGCCCTGCACCTGCTCCCGCACCAGGGCGCGGTACTCAAGGAAGTGCTCATTGAGCAGGCACATCCACAGCACCTGATCGAGCCGTTGGGGCCGATGCCACAGGGTGTCGAGCAGGAGGCTCCAGAACAGCCCACGGCTGGGGCGGCGCACCCCCTGCCGCCAGATCATGGTGAGCAGCCCGGTTATCGCCCCCGGTCGGCCGAGGTGGCCCAGCACCCCATGGAGCGAGGCCGGCCGCCCCCGTTGGCGACGGCCGAGCCGGCTGGCGTAGCGCTGCACGCGCGCCAGGTAGGTGCAGGGCTCATAGAGGTGGTCGAAGGCCTCGAGGAATTCGGCGGCGATCTCGTCCATCGGTCGGCTCGGCAGGAAGTTCAGCAGGTTGGTCTGCACGCCGGCGTCGAAGCGGTTCTGCAGGCTGGCTTCCAGCTCAGGATCCATCTGAAGCAGGCGCTGTTCGCGCTCCAGCCGGTGCCAGAGGGCCGTGTTGGGCAGGGCCTGCAAGATGCCCACCATGGCTAGGGGGATGGCGCTTTCCTCCACGAAGGCCACGATCCGCTCGCCGGCGCCGGCCTGCTCGCCATCGAAGCCGAGGATGAAGCCGGCCATCACCAGCAGGCCCGCTTCGGTGATCGTTTGCACCGCCTTCAGCAGGGGGCTGCGGGTGTTCTGGTGTTTGCCGGCGCTGCTCAGGCTGCCGATGTCGGGGGTTTCGATGCCGAGGAACACCCGGTTGAAGCCGCAGGCGGTCATGCGGCCGATCAGGTCGGGATCGCTGGCCAGATCGATCGAGGCCTCGGTGGTGAAGGAGAAGGGGTAACCGCGCTGCTCCTGCCAGGGTTCCAGCTCGGCCAGCAACCGGTTCACGTTGCGCTTGTTGCCGATGAAGTTGTCATCCACCAGGAAGATCTCACCGCGCCAGTTCAGACCCCGCAGCACTTCCAGTTCGGCGATCAATTGCTGCGGCGTTTTCGTGCGGGGTTTGCGGCCGTAGAGCACGATGATGTCGCAGAACTCGCACTGAAACGGGCAACCCCGCGAGAACTGAATTGCCATCATTGCGTAGGCATTCAGCTCCAACAGATCGAAGCGGGGCGGCGGTGTGGCCTCCAGATCCGGTTTCTCGCCGCCTGCCGTGTACCGCCCTCCGCTGTCACCCCGCTCCAGGGCCTCCACCAATAGCGGCAGGGTGATCTCTCCCTCATCGAGCACGAGATGATCCACTTGGGCCAGCTCGGGGGCCTCGGGGGTGGAGGTGGCGAAGGGCCCCCCCACCGCCACCCGGCAGCCGTGGGCCTTGGCCAGGGCGATTTGATCCGCCAGATCTTTTTTTTGCACGAGCATCGCCGAGAGGATCACCAGATCGGCCCAGCCCCACTCCTCCTCGTCCACGGCGCGGATGTTGCAGTCGACCAGGCGGAAGTCCCAGGCCTGGGGCAGCAGGGCCGCCACGGTGATCAGCCCGAGCGGCGGCAGCAGCACCCGATGCCCCATCAGCGCCACGGCCCGATCGAAGCTCCAGAAGGTCTGCGGGAAACGGGGGTAGACCAGCAGCACGCGCATGGGCGGAACCAGGGGAAGAGGCGGCGCCGGCCGTATGGACCCGGCCGCTGAATTCGGTCGAGGAACCGTCGTCGGAATGGGCCCTGCCGGCCGGCCGCAGCGCCACCAGGCTGGTGAGGAGCGCCGCCTCCGGAGCCCGGGTTCCGCCCAACCGGAGCATTCCGCATCCCAAACGCCCCGGTGGCTCGCAATCCCTCAAAGGAGCGTTCCGCACCCGCACCTGCCCATCGCCCCGTTGCCTAGCCCCCCGCGTCTGAGAACGGAACTGTGTCGCCGCAAAGCGCCGCGAGCCTCCCGCTCCTCCCCAGGAGCTCCGCCGCGCCCAGGCCTGCCCACGCCGGCGGCCCCCGTCCGACCGCCCCTCAAACGCAGGCAGCCCGCCGCCAGCTCAGCCCGCCAGCGCCCTGGTTCCAGCGCAGGCACTCCGCCAGCGGCCGGCCCACCAGCAGCTCCGTGAGAGGCCGCCGTTCCCCCAGCACCCGGCGCGGCAGCACGGTGGCCGCCGCAATCGCCCGCTCCGGCCGGCCGCTCCAGCGGGCTAGCCGGATCGCCCCCTCCAGCAAGGGCAGGGTCACACCGGCCAGGGTGCCGTCCTCCAGCCGGCAGCTGCCGTTTTCCACCACCAGGGTGCGCTCGTCCCAGCGGTGCAGGCCGTCGGCGAGGCCGTAGGGGGCCAGGGCGTCGCTCACCAGCACCACCTGCTGGGGGGCCAGGCGCTGCAGCAGCACCGCCATGGTGGGCGCCACATGCACGCCATCGGCGATCAGGCCCAGGGCCACGTCGCCCCGCAGGGCCGCCGCCGCCACGGGCCCCGGGGCGCGGCGGTGCATGTCGGGAACGGCGTTGTAGGCATGGGTCACCATCCTCACGCCGGCGTCGTAGGCGGTGCTGGCCTCGGTTTCGGTGGCTTCGCTGTGGCCCAGGCTCACCACCACGCCCTGCCGGCCTAGGGCTTGGATCACCGCGGTGGCGCCCTCCAGCTCCGGGGCCAGGGTCACCAGGGCGATGTCGGCCGCGGCGGCGCCAGCCGGCCAGGCAGGGCCGGGGGTGGGGGGGAGATCCGGAGTGGCGGCGACGGCGCTGCGTGAAGGCGGCGGGGTGCCATCTCCGGCGATCGCCTCGTCGGCCTGGTGAGAGAGGACCGTTCCAGCCCGGGCCGCATCCATGGGCTGCCGCCCATGCCTCGCCGTCCCATCCGCCGCCCCTTCATCCGGGCCGAAGAAGCCGCCGATCCTTTCCTGGAGCGCCGCCAGGGAGGGTTCGCAAAGGTGGGCCAGGGGATGGGCCCCCCGCCGCGCCGTCGCCAGGAAGGGACCCTCTAGGTGGGCCCCCAGCAGGCGGCAGCGGCCGGGGCGATGGCCGGCTCGGGCCTGTCGCAGCACCACCAGGGCCTCTCGCAGGGGCTCCACGGCGCAGGTCACCAGGGTGGGGCAGATCGCCTCCACCCCATCGCGCCAGAGCAGCTCCAGCAGTTCCTCCAGCCGGGGCAGGTCGGTGGTGGTGAGCTCGGGGAAGGCAAGGCCGAGGCCGCCGTTGATCTGTAGGTCCACCCCGGCGGGGCTGAGCCAGTCGCCCTGCCAGTCGATGCCGGCGGCGCTGCTGCCGGGGGCGATCGGGTGGAGGGCGGCGATGCGGCCCTGCCCATCAATCGCCACCCGCCAGAGCCGATCGTGCGGATCCAAGTGCCCCGCGCCCTCGCCGCCGCGGTCCTTGCGCTCCGGCAGTCCGCAGGTGCCGCTTTCCGGCAGCCGCACCTGGCTGAGCCAGGTGAGACCCTGCCGATCCGATGGCGGCGGACCGTGGCGGGAGGGCTCCATGGCGGGCGACTCGGGCGAGAGAATGCCATCCTCGCCGCCTCTGTGCCGTGGTTGCCCCCGATCCCGCCCACCAGCAGCCGAGCGGCGCGGCAGGCGATCCGGCTGCACCGGCCGTGGCCGTGATCATGGGTAGCGATTCCGATCTGCCCACCATGCAGCCGGCCGTGGCCCTGCTGGAGCGCTTCGGCGTGAGGGCGGAGGTGCGGGTGCTCTCGGCCCACCGCACCCCCCAGGAGATGGTGGAGTTCGCCCGCGCCGCCGCCGGCCGGGGCCTGAAGGTGATCATCGCCGGGGCCGGCGGGGCGGCCCACCTACCGGGCATGGTGGCCTCGCTCACCACCCTGCCGGTGATCGGTGTGCCGGTGCAGAGCCGGGCCCTTTCCGGGGTGGATTCGCTCCATTCAATTGTGCAGATGCCTGGCGGCATCCCCGTCGCCACCGTGGCGATCGGCGGCGGCCTCAACGCCGGTCTGCTGGCGGTGCGCATCCTGGCTACGGCGGATGGGGCTCTGGCCGATCGCCTGGCCGCCTATGCCCGCGAGCTGCATGATCAGGTGGTGGCCAAGGATCAGCGGCTGCAGGAGCTCGGCAGCGCCGCCTACCTCGAGGGAATGGGGGGGTGAACTGGGGGCTGGTCGATCAGCCAGCACCACGACACTGGGCGTCCTGGTTGCGTGGGTGCTCCAGCGCCGATTGAGGGATGGCGGAGCCTGGGCTCGGGTCGATCGGTGCGCCGGATCTAACGGGGTGCTGCCCGGACCCCGGATCCGTCAAGCTGGCTCCACGATCCTCGGCGCGGTTGGATTCCGCCGCCCCCAACCCCATGCTTGAGCGGCTGGTGCTGCCCCCCTGGCTGCGGTTCGGCCTGGCCCTGCCGCTGTTGGTGCTGAACCTGTGGGTGCTGCGCCAGTTGGTGGTGCCGCTGGCGCCGTTCCCAGCATTGTTTCTGGCCGCCGCCCTGTTGGCCTTTCTGCTGGATTTGCCGACCCGCTGGCTGGTGGAACAGGGCCTCCCCCGACCCCTGGCCCTGTTGCTGGTGCTGGGTCTGGCCCTGGGGGGTGTGGTGCTGGCGGCGCTGTGGCTGCTGCCGCGCCTGATCACTCAGCTCGATGAGTTGATCACGGCCCTGCCGGGCTGGTTGGCCCAGGGGGAAATCCTGCTAGGCCATCTGCAGGAGTGGGCGGTGTCCAAGGGCCTCCCCACCGATTTCGGCAACCTCAGCAGCGAGGTGATCACCCGCACCAGCAAGCTGGCCAGCCAGCTGAGCCAGGAGGTGCTGAGCTTGCTGGGGGCCACGGTGGGCCTCACGGTGAACACGGTGATCGTGCTGGTGCTCACGGTGTTCCTGCTGCTGGGGGGCGAGCGCATCGCCCAAGGCCTGGCCGAATGGCTGCCGCCCGGGGTGCGGCAGCTGGTGACCACCACCCTGTATCGCACTTTTCGCGGCTATTTCGGCGGCCAGGTGTTGCTGGCCCTGATCCTCAGCGCCCTGCAGATGGTGGTGTTCACCCTGCTGGGCATTCCCTACGGGGTGCTGTTCGCCGTGGCGATCGGCTTCACCACCTTGATTCCGTATGCCAGCGCCCTCACGATCGTGCTGGTGAGCCTGCTGCTGGCCCTGCAGGAGCCTCGTCAGGGCCTTGAGGTGCTGGCGGCGGCGATCACGGTGGGCCAGGTGGTGGACCAGGTGATCCAGCCCCGCTTGATGGGCAGCATCGTGGGGCTGCAGCCCGCCTGGCTGCTGATCAGCCTGCCGATCGGCGCTCGGCTGGGCAGTCTGCTGGGGCTCGGCGAGCTGCTGGGGCTGCTGCTGGCGGTGCCGCTGGCCAGCTGCTGCAAAACGTTCCTCGATGCCTGGGCGGTGCGGTTGCGCTCGAGTGAGGTGCTGCTGGCGTCGGAAGGGGTTCGGGAGTGACCGGGAGGCGGCAACCAGCGGTAGCCGTCGACCGCAGAGGCCCAGTTCTTGCCCCTCCAGGAGCAACTTCCCTGAGCGTCTTCGCTGTGGAGCCCGCCTGTGGGTTCCACAACGGTGTGCCCAGACGCTGTCCAGGCGATAGCGAGGTGGAATCCAGGAGGCATCCAGGAGGCATCCAGCCTGCTGGCTCAGGGCCCTGGCCGTTCCAGCGTCAGGGATGGATTGCTTCGCTCAAACCTCGACCAGGCAAAGCCCTGGCGCTCGAGGATCCCCCGGATGCTGGCCATGCTGGCCTCATCCAGCCGGGGCGCGCGGGCCAGCACCCAGCCGTATCGGCGGTCTGGCGAGCCCACCACCGCCCAGCGGTAGTCGTTGTCGAGCCCAATCACCCAGTAGTCACCCCAGAACGGTCGCCAGCCCAGGAAGCTCACCAGGCTCACTTTCAGCCTGGCGCGGGACACCGGATCCACCACCTTCGCCACGCCGGTGGCCTGATCCACGTTGCCGTTGCGCTTGATGCACTGGTTCAGCACGCTCAGCCGTCCATCCGGCCGTAGGCCGTACTGGGCGATGGTGTGGCGGGCACATTGGCGTTGGAAGCGGTTGGGGATCCTGGCAATCTCGTACCAGCCGCCGGCGTAGCGGTTCAGCTCCACCAAGGGCACCGGGATCACCGCCGGCTGGACCCCCGTCGACCGGGTAGAGGCCGGTGGGGTGAGTTCGGGCCTACTGGCCCCGGTGGGGGCTGAAACCGGATCACCGAGCGCCGAAGCTTGGTGGGGACTCGCCAGGGCCAGGGCGATGGCGGCCAGCCAGGGCAGGGGCGGAACGGGGAGGCGGTTTGGCAGGGCCATGCCCTGATCCTTGCAGGCCTGTCAGAGCCCCAGGCGACGACGCAGCCGACGTGACCAACCCAGTGCTGATAGCGCACCCAGCACAGGCAGGGGGCCAGGGGTGGGCGCGGTGGGTGGGGTGTATCCGCCCAGATCCGCTGCCGAGGCCTTATAGGCCTGCAGGAGGCCGGGGATCAACGCATAACCGGCGGGTAAGTCGCCAAGGTTTGTGGTGCCGGTGGTCCCGTCGGAGTTGATGGCGTAGCAATTGGTCGTCGCACCAAGATCGCACTGCCGGCGAGCGCCGCTTGTGGGATTGAAGTAGACGTCAAACTGGGTACTTGATCCGTTCTGAGTCACGGAATAATCGTTGTCCGTGCCCGTAAGCAGGAGATAGGAGCCGTCGTTCAGTTGGGGGCCAACGGCAAGTCCTTCCCATTTTTCGGGCGACCTGTTGTTGAAAGCATCGATCGTGTTGGTGTCCAAATCGATAAAAACTGAGCTTTTATTCACCGGGGTGATGCCAAGGCCGAGGGGTGTGGTGAGATCGACGGATGACACGTCGGAGGCGCCATTGAGGTCAATTATGAAAATATTTTTATCGGGTGGGGTGAGTTCTGAGTTCACTCCCACGCCGCGATTATTGCGTTCGATCACCATAAATCTATGGTCGTCGAGAGCCACAATTTCCGAAATGCCACGCCCCTGGCCCGTGCTGGCAAGCTGGTAAGCGTATTGGCTAACAACATTGCCAGAGTCAACGTCATATTTGAGAATGCGTGTGTACCCACTGCGTGCAAAGTTTGTGCCGCTTGAATTGCCATCGGTGATTACACCATTTTGGAGCATGGCAAAGGCGAAGCGGCCGTCCGGACTCACCGCCAGCCCTTCAAGGCCTCGATTGCCTTCCCGTCCTGAGGTCAGGGTGCCTGGCTTGGGGCTCGCCAGGTAATCGGTGCTGCCACTCGACTTGGGGAGGATGTTGCTGGGAACGGAGAAGGCGCGAATGAATTGCCCCCCACGCGTGAACTCATACACCGAGGGTCCATATTCGTCGGAAACCAGGAAGTTGCCGGAGCGGGGCAGCACCACGATTCCCTCGGGGTCGAAGGAGTTGCCAAGAGTGGAAGCTGAGGCAGGTGCCAGGCCATTCAAATAGGCGCTTCCGTTCCGGAAAAGAATCGTTTGCTGGATCTGGAAGTTCGAAATGGCACCCGTCGTTTTGTCAACGTCCAGGCTGAAGCGTTGCAGGCGTGTGTTGTAGTCCAGCGTGCCCCCGCCCGGTCCTCGGTCGGAAAGGCCAAACCACTGGTTCACCGAAGGGAGGTAATAGAGGCCGGAAAAGGCACCAAAGCGTCCGTTGTTGACTGTCGTGCCCCCCGAGAGATCCAGGGTGTTACCAGGGATGGAGAGGCTGTTGACGTACTGGGGAGCGGCCAGTGCCGGTGGTGCCATCCCTGTTTGCCAGGCCGTGGCAATCAGCGTCAGGTAGAGAGCAGGCTTGCGAAGCGGTTTGCGAAGCAATGCAAACCAATCGTTGAACTCTTTGCGTTCTGAGATGGAGGCCACGGGTTAGTCAATCTATTTAATTATTCACGTTATGGCGGCACCGTGAAGCTCAAATTAAGGACGGTTTATTGTTAAGTAAAGCTTGCCCTCCTCCAGCTGAGCCAGGGCT
>Ga0209401_1003366_pt1 | contig 10094 bp, 12 predicted proteins | sample M_140807_MF_Meta_FD_187318 | JGI IMG/M metagenome (GOLD analysis project Ga0209401, IMG submission 187318) | Freshwater microbial communities from Lake Montjoie, Canada to study carbon cycling - M_140807_MF_MetaG (SPAdes) (version 2) | ecosystem: Environmental > Aquatic > Freshwater > Lake...
TGAGTCGCCGGTAGCCCAGGGCCGGCCTTCAGGTCGGCCAACGCCAGGCGGCGCGTTCCAGCACCGTCTGGCCGGGCAACACCGTGGCCCCAACCTCCCTCTCCAGCCGCAGCAGCGTGCATCCCGGGGTTTTGGCCAGGGCGGTGATCAGGAGTTCGGCATGGGCCACCACCCACACCTGGCTGCGGTCGGCCACCGCGGCGATCAACCGCGCCAGGGGGGCCAGCAGATCCGGATGGAGGCTGTTCTCCGGCTCATTGAGAACAAGCAGCGGCGGCAGCCGCGGACTGAACAGGGCCGCCGCCAGCAGCAGGTAGCGGAGGGTGCCATCGGAGAGTTCCGCGGCGTCGAGAGGCCGCAGCAAGCCCGGTTGCTGGAGCTGCAGGCGAAACATCGGCGCTGTGATGTCCACCGTCAGGCGGCAGCCGGGGAAGGCGTCGGCGATGGCGGTCTGGAAACCTTCGGCGTCGCCGATCTCCAGGATCGTCTGCACGGCGGCGGCAAGATCACCGCCATCGCCAGCCAGAGACGGGGTGCTGGTGGCGATGCGCCCGCTGCGCGCCGGAGCCTGGCGGTCGGTGCGGAAACTGTCGTAAAAACGCCAGCTCAAGATCGTGCGCCGCAGCTGAAACACCTCCGGTGCTTCGAGCGGATCCGACACGGCGGTGAACAGACTCTCGTGGGGCGAGACCTCCAGGGCGATCGGCATTGCTCGGCCCCCTTCCCCGCAGCGCTCCACCACCGCGCCGGTGCGCTGCACCAGCAGGCTGCGGGGATGGAAGGGCCCGCCGGCCCAGATCCATTCCCGCTTGATCTCCGGATCGAGCACGAAGGCACTGGTGTGGTCGTCGGCCCGATAGCCGAGCTCGATCGCATAGGAGAGCGTTGTGCCGGCAAAGCCGAGCCGAAGCCGCGCCGCCTCCCGCCGGCCACCGCTGCCCTGCACCGGCTGCTCACCGCGCCGCATCGCAGCCGAGGTGCGCTCCGGCCCGGCCCAGAACACCGCCGGCAGACCCCCTTCGCCGGCGAGGGCCGCCACCAGATCGCCGCGGGCGGCGGCGGCGATCAGGCCCAGGGAGCGGTAGAGGTTGCTCTTGCCGCTGCCATTGGAACCGCATACCAGGGTGAGTCCCGAAAGCGGCAGGGTGAGCTGCTGCAGGGAGCGGTAGCCGGCCACCGCCAAATGGGTGAGGGACGCAGACGTTGTGCTGGGCGTGGTGTGTGCCCGCGGCTTGGCCGTCACGGCTGGCTGAGGATCCGGCTGCGGTTCTCGAGCATCAGGCGGGCATAGCGAGCCGCCAGATCAGAAAGCAATTGTTGCCATTGGCCCGCCGATCGGGGCAGCGGCTCGATCACGCTGAACGTGGCCACCGGCAGCAGCGCCTGGGAGGGGCCGACCCTGGGGCTCAAGCCGAGAGTGATGGCCACCAGAGCCTGGTCGGCATGAGCATCGAGCAGGAGGTAGGTGGTCCAGCGCTGGTCGGGGAAGCGCTGGTCGTAAGCAGCCGGCAAGGCGTTGTTGAAGATCCTGCGCAGCTCGCTGGCTGAAAAGCTGGTGCCGTTTTGCCGGTATTGCAGGTCGTAGGCGCGGGCGGGAAGGACCAGAGCAGCACCGATCAGAACAGCCGCAGTGAAGCGGTTGAGCACAGATCGCCAAGGGATGCCGGGCGCCTGAAAAGGAAGGCGGTGTTGCAGTACTGCAACGCCAGCCGTTGCGGCCCTCGGGCAAGTGATCATCAGAACTTGAGCACGCTGGTGGGCCGCAGGATCCAGCTGGCTTCGCCTGACTTCAGCTTGTAGCAGATCTGGCGCTCGCCACCGGTGGCCTTGGCGTTGGTGTCGCCTGGCTTGTAGATCGGAAAGTGGCGCACCAGGCAGCCCTCCACCACCTCGAAACGATCGTGGCCCCGGTAGCCCTGGGCGTTGGGACCCGTCAGTTCCTGCAGGTAGATCGGCGAAAGATCGCTGCCTTTGGTCACGGCATAACCCACCAGCTCGCCATAGCTGCCGCTGCCAGCGCCTTGCACGAACACGTAGATCTCGGGCGTGCCGTTGCCGTTGAGGTCAGCCGCCTTGGCCCCCACCACCTGACCATTCACCGTTTGGCGAATCGGCTTGATCGGCGACTTGGCGCCCTTGGTGGTGATCGTGAGCTGCTGCTGGGAGCCCTCACCACTGCCCTCCACCTGGAAGCTGATGCCCTGCAGCTTCAGGGTCTGGTTGAAGGCGGAGCCGGCCCAGGCACTACCGCTCAGAGCGGTGGCCAGGAGCAGGGCGGCGGCGCTGAGCGGGGGGAAGAAGCGCGTCAAGGGTCGAAGAGAAGAGGGGAGGGAATCATCATCAGCATGGGGCCGAGCCGCGATGCGGCGACCCAAACGACAGCTCCAGGCCAGGGCTGGCGGCACATACGCTACGCGAGGCTGAGAAAGCGCCCGGCAGTGCTCGTGTCTTTAGGACCGGTCAGCAGAAAGGGGTCCCGCAGCTATACACACTTCACGGAGCAGGAGCGGAAACAAGCCATGAGTTACCGAGCCATTGCGCAGGAATTCGGCGATTGCATTACCAATCGTGATTATGGTGCCGCCTGTGCACTCTTGACCAAACAACTGCAAGGCTCAACCACGCCTGAACGCATCTGCAATGCGGTCAGCACCATGACCTCCTACGCCCCAGGGCCGATCCAGGAGGCGCAAGTCATGGACGACTTCACCCTGGAGGATTGGCCCGGCAAACAAGCTGGTGATCTCGCTGTTGTTTATGTCGCGCTGAATGGCGACAGCTTCAGTGAGGCCGTCACACTCACCTTGATGAAGCAAGGTGAAGACATTTTGATCAGGGAGCTTGCATGGGGACGACCATGAATCGTTGGCCAGAGACAATCGCTGGCTGGGGTCTCAGGGTTTCAGCTCATTGAGCAACGTGCGGGTGAGGGCGAGTTCACAACGGGTCGTGGTGATGCCATAGCCGGTGCCTTGAAAACCCACTGATTTGGCATAGGCACACACCGCACGGCGATTGGCTCGGAAGGCTTCTGCTTGCTGCATTGGATCAGCACTGGTCTTGTAGAAGCCCTTGAGATTGTCCCGCCAGAGTGTCTGGAACGTTGGCCCGGGAACCTGCTGCGCTTCCTTGGCCACCCCCATCAGGGCTTGCTGCAGTTGACGATCGCTGGCCTCCAGCTCCTTCATCAGGCAGCGGGTCTGGTCCGCGGTGCTGAGTGTGTCCGGGCAGAGCGGGGCTGCGGAAGAAGGGGAAGGAAGCAGGGGAAAGAGAGCGGCCAGCAATGGCAGAACGAGGGTGCGACGCATGGCGTGAGCCTGAGGGTGTCACCCCATGTTGACTTGTTGAACTATCGCTCACTGATGCAACCCCCCTCACGGTTAATCAGTTTCAAAACGCCGGCGAATCGCGGCCGCCGGGTGCGATGGCTCCGGAACCGCCCGGGCTGGGGCAGCCTGGAGGGCCTCCGCAATCCTGACGTGACGCCGTTTTCCCCCCTCCGCAGAGGCCTGCTGGCATGCCTGGCGGCCCTGGTGCTGCTCCTGGGCTACGCCCTGCCCGCCCGGGCGGACTTCAGCCTGCCGCCCCTGCCCTACCCCGCCGATGCCCTGGAGCCGGCGATCGATGCCACCACGATGACGATCCACCACGACCGCCACCACGGCGCCTACGTGGCCAACCTCAACGCCCAGATCACGGCCAACCCGGCGCTGGCGGGCCTGAGTCTCGAGGAGCTGCAGGGGCGGATGTCAGGCCTGCCGGCGGCAGTGCGCAACAACGGCGGCGGCCACTGGAACCACAGCCAGTTCTGGGCGGTGATGGCCCCCGTGGGCCAGGGGGGCGCCCCCTCCCCCGAGCTGCTGGCGGCGATCAACACCAGCTTCGGTTCGCTGGAGGCGATGCGCGAGCGGTTCGACAAGGCCGCCGCCGGACGGTTCGGCTCGGGCTGGGCCTGGCTGATCCGGAGGTCCGATGGAACCCTGGCTGTCACGAGCACCGCCAACCAGGACAACCCGCTGATGGACCTGGCCGGCCTTGAGCGGGGCACGCCGCTGCTGGGCCTGGATGTGTGGGAGCACGCCTATTACCTGCACTACCAGAACCGGCGGCCCGACTACATCAAGGCCTGGTGGTCCCTGCTGAACTGGAACGAGGTGAACCGCCGCTTCGCCGCCGCCGGGGCGCCATCCTGATCAGCTCCTCCATCTCCGCTCCCATGACCGGCAATCTGCAGGCGATCGGTTTCCTCTTCACCTGGGTGCTCGGCTGGGGAATCGGCGGCTCCCTGATCGATGCCGGCCTGATCAACGCTGGTGTGTATTCCCTGGAGGGAGGCCAGCTGGGCACCGCCACCACCTTCGTGCTCTGGAGCCTGCTCTGGGGCGGCGGTGGGGTCTGGCTGTACCGGCGCTGGACCCGGCCCCAGGGCCCCGGCGCCTGAATCGCTCCGGGCCAATCCTTGGACAACCGGAGATGCCAGAGCGCATCCGCGGCCTTCGCTGTCGGCATGGCAGGGAAAACCTCGGCCATGATGGTGAAGGGCGCAGGGCCAAGCGCGGAAGGTCGGCGAAGCCGATTGGATGCTCAGGTCCACAGGATTCCCAGCTTCGGGCCCGTTGCCCTCAGACCTTTCTCACCCGTCCGTCTTCTCTCGGGACCCCGGCCATGACCAGCGTCCACCCCGGTGACCTCGCCTCCACCGCCACGCCGGAGGCCCCCTCCGCCCTGGCCGCCCAGGCCGCCCTGGCCAGCCATCCCGACCTGGTGCTGCGGCCTTCCGCCGAACGCTTCCACAGCAGCCATGGCTGGCTGGAGAGCTGGCACAGCTTCAGTTTTGCCGGCCACGATCACCCCGCCTGGCGGGGTTTTGGTCCCTTGCTGGTGATCAACGACGACCGGGTGGCCGCCGGCCGAGGCTTCGGCATGCACCCCCACCGCGACATGGAGATCATCACGGTGATGGTGGAGGGGGTGCTGCACCACCGCGATTCGATGGGCCACAGCGAAGCGCTCCAGGCCGGTGAAGTGCAGCGGATGAGCGCAGGCAGCGGCATCGTGCACAGCGAGATCAATGAGGGGGCCCAAAGCTGCCGGCTGCTGCAGATCTGGATTGCCCCCAGCCACCAGGGTCTGGCCCCCAGCTACGGCCAGAAACCCTTTGCCATCGGCACGGGCTGGACCCTGCTGGTCGATCCCCAGGAGCGCGACGGGGCCATGGCGATCGATCGACCGGTGCGGATCTGGCGGGCCCAGCCCCATGCTGGTGACCAGCTCGCGCTGCCCGGCGCGGCCGAGGCCCACGGCTGGATCCAGATCATCACTGGCGACCTGGAGATCAGCCTGGAGCCCCTCGATGCGGCCCCGGCGCGGGGGCGGCTGGGCGCCGGTGATGGGCTCGGCCTGGCCCCCGGGATGCCAGGGCTGATCACGGCAGGGGCGGAGGGCGCCGACCTGCTGCTGTTCGAACTGCGCTGATGGGTGCCGGCCAGGGGCCTGGCGGTCCGCCCCCCGGCCAGCCCCGCCAACCTGGGGCGGCCCCTACCCGGTCCCAGCCATGACCCTTCAGATCGCGGTGGCGGTGCTTGAGCGCCATGGGCTCTGGCTGCTCCAGTTGCGTGACGACATCGAAGGCATCGTGTTCCCAGGAACCTGGGGCCTGTTCGGCGGCCACCTCGACCCCGGGGAGACACCGGAGCAAGGCCTGCGGCGGGAGCTGGAGGAGGAGATCGACTGGGTGGCGGGCGCGGTGCACCCGTGGTTCTGCCACCAGGAGCCGCACCGCACGCTGCATGTTTTCCGGGTTCCCCTCACCGCGCCCATCGAGGCCCTCGAGCTGCGCGAGGGGCAGGACATGGTGCTCGCGCCCCTGCAGGAGCTGCGCAGCGGGGCGATCTGGAGCCCCAGGCGGCGGGAGACCCGGCCCCTGGCCCCCTCGCTGCGGCTGGCCCTGGCACGTCAAGAGCTGGAGGCGGGGCAGCGGCGGAGGAGCGCGAAGGGGCAGGCTTGAGGCGGGTTGGAGGAGGGCTGGAGGACGCGGCGGAATGGCCTGGATCAGCAACCCCATTGGATCGAATAAGCGCTCCTTTACCTGAAGTCACAAGACGTGCGGTAGGGTCTGCAGGAATCCTTCACAATCAGGACCTTCTGAGGATGTTCACGCTCACCAAGGCTTCCCAGATCTTCCCTGAAACCCTGGCCGCCGATGCGGTGCCCGCGATCACGGCCCGCTTCCGCCTGCTGAGCGCCGAAGACCAGCTGGCCCTGATCTGGTATGCCTATCTGGAGATGGGCAGCACGATCACGGTGGCCGCCCCCGGCGCCGCCCGCATGCAATTCGCCGAGCCGGTGCTGGCCCAGATCAAGGCCATGGATTTCGCCGGCCAGAGCCAGGTGATGTGCGATCTGGCCAACAGCACCGACACCCCGATCGGCCGCACCTACGCCAGCTGGTCAGTGAACATCAAGCTGGGCTTCTGGTACCAGCTCGGCCAGTGGATGGCTGCCGGCCAGGTGGCTCCGATCCCCGAGGGCTACCAGCTCTCCGCCAACGCCGCTGCGGTGCTGGCGTCGCTGAAGGGGGTGGAGCAGGGCCAGCAGATCACCCTGCTGCGCAACTTCGTGGTGGATATGGGCTTCGACCCCGCCAAGGGAGAGGGCCAGCGGGTGATGGAGCCGGTGGTGGCCCCCACCCCGGAGCAGAGCCGCAAGAAGGTGTTCATTGAGGGCGTGATCAACCCCACGATCAATGCCTACATGGATCTGCTCAATGCCAACGACTTCGACGCCCTGATCCAGCTGTTCCTCCCCGACGGCGCCCTGCAGCCCCCCTTCCAGAAACCGATCGTGGGAACGGACGCCATTCTCCGCTTCTTCCGCGAGGACTGCCAGAACCTCAAACTCCTGCCTGAGCGTGGCTATTCCGAGCCGGCCGAGGGCGGCTTCAATCAGATCAAGGTGACCGGCAAGGTGCAGACCCCATGGTTCGGCGCCGGCGTGGGCATGAACGTGGCCTGGCGCTTCCTGCTCAACCCCGAGGGCAAGATCTACTTCGTGGCCATCGATCTGCTCGCCTCGCCGGCCGAACTGCTCAAGTTCGCCCGTTGAAGCACGGCGGTGCCAGGGGAGTGGGCTGGTCGGTTGCCATCCTCTCGAGCTGGCTGATGACTGGGGTGGGCCTCCTGAGCATCGATCTGGGTCGGCTCGGCGAGGTCCTATCCAAGGCTTCTGGCCTCTCCCGGGGGGCGTGGATCGAAACTCCTCTGGTGCTGATGGGGGTGCTGATCGCGGTGTTGCTGCGCGGCTTCCTGCACACCGGCCTCTTCATCGTGGCCCATGACGCCATGCATGGAGTGCTGCAGCCCGGTTCCCCACGAACCAACGCCCGCTGGGGGCGCCTCGCCCTCAGCCTTTATGCCGGGCTTCCCTATTCAACCTGCCGAGCCAAGCATGAACTCCACCATCGCTGCCCGGGTGGCGATGGTGATCCCGATTTCCACGGCTCGGGAGGTGCGGCGCTCGGGGAGGCCCTGCGCTGGTACATCCGCTTTCTGGCCGGCTACCTCAGTTGGGGGCAGATGGCTCGCCTGCTCGGGGCCTGGGGTGTGGTGGGCCTGCTGAGCCTGGCGCTCACCCCCACGGCCGCGGTGAACCTGCTCCTGTTCTGGATCCTCCCGTTGCTGCTGAGCTCCCTGCAGCTGTTTGTGTTCGGCACCTACCTTCCCCATCGCACCCCTTCGCTGGCCGGCGAAGGCCACCGGTCCCGCAGCCTCGACCTTCCCGTCTGGCTATCCCTGCTCACCTGCTATCACTTCGGCTACCACTGGGAACACCACCAATACCCCTGGCTGGCATGGCATGAACTGCCTGGCTCACGGTGTCCGGGCGGGAGCGATAGGGTGCCCCCACGGAGGGGTTCAACATGGGTGAACGGATCATGACCAGTGTTGATCCTGCGCTGGCAGCGGTCGATCAGGCCCAGGCCTCATGGCCAGACTGGACAGAACCTGAGCGAACCATTGCCCGCGCCGCCTTTGATGCGGCCCATGACCGTGCGCTGTGCTCGCTGATCAACGAGGTGCAGCTGCAGGCGGCTCTGGTGGATTCCGCCGGATCCCTCTGGCAACTCCACGATTATCTGAGCATTCAGCGCCATCGTCTTGAAGGCCGCTTCGACTTCCGCCCTCAAGCGATTCTCTTTTTGTTCGCCAGTCTGGTGAAGGACAAGTTGCTGGATCTCAGTGAGCTTGAGGGTCTCGCTGATGGCAAGCTCTCCAAGATCAGGGCCATGGCTCAGTTCTGAATGGCTCGCCGCCCCGGGCAGCTTGTCGCCTAGTTTCACCGCAACTCCTGGCGAGCCTTGCCCGCCATGTCCCCCCTGCCCTCGCTTCCTTGACCGTCTCCCTTCCGCGGAACGGGTCCGCCGCCCCGACCCCGCCAGGCCAGGCCACAGACGACAGGGGGTTGAGTCCGTACCGGCCTGGACGCCTCGAGTTTGAGCTGCGCCCCTTCATGGCCAGTTCCAATCGCCTGGCCACCTGGCAGATCCTCAACACCCTGGTGCCCTACGGGCTGCTCTGGTGGCTGGCCCTGGAGCTGCAACAGCGATCCCCCTGGCTGCTGCCGCCCGTGATCGTGCTGCAGGTGCTCTTCCTGGCCCGCTGCTTCTCCTTGATGCACGACTGCGGCCACCACTCGCTGTTCCGCAACCGCCAGGCGAACCGCTGGTGCGGCTTCCTGCTCGGGGTGGTGAGTGGCATTCCTCAGCTGCCCTGGTCGCGGGGCCATGAGTATCACCACCGCCACAATGGCGACTGGGAAAAGTACCAAGGACCCTCCGCCCTGGTGAGCAGCGAGGCGTTTGCCCAGCTCAGCCCCAGGCAGCAACGCTTCTACGGGTGGCTGCGCCATCCGCTGATGCTCTTCCCGGGAGGCTTCTTCTATCTGGTGATCAAACCGCGGCTCGCCCTGCTGCTCGGCCTGGCGGCCCTGCTGCCCCACACCATACGGAGCCTGCAGGAGTCGCCGGATCGCTCCTTCCAGGAGATCCTCGCCTCCCATCGCAGCCGCCACTGGTACAGCCCCGAGGAGTTCCGCGATCTCCTGCTCAACAACCTGGCCGTGCTGGCCCTCTGGGGGGCCATGGGCGCCCTGGTGGGCGGCGCAGCCTTCTGGAGCCTCTATGCGCCGGTGATGACCTGTGGCGCGGCGATCTTCATCTGCATCTTCTTCGTTCAACACAACTTCCCCGGCTCTTACGCCCACCGCACCGAAGGCTGGAATGCCATGGCGGGCAACCTGGAGGGCACCAGTGATCTTGATCTCCCCTGGCTGCTCAACTGGTTCTCGGCCGACATCGGCTGCCATGCCATTCACCACCTCTGCGCCGCGATTCCCAACTATCACTTAAGGGCCTGCAATCAGCGCAACGCAGACAAACTTCAAGGCGTGAAGAGACTTAAACTTGCTGACATCCCGGGCTGCTTTAACTATATCCTCTGGGATCCGAGCCTCGGTCAGCTCACCACCATGGCGGCGCAGCGAAGCGGCATGAAACGAGTTGGCGCACTGGGGGCCTAGGATGGAGATTCTCGGGGCAGACCCCTGACTGAATCCACCACGCCTTCGCTCACGATCGGCCAGTTGGAGGCGCAATACCCCATGTATTGCAAGGCGATGAGATTATTGTTGCGCGAAGGCTGCAGTCAGAAGCAGATTGAACGCACCGTTTGCTGGGATCGCCTAGCGATTCTTCATCACAGCCTTCCCAAGAACTACAAATCTCCTGAATATCTGTTCTGGCTTTTCCGCCGGGAACATCAGCAGCAACAGCTTCGTACCACCCCCTCCTGATCTTCGGCACGGGGCCAAGTGCTGGCCCCTTCTCCAAGCGGAAGTGCTTCACGCGCAGGAGACTGCCTAGGGATGCCCATGAAAAAACCCTGCCGAAGCAGGGTTGAAGATGATGACCTGGAGCCGTCAGGGGGACTGATCCGGAGGAAACGCCGATCAGTAGCGGTTGCGGTTGCCGTAGCCACCGCCGTTGTAGCCGCCACCACCGCCGAAGCTGCCGTTGCCGTAGCCGCCGCGGCCACCAC
>Ga0209401_1003367_pt1 | contig 10092 bp, 10 predicted proteins | sample M_140807_MF_Meta_FD_187318 | JGI IMG/M metagenome (GOLD analysis project Ga0209401, IMG submission 187318) | Freshwater microbial communities from Lake Montjoie, Canada to study carbon cycling - M_140807_MF_MetaG (SPAdes) (version 2) | ecosystem: Environmental > Aquatic > Freshwater > Lake...
CCTTCAAACTCTCTTGCTTTCTTCTGCATGTCTTTGCGTTCGGCATACCAACGTTTGAGCAAGCCGGGTATGATACCTTCTTTCTCATAGGTGAATATGGTTCCATTAGCACTGAGTACCCAAGGTTGATTTGAATCAAACAATATCTTCCATATTTCAGCAGCAGAGTGCACAGTCTCATTGCCATCTTGCCAGTCTATTGTGATCTCTGTACCGCGTTGTTGTTCCATCACGGCTGTGTATTCCAGGCTGGCAAACAATCCTTCCCAAGCAGCAGCAAAGCTATCTCCCTTGGCCATGTTGTCTCGAATCAGCCGATCAGTCATTATGGGCCGGAGTTGGCCGACAATGGTTTCTGGACCCATGTTAAGGGCCCGAATAGCACTGGGATAGAGCGAGTTGATGTCGATACTACCAATCCAGTCGTGGATTCCTTTTTTGGGATAAGCAACATAGGCACCTGCAGCTTGCGTGTCTTCATCTGAGAGTCTTTCTTTACGGTTAGGAACTACCATACCACGTTCGTGAGCTTCAATAATAATTGCTTGCTCAGTCACAGCCACCGCACCCATTGTGGTTTGCAGCAGCACAGTATTTTCATGTGCCAGTGTATTGGCCAAGCTAAGAAATTTCAGTTTCTTGTCCAGCTTGCCAATCAGCATTGTGTCTTGGCGGTTGTAATCAATAAAGATTTTGAAGTTCTGGTTGTACAACTGATCCAGTGTGCCTTCAAATGCAGTCTTGCGACCAATTTCTTCGTATTCACCAATGGCATCTAGTGCATAGCTATGACGTTCTTCATAAGTGTATTTGCGATACAATTGCATATAGTCCATATGCACTCGTCCTACCAAATCATAAGTTTGGTTCTCTGCACCAAATCGTTCAAACATACGTGGCTTGGGATACTGGTTCCACAAACACATACGTCTAGTGTCATCTTTGCTGAGCACTCTGGTGATACGATTCACAGTGTAAGGAATGTCATAGCCTTCACTATTCCATCCAGTGAGAATGTCCGCATCTTCAATCAGGTCCAGAAATGTGTTCAACATGTCTGCTTCTTTTTCAAACATAAAGCAGTTGTCAAACTCTGCGGCAATTTCTTTGGCAGTTGCCATGCTCATGTGTCGCGGTGGTACTGCCAGAGTCACAATCTGATCCAACCAATCCATGTATACTGAAATAGCAGTGATTGGGTTGAATGGATCAGTTACCGGTGAGAACCCACGTTCTGGATCAAAGTCCACTTCGATGTCATAAAATGCTGTGTGTAGCTTGGGTCCGTCTTGGCCTTTGTAGTTGTCCTCTAAACAACGGAAGATTGGGTTGATATCACTTTCGTAGATTTTCTTACTGGAGTGCATACGCACTTCCTTGCGGAACTCTTTGTTGTTGCGTGAGGAAAATCTACTTACAGGCGTGTCGTAGATGCTACGAAACTTGCCACGTGGGTCGTCATAGTAAAGCACATAGTTGGCTGGATATTCTTGATATACCCTTCGACCATCTCGGCGTTCAACCACGTGAATTCGATCGTGTGCTCGATCATATAGTGCATCAATGTAACTCATCTATCTCCAATTATGGCTGGTGGCCGTGTTTCATGTTCGTGTAGTGAACGATTCTCAACTGTGGTGTAACAACAGTTTTATCAGTCCTGCGCTGTCAATTATACTTAGTATCAAGTAGTTGCCCAGAATGCCAAAACTGCCACGTGTGTATGCACACCAGGCCATGATCACGCATCCAATAATAAAAGCAAAATACAACAGTATAAAAGGAACATTGGGCACAGTGATAGCATAGGTCAAACTACATCCTAAAGATATAAACCAACCCAACAGTTCCAAGCAAAATCTGAGAGGATATGCTTGAAAATCTGCTTGCACATATTGTGCTATGCTGCTGCGCCAATCTGCAAATGTCTGTGTCAAAGAGTTCGGCCCACAGTTTCCAGGATGGTTTCTAGCAATTCGTGATCTTGTTTGGCTCGACCAAACTCAGCTTTGTGTGCCAGTTTGATTGCTCGTTTTAGCACACCGGGTTTGATTTCCAATTCTTCAGCAATGGCCTTGATGGTATCATTAAGTCCACCTGTGAGTGTTTCAATTTCTTGGGTGACTTGCATGCCTTCCGTGATGATTTGGATCAGCTTGATTTTTTGATCGCCATTGAATGTTTTTTGATTGTCCATAGAGTTCTCCAGTAAAAATACATTATAGCAACTGTGTTGACTATATGCAAGTGGTTTGGTTAACTCAATGTCCGTTTAACATCTGTGCCATAAGTGCCTGACGTTTCACACGATGTTCACTCACGGTCTTTGCCGCAGGATCTGCTTTCTTGGGTTCTGGCTTTTTGGGAATTGAGCCGGGAGTTCTTGCCAAACTGGCGTCACTCTTGGCACGTTGTCGATCCCAAGCCGTGCTCAATCGTTGAGCAGCACTTGTACGTGCTTCGTCTATGTCATGATCTGGGGTGACTACTTTGTGCAAATGATGTCTTGATGCTGGACTCAGCAGATGGTCATCATCTGTATCTGGCACAGTACCACCATAACGACTTGAGTCAGCATGATGTTTAATTCCAGTTTTGAGTTTTTCTATTCTGCCCAATTTAACTGGCACATTGTCCGGACGAGCGATTGGATTGCGCCGTCCGCTGTTGGCATTGCCTTCGTCCACTTTTTTCATGTCCTTGCGGATGGCAGCTTTGGCCTTGCCGTATTTCTTCATGAACTCGGTGTCGTTGAGAGTTTTGAGATCGTCGGCTAATTCTTTCACACGGCCTTCTTTGATCATGGCTCGTTGCAGTTTGTTCATCAGTGTGTTGGATTCCGCCACACCTTGCTCAGGAGCATCCATCCAACTTTTTGTTAATTTAATTTGTGACAACGGTATGCGTTTCTTATCAGCAAGTTTCATTGCGTGACTTCTTGCCTCGTCTTCGGATGAGAAAATCTCTGGCTTAAACTTAGTGTCATTGAGGATTTTACCGTTGACCCGAATATACCAATTGCCTCCGGAGCCTTCCGCCACACCTTGCTCGTCGATATTATCGACGATCTTGTATTTTTCAGCCATTTGTTTTTTAAACGTTTTAAAAGCGGCTATCTCCGAATATGCGGCCGCTCTCAGAGATGGGTTTATGGCCATTGCTGTATAAAGTTGCTTGGCTTTTTTGTGCAATACTAGATATTTCTCTTTGTCTGCTGGATCGGTAAGAAAATCTTCAAACTTTTTTTCATTATTCTTTTTACCAAAGTCAAATGCATTAGCGCCGCCAGCCGCGCCTGCCAACGCACCCGCCGCACCTGCACCTTTTAAGAATCCTCTGCGGCTTAGATCTTCCGCCACACCTTGCTCTTTCTTGTTATTAGGTGTAGTGGGTATATGCTTTTTTCGTAGAGCGGCCGCTATCCGCTTGTCTTCTTTACTGCTGCCAGTGCTACCCGAACCCGGATTAGGAAACGCTTCCGCCACACCTTGCTGACTTTGCTGTTCACGCTTCTGTAGTTCTTTACGAATCAATGCCTTGAATCTTGCTTCATCACGATGTAAGACGCCTGGTCGCAACATCATTTTCAAATGATCAGTGTCATACTTGCTATAATCCGCACCGCGAGTTGGCAGTTGGGCAACTCTGCCTTCCGCCACACCTTGCCGGGCAGGAGATAATTTGTAATGCCGGGCTTGTTCTAGATCACGGGTGCCTATGATCTCTGCGTCATGCTTTTTGGCCCAGGCTATCATTTGGTCCGTGTTCCGAAAAGTCTTGTGCCATGTGCGGCGATCCATGCCACGAACACCGTGTGCCTCAATGGTATGACCTTGTGCAACCTCCGTGACACCTTGCCTTTTTAATTTACGAGTGGCCAAATTCAATTGTCTTAAACTTACACTGCGAGTTGCATCGTCGTTAAAAATTAAGTCAACACTTAAAGGACTGCCGTTTTTATAAAAATGCAATTCGTTAGTGGTTGTTTTGAAATGATCTGCACCATAATGACGCAGCACTTTTTTGGCCTGATCCATTGACACAGTTTCCGCCACACCTTCATACATATCGTCTTTGTCTGGAATTTCAAAATCATCGTGATCATAGTGACCACGGGACACACCTGATCCTCCGCAAGCACCGCAACTTTGTCCTTCATGCCGACCTTCACCAGTTCCATCACATGATGAACATTCTTCATCATCGTGCGAATCAGCAGCACGTCTGCGGTGATCATGCCCGGCTTCGGTTATCCCTTGAGATTCAAAGTTGTCATAATTAGCCGATCGCTGAACATAACTGCCAGGACGTTGTTGTGCTGCTGGATTGGCAACACTACGCTCACTACCTTGACTAGGAAAACTTTGTTGTGGTTGTTGTGTTGATTGTTGAAGTTTTGCTGCTGCTTTTGTTTGAGCAATCGCCATCCAGTTGTTTTGCTGTCCCCTATCCATTGGCTGACCTCGTTCTGCAACCATCTGAGCGTAAATTTCTTTAGCAACATCATTTATATCTTGATTTTGTTGTATGCGAGGATCATCTCGACGCATATTCAGAAGATTAGATGTTGCATCCTCTGTCACATCTTGCTGTTTACGACGTTTGGCATAGTCAGTGTTGGCAGGATTCTTTTTGTTCCGGGCCGGGGCCTTGACACCAGCAATACGTTCTTCTTCACTTTTGCGACGGGTGAAATAATCATTGGCAGCGGACGCTTCGTCTATATTCTGTTCAGGTTGATGACCCATCAGTCGCATCATGGTGCGAACATGCACACGATCTTTTTCTTTTTCATCATCGGGTAAATCATCGTATGGCACATGCTGTGCAGCATTGTAATCAGCTCGGGGGTTGCGTTTCATCCACTCGTTGTGTACATACTCCGCAGCCTTTTCCATGTTTCGGCCAAAATGTTTCACAGCACGATGGGCAGCATGACCTGCGGCTAGATTTTCTTTCTGCCAGTCAGGATGTAAGTCAGCAAAAGGCACATTGATATCACCTTCTGTTCCGTCACTGTTCTTTTTCACACGAGGCTTGGTGCCTGTGGGATCAAAGTTCCTACGCCATTCTTCATGTGCATTGCTGGCAAATTGTGTTATGGGATCCATTTGAGATTCAAACAGCGGGCGGGTAAATAGTTGGTCAATAATCATATTATGCTTCTTCTAAGTAATCTTCACTGGGGTCTTGTGGCAGGCCTCGACGATGTGCTTGAAACATTTCTACTGCCATTTCGGCTTCATCTAATGTACCAAACCGGCTGGGCAACACACGGTCTTGATGGCGTATCTCAAATCCACGATGTTGATCTCCATAACACTCTAAACATGTGCCATCTTCCAATGTGATAATTTTTACAGGACCACATTCACCCACACTCACAGGAGTCATCATGGCAGTACCACTCAGCATTGGCTCTTGAGATTCTTCTTGTGCAGCTTCTTCGTAGTCATCTTGATCATCAGGCTTGGCAGGATTCTTGTCTTGAATTTCTTGTTTGGCTTTTTGTTCCAGCTTGTCAAGGTACTGTGTGAGATCCTTCTTGACCCGGCTCAACATATCTTCGTCAATCTCGGCCATGCGTTCTGCTAATGCACTACGAGTGTGTTGAACACTATCACCAAACATATTGTTACCCAGCGGTTTTGTTTGATTGTTGCTGCCCAACACCGGTGACATATTGTCAGGCTTGAACAATGCAGCCAATTGTGGCACTGATTTTTGTTGGTTGTTCAGCCCGTTTTTTACTGAGACAGGAGTAATATCTGACTCAATTACGGCCAGACGTTTTAGTATGTTTGCAATGTCATCGCTCATGCTCGTTCAACTTTCAAATAACTGTTCAGTTGCCAGCGATACTTGCCATGAGCACTGAGTCGTTCTGCAATAAAATTAGCAATGCCTTGTTCATTTTCTTCGTTGGCCGAAGCAAAGCAAGCATTTAACACATCAAGCATTTGATTGTTGTTGGCATATAATTCTTCCAACATAAGTCGAGCACGGGGAATCTTGATCTGACCGGCAATCTCTGTGAGTTCACTATAACGCTCTAGACTAGCAGGAGCGTATTCGCCCAGGTAGCGAATGTATTCTGCTGTGAGATCTAGTGCAGAGTAAGCATCTTCGTAGATGCCCTGGAAGAAATCATGCAGTTCTCCAAAGTCGGGACCTTCCACGTTCCAGTGAAAGCCATGGGCTTTTAGGTAGTAGGCAAAATTAGTTGCCAGGAGTGTTTTTAAATTGTCCGCGAGCATGCTTGTTCCTTTTGTATTCCTTGGGCGTATTAGGCGTTAGGTCCGTTGTGTATTTACCACTCAGCATAGAACCGCCTTGTCTTGTTTGTGTGCCCAAGGGCTGAACCATCACAGCCACAGATCCCGAGCCTGTGCTACCGCTGCTTGCATCTTCCATTATTTCATGTACTTTCATGATGAATCCTTAATACTGAATTATTTACTATGCATGCTGTAACTGGGCCATTATCAATTCGTACATTAGTCACAGTTATCTCACCTGCTGTTGACGGAACCAATTCCCAATGCAGCTCATAATCTCCAGGTGGTGCATAAATCTGAATCAGTTCTTCTAGATACTGTTCCTGCCAAATATATGTACGATCAGCAAACAATTCACCACCTACATACAATCTATAATTGGGTGCCTCACCGTTCCAGGTTATTGAAACATCAGCTTTGACCAACACAAATTGTGCAGTCATCTTTGTTCTGTTGAGCGGGTACCCAATACTGTGGCATTATTTCTGTCTGCCCATGCATAAGCAGCTTCTCCACTTGGGAAAATTTTACGCCACACTATGCGTTGATCTCGGTTGTTGTATCTATAACCATATGCTTCAACTGGACCAGACTCGGAGCCTTCCGCCACACCTTGCTTTCCACTAATTAGCCAGACTTTAGCAGGTAATCCTTTAACATAATTTGCTGTGCCCAATCGTGTTTTGCCACCTATTAACCACAGTCCTTGACTTGTTTTTAGTATGATAGGCATTTCTACTTGACCTTTATCAAACAAATCATTTACTCTTTTTTCTTTTGCTGGACCTATAGGACCTTCGTGACCAGTAGGCGCTAAAACTTTTTGTAAAGATGCTTTATCAAACGGAGCATTTCTTATCTCATAGGCATGGTCGGGTGGCACTACAACTGCCTTACCATTTTGAACTGCTTTTAACCATGCATCTTTGTTAGGAAAATGTTTTTGATAATACTGTCTGACATCAACCGGGACTTGTTTCATCTTGGATTGTTCTTCAACTTCGTGCCATTCAAAATCAAAATTAGGCTTGACCCAATTTATTTCCTGCGAGCCTTCCGCCACACCTTCCTTGGCAAATTGTCCAGTGTAATCTTCACCTACAGCCTTCAGCTTTTGTATTCTTGAAAATTCATATACAACTAAATTACCAGTGTCTGCACGGAAAGCCTTGTAACCCCAAGCTCTAGCATATCGTTGAACTAAACTATCGTAGAGTCTGGCTCTGCTTTGAGAGTTTTGTCCTTGATCAACTTCTTTACTAGCGGCAAAAGTCAATTTCAATGGTTTGTACTTTTTAATGAATGTTTGTATAGCAGATAGAACAGTAGCAAATACTCGTTGTGCATCGCCTTCGCCCGTGACTGCTTGGCTGTAGTTTCTATCAAACTCAACATTCCATACTAATTCACCGTCTTCATTCTCGTCCCGATTGAACATTATATTTAGATAATTACCATCATCTAATGTAGCGGATGCATCGACATCACCGTGGTTACTCTTTTCCCATTTAAGTTTATAGGGATAGTCAAATGCTTCTGTAATTTCATCTTTGATTGGCTGATACATAGGAATCTTTTGTCTTGACCCAGGCCATAGATATTGCTGTTTCAAGCCTTCCGTGACACCTTGAGAACCAAAAGAATCAAAATGTTCTTGCGCTTGTTTTTTAGATTTGTATCTGTGAATTTCGCCAGTGGGAGTTGTAACTTTGTATTCAACGTGGTCAGTAGTTCTTCCTGCAGGATTGGTTGTTCTTTCAATCTTTGGGGTGGTTTTTACTACTGGTCTGATGTACTTTTTAAATTTGTCTAAGTCGTTTTCTTCAACATTTTTCTCGCCCAGAAATCCCATGCCTTCGCGTGGTTGGTCAAAGAATTCGTATAGTCGCATGATTATGTTGTCCAGGGCAGTGGAAGTATTACCACTGGAGGATTGATTTGTACGTCAATCAAGGCTTGTACTTGTAGTTCTACAGCAGACTGGTCGACACCATTGGCCCAGATCCAGCCAAGCACTTGTGCTTGTGTTAGATCAGCATAAGGCGTAAAAGAAGTGGTCGGCAAAGGAACATTGCAGGCGCTCACAGCAGCCACATGGTTGCTGTAGGTATCTTGAACACCACTACAAATCCAGTAAACTTCAAACACCACGTTGGGTTGTCCCTCTGCTGTTGGGTAGCAGTTCATTTCGGTTACGGTCCAAGTTATTGTTGCAGACATGATAATTTATTTTCTAAAATTAGGCGTATTGATTTGCTGAACTGATTCTGGCACTATTTCCTGAGGTATCAGTTGGTTTTTCATAGTTGTTGAGCCACCATGCAGCAGCATCTCCCGGGGTGTTAAATTTTGTTGCTGTATATTGTCGACCTAGATTTTTACTCAATGCAAAGTCTATTTGTTTTTTCCAATCAGTTTGCCATTGTGGGCCAACTGCATTAACCATGTTAGTAAATGCACCCTTGCCACTGACTCCATCATGGAAAGCAAACAACCCGCCAGATTGTCCTTCGCCACCGTCGCTGGCTGTATACATACCCGGAACAAATTTGCTTTCAAATTTGATATTAACCAATAACCCTGCGGCTTGATTGCTATCAAGACCTTTAGATTTCAAATAAGATTTAATTTCATTTGGATCTATAGCCCCAGGTTTGAATTTAAAACCGGTATTTGAAGATGGTTCTATGTTGGTATTGGTGTTGGCACCCGGTCCAGGTAAACGTATACGTGATCCAAGCTGTATATCATTAGGACTAACAAACTGTGGGTTTTGCCACATGATGCCATCCACAGTTGTGTCATTGGCCGTTGCTATGCTTGGCAAGGAATCCCCGGATTTCACGGTATAGATATTGCTTGAGCTAGTAGCTTCTGACAAGAACTCAAATAACTTCATGCTACCCTTTTAACATGTTTGACAACCGACGCATGCGATCCACACTTTCTTCAAAATTTGTTAACTTATTACGTTGTTTAGATTCAGTTGTGGATAATAAATTTTCGGCATTTGGGTTGCGCAGGTTCCCGCCACGTGGTGCTGGTGGCGCTACTCCTATACCTGCTGGTGGACGTGCTCCTGCTGGTGGCGCTACTCCTATACCAGCTGGTGCTGCAAATGGTGGTGAATTATATCCAGTTTGGCCGCCGCCCGCAGCATCAGTTCTGCGTGGATCTGTGGCCGCAAATGCAGCACCACCTCTTGCACCACCTTTGTCGTTGGCAGCTACGTTGCCTTGTTTCAATTGTGCTGCCTTCAATGCCGCTGTTGTTTGAGGACCAATTCGTCCGTCTGGATTCAATCCTTGATTTTTTTGGAATAATTTAATTGCGTTAGAATCCATCTTTAATTGCTGTGCAATTGCTACACCAGCTGGATCTGGTGTAAACGTTTTCTTAGGTACCGGTGTGGGTGCTTGAGTGGGAGGTGCTACTCCTATACCATCTGCTGGTGCCGGCGGTGCTACTCCTATACCATCTGCTGGTGCTACTGGTGCTGCTGGTGCCACAAATGGTTTAGCATAAAAATCGTCGCTGTCGTCCATTGAATTTTCTGGTCTTCCTTGCCCGCCCAGTTGTGCTGGGTCCTGTGCCATGTTGCTGGCAGCGCCAGTTTGTGGTGCTCCAGCAAAGAAATTTTTAATTCCTTGTGCATTCTTTTCACCTTGTGCTGCTCGTGCTGCTAGTTGAGCATCAGTTGGTATAAAACCTGGACCGCCGGGTCCTGCTTCTCGGATAAATTCTGTTGATCTCATGTGATGTTCTCCTTTATGAATGATCTATGTGTTATTTATTCTATTTGCCCTGTGACGCC
>Ga0209401_1003370_pt1 | contig 10087 bp, 8 predicted proteins | sample M_140807_MF_Meta_FD_187318 | JGI IMG/M metagenome (GOLD analysis project Ga0209401, IMG submission 187318) | Freshwater microbial communities from Lake Montjoie, Canada to study carbon cycling - M_140807_MF_MetaG (SPAdes) (version 2) | ecosystem: Environmental > Aquatic > Freshwater > Lake...
GTCTTCTTGTCCCTCCCGAAAAAAACTAACTCCTGCCCTTTGAGGCCTCGCCCTCCTCTCTTCGTTCCATGAATAAAACTCTCCTCCTCATTCTCTGCGATTTCCTACTTCTCAACCTTCTCGCTCTCACCCGATGGGATAAAAACGAACTTCCCGCTTCCCCCCCTGTCGCTCAACAACCCGCCTCCGCACGCGAGGATGTTGTCGCCGCCCTCCGACTCACTCTCGAAGAAGAAAAAGCCAATCGAGAAAAACTCGCTCTCGACCTCGCCACGACTCGGGACGAATCCCGGACTCGTGCCACCGTTCTTGACCAAGCTCGTGCCCGCACGACCGAACTGTCCGAGAGATTGACCAAAGCAGAACAGGAATCCCTGCGCCTAGCTCAACAAGCAGGCATGGAAACAGAAAGAAGTCGGGCCGCCCTCGAAGCCGCAAAAGCCGAGGCCCTTGCCCTTCGTCAGTCGGAAGAAAAATTAAAAAAAGAGGGTGAAACTCTTCGCTCTCAGCTCACCGCCGCACAACTGACAACCCGCTCCACCGAAGAACGCGCTCGGCAGATTGAAACCACTCTACGTACTGCAGAGGAAGAGAAGAAAAAGCTCCTCGAGCAAAACCAATCTCTCTCGCAAGGGGTCACACGTCTGGCCGAAAAGTCAGGTGAAATCACTCAAGAAATGCGTGAATATCGTCCCATCGCACCCAACTCGCTCTACGCTGATTATTTGGCTCGGCGCGCCACCCTTTCCATCGTTACCGAGCGGACCTCCGCCCAAGGATCAGGTCCACGGCGTCGCGAAATAAAATCCATTCTTCTGACAGATGGAGCCCGTACCGGCGCACTACTTTCCCTGGATCAAACCCCATTTACCTTGGGCGATGCTGGCGGTTCATGGAAATCCCTCGCTGGATCCCTCACCCCTCCAGCCCCCGCTAATTTTCCTCAACCCATTCCTTCCCTTCACTCCCTTCGAAAAGGTGATCCCCGCTTACTCATCGCGCTTGTTCCGAATTCCGAGACGAACTCCCTTACGACCGCCCCCTATCGCATTGCCACCGACCCATTTCGGTTTCCAAAAAGCCTCCTTATCTCCCCCCGCGGTAACGGATATGGCGAATGCAGTTTCAGACTCTCCCCAGATCTACCCGGCTACTTAGAAATGGACTCCCGATTCCTCAACCGACTACAAGGCGAATATGCCCCCTCCTCGGGCGATCTCGTCCTCACTCTTGGCGGGGAATTTCTCGGCATGATGATCAATGACCAGTACTGTGCCCTAGTCTCCTCCCTTGAAACAGGCACCCCCCTCCCCCTCGACTCCAAAGGCGCCCAGCAAACAACTGGGACCGGACTCTCTACCCTTCAACGAGCGACCGCCCAGCTCGATTCCCGGCTCCGCTAACCCAAAAAATATCTTTCTTCCCCCTTTCCTCCTCCTCCCTACAACTCAACTGAGCCCATGAGCGATCAAACCCTCACGTTCGAAAACGCCCACACTCTCTCGGAACTCTATGCAGCGGATGACTCCCTTCTACGAGAGGCCGAATCCACCCTAGGGGTCAAGATCACCATACGGGACACCCTTCTCAAAATCGATGGGGTGGAGAAAAATGTTGCCGCCGCCCAAGAACTCTTCCGTCAACTTCACCTCGCCCGCCAGCACGGACTTCGAGTCCGCCGCTACGAATTTCTTCACGCCCTACGCGCTGTGCACCGAGGGGAGGGCAAAAGCCTCGAGGGAATGTGGTCCTGCCGTATTCAAGTCTCAGCAAAAAAACCCGCCATTCTTCCAAAAACTTTTCTTCAAAAAGCCTATGTTGAAACCATCCGCCACCACGATCTCGTGTTTGGGATCGGACCAGCGGGTACGGGTAAAACCTACCTCGCTATGGCGATGGCCATCTCCTACCTCAAAGCAGACAAAATCAACCGCATCATTCTTACCCGTCCAGCCGTCGAAGCAGGCGAAGCTCTCGGCTTTCTTCCAGGCGATCTACAGGAAAAAATATTCCCCTACCTTCGCCCCCTATACGATGCCCTCTACGATATGCTCGACGTCGAAGAGATTCAAAAACTCATGGATAAGGGAATCCTCGAAATCGCTCCCCTCGCCTATATGCGCGGCCGCACCTTGAATGGAGCCTTCGTAATCCTCGACGAAGGTCAGAATGCCACCACAGAACAGATGTTTATGTTTCTCACTCGGCTGGGGGCCGAATCCAAATGCATCGTCACGGGAGATCCTACCCAAGTCGATCTTCCCCATAGCCGTAAATCTGGGCTCGTCGAAGCCGTTCAAGCCCTCGCCCCCGTGGAGGGAATCGGGTTTGTTCGATTTGAGGATACCGATGTCATCCGCCACGAACTGGTAGGAAAAATTGTCCGCGCCTACAAAGAGCACCGCGGACTCAGACAGACCAGCCTCACCCTGTGATCTCACCCACCACCCGCACTCGCCGTACCACCTCGGAAAATAGCTTAGAAAATAATCGGACAGTTCGCTTTTTTCTCTTTCTCCTTACCGCCGCCGCCTCATACACCCTCTCACTCTGGACTCCCGCAGGAGCTGGCCCCTCAGCCTGGATTGCGGCTGTTTTCGTCGCCGTGGTTCTTCCCCTAATTCTCTCTGTCGTTCTGCCTGAAACTCTTCATAGAAATCGCCTTCTCGCTCTCTTTCTTCTCACTCTCATTGGAAATTTCGCCTTCATTCTGATTCTTTTGGCAGTAGCACCCCGCTTCTCTTTCGGAGCCTGTTCCTACCTGATCCCCCCCGCACTCGCGGCTCTGGTCCTTACCACCTTGGTAGGACCTCGGGCAGGCCTTCTCCTGATTGTGCTTCTGGGAATGGGTGAATTTTTTCTCCTTCGTCCGGACGGGCGCTACTTGGTCTCCTCACTTCTCACAGGGCTAGCCGCCATTTTTCTCTCACGAAAAATTACTCGTCGCTCGGATCTACTCCGCGCAGGTGCGGGCCTCGGCCTTGTCGCTCTACTCACCACCATCATTGCCTCCGGTCACAACATCAACCTCGCACGAGACCTGCTCGTCACAGAGGCTTTATCCTCTGCCGCGCTCGGTCTTCTCGGCGCGATCCTTGTTGGCGCCCTGCTCCCTGTCCTTGAGTCTATGTTCGACCGTACGACCGATCTCTCCTGGCTTGAACTCACTAGCCTCGATCATCCCCTTCTTCGAAAGCTCTCCATCGAAGCTCCCGGAACCTACCTCCACAGCATCCTGGTTGGACACCTTGCCGAAGCCGCCGCTGCCGCCACCCGCTCGGCAAACCCTCGCGCTTGCCGTGCCATGGCTCTGTACCACGACATTGGAAAAGTTGAGAAAGCCGAGTACTTCACTGAAAACTTCAATCCCAGTGATCCCGATCCTCACGCCAACCTCACCCCCTCCATGAGTGTTCTCATTATTCTAGCCCATGTGAAGGAGGGTCTAGCTTTGGCCCGCCTCCATCGCCTTCCCCGAAGAATTCGCGATGCGATCCGCGAACACCACGGCACCTCACTTGTCTGGTTCTTTTATCAGCGTGCCCTCCAACACGAAAAAGATGCTCGCACGGGGGGAAAAATTCTCCGCCTTCGGGATGAAGACATACCCCCCGTTGCCGAATCTTCCTTTCGCTACGCAGGCCCCATACCTCAATCCCCCGAGACGGCACTACTCTCCCTCGCCGATATGGTTGAATCAGCATCCCGTTCAATGGAAAAACCCGCCCCCGGGGACGCAGCAAAACTTGTGGAAAAACTTTTTGCCGCTCGCCTTGAGGAAGGCCATTGGGAGAAATCTAAGCTGACACAAACTGAATGGCACTCGGCACGACGTGCCCTCGCCCATGCTTTGCAGAGTATCCTCCGCCCCCGAATTCGCTATCCTAAGGATCGTCGTGGCAACAAAACCCATCCACATTCATTGGAACAATCGGCAGCGCCGGCACCGACTGAACCTCGCATACTTTCGTCGTAAGGTCACCTCGGCCCTGCAGCACCTTCCGAAGAATCGCCGCACGCGACTCCCCCTTGAGCTTGGCATTGTCTTTGTATCCTCCCAAGAGAGCGGCCGACTACACCAAAACCACTTGCAGGATCCCTCACCTGCCGATGTTCTGGCATTCCCCCACGGCGAAATCGTTGTTTGCCCAGCCGTCGCCGCCTCACTCTGCCGAGGACACGGCCTGACGTTGCAAGAAGAGCTTCTCACATATATTCTTCACGGAATCCTCCATCTTACTGGCTTTCGAGACTCCACGCCTGCGGGTGCAGCCACGATGCGAAGGATGCAAAATCGTCTACGTAAAAGCCCGAACTCCCTAGGGAACTAGGACGATCCGTAAACTTTAGTACACACAGCTTTCCCCCTACTGCCTGTTTCTTAACCAAAGGTTTGCCGAATCCACTTCCCGCGGATTCACAGCCCGCACCATCCTCATAATTTCAAAAGTCCTCTCCACCCTTGCAAAGATTTCTGAGACTGGATCTCCATCCTCATCGATCAATTCAATCACCACCCGATGCCTCCCCTCCGCCAAACCGCCCCATGGATGCGGATCCCGCGCGCTCACAATCGTCTCAACCCCATTCATCACCGCTTTCACCCGGTACTTTCCCTTACCCATCGGGGCTTGGTGCGTCATAAAATCCAACCAAACCTTCCCCTCTGCATCAGGAATGGCAATCCCATCCATCGGTAGGTTGACCGTCAAATAAGGTCTATCCATAGGTTGAAAATTGGAAAAATCCTGTCTCCGCACATAAAAATCTACCCTCATCAAAGCCTCCGGGTTCGGCAACATCTTGCCATCGGGTTTCACCGCGAAGATCCGTAGGGTATGTGCTCCTGGAGCTAATCCGCGCAAGATAACAGGTCGTAAAACATTCGTGTGCTCGATGGGAGAGCCGTTGTCCAAAATCACATGCAAACGATGCTCATCCTCACTTATGGTTAGGTTCTCAACTTGGACGAAAACATCCACTGTCTCCCATGGCATCACCTGCCCATCCTGCGGAGATTGGATTGTTACCTTAGGAGTCGTGGATAAAATTTGATCTAGAGCGGAACCCTTTTTCGTATCCACAGAGCCTGCCTTCCGCACCTCTTCCACAACAGGCTCCGCAGCTCGAACCTGCTCCCCCACAAGCTCTGCTTTGCGCACAGGCTCCTCCCCAATTTGCGACTGCACAGTGCTGCCAAGCACCCAAACGAACCAAAAAACGATTAATCTTTTTTGCACAACCCCGATCATCCCACTTCTCCTCCATTCCGAAACCTTTAATCTTTTGAACCGATGCCCTCCCTCAAACTTTCTCACCCTTTAGATCTATCCTCGACCCTCCTTGGCGGGCAAAGCTTCTCTTGGAATCCTCTTGATGACTCTACCTTCACGGGCTGGATCGCATCTCATCCCGTCCAACTCCACATCAGAGGTCAATCCCTCCACTGGAATAACCCATCCCTCTCACCTGCCCAGATCCAAAACTACTTCACCCTAGATCTTGATCTGCCCTCCCTGCTTCAGCCTCAAATCTCGTCCGACGCCCACCTCCTCTCCGCTATGCAGAAATATCCAGGCCTGCGCCCCCTTCGCGAAGACCCTTGGGAGTGCCTTGCCAACTTTATCTGCTCCTCTCTCAAACAGATCGTCCAGATTCGCCAGATTCATGCCCGTTTGCGCCAGACCTTCGGAGGACCCGTAAACTCATTTCCTTCCGCCAACACTCTCGCTCATGCAGGCGAATCAGCCCTTCGCTCCTGTGCTCTTGGCTATCGTGCTCGCCACCTTCTAGCCACGGCCAAACGGGTTGCCACTCAACCCTCCCTGCTTGAGATCCCGCCTTCACTTTCAACAGCGCAAGCCGCAGCTCATCTCGAAACTTTTACCGGAGTCGGACCGAAAATCTCACGTTGTGTCCTTTTATACGCGTATGGGCGCTGGGACTCCTTCCCCGTCGATGTTTGGGTCGATCGCCTTCTTCGCCAACTATACTTCCCAAAAAAAAGAAAGGCCCTTCGCCTTGCCGACCTAGAAACCTGGTCGCACCAGAAGTTCGGCCCCCACCGCGGTATCGCTCAACTCCTCCTCTTTCACTGGTTTCGTCACCAACCCAAAACACCCCCTGAGGGCCGTTCCACTAGACCTCGACTACGCCGCAGTTCATAAAAAACTCGCTCGCCAATTCCAACTGCCCCTTCTCGCCAAAAACAAATAGTTCATCCCCTTCGAATAACCTCTCGTCAGGACCAGGCGAAACCGTGCTTCCCCCCGCCCTCTCAATCGCCACCACCACCACACCGCTGACCTTTCGAAGACCGGTCTCTTTTAAAGACTGCCCAATCAAGCCTGAGCCTCGACCCACCCGAAACGATCGTACCTGCGAATCCCCTGGCAAACGCACCTCCCCCGGATCCGGCGCCACGGCAAAGGTATCCCGAATTGCGCTCTGCCCCTTTGCATACAGCTCGACAAGTTTTTTGCGACTCACCAACCCCACAGCCACAACCAAAGCCATTAAAATAGGAAACATTTTTCCCGACGGCAGAAGCGGAGAACTGATCACCAGCAAATACACTCCCCCCAAGACTGCCCCCATTCCGCAAAACAAAAATGTGGCCCATTTTCGTGCCGATCCCACTTCCTCACGACTTCCTCGAGGAAAAATCAGCTCCGAAACCAGCATTGCCAACGCGTGATACTTTCGCAAAAAAGCCCAACCCACAGGCAAAGCCAAAAGAGCGCCACCCAGCCAAAAAAGCCCTCCCCCCCACCAAGCCAACCGCACGGTTTCAGGCAATCTTTCTCGATAGCTATCCCAAAAAGCTGCAGCTGCCAGAATGGGAGCCGTCAACAAGGCAAGCTGAAGCCCTAACTGCCCTAATAGTTTTCGGATGAATTGCCTCGCCACATGGTGCCGATCTCCAGGTTCCGAACGCATACTCCGCAACCAACTCGGATAGAACCTCCAAAAATCAACCCACCAACGAGGCGCCTTTCGCTCCATCCAATCTGCTGACCCTTCCGAAACCCGAATCAGATAGGGAGTCGTCAAAGTCGTCACGGCCGAAACCATGACGGCCAACGAGTACAACCTTTGGCCCGTGACCCCAAGACTCATTCCCAACCCAGCTAGAATAAAAGAAAACTCCCCAATCTGCGCCAAACTCATTCCCGCCCGAACCGCCGTGCGTAAATCCGCACCCCCCAACAACGCCCCGAACGTGCTGAAAATAATTTTCCCGATCACCACCACAAGCGCAATCAAGCCCACCTCCGCCACCCCTCGGGGGGTCATCGCAAAGGTGATCAACATTCCAGATGAGGTAAAAAAGATTGCGCTAAAAAGGTCCCGCACGGGCGCCACCAACTTCTCGATTCGATTCACCTCTTTCACCTCCGCCAAAACCGCCCCAATCAGAAAGGCCCCCAACGCGACGCTGAATCCTAACCGCTCTGCAAGAATGGCTCCTGCAAAGATCAATCCCAAAACCGTAATGAGAAGAACCTCTTCCATCCGCGTCCGACTCGCCAACCGGACCAACCCTGGTACCAGCAAAAATCCCCCCACCGCCACCGCCACAAAAAATGCGGCCAACTTCAGCATAGTTTGGCCCGCCCCCAACCAACTCAACTCCCCCGTTGTTCCAAAACTCGTCAGCATCCCCATCATCGCAATGGCCAAAATATCTTCCACGATCAGAACCCCGAAAATCAATCGAGCGAAACCCGGTCGCAAAAGCCCCATGCTTTCTAAAACTTTGGCAATAATCGTTGTGGACGAAATGGATAGGATCGCCCCAAGAAAAATTGCATCCATCGTGCTCCATCCCAAAAGCCTTCCCATCCTCTCTCCTAAAAAGAACATTCCCGCGATCTCCACCACGGCCGTGACGATAGCCACAGTTCCCACCTCTTTTAGTTTTCGAAAACTAAAATGGAGTCCGACGGAAAACATGAGAAGAATCACCCCCAACTCTGCTAAAGTCCGAATCTCCTCCTCGTTGGATACCAAACTAAAGGGCGGAGTGTTCGGACCGATCACAACCCCAGCCAAAATATACCCCAAAACCACAGGCTGCTTGAGCCGCTGACAAATAACAGTCGCGACCGCAGCGGCTGCCATGATAAGGGCTAAGTCTTGAACCAGCTGCATTCCGTGCATGAATCGACTCTACCTCGCTGGTTGAAAACTCAACCACTCTGTAGGGACATGGAGCCTGCATTTTGACACCCGCCCCCTCGCGTCATACTCTATCTCTATGATCCAGTTAACTGATCGTGCGGCTTCCCAGATTCGGAATCTAACCTCGCAAGGTGATCCCAATCGGGGCCTTCGGCTTTTCGTTGAAAAAGGGGGATGCGCAGGCTCCTCCTACGGGATGGCCGTAGCTCTTCCTGAACCAAGCGACGAAAAAGTAGTCCAAAATGGCGCTCGTCTCTTTATTGCTGCAGAAAGTGCCCCCCTCCTTGAGGCATGTACTCTCGATTACGAAGACGAACTTACCCATACCGGCTTTAAAATCGTGAACCCCAAAGCGAAACAAACCTGCGGGTGCGGAACCTCCTTCGAGGCCTGATTTTTGTCATCCCCTTGGACTCTGCGTGACGCACTTCGTCCCGGCCTACTTGCCGTCCATCGATTTTACCGCGTTTTTCTTTTTTTTCAGGCCATCGCAATCGGTCTCTACTTTTCCTATTTCCATATCCCTTCAGTCCAAGCATCGGTTGATATCTTCGCAAACTGGAAAGCCTCAGGTGGCATTTTTCTCTCTGCCCTGTTGACCGCCCTCGCAGGCACGGTCTTACCTGAATCTGTCCGAACCGTAGTTGGGCCAGACCGAACCTGGTCTCCCGATCGGTTACGAAAACTCGGCTGGAACTTTCTCTTTTTCGGATTCAATGGCCTGCTCGTAGATCTTTTTTACCTTCTCCAATCTTTTTTGTTTGGCGTCGGCGCAAAGTGGCAGGTCGTTCTTCCTAAAATCGCTTTCGATTTTTTCTGTTTTATTCCCCTCGTTGCTCTACCCATGAGCGTCAGTTACTTTCTCTGGCTCGAACTTGGGTGGGGCCCCCTCCGCATCCTACGGTCTTGGAACTGGCCCCTCTATAGAGACCGCGTACTTCCGCTCCTTTTTCCAGACTACATGTACTGGGGGCCCATCCTTCTCTTTCTTTACGGTCTGCCCATGAACCTGCAGATTCCCTACTTTCTCTTGGCTTTTTCAGGCTGGAGCCTGGCATTCGTATTTATCGGATCCCACGGATTGCCCGCAAAAGAATAACACATCACTTCCACTTCCATTCATTTTCTGAACCTATAAGATTTTAATCTATGATTCGGCTCTGTTTTCTCCTGCCCTTACTGGCGACCGCTTTCTCCTCCTGCACTCCAAAATCCAAAGTAGCTCGAGAAAACCATCCCCTGCCCGCTGGAGTAGACACCTCCAAACAAGAAATCGGTCGCCAAGGCGGTGTTTTTATCGACTCGACCCCTGGCGAACCCTCCACCTTCAATCCACTCGTCTCAGAAGATGCAACCTCCAGCGGATTCATCGGCCTCTTTCTCGACTCCCTCGTTCACAATAACCCCGTGACCCAAGAGGTTGAACCGGGCCTAGCCACGCGCTGGGAAATCGCCGCGGACAACAAAACCTTCACCTTTCACCTCCGCAAAGGCGTTTGCTGGTCTGATGGTCACCCCTTTACCGCTGATGATGTGGTCTTCACCTTTCAAGCGATCTACGACCCACGCTTCCCAAATCGTGCGGCCTTTGATCTCTCCGTCGATGGAAAGAAATTTACGATCGAGAAAATCGACGATCTCACCGTCCGCCTGACCACTCCCGAAATCTACGCGCCCTTTTTGGAAACTGTTGGCGGCGTCGGGCTCCTGCCAAAGCATGAACTCGAATCAGCATTCCGAGACGGCTCACTCCTTAAAGCATGGAATGTAAGTATCGCCCAAAAGGAGCCCCGTCGTCTTCTTGCCACAGGCCCCTTTCGACTTCGTTCCTACCAACCCGCCGAACGGATTGTCTTTGAAGCCAATCCACACTACTGGCGGGCTGACACGCAAGGGGTTCGCC
>Ga0209401_1003372_pt1 | contig 10084 bp, 10 predicted proteins | sample M_140807_MF_Meta_FD_187318 | JGI IMG/M metagenome (GOLD analysis project Ga0209401, IMG submission 187318) | Freshwater microbial communities from Lake Montjoie, Canada to study carbon cycling - M_140807_MF_MetaG (SPAdes) (version 2) | ecosystem: Environmental > Aquatic > Freshwater > Lake...
ACCGGGCTTGAATACATCGGAAAGCCGAACCAGCAGGTCGGGGATGGCGGTGTCATCCTGCAGGTGACTGATACCCAGACCGGCAAGGTCGTGGCCGTCACCGATGGCAAGACCCGGTGCCTAGTAATCCACCGTGCGCCACTTCGCCCGGCTTGCGCGTCTCTCAAGAGCCCATCGCTAGTTGATTGCGGAGCGACCGTCGGGGAGGAACCGCCGGGATGGAAATTGCCAAGTTTCAACGTGACTTCGTGGCCCGAGGCGAAGATCTACTCCGAAGCCGACGTCGGAGTAAAGGACGGGTACCTGGCCATCAAGTGGGATCGGTCGGCAAAACTTGTTTGGTCAGGTGACCTGAAGCAAGACAACACGATTTTGTGCCGGGTTCCAGTGGTGACGTCGACTCCCTAGGTGCTGCCTCGAAGAGTCCGGGACTGGGGGTTTGCCCGGGTGGTTGTGTCACCCATGGATGCCATCATTACGGTAAGGGAGACCAACTACCATGAGACTACAGGGCAAGGTTGCTGTTATCACAGGCGCAGCTTCGGGAATGGGACTGTCGATGGCGCGGATGTTCTCGGCGGACGGGGCGATGATTGTCGCCGGCGACTGGAACAAGACGCGCCTGGATGCGGTTGTGACCGAGATAACGACCGCCGGACGGACCATCACCGCACTTCACGGAAACATCGGGGTCCGGGAAGATGCGGAGGCGCTGATTGATCACGCGCTCGCCACCCACGGACGCATTGACATCCTCGTGAACAACGCGGGCGTCATGGACTTCATGCAGGGCACCGCGGAAATTTCCGACGACATTTGGCGCAAGGTGATGTCCATCAACCTTGACGGTCCGATGTACACCAGTCGACGCGCGCTTCCATCCATGATCGAACACGGTGGCGGGGCAATTGTCAACATTGCCTCGACGGCATCACTCGGAGGTGGGGCAGCTGGCACTGCGTACACGAGTTCCAAGCACGGTCTGATCGGTCTCACCAAGAGCACTGCGTGGATGTATGCGCTGAAGGGAATACGTTGCAACGCAATCTGTCCCGGGGGGACCGCAACAAACATTGCCGAGTCAATGACGCCGGAACGAATGGATGCTGTCGGCGCAGCGCGTGCTGGCGCGTACGCCGGTCTGATCCCCGCCTACCTCCAGCCGGAGGACATCGCGAGTCTCGCCCTATTCCTTGCATCGGATGACGCCAGGCATGTCAATGGCGCGGTCGTTGCAGCTGACGGTGGGTGGTCTGCAGCGTAGAACCGCCTCGCTGTCGGGGAACCGGGTCGTCGTCTTCGGGGACAACGGCCCGGCAGTACCGATCGTGACCACACCAGAGATCTCCATTCCCACCGCACAGCGACGCGCATCGCTTGAAAGCAATGCATACGAAGATTCGCATTGTGGTTCACGTAGTGGTACCGTGGGATCCATGAATACTACTGACGCAAGCGCGATCAAGACCGCCCAACTGGTTGCCATGCGAGCCTGGAATGCGGATCGCGTCGCGCGCCTGAAAGGGGTTGCCTCCCACGAGGCAGATCTGAGCACTGCATTTGAAGCAGCGCGCGTGGCAGAACTTGCGGCGATTGCAAATCGAGCCAAGTAAGCGTCGCGGTTCCATGATTGGGGTGGGCCCGTCCCATCGAGCGTCGCCAACCGGCAACAAATTGCACGAGGTCGATTCTGGACCAAACTCCTGACGCATAGCGTTATGCCCGCGTGGACTGCAAATACCTCGATAGTCGCCTCAGTTGCCCTCGCCATCCCGCCACAGCGCGATCCGTCCAGTCCTCATCATGCATCGTCTCCAAATTGATGCGGATCCTAGCGCCTGGGACCGCACCGGACGTACTGCCGAATTCCACCGTAGTCGTGACATCGTATGGCTCGACGTCCGGGATGAACGATGCTGACTGCACGAGTGTCAAACGGTGACCGTGCAAGAACTCCCCAATCCGGACGTCGACCGAGGTCGCCCGGGGCAAACCCGCGCGTTCCATGAACCGGACCTGATCGGGTGCGATGGCCGTCATGACGTACCGGAGACCGCCACCCGCACGGAAATCGCCTGAACTGACGGTGACCTCGAAACCGGACGGTCCCCACCACGCTGAGAAACCTTCAGCCGTCGTCCAGGCATCCCAAACCGCACCGACGGCCACCCCTCGATACCGACGTGACAGTGAAATAGTTTCGCTAGGGATCGTGTGTTCGGCTTGTCTCACGGCTTCTCCAGTCACTCAGGCGAGTTGGATCAAGATCAATCGTCACTGACGGTGCCCTCCAGAACGACCATAGGAGTGCCGGGGTTCACAACAGCCAATCGTCGGTTCTCGGAGGCCCCGCGGCCAGTTGCAGATATCACCCCTCCTAATATGGACAAGAATGCGCACCACCAAATGCTGATCTCACGCCTCACTGCCCGAGCCTCCTCGGTCCTGGCGGCTGAAGCGACCTTCAAGCTTGACGAGAAGCGCTTCAAGGAAGCGTTGGTGAAGTCGATGAACGAATACAACCCCTCTCGGGAGGCGCTTGATGCGTTCGAGACCAAGCACCCGGAACTCCTCGACGCGGCCTAATTCCGCCAATGCCGGATCCCTCAGATTTGGACGACCGTACGCGCACTTCAGGGCGGTTACGGTCCGTGTGATCCCACGGACGATCCAATCCGGGTTCTTTTAGCCGGGCAAGACTTCCGGATATCCTTCGGGCCGCGACCGTCCGCGTCGCCATTCAATCCGGGAGTTTGGCGCAACATGAAGATTTCACGCATCACACCATGGCTCGTCCGAACTACCGCATCCTTCTGGGGCGAGTACTTCTTTGTGCAGGTTGAGACCGATGAAGGGGTGACTGGATGGGGAGAGATCACGACCACGACCCCCACGGCGAACCGGGCGGTTGCGGGAATGATCCGCCAACTCAATTCACTTGTTGTCGGTGAGGACCCGGCCCTGATTGAGAGGATCTGGAACAAGATCTTCCGGTCATTCACCTATCTCGGCACGCGCGGCGCCACGTGTCATGTCGTTAGCGGGATCGACATCGCCCTTTGGGACATCCGGGGGCAGGTCCTCGGACTACCGATACACGCCCTCCTGGGTGGCAAGGTTCGCGACGATATCCTCCTCTACACGCACCCACTCGGGTCGGCGCTACGACAGGATGACACTCTTGTCGAGGAAATTCGCGCGATCGTCGATTCCGGCCACACGGCCCTCAAGATTGATCCTTTCCCGCACGCACCCGGCGAATCACCAGCGAACGACGATTACCTGGACGGTGGCATGACCCGCGCGGGGGAACGCCACGCCGTCCGCCTGACCGAGCGCATCCGGGAGGTGGCAGGACCCGACGTTGAGGTCCTGATCGATGCCCACGGACGGTTCAATGTGCCGACGGCAATCCGTCTCTGCCGGGCGCTCGAGGATGCGGCCCAGATTGACTGGTTCGAGGAGCCGGTACCTGTCGAAAGTTACTCCGCGCTCGCACAGGTCCGGGAGAAAGTACACGCCCCGATCTGTGTGGGTGAACGCCTCCACACCCGCTGGGACTTCACCACGATCTTTGAACAGAAACTGGCGGACTACGTGATGCCTGACGTGACATGGTGTGGGGGCATCTCGGAACTCAAGAAAATCGCAACAATGGCTGAGACCTACTACATTCCTGTGTCCCCGCACGATGCAAGCGGACCCATCAATGTCCTTGCCGGGGCCCACGTCATGATGACCGTCCCGAACTTCTACCGACTAGAGACGTCCCGCTACACCCTTCGCAAGTACGACGACTTCATCGATTCGCCGCTCGACAATTCCGGTGGGCGCCTCCACCTTACGGACCGGCCAGGGTTGGGAGTAAGGATGAACATGGAATACCTGCGTGGGAACATCCTTGACGGATTTGGCAACGCATCCGACTGACGTGACCATCGCAGCGAGCAGACTAGATAGCGAAAAGCTGGATGTAATCAGTGGTAACATTCCCTCGTTGCGCTCAAGGGCGTGCTGGGAGTTGCGGTCGAGATGAGTGACAGAGTGGTCGTTCTTGGGTACGGAGCTGTAGGAAAAGGCGTCGTGGCGGAACTGGTCCGGCGGGGTACCGAGGTCGTAGTTGGCCAACGTACTGAGCCAACCGACCTTCCCGCAGGTGCACGGTTCGTGCGAACGGATGTCCTGGACAAGGACTCTGTCACCAACGCGTGCCGAGGGGCAACCCAAGTCGTCGCTGCCATTGGGTTCGAGTACGTTGGGCAGATTTGGCAGCGAAAGTGGCCCGTCGCGATGGAGTGCTTCCTGACTGCGTGCGAAGCATCAGGCGCAAGGTTGCTCTTCTTCGATAATTTGTACATGTATGGACCTCGCGTCGGCCCACTGCACGAGGATCTTCCTCTCGCTGCAACTGGCACGAAGCCCTCAGTGCGAGCAGCCATCACGCGCCAGTGGCGAGCTGCCCAGGATAGTGGCCGGGTCCGGGTCGTCGCCCTCCGGGCCTCAGACTTCTACGGTCCTGGGGTACAGGCATCACATATCGGCAGTGACGTCATGCGAGCCATCGCTGCGGGCAAAGCTGCTTCATTCGTTGCGCCGCTTGATGTGCCGCATGACTTCGCGTACGTCCCAGACATCCACCGGGCTGTCATTTCCTTGCTTGACGCACCCGATGATGCGTTCGGTCAGCCGTGGCACGTGCCGTGTGCGCCAACAGAATCCGTCCGCGCGATCGTGTTGCGTGCGTCACTTGCGTTCGGGAGACCTCTGAAGACGAATGTCGTGCCGCTTTGGTCGCTTCCGTTGTTAGGTGTCTTCGTACCGTTCCTGAAGGAAATGGCGGAGATGCGGTTTCAATGGGATCGACCGTACCTGGTCGATGCATCTCGCTTCTCCAAGCGGTTCTGGGGTGACGCAACACCTTTCGATGACGGGGTACGCGCCACCGTTGAAGCCCACCTGGCCTCAACAGCAGGATGACGCACTCCTGACACGTCCGTACCCGTTTCGAAGAGAACGTCGACGGGCGGGGATTGCTATAACGACATCTGAAAGCGGGTGGTGAGTGTCGGCGCGTGGGCATTCAGGTTCGTCGATGAACCGAGCCGGCTGCGTATGCGCGGGCCCACGGGATCTGTGAATGATGTTGAACCGGATGCCAAAATGGGCGATCTACCTCGGTGCGGGTGTCGCCATCCTCACGATTGGCCCAACCGTCTTCAACCTTGCACTGCGCCTGAGCCTTGGCCTCATAACCATGTCCATCGTACTGGTCACGGGCCTGGCGTTTCTCGGCGTCGTCGGCTTCTTCGCCTATCTCGTCTGGCGCTTCATCGTTGACAAGATGAACGGCTGGTAACCGCGACTTCTCCGAACAACATCCGTCACTGAGCCCTACCGGTTGCACGATCAATGCGGGCCACGATTGCCAACTTCTCATCTCGCGACGCTCGTGACCACCGCGCAATCTCAAGAATTGTGCGATTGCAACCAACACATGTGTCGTGTTCGAGGACACACACGTTCCGGCATGGGCTTGGGACGTAGTGATCCATCGGCCTGCACCGAACGCACCAGCGATGGTCCGAACCGGTCAACATGCCACAGCCTCGGCAAGTTGTCATTGCTGATCCTGAAAGAATCTGCGGAGACCCGGTCTTCGAGGTTCCAAGCGTCCGTCACTACGTTTCACGGCCAGAAAATCACCGTCAACCCTATGGCAAGTGTCAGGATGAAAGTACCGAGCATCAGGAGATTCATTCGCAACCATGGTGAAACGCTCACTCCAGACGACCGCCCACCACGTAATCTGGACGCATCATGCTTGATCTGCTCCAAACTGTAACCATGGGTGACGGGATGAAGATGGACTTCGGACGGCGTGCAGGCCGGATACCCTCCCAATGTACGGAAAGGCAACAGCATTGATTTGGCGCCTGCTTCGAAGACTCGTGTTCATGTGGGTTGGCGCGCTTGTATTCCGAATGATCTCCTCGGCATTTCGGGCAGGTCGCCGGTAAGGGAAGCCGGGCTCAGTCCAATTCGGAACACCCGTCTAGGCCTTGGGTCTGGCCCACTCCGGCGTATCGGCGCGAAGGGGCACATCGCGTCCCTCTTCGACGTCTATGAGGTCAGGCCAGGTGAAGATATCGGTGCGACCACGCCCACGCTTCTCACGCGCTTCAAGAAACCACCCGACTTCCTCGGTTCCCTCGGTCGGAGAGTCGCCCAGAAGAATGTCGTTGTATGCAGAAATCGCTTCGTCCGACTTGCTGGCAACTCGGTCCGACACGAATCGAGCAACCCCAGAATCGTCAGCGCTACTCGTCACGGCATTCAGGTATTCGGTTGCGTCTGCACCGATGAACGCGAACAGCTGCCGGTCCATTGAGCAGTTGTAATCAACTTTGCCAACCACGCCTGATGCAACCACTCTCGCCTTGTCGGCGGTCCGCGCCGCCATTGCGAGACCGGAAATCATGTCGCGAGGACTCCTGAGCGGAGTTACCGTGTCCATTGATGGTCCCAGCCTTCCTGATCCTGTGTTTGCCCCCGGACCATTGCACACGTAAAGAACGACAGTGGCAATGCCGGGAAACGAGTGTCGCGGCTTCAAAACGAAGACGCCGGTTCCAAGGTCTTGGAACCGGCGTCATGATCTGACGCACCAAACGTCCTATCGTCGGTCAGTGCGCGGGCTTTGCCCAGTCCGGAGTGTCGGAACGATGAGGAACCTCACGTCCCTCCTCAACGTCGATGAGGTCAGGCCACGTGAAGATGTCAGTGCGACCATGCCCAACTCTTTCGCGGCCGGAAAGGAAATAGCCAACCCCGTCAGTGCCAGCCTTGGGCGCGTGGCCCAGCAGGTGATCGTTGTAGTCGTCGATTTCCTTGTGCGACTTGGAAGCGAGCTTTGCTTCGATCAGCTTGGCAACACCAGAATCGTCGCTGGAGCTTGATACGGCTGCAAGGTACTCAACGCCGTCGGTCCCGAGGAAAGCGAACAGCATGCGGTCCATCGGACAGTCGTAGTTGTATTCGCCCAACGTACCGGCTTCGGAAGCACGTCCCTTGTCAGCTGCGCGGGCAGCCATTGTGACACCAGCGATGGTCGCCTTGGGGCTGCGGGGAAAGGACTTTGTCAGATCCATGGTTCATCCACTTTCCAGATGCAGGTTGGCCCAGACACTCTCAGGCCACTTGTCAATACTACCGAAACAATAGTATCAGTGACGATGATTTCAGTCCGGGAAGGTACCAACGTCACCGAATTGCTACGCGGTTGAAGGACACGAGGCAACGCCACACGTTGTTCTTAATGGATGCATTCAAAAACGTGGGCGCAAGCGCCTGGATCGGTTGATGAAGCGTACCGCCACCGAGATCGCCCCGGTCCGATCAAGGAGCCCAGAAGTGTCGGAAGTGCCTCGCCAAGAAGACGAACCAAGCGAAGAACGCGGGATGTGCACTGACCTGGATACCCAATTGGGTGGCGATCCGGACCGAGCTGGCCTCGAGCCCAGAGCGAGTGGGGCAATTCACGCCCCGGACCAAGAAGAAGACCCAATAGTTCCAACCCCGACCCAATTCGGGGAAGGCGAAAACGCCATATTGGACGCCCCGTCACCGGACGGATCCGGTCCAACTCGGAAATCGGCGGACGGAGTCGCAAGCGCGAAAACACGGACATCGCTGGTTAGCGCTTCAGACGCTTGGCATCGTGTTCGGCAGGTGCGTCCGCCAGTTCTGGCGCTTGGATACGCCCCGTCATCACACCGGATCCACGATGTGCTCGCCGCCCTCGGCGCGCGCCCGGTTACGTCCGTCTCGCCACACGACGCATTGGAACTCGCCGCGAATTCGAAGTCCATCCTCATCGATACGACTGCATCGGTCAGCGAACGCTGGGAACCGATCCACGCCATTTGCAGGCAGGCAAGACGGGAAGGCGTCCCGGTGGTCTTCGCACCCACCGGCGTCGACCGGTCTCCTTGGCGCCTCAACGAAGCACGCCGGCTGGTCGCGGCCATGCGTCCGGCAATCATCCGCGGGTCAATCGCCGACTTGACAGCGCTCGTCAATGCCCATGTACCTGACTATCTGGCGTGGCCGGTGCCTCCCGACGCGTCAGCTAGCCGCGAAGTGGCAATCGCAACTGCCAGTCTGGCGGTTCGGGTGGCCAAGTCCACCGGCTCACTGGTGGTGATGACCGGCGAAACGATCGCGATCACGGACGGTCAGGAGACCTGGACCAGAAACATCTCTTCCGGAGTGGTCCGCGACTTGATCCCCGATCTCGACGGGGTGATCGACGCGGTCATCGGTGCAATCGCCTCGAGCGGGGTTGACCTCGCATCTGCCGCCGTCGCCGGGGTTGAGATCTTTGGCGCCGCCGTGGACGCTGCACAGTCAAAGGGTCCGGGACAGTTCTGGCCGACCCTGCTCGATACGTTGGCTGGGACTAACTCCAAAACCCATTCGGCTCCCGACGTGGAACCGATGCCAAATGTGCACGTACTGGAAGCAGTCCGGATTGTGCTGCGAGCCGACGCCAGTCTCGTCGCACCTGATCGGCTCCCCGACATCGTTGAACAAGCACTGGCCGGTGGCGTGACGATGGTGGAACTCCGTCTCGACGGTCTCCCCGTCGGCCGAAGCGTGGTAGTTGCCCGCGAGGTCAGGGCGCGATGCCGTCTGGCAGGGGTTCCGGTTGTGATCAGGGGACGCGCGGATATCGTATTGGCATCCGCATGCGACGGGATCGTCACGTCATTGGAAGTTGACGATCTGACTCCTGATGATGCGGCGCGTCTGGTTGGTCCCGACCGCATGATCGGAGTAGAGGTGGCTTCGGTCTCGGATGCCGAGTTGGCAAAGCGCGCGGGGGCCGGTTACTTGATTGTCGGGCCGATGTTCGCAACAGGCAGTAGTGGTTCGGCTGACGGACCGTCTGGGGTTTCCTTGCTCAAGCGAATTCGGACCGTCTCGCCAGAACCCTTGGTTGTTGGCGGAGGGATGACATCAGCCCGAGCATCACAGTTCTTGCTCGCCGGTGCTGACGGCATTCGGGTCGGGTCCGCGATCATGCATGCCTCTGACCCTAAGGTAGCCACCCGGATATTCGCCAGCCTTTGGGAAGAGACACACCAAGCACCGTGATCGACCGCTGTGGGTGGAGGCAAGCGACCACCCACCCCGCCACCAGAGACCGTCACATCCCATCACGCGACCTGCTCGTTATTTTTCCCTGACCAAAGACGTGTGCAGCCTGCGCGGGTACTCAAGGTCGCGCGTATGCCACTGAACCGACGATCAGTGTCCACGTCAAACGATATCGCGGGTCAGTTTCGTCAGGTAAAAGCGATCGGTTAGATCGGTATTCGAACCAACCTTCAAGCCCGCTAACGTGGCCAAGTCGGTTAGTTCACCCACTGACACCCGATGGGCCATCGGCGGACCATCCACCAAGTCATCCCGCTTGTGGAACTCGATGATCGCGATGGCGCCGTCGCGCCTGACCAGTCGGCCCGCTTCACTAAGGAATGCAACCGGGTCATCAACCTCGTGCAAGACCACTGCAATGAACACGATGTCGGCTGTTTCATCGGGGAGGGCGACGCGGGATTCGGTCGAAAGGAGGACTGAGATGTTCGGGATCTGCCTTCGGTCAATTTCGGTTCTCAGGTGTTCAATCATTGCTGCCTGCACATCAACACCGTAGACATGCCCCCCGGGACCGACGATGCCGGCAGCCGGAATGGCAAAGAACCCCGGGCCACATCCCAGGTCAATCACGGTCATTCCGCCAACCACACCCGCCGCACTGAGCGAGGCAAGTGGTGGTAACTCCGCGTGGCGTTCGGCGCTGGTAAGCCGATCAAGTTGCGAAGGATGAAACCGGTGCGTGCGGTGCGCCGATCCATGGTCGTGCGCGTGGTGCCCGTGATCGCGGTTGTGGTTGTGATCTCTCGGATCCATCAGATTTGCCTCTTCACTTGAACCAAGTTTGGTAGAGCGCCCTGGGGGATCGGGCGCCCAAGCCGAGATACTATACCCCGTAAGGTATATTTGAACAGAGGACTCGCGA
>Ga0209401_1003373_pt1 | contig 10084 bp, 9 predicted proteins | sample M_140807_MF_Meta_FD_187318 | JGI IMG/M metagenome (GOLD analysis project Ga0209401, IMG submission 187318) | Freshwater microbial communities from Lake Montjoie, Canada to study carbon cycling - M_140807_MF_MetaG (SPAdes) (version 2) | ecosystem: Environmental > Aquatic > Freshwater > Lake...
GAGGGGCGCCAGGCCCGCTCGAAGGCTGCCTCCGGCCCTGCGTTGCCGGCGTCGTAGACGGGTTCAAGGGGGTTGCGGGAGAAACCATCCAGCAGGTCCATCAGCAGCAACTCCTGGTGCTGCTGTTCGTGCTGCAGGCCCAACTCCACGAGCTCCAGGAGCCTGTTGTCGGCGGCGAGGCGCTCCGTCGCCGCTGCGGCCAGCAGCTGCCCAAGGGCGGTATCGATGCGGTGACGCCAGGCGATCACCGCATCGATCGGCGGACGGCTCAGCAGCCCCCGCTCGGGGCGTGGATGGCGGGCGCCGACGGCGTCGTAGTAGCTGTTGAACAGGTAGCGCCAGCGGGGATCGGCTGGTTTGTAGGGCAGCGGCGGGCCCAGCAGGCCGCATCGGGCGGGCTCGGAGCCGTTGTCACCGGCCGCGGACCCCAGCGCCGGTCGCAGGAGGAATTCCTCGAAGAACCAGGCCGTGTGTCCCAGATGCCATTTGGGTGGGCTGGCATCAGCCATGCCCTGCAGGCCCAGGTCCTCCGGCTCGAGAGGGGCGATCAGCGCTTCGCTGTGGCCTCGCACCTGCTTCAGGCGGGCCGCCAGCGCCGCTGGGCTGGATGGGTTCGGTGGGCTCTCCGCGCTCCCGAATCGGTGGATCTGCAGGTCTGCGGAACCCATCCATCCGCCCAGGAAGCGATACGACCCTAGGAAGGTTCCCTACGATCCGGCCACGCAATCACGAATCGGCAGGCCAGCAGGCATGGGCGGCATCACGTCAGACAGCAGCACCCCGTCTCGCATCTGTGAAGGCTTCAGCGCCGCGGTGGGCCACACCCCGCTGATCCGCCTGCGGGCTGTCAGCGCGCTCACCGGCTGCGACATTCTCGGCAAGGCCGAGTTCATGAATCCCGGTGGTTCGGTGAAGGATCGGGCCGCCCTTGGCATTCTCCAGGAGGCGGAGCGGAGCGGTGAGCTGCAGCCCGGCGGCACCGTGGTGGAGGGCACCGCAGGCAACACCGGCATCGGCCTGGCCCACCTCTGCAATGCTCTTGGCTACCGCTGCCTGATCGTGATCCCCGACACCCAGTCGGCGGAGAAGATCGGCCTGCTGCGCAGCCTGGGGGCGGAGGTGCGCACCGTGCCGGCCGTGCCTTACGCCAACCCCGACAACTACGTGAGGCTCTCCGGCCGCATCGCCGCCGAGATTCCCGGTGCGGTGTGGGCCAATCAGTTCGACAACCTGGCCAACCGCCGCGCCCACTACGACACCACCGGCCCGGAGATCTGGGAGCAGTGCGAGGGGAAGCTGGATGCCTGGGTGGCGGCCACCGGCACCGGCGGCACTTATGCCGGGGTGGCCCTGTTCCTCAAAGAGCAGGACGCGCGGGTGCGCTGCGTGTTGGCCGATCCCCACGGCAGTGCCCTGCAGAGCTGGGCTAGCACCGGCCAACTCCGTTCCGAGGGCAGCTCGATCACCGAGGGCATCGGCAACAGCCGCGTCACGGCCAACCTGGAGGGCGCCCCGATCGATGATGCCGTGCGCATTGGCGACCAGGAGGCCCTCGACACCATCTACCAACTGCTCTGGCAGGAGGGACTGTTTCTGGGGGGATCGGTAGGGATCAATGTGGCCGCGGCGATGGAGACGGCCCGCCGCCTCGGTCCTGGCCATCGCATCGTGACCGTGCTTTGCGATAGCGGCGACCGCTACCGCTCCCGTCTCTACGACCGGAGCTGGCTGGAGGGCCGGGGGCTGCGCCAGCCCGAGCAGGACACCTCCCCCACGGCCGCCGCTGCCCCGGCCGCCCAACAGGGCTGATGGCATCTTCTCCGGCTGCTCCCGGCCAGTCGATCGGCGGCCGCTACCGCCTCGATCGGGCCCTTTCCGAATCCGCCGCCCAGGGGGTGCTCTGGCTGGCCAGTGACGGGCTGGCGGCCGATGCCCCCGTGGCGTTGCGCCAGCTCCCGCCGGGTCGCGATCCGGCAGCGCTCCGCAGCCTGGCTTCCCGCCTGCAGGGGGTGCTCCATCCCCAGGTGCCCCGTTTCGGCGCCGTGATCGACGATGGCGGCAGGCAATGGCTGGTGCGTGATTGGCAGGCCGGCCGCACCTATGACCAGCTGCTGGAGGCCCGAAGGGAGCGCCAGCTGGTGTTCGGCGCCGGCGAGGTGCTGCTGCTGCTGCGGCAGTTGCTGCCGGTGCTGGTGGCCCTGCATGGCCAGGATGTGCTCCATGGCGACATCAGTGCCGCCAACCTGCTGCGGCGCGACAGCGATGGTCTGCCGGTGCTCCTCGACTTCGGCCTGGCCCGCGGTGCCAGTGCTGCCCATCACTCCGACCATCCTCCAGGCGCCACGCCCGGCTATGCACCGCCCGAGCTGACGCGCGGCGAACCGGCCGCCCCCTGGATGGATCTCCATGCCCTGGGGGTGCTCTCCCTGGTGCTGCTCAGTGGTGAGGAGCCCGCCGCCCTGCTCGATCCGGTGAGCCTGGAGTGGCGGTTGCCCGTGGCCCTGGAGGCCGAGCCTGCCCTGCGGCAGTTGATCGAGCGGCTCCTCAGCCGCGATTCCAGCCGACGCTTCGCTGGTGCCTCGGAGGCCCTCGCCGCCCTGCAGGTGATTCCGATGCCCGAGAGCACCGGTCCTGTCCCCCGGGCCGACCGTACCGTGGTGCTAGTGCCCCAGGCCCCGGAGCCGCTCCCCGGGGCGTCTGTGGTTGCGGTGGATCCTGTCGCTGGGGATTCGCAGGCCTGTTCCGCTGGGCCCGCGGTGGCTTCGGCGGCCGCGGCGGCCGCGCTCCAGGAGATCCGCCCCGTTTCCGCCCCAGAGCCGGAACTGCCGGGCCTGGCTGCCGGAGCTCCGGCGCCCGAACCCGCCTTCCGGGCTCCATCCCCCCGTCCGCGGTCGGAGGAGAAGGAGGAGGCCGCCGAGGGGGGCCTCTGGCCCGTGCTGATTGCCCTGGTGCTCTCCGCCGTGGTCGGAACGGCCCTGGGCTGGTTGTGGCTGGGGCGTGGCCGACCCAATGCTCCCGCGGAGTCGGCGGGGGAGGTACCCCTGAGCCTGCCACCGGCGGAGGTGGATCAGCGCCAGCAGCTGCTCAACCGCCTGCGCGCCCTGCAGATCGACCGCGGCTGGTTCCTCAGCCTGGCGGATGCCAGCCTGCTGGCTCAGTACCCGGAGCGGAAGGGGCGACTGCCTGGTGATGGGCTCGAGGATGCTCCCTTGCGCAAGGTCTGGAATGACCTGGCCCAGGAGTGGCTGGCGCGGGTGGAACAGTTACCCCTCCCCCTGCGCCGCCGCCTCGGCAGTTTCCGGGCCTCCGATTGGGAGCAGCGTCAGCAGTCGCTGGTGGCCCAGGGGTTGAGTTCGTCGGTGCTGGCCCAGTTGGTGTCCGGCAGTGCCACCGCCCTGCTTCCCGGCCAGTCCGGTGATCGAATGCCGCCGGAGCCCTTCCGCCAGCTCTGGTATGCCGCGGCCGAGCTCACCCTCGATGCGATGCGGATCGATCCGATCGAGCTCCGTTCTCAGGTCACCGAGGTGCTGGCCGCCGATGTGCCCGCCAGTAGCGCCCGCCTCTTCGCGGTGCGCCTGCCGGCCGACCACAGCCTGGCCCTCGGGGTGAATGGCACTCCCCTGCTGCAGATGGCGGTGTACGCCGCCGATGGATCCCTCCTGGCGCCGAGGGGGCCGCTGCGGGTGGTGAGCCTGGGCCGGCAGAAGGATTCCCCGGTGCAACTGCTCGTGACGAATGAAGGGGTGGCACCGGCGCGGATCAGCCTGTCGTTGCGGGCCGATCCACCGGCGCCGCAATCCCCGACACCGACCCCCACGTCACCGGCTGAAACTCTGGCCGAGCCCACCCCGCCCGATCGGCTCACTCCGCTGGAGCCCTCCCAGCCCCTAGACGCTCCCACGGCTCCTCCTTCCCCGCCTGAGCCACCGACCGACCCTGCTGGATCCCCGGCGGCCGGCACCAAGCCCGCTACCAGCGGAGCAGCGACGCCGCCGACGCCGCCCACCAATCCCTGAACGGCTCGCCACCGACCACCGTTCACGCCCCATGGCCATCGATCCGGGCGCGTTCAGATTCTGGCGATCGCCGCCCGGGCCTCCTTGGCCTCCTGCTTGCGTTTTTCCTCGTGGCGCTTGTCATGCAGCTTGCGGCCCTTGCCCAAGCCGAGGGTCACCTTGAGCCAGGAACCCTTGAGGTGGAGATTCAGGGGGATCAGGGTGAGCCCCTTCTGCTCGAGGGCCGTACGGAACTTCTCGATCTCGCGGCGGTGGGCCAGCAGTTTGCGCACCCGCAGCGGTTCGTGGTTGAAAAAGCGGCCGGCATGGCTGTGGGGTGAGATGTGCACGTTGTGCAGCTGCAGCTCCCCCTGGCGGATCAGGCAGAAGCCATCGCGCAGGTTGCACTGGCCGGCGCGGATCGATTTCACCTCGGTTCCGAGCAGCTCAATGCCGGTCTCGAGGGTTTCAAGGATCTCGTATTGGTGGCGGGCGAAGCGGTTGTCGGCCAGGAGCCGGTGGGCTGGATCATCCTTGGCCTTGCCCCCCTGCCTGCCGGGCCCCTTTGCCATCGCCCTTCCCCGGGATCTGCCATCACCTACCGACCCTAGACAGCGGCGTGCACATCGATACTGTGAGCCACATTCGGATCGCACCCGTGGGTACTGCTGCTCCTGTGGTGGCCTGAGCCACTGCACCCCGGAGGGACGGGTACCCTTCTGTCCATGGCGATCGTTTCCTCCCAGCCGGGCCCTGTTTCGCCAGGCGGCCGCGACCGTACTGTTGCGGGGGGCGGGCGGCCTTCCCCGCGCGCGGAGTTGATGGATCCCCAGGTCCAGCTGGAGGACTCCCTGACCCCCGGCGAGGATCCCCCCCGCGAAGACTCCCTCCGCCCCCGGCGTCTGGCCGACTACATCGGCCAGAGCGAACTCAAGCAGGTGCTGGGAATCGCCGTGGAGGCCACCCGGGGTCGCGGTGAGGCCCTCGATCATGTGTTGCTGCATGGTCCGCCCGGCCTGGGCAAGACCACCATGGCCCTGGTGCTCGCCGAGGAACTGGGGGTGCGCTGTCGCATCACCAGTGCTCCGGCCCTGGAGCGCCCGCGCGACATCGTGGGCCTGTTGGTGAACCTGCAGCCTCAGGAGGTGCTGTTCATCGATGAGATCCACCGCCTCAACCGCGTGGCCGAGGAGCTCCTCTACCCCGCCATGGAGGACTTCCGCCTCGATCTCACCGTAGGCAAGGGCACCACGGCCCGCACCCGCAGCCTGCCCTTGGCCCCCTTCACCTTGGTGGGCGCCACCACCCGGGCCGGTGCCCTGAGCTCACCCCTGCGGGACCGCTTCGGCCTGATCCAGCGGCTCGAGTTCTACGAGCTGCCCGATCTCCAGGCCATCGTGGAGCGCACCGCCGGCCTGCTGGCCATGGATCTTGAGGCCGGTGCCGCCCTGGAGGTGGCCCGCCGCTGCCGCGGCACCCCCCGCATCGCCAATCGGCTGTTGCGCCGGGTTCGGGATGTGGCTGTGGTGGGCGGCCATGGGCGCATCGGAGCGGATCTGGTGGATGGGGCCCTGCGGCTCCACCGGGTCGATGGCCGCGGCCTCGATGCCAGTGACCGGCGACTGCTCCGCCTGCTTCTCGATGGCTATGGCGGCGGTCCGGTGGGGCTGGATACCCTGGCGGCGGGTCTGGGAGAGGATTCGGCCACCCTCGAAGGGGTGGTGGAGCCCTATCTGCTCCAGCTCGGTTTCCTGCAACGCACGCCCCGGGGCCGCATCGTCACCGAGGCCGGCAAGGCCCATCTGGCCACTGGGCCGGACGCGGCGGCGGCATGAGCCAACCCCTCGGCTGTAACCACCAACAGGCCTGGCCCGTGTTCAGCTGTGCCATCGCTCGTGTAGCGGCAGCCAGTCGCCAGCGCCTCGGAGGGTTGCTGCTGGGGTGTCTGTCCTTGCTCTTGGCGCTGCTGCTGGGTGTCGAGCCCGCTGCCGCCCTGGATCGCGTTGCTGTTGCGGCTTTCCCCGCAGCTCCGCTCCAGACTTCCCGCCCTTCGGCTGCGCCGCCGATATCTTCCCCCGATCCCCTGCCTAGGCGCTCTGGGGCTAGGGGCTCGGTTCACCCTCCGTTGCCAGACACCGCCCCGGACTCCCCGTCATCCCTACCGGCGCTGTTCCAGGAGGCCCTCGAGGCCAGTCGGGCCGGCCGTTTCGATCTAGCCCTCCCCCTCTGGAACCGGGTGCTCGAGCGGGCGCCGGAGGATGCGGCCGCCTGGAGCAACCGGGGCAACGTCCAGCTGGCCCTGGGTGATCCCCTCGCCGCTATCGCCGACCAGGATCATTCCCTGCGGCTGGAGCCTGAAAACGCCGATCCCCACCTCAACCGCGGCACGGCCGAAGAGGCTCTGGGCCGCTGGGATGCAGCCGCCGCTGATTACGGAACGCCGATCCCCACCTCAACCGCGGCACGGCCGAAGAGGCTCTGGGCCGCTGGGATGCAGCCGCCGCTGATTACGGCTGGATCCTGGAGCGCGATCCTGCCGATGCTTCGGCTTTATATAACCTCGGCAACGTGCAGGGCTCCCGCGGCGACTGGCAGGCGGCCCGCAACAACTTTGTGACCGCCGCCGACGCCAGGCCCGGCTTTGCCATGGCCCGCTCCAGCGCCGCCCTGGCCTCCTTTCAGCTGGGGGATCTAGCGACGGCCGAGCGGGAGCTGCGCTCCCTGATCCGCCGCTATCCGCTCTTCGCCGACGCCCGGGCCGGACTCACCGCCCTGCTATGGCAACGGGGTGCATCGGGAGAAGCGGAAAGTCACTGGGCCGCGGCCTCGGGCCTTGATCCCCGCTACCGCGATACGGAGTGGCTCCTGGGGATTCGGCGATGGCCAGCTGGGCCAGTGAAGGCGTTGGAGCGGTTTCTGACGTTAACGAGTTGAACAAAACCAGGGTCCAACTCCATCTCCCTGCTTCGCTCCCTGAGGGGTCCGAGCTGGGGCTGCCTCTATCGGCTGGCCTCCACATAGATCGATTCCGCCATCCTTTCCCATAAATTCAGAGCCCCGGGTTGCTGCACAGTGGTGTTCCCGGGCCTGAGGGCGGTGGCGCCATGGAATCCGTGGCGTGTGAGTAGCGCGCACAGGGAGGCTTCGTCGTAGAGCCACAGGTGGTGGCGCGGGCCGTTGAATGCATCACGGAGCCTCCCCAGCAGCGAGCGGGGGCGATCCACGCAGGTGAAGAGAGATTCGATGAAGTGATCGCCGTCTCCCTGCTCTGCATAGCTCGCCACCAGCTGGTTCAGCCCTGGGGTGGAGAGCCGGATGACGCCCCCAGGTCGAAGCACCCGACGGGCTTCCCGAAGAAATTGGGCGGCATCATGGCGATCCAGGTGTTCGATCATGTGGCTGGAGTAGATCACCTCCACCGAAGCGTCCGGCCATGGGATGTAGCGCGTGGCGTCGCAATAGCCAACGCTGTTGGCACGGCAGAAACTCACGTATGCGATTGACTGCCTGTCTAGCAACTTTAACTTTCCAGCCAACTGAATCAGGGCTGGGGGAAGCTTGGCCAAGCGAACGCTCGGTGAATTGTCGTAATTCACCCAACCGGCAATAGGGCTCTGGCCGCAGCCGATCTGAATCAGGGCCATCATCCTGCGCCAAGCCTTGCCGAACGTATCACAGACCCGCCCAATTCTTGTGGAGCAGGCCGGGTTGTTCAGCGAACGCGTAACGGAGGCAATCAACCGTGTTCAATTTGATCGTGCCAAAAAGGTAACCACAGCCAACTGCTACAAGAATCCTTTGCCGCCGAAGATCTTGTTGTTGTAGGCGCTTAGGATTCGTAGCCGGGAAGGCTCTTCATCCATGGATTCGCTTCTTCAGAGGCTGGAACCTTTTTGGTATCCACTGCTGCCCGTGCGGGCCCTTGGGGCTGAACCGGTGGCCGTGACCCTGCTGGGTCGATCCCTGGTGGTGTGGCGCGGAGAGAACGGTCAGCTGGGTGCCCTGGACGATCGCTGCCGCCATCGCTCCGCCTCCCTCGCCGGCGGCCGCATCGGAGCCGAAGGCCATCTGCACTGCCCGTACCACGGCTGGGCCTTCGACACCGGGGGCCGCTGCCGCCTCCTGCCCCAGCAACCCGGCCAGCCGATCCCGGAGCGCTGCCACACCCGCGGCTACCAGGTGCAGAAGCGGCACGGGCTCGTGTGGGCGTGCCTGGCGCCGTAGGCCAGGCTGCCGATCCCAGCGCTGCCGATGGCGTAGGCGAGAGGCCATCGGCGCCTTGAGGGATTCCATGAACATTGGCAGTGCTCCGCCTTCCGAGTGATCGAAAACGGGCTGGACAACATCCACCACTATTTTGTGCACCGGGGGGTGCTCGATGTTCTTTCCCCCGTGCCAGACCCGATGGAGGGCGGCATCACCATCACTGAAGACGGACTGGCGTTCAGCATCCCTCTGAAGCTGAGCACCACTTCGGTGCTGGGCGGAATCGAAATTTAGTTCATCGTGGTGATCGATATCCCTCAACCTCTTCGCCATCAGCTGGGCGCCTTCTTTGCAGATTGGCGACAACGCTCGCTCAACCCCAGCATGGGTCGCCTATTCCCCACGTGAGGCAGTTACTGCTGCCTCTGTTGGCGACAACGCTCGCTCAACCCCAGCATGGGTCGCCTATTCCCCACGTGAGGCAGTTACTGCTGCCTCTGTGACTTGGGCCTCGTTTTCAGTGGGACTCCCTAAGCTCCATTCTCTGAACCCGATTGGCTTGTCACGTTCTCCTGCCCCCCTCTCCTGCCCTCAATGGGGAATTTTGGGGCTTGAAGCCACCTTGCAGGGCCTGCTCCCGGATCTCATCCAGCTGCGTCGCCATATCCACCGCCATCCCGAGCTCAGTGGCCATGAACGGCAGACGGCGGCCCTGGTGGCCGGAGAGCTGCGCCGCCTGGGCTGGGAGGTGCGCGAAGCGGTGGGCCGCACTGGGGTGCTGGCGGAGATCGGGCCGGTGGGAGGCCCGATGGTGGCCCTGCGGGTGGATATGGATGCCCTGCCGATCGAGGAGCGCACCGGACTGAGCTGGGCCTCGACCCAGCAGGGCCTGATGCACGCCTGCGGCCATGACATCCATTCGACCGTGGGCCTGGGGGTCGCGGCCCTGCTGGCCGCCCGGGGGGAGAGGCTTACCGCCCGGGTGAGGCTTTTGTTTCAGCCCGCCGAGGAAACGGCCCAGGGGGCCGCCTGGATGCGCGCCGATGGGGCCATGGAGGGGGTGGATGCCCTGTTTGGCCTGCATGTGTTTCCCAGCATCGCGGTGGGTTCCGTGGGGGTGCGCTGCGGCAGCCTCACCGCCGCTGCCGGCGAACTGGAGATCGAGGTGCTCGGCGAGAGCGGCCATGGCGCCCGTCCGCACCAGAGCACCGATGCGATCTGGATTGCGGCGCGGGTGGTGAGTGGCCTGCAGGAGGCGATCAGCCGCCGCCTGGATCCCCTCCATCCGGTGGTGGTGAGCTTCGGCCGGATCGAGGGGGGGAAGGCCTTCAATGTGATCGCCGACCACGTGCGGCTGCTGGGCACGGTGCGTTGCCTTGATGCCGCCGTCCATGACCGACTGCCGGGCTGGATCGAGGACACCGTCCACGCCCTCTGCCGGGGCCACGGCGGCGAGGCCCGCGTTCATTACCGTCGCATTTCCCCGCCGGTGCACAACGATCCCGAGCTCACTCGCTTAGTGGCGGCGGCGGCGGTGGACCTGCTGGGGGACTCCCAGGTGGAATGGTTGGAGCAGCCATCGCTGGGGGCCGAAGATTTCGCTGCGCTCCTGGAGGGCCACCGCGGCACGATGTTTCGGCTCGGGGTGGCGGGGCCCGCCGGTTGCACCCCGCTCCACAGCAACACCTTCGCGCCCGATGAGGCCTGTTTGGCCGTGGGCATCCGGGTGCTCACCCTCAGCCTGCTGCGCTGGATGGCGGCGCCGTGCTGAAGCCTGATCCCCCCCTGGCGGCCTCGCCGCCCTTCCAGCGCCGTGCGGCCCTGCTGGCGCTCGCCTCCCCCCTGCTGATCCTGTTGGCCCTGGTGGGCCTGATCCACCGGAG
>Ga0209401_1003379_pt1 | contig 10075 bp, 19 predicted proteins | sample M_140807_MF_Meta_FD_187318 | JGI IMG/M metagenome (GOLD analysis project Ga0209401, IMG submission 187318) | Freshwater microbial communities from Lake Montjoie, Canada to study carbon cycling - M_140807_MF_MetaG (SPAdes) (version 2) | ecosystem: Environmental > Aquatic > Freshwater > Lake...
GGTGCGGGGCACCTCACACGTCAGCTCGCGGCCCTCGGCCTTCATGCGGGCCAGCATAGGCTCGATAGCGGCCGGTATGGGAATCGTGAAGGACTTGCCGGATCCGCCTTTGGGGCAGGGGAAGGTCATCACGCGGTTTTTCAGATCGACGCAGGACAGGGGGATCTGGGTTTCACGCAGTCGGCAGCCGGTGGCCAAGGCGATCTCAAAGCTGACCTTCATCCACTCCGGAACGGCATCGACAGAGAGAGCACGCCGGACGATTTTAATCTCATTGTCCGAAAAGACAGGTTTTACTCTTTTAATCGGGCCGCGCTTAATTCTGTAATCCAGCAGGGCAACGGAATCCATCTTTCCAAGCAGTCTGCCCTGGCGGTGAATCCATTTAAGTATTTTCAAATCTTGGCACGCTTGGTTCCTTCCGGCCTTGCCGCCGGTCGTGCTGGGAAGGCTTTGGCGCCATCGCAAATAAATTTCACAATCAGCGCAAGAAAACGCTTGCAGGGTAATTTTTTGCTCAGTAATAAAACGAGCAAGATGACGCCAGCAATTCCTGTAATAAACTTTTGTCATAGGGGAAACAGGATGATTCTCGATCAAATCCTCCACCCAATCGCTGCCGCAGTCTTTTCGCTTTTCGTTCACGCCAAGTCGGGCGGCCTCCTCGGTTGCCTTCGCGCGATGCAGCGTGTTGTCGATTCGGAAGCGGGTGCTTTTGGTACGCCACTTGCCGTCCGGGGTTTTAAAGCGAATAAAGAACCATGGACTTCCTTTTTTAACATACGAATAGGCCATGGTGATAGTGGTAACATTTACTCAGTCTAAGGCAAGATTATACAATGACTTCCCAAATCATAATAAATCAAAACGAAAGAGGTAATAGATCCGTGGGTTCAAATCCCACCCCGTCCGAATGTTATAGCCACAACGACTTGCGCCGTGAAGAAATTACGGCAGTAACAAATCAGGACTGGAATCCTTCCGGCCAACAACCAGCAGAAATAATTTGGCGGAAGCCAGCGCGGGACGCATCTGGCCACGTTTGGCACCCCGTTGCCGCCATTAACCGCGCCTGGGCCCGACAGGCCGTGGATCTGGGGTGGGTCAAATGAGCTGGGATCTTATTAAGGCTCTATGGGAGCTGATCCAGACGCTTTCCATTTATGCCGTTTTGGCTGGATGCGGTGTGACCGGGATCGCGATGGCCGTGGCGATTGTCTGCTGGGTCATTGATTTTATCCGCAAGGAGCTGGGGCGATGAGCGTCCGTGACCTTGAGCAAGAGGGCGTGCTGCCGGCACCGGCCAAGAGCTACGGATCCGCCGAGTTTTCTATCCTGACCTCAATCGTGGACATGCAGGGCCGGATCAAGCGGCTGGAGGAAGTGGTGGCCAGCTTGTGCGCCAAGCAGATGCCTATGACAGAGGCAAAGGGGTTTTACATAAAAGAGGAATTTCGGACGTCATGAGCCCCGTCGTTGTAAGTGAGGCTCAGGCTTACGCTGGGAGCAGTGGGTCTATAATCCCGAACCTAACCTGGGCATGGCGTCCGAATAATTTTGGAGGGTTGCTGTGAGCCGCCTGGCGCATCAATTCGAGCGCCTGTGGGCGATCCATAAGGGGCCGGCGCTGACCAAGGAAGTCACGTTCTATCCCGGCCGCCGGTTCAGGTTTGATTACGCTCACATGACGGCCAAGGCAGCCATCGAGCTGGACGGCGGAGTGTTTATTCGGGGCCGGCACAGCGGAGGCATGGGACAGGTGAAGGATGCGGAGAAAGGCCGGCTGGCAATTATGGAAGGCTGGAACGTGATCCACTTCACGACCAAATGCCTGACCAGCGAGAACGTGCTGATGGTGGTGAACTGGCTCAAGGCGCTGATCACCCGGAAGGCCAAATGAGCGACTGCACCAAATTCCGCCTGATTGAAAACATTGAGGTGATGGCGTGCCGCAATTCCGCTGAGCGGGTGGTCAATGCCGTGGCGAAGGGGCAGTGGGATACCGCCAAAGATTTGGCCAGAAAACACAAAATCGCATGGCACCTGGCGGATCAGGAATTTGTCGATCTTAACCCAGCACACACAAGCAACGACTTCGTCGATGACGAATAACCAAAAGGAGAAAAACAAAATGGCACTAATAGCAAGCAGAGGAAACAGCGGAACCTACACACCGGCACCGGAAGGCACTTTCGATGCGGTGTGCTGTGACGTGGTGGATCTGGGGATTCAGGACACCCAATATGGCAAAAAACACCAGATCCGGTTGGTCTGGCAACTCAGCGAAAAGATGGAGGACGGCCGCCCGTTCACCATTGGGCGGCGTTACGGGCTGTCGCTGAATGAAAAGAGCTCGCTCTTTAAAGACGTGAAGAGCTGGTTCGGCAAGGCGCCACCGCAGGAGTTGGACGTGGAAAAGCTGATCGGGGCCAACTGCCAGATCGTTGTTCAGCACAACGAGCGGGACGGATCCACCTACGCCAACGTGATTGCCGTGCTCAAGGCCGGCAAGGCCAAGCTGACGGTGACCAAGGATTACACGCGGGCCAAGGACAGGGCTCCGAAAGAGCAGCCTGTCGCAGTCAACTACAGCCCGGAAGGAAGCAACGTCCCCTTCTAATTTGCTAGGAGGAAAAACAAAACCAAGCGGGGCCGTCGCCGGTATTCCCCCGGATCCGGCGGCGGCCAGCGCAAGAAAGGAAAATATGGAAACATTAGAAATCATCGTTCGTATTGGATTCCCCATGCTGGTGGCCTACGCGGCCGTCTCGACGTGGAAGATTCTGATCAACTGGAACGCCTGATATGGCCAACAAAAACACCATGCGGAACCGCACCTGGCGTGATGGCTACGGCCAGAAACGTGGGGCGCCTGTGGTAACAAAACGACAACCCAAAGAAGAGAAGCGAAAGACCAAATAATATGCCACAGCTAATCGCAACAGCTCAGTCCGAAAATTCCCACTACTACACCAGCACGGGTGAGCCGGTGCACGGCAACCTGCGGGACGCGCGGAAGGTGGGAGCGTTTCCCAGCGTTACCAACGCCCTTGGTATTTTGGCCAAGCCGGGGCTGGATAACTGGAAGCAAGAGACCGCGATACTGCAATCCTTGACGCTGCCAAGAGTCAATGGCGAGGCGGATCCGGACTTTGCCAAGCGGGTGGTGCTTGCCAGCAAAGGAGAGCTGGAGGCAGCAGCAGATCGTGGCACGTACGTCCATACCCTGGCAGAGATCATTGGCGTGGATGGGCCTAAGCCAGCCGACTTGCGAGCAGGGTTTGATCCGCATTGGGACAATCTGACGGCTTGGTTCAAGAAGGTGCACAAGACGCACGCAGCGGAGCAGGTGCTGGTGAATGAGGATGTGGGCTATGCCGGCCGGGTGGATTTGATTGCGGAGATTGTAGCTAAAGACGGGCCACGCGTTGAGGTGATTGATTTCAAGACTAGGAAATTTAAGAAAGGCAAAACTGGCGACGACAAGGCCGACAGCTACAGCACCGATCTCTACCAGCTTTCCGCTTACTGCTTTGCCCATTTCGAGGAGCCGACCTGGTGCCGGAACGTGTACATCGATCCGGCCACCGGAGCCATTAGCGAAAAGGAGTGGAGTCCGGAGGAGGTGGAGGCGGCGTTTGAGGTGTTCCAAGCCATCTGTGTGATTTGGCGGGCAGAGAAAAAATACGATCCGAGGGCGGTGCAGAATGATTAAATTTATTGAACGGTGCTGCGATAAGGCGATGCCCTTTGTGTATGCAGGGCTGGTCTTGCTTCATGCGGCCAAGGGAAACATAGGCTGGTTTACTGGGGCGTTTTTAATTTGCTACACATTTATTTTGCGGAGGCCGCAATGATTGAGATCCTGCCCGAACAATCCACGCACGAGCAGCTACTGGATCGCGTTCGTTCGTTGGCCAGGCAACTGGCGGAAGCTCGAGCAGCTTTGGCCGCAAGCGAAGCCCGCGAGAATGACCTGATCGATCGCATGAGGGAGGGGCTGTGAGATCGTTGTGTTATATCGCCGCGATCCTCGGCATCACGTCCGGCAAGGCCGCCAACGTCATGATCGACATGCGGCCGCAGAAAGAAGCCAAGCGCATGAAGGTGCGGATCACCGGCTATTGGCCCGGCGAGGATGAGTGGAGCACCCGCTATCAATCGAGCACCGGCACTAGGTTGCGTGCCGGCCGCCATTGTGCGGTGGATCCCGACATCATTCCGCTGTGGAGCAAGATCCGCGTGATGGGTGGAAAGCGGGAGTGGGTGGCCGTGGATACCGGCACGGCCGTGAAGAGCAAGAAGGCCAGCAAGGGCCGGATGCCGGTGGTGGACGTGTTTGCCGCCAGTGAGGCGCAGTTCAATGCCATGCGGTTGCCGAAGGTGGCGACGGTGGAGGTGAGCAGATGAGAACAGCCAAGGCCACGATTATGGGCCGGCGCAAGCGGGCGTTGAGGAACGGCGATACTAGGCCAACGTTGCGGCGCCTAGGCGTCATTGCAACCAAGCTGAGGCATGACATGTGCCTACCTAGCCACGCCAAGCTGGGCGCTGAGCTTGAGTGTTCTTACAAAACCGTCAGCCGGGACATGGATTTGCTGCGGGATTTCTTTGGATACCCGCTGGAATACGACCGCAGCAATTACGTGTGGAAGATTACGGGGCCGCTGCCGGAGGCGGTGTTGTGAAGTTGAAGATCATAGGCCGCCGACTCTTTACAGATGCGGGGTATCCAATGGGCGAACGCTTTTACATGCACGCCGGCTGGCCCAAGTGCGGTTGGGGGCCGTTTGCCACAGATGAGGAAGCGGAGGCCGCAAAGGTGGAATGGGAAAAATACTTAAACAAACAAGAAACTAGGATAAAAAAATGAGCCTATTGTCTGAATGTATTATTCAATTAGAAAAAGTGAAGCGCTATCCTAGGCATAGCTTAAATTGCGTCATACATATTGATTCGCAGATTTGCACCTGTGGCCAGGAAGAAATCGAAGAAGAGCTGGCCCGTGAGGAAATCGAAGAAGAGCTGGCGCGTGAGGAAGCCGAAACAGAAACACGTGAAGATGATTCAGACGACACGTTAGATCCTGAGCTTGCAGCGGATTACTGGGAAGCAATGGGAAAGGATAATTAAATGACCATCTCCCAACTCATCGCCTTCTTCGATGCCCGCATCATCGGCACCTGGTCGATAGAGGAGTGGGCGGAGGTTGTCGCAAAAATCAGAGCAAACCGTGGGCGGTTTGGGATTGGGCAGTGGTGAGCAAACAAACAAAATAAAAGGAATAAAATGTTACAACAAATAGCAATTAAAGATTCGGTAATTGAGCGACTAAGCAAGGCAAGCGAGATGCTTGTTGAGGCTAAGTCTATGCAGGAAGTGAAAAAGATTATGGACGTGGCGGGAGCCGCCAGAATTTATGCAAGGCGGCAACAGTTAGGACAGGACGCCGTTCAGCATGCACGCAGCATTGAGCTGGAAGCAATGAGGAGGCTTGGCGAACTGCTTGCAGAAACGCCAAAAAACAAGGGGATAAATGGAACGAAACTCATCGGTTCCAAACAGGAACCGGTGAGAGATATGACTCCAACCCTTTCTGACCTTGGGGTTGATAAGAAAATTTCAAGCCTATCCCAGCAGCTTTTTAGAATGCCGAAAAAGGAATTTCAGCAAGTAAAAGATGGCGTTGTCGGAATGGCTGAGGCGCTAAGGCAGGTAAAAGTTGCAAAATACAAAGAAAAGATAAAGTCCATTGCAAAAATAAACTCTAAGGAAACTGGCCCATTTGACCTTGTTTTGGCTGATCCACCATGGAGGTACGATCACCAAGAAGCTGATAACAGAAAGATTGAGAATCATTATTTAACGGCAACTATTGAAGAAATTGAATCCCATTGCCCAAACACATCCCCTGACTCAATTCTTTTTCTTTGGGCCACTTCTCCAAAACTTAAAGATGCAATACAAGTAATGGAGGCGTGGGGGTTTGAATATAAAACTCACGCAATCTGGGATAAGCAAATTATTGGAATGGGCTATTGGTTTAGAGGCCAACACGAATTATTGCTAGTCGGAACTAAAGGAAGCCCAGGAGCAACGCCTCAAGAATTTAGGGTTTCAAGTGTATTTAGAGAAAAAAGGTCAAAACACAGTGCTAAACCATTATGTGTTTATGAGTGGATTGAAAAAGCATTTGCCCATAAATCAAAATTAGAAATGTATTGCCGGTCACCGCGCAAGAATTGGGCGGCATGGGGTAATGAAGTATGAGCACTCATAATTTTAACGATAGTCTAAAATTCGCAAATTCTTACAATAATTACGCTGACAGGTTATACAGAAAAGTCTTTGGTGGAGCATGCGAAGTAATTAGAGATAAAAAAACACAACTACTTGGAGCAGATGTAAAAGTTAAAACTGCAAACAGGGACTACTTTATAGAAGAAAAAATACGAAGATTCTATTATGATGATTTCTTTTTAGAGTATTGGAGTTCATTAGAAAAGCTAAAGCCTGGGTGGATAGCAAAGGAGCAAATTTGCGATTACATATCATATATTTGCATTCAAAATGAGACAGTGGAATTGCTGCCTTTCCCTTTGCTGAAGAATGCCTGGGAACGCAAGGGCGATGTCTGGAAATCAACATATCCGATTAAAAACATATTAAATGTTGGGGATTGCTCCCAATACACAACTGTTGGCGTGTGCGTTCCAAGAAAAATTGTAAGGCAAGAAATTAGCAGAATATATCAAAAGGCAAAAATCTAAATGTCCGTAAAACGCATCCGCTGCACTGACGACGTCCAGAAGCGTGGCATTGCCAGGCTGCGGGATGCCATGAAAGACCCCAACATGGCCATCGGCCTGCACTGGAAACTGCAAAAGGCACTCGAATGCTTTGAGCTGGGGCAAGTTGTAATTAAGGAATTGCTTAAGCGGGCCGAGGCATATCAGAAACGCGACATGGAGGCCAAGAAATGATTCCCGTCCTACCACCCGCCGTCGAGGCCATCTATCACAACGGAGCGCCGGAAGGGGAGCGAAACACGCAGTTGTTTAAGCTGTGCTGCCAGATGCGCGATCAAGGATTGTCGCAATTTGATGCCGAGACGGAGGCCGAGGCGTGGGGCATGAAGGTGGGGATTACGCAGCGGGAAGCGGTGGCGGCCGTCAAGAGCGCTTACAGCAAGCCGGCCCGGGAGCCGTGGAGGCCGAAGTCAGCTTACAAGATGCAGGGGCTGACCATCGTTAAGGAGACGCATATCCCGACGATGCCGATCAGCGTTGAGAGCGGGCCGGTGGAGAAATTCCTAACGACAGCCTTTGAAGTAGGCGATTACATCAACATCTGCCGGTCAATTAGCGACGGCGACCGCGAGCGCCCGGATGGGGCTGGTGAAAACCGGACACGTGAGGAATGGCTGGAGATGTTTAAGGGGGATGGGTTGAAGGAATGGCAGGGGGATGCAGTGGGCGTATATGTGTCGATAAACCCCAACAACCGCAAGGGGCGGAAGGCGGAAAACATTGTAAAATTCAAACATGCCCTGATTGAGTTTGATGAAAGCACCATCGCTGAGCAGTGGGCGATCATTAAGCGCTCCGGCCTGCCCACCAAGGCCATTATCAAGAGCGGTGCTCGAAGTCTGCACGCTTGGGTGACTGTGGATGCGTCCGGGGAGCAGGAGTTTAAAGATCGGGTTGAGTTTATTTATAAGCACCTAGAGCATTCCAAGCCGGATCCGGCCAACAAGGATGCAGGGCGTTTGTCCAGGTTGCCCGGAGCGATGCGCACGGCCACGGGGCAACAGCAGGAGCTGGTGGAGTGCGGCACTCCGGCGATCAGCTTTTTGGCGTGGCAGGAGCGCATTATCTATGGGGATATCCCAGAGCCTTACACTTGGGAGCAGTTGACCAATTTTAAGGAGGATGCCGATCCAACTCAGTTGCTGGGCAGGCGTTGGCTGTGCAGGGGCGGATCGGCACTTTGGGTGGGATCCAGCGGGTTGGGTAAGAGCGTGCTTTGCCTACAGGCTGCGATTACCTGGGCGGCCGGGCGTGAGTTGTTTGGCATCAGTTCGCATGGCAAGGGGCTGAAATCGCTTATTGTGCAGGCCGAGAATGACGAAGGGGACGTGGCAGAGGCATTGCAGGGGATTCTTAAGGCGATGGATTTAACGCCAGAAGAGCTTGAGTTGGTAAAAAAGAATCTGATTATCACCCGCGATTGCACGTCCACAGGAGAGAAGTTTGTGGATCGTATGCGCCGGCTCGCCGACAAATATAAGCCGGATCTGGCATGGGTGGATCCGCTGCTGGCTTTTATAGGTGGCGACCTAAGCAATCAGGAGACTGCAAGTGTGTTTTTACGCAACATGCTCAATCCGTTGGCCTTGGCAGCAGGATTTTGTTGGATGCTGATCCACCACACGCCAAAGCCGTCACGTGAGGGCAGTGGGTATCAGGGGCACGACAAGGCGTATAGCGGGTTTGGATCCAGTGAGCTTACAAATTGGGCAAGAACGGTCATAAACCTATCGCCTTGCGGTCAGGATGAGTCTGGTGCGTACGTTTATAAGCTGGAGGTAACCAAGCGCGGAAAGCGGTCAGGATTGCGTCCTAGCCATTCTGCGAAGGATTTAATCGCTTCCAATGTTCACCCGGCCGTCCACCTAAAGCATGCCGACAAGGGTATGGCATGGATTGAGGTTGGGGCGCCAGAAAAGACGGTGGGGCGCAAGGCATCCGCAATCGATTGGGGCAAGTTACCCGAAAGGGCTAAATACAGCAAAGTTGTGGAGTTTGTAATGGAAGCAACCGGGCTACAGGAACGGCAGGCCAAAACACGGATTAGGCAGGCAAAAGAGGACGGTTTTATCGAAGAATCCAGCGATGGTTTATTCAGCAAAAAGGTGACAAATGAGCCTTTCTAGGGTTGGTGCAATAACCCTTATTGCACCGGTGCAATATTGGGGAGCATGTAGGTGCAGTAATAATGGGCCTTTAGGCCCAATTATTGCACTAATGCACTGCCCTATTTCATTACTGCACCAACCATTGCACAAAGCGGGTTTAATTTAATATGATAGATCAGCAAGCGTTAGAACGGATCCCATGCGGTTCACCCCACATATCCACCCGGATCGATGGGATAGCGGATCTAGTCCATGAGGCGTTCTGTGAGCTTGGTCTAACTGTTACAACGTCATCAGTGGCTTTGACCACCCAAGTGTTCCATTACCTGATAACCAAAGCCCCAGATCATCCGGCAGTTCAGAACGTGGCCGACACGCTGGAGCAGTCTGTGCTGGCGGTCGTGCTTAACAGATCGACCAAGTCGATGACCCAGCTTGCCAAGGAACACAAGATCACAAAGCAGGCGTTCAGCAAGCGGGTGCTCAGTTTAACTGATCGCCTTGGCTTGCCAGTAAGAGCGCAGAAAAGTCAGAAGGCTCGCGAGTCATACGATCTCAGGGCAAGGAAGCATCACGAGAAGCGGCGGCGTGAAATTCCTAAATACGACATGACCGCACTATTGAAAGGACTAAAATGCAAGAACTCAAAGAAGTAATCAAAAAACTCAATAAGAGGCGTATTGAAGTAAAAGAGCAGATTGGTGAGGTCATAGCCTTGGCAACAGAAGCTGGTTCCATCATATCTAGCGCAAGAGCCAAAAGGCAGAACATACCAGAACTGTTAGATGGGGCTGGCCTAACTGATGAGCAAGGCAAGGCTTTAGAGCGTGTGGCAGCACATCAGAAGCAGTTGCAAGCCGGTGACCACACGCCCTTGCGTCAGATTATGCTGTGGACAGAGATCCTGCCGAATCCAATCGCGACATCTGTACCAAGCGAACCCAAATCATTCTTCTTTCAGATCATTAAGGCTAGTCAGTGGTTTCTGAATCGATCTAAGCCTGAAGCCTGGACATCCGACATGCGTACAGAATTCATACGCTACGCAGAGCCGATTGCAAAGAAGTACACTGAGCTGACGGGCAAATTCTCTTGAGTAGAAATTTTCATCCGACACAAGGAGTCTCCTTGAGTAGAAACATCGCGGTGGAAACGACT
>Ga0209401_1003380_pt1 | contig 10075 bp, 5 predicted proteins | sample M_140807_MF_Meta_FD_187318 | JGI IMG/M metagenome (GOLD analysis project Ga0209401, IMG submission 187318) | Freshwater microbial communities from Lake Montjoie, Canada to study carbon cycling - M_140807_MF_MetaG (SPAdes) (version 2) | ecosystem: Environmental > Aquatic > Freshwater > Lake...
GTCGTGGGCCTGTTGCCGCCGATGCCGGGGCGATTGCCACCAGGGCGGTTGCCACCAGGCCGGTTGCCGCCAGGGCGGTTGCCACCAAGATCGCCGGGAAGCGTCGTGGGCCTGTTGCCTCCAAAGCCCGGCCTATCACCACCGAGTCCAGGACGGTTTCCGCCTCCCTGGCCGGGACGATTGCCTCCCACATCTCCGGGTAGGGTGGTCGGCCTGTTGCCGCCTCCGATACCAGGTCGGTTACCGCCGATTGTTCCGGGGAGTGTTGTGGGACGATTCACGTCGCCCAGGCCAGGTCGTCCGGGCCTGTTGCCGCCAGCCAAGCCGCCACCGGCGCCAGGGTTTGGACTCGGAAACGACGGCTTCGTCGTGGGGACTCCAGGACGGTTGCCGACCTGGCCTGGCAGCGTGCCGACGCCCGGTCGACCACCACCAGTCCCGCCGATCTGGCCTGGCAGCGGCGCCGGCTTCGTGGCGAATCCGCCGCCCGGCCTGCTGGCCGAACCTGGTCCGGCGCCGAAGCCAGGGCCAAAACCTGGACGACCTGGCATGGGAGCTGGCGAAGGCCGAGTCGCCCCAAGTCCAGCGCCCGCCCCGGGGAGACCGGCACCGCCAGGACGCCCTGCCAGCCCAGGGGTGGGTGCAGGACCCGATGGGCGGATCGAGCCGAGCCCCGGACGCGACCCGACATTGGGACCCGGAAACGCAGCCTGCGGCCGCGACGTGGCGTTGGGCAGCGAGGGTCGCGAGGGATTGGGCCGCTGCAGCGATCCTACGCTCGGTCGCTGGAAGTTTGGCACCTGCGGCCGAGTCATGCCGCCCATGCCGCCCATGCCACCATTGGGCATCCCTCCGGGACGCTGCTGCATGTTCGGCATGCTGGGCCGTGCCGTGGGCATGTTGGGCCGTGCCATGGGCATCTGCGGACGAGGAGCCGCCATCTGTGGGCGGGCCATCGGCATCGACGGCCGACCCGCAGGCATGGCCGGCCGCGCCGCCCCTCCGCCGACGCGGCCCATCGAGGGTCTCCCGCCACCGGCACCGCCACCACCACCGGGCCGCGCGTTGGCCGCGCCGGTGAACAGCAGAACGATGATCACGATCGACGCACATGCAGCAGACAGCCGCATCGGTGAAATCTCCTCAAGGAGGGGACGAACAGGGACCAACCGTCTACGGGCGTCGCGGCTCGTTGGTTCGGATCACTTGGCAGGCTGCGGCGGCTTCCGGGCGATCACCAGCTTGAAGTCGGCTTCTTCGACACCACCGACGATCCGATCGGTGCTCTCGACGACGAAGTGGTCGGCATCGGAAGGACGGATCGTGACGGTGGCCGAGCCGATCGTGCCGTCGGGCAGCGTGGCTTCCGACTTCACCACCCAGCCGTCGTCCGTGCCCAGCCACTCGCCTTCGCTGAAACCGCCATCGGAGTCAAACGTCCACGAGCGGAGCGTGCCCTCGACGGGATCCCAGCCGATCCGCTGCACGCTCTTCGACGCCGGCTGGCCGCCGACCGAGAGGTTGTACTCACCGATCAGGAAGTTGCCGTCTTCGGTCCAGCGATAGCTGATCTGCGTCTTGCCTTCGGGGCTCTCGTCGATCCAGTCGCCCACAATCCAATCGAGCGACGCGAGCATCTCGGTCGGCGTCGGCAGCGGGTCGTCGGAGAACTCGCGATACGAGGCGAGCGGCCAGCGGTCACCCTGCTTCGTGCGGACCGCCACGTATCGAACCTGCGCGGCGGCGGCACCCTGGTCGGTCGTGATCCGGCGAACGCCCTCCTCGATCACCACCTCATCGCCGATCTCGCGAGCATCGGTCACCTCCATCTCGAGCGTCGCCTTGGGAAACCGCTCAAAGAACCGCTTGAAGAGCGCCGCGATCTCGGTTCGCGATTCCGTGACACCGCCGTTCTCGTCGACGACCTCGCCGTCCTCGATGAACATGCCCGCAAGGGCAGCAGCGTCGCCGGCATTGAACGCCTTCACCGTCGCCTCGGCCTCCGTCGCGACCGCCTTCACCACAGCCGCCACGGTCGGGGTGACCGGCGCGGTCGTCGCCTGCGCCCAGGCCGCGGCCTCAACCGCAAGCCAGACCGCCACCATCAGGCACGCACCACGGACAACAGTTGCGAGGACTGAAAACACCGTCATGACGAGTCTCCCCATGCTGGTCGTGCGGGCCGGCGCCGGCCCGCGAAAGGATCGACAACAAAAAGACCATCTTCCCACAGCGTTTGCAAGCCGCGGGCGATCGGTCAGCAGGCCGATGGACGGGCCCCGAAAATCGCCCCGCGAGCCACGCTCCACCAACCCGGCCGCTCAAGCGCGTGATAGGGCGAATCGGATGGGAGTGTCGCCACCAGATGCTCGTGCGCCCGCTTCAGGTTGTGGTAGGGCATCGAGGGAAAGAGGTGATGCAAGGCGTGGTAGCGGATCGAGAACGGGAAGAAGAGGAGCGTCAGCGGGTCGTTGGTGGTGAAGTTGCACGAGTCGGTGATGTGCGACTCCATGTCGGAATGAGAGCCGTCGCCTTCGCAGTGGTGGTCGGCGAGGAATCGCATGTGGTTGAGGGCCACGGTGGCGACGGCGAGGGCATAGAGCAGGGGAATCCGCGTCCACGGATTGAGGCCGAGGATCACGAGCAGCGGGATCAGCAGGGCCCGCAGGAAGCAGGGGATCTCTGCGGCCAGGATGGCCCGGCGGTCGGCGGCGGTGAGCCGCCGTTCGTAGCTGCGATTGAAGGTCAGGGCCGACGCGTGCCGGAGCGTCCACTCGCGGACACCGGGCGTGATGAAGGTGAGCGGTACCAGTAGGAACCGCAGGAACACGAGGATGGGCATCGCCATGATCTTCAAGGCGTAGGCCAGCACGCTGGCTAGGTTCCCCCCCTGGACCATGTTGGCCGCGTATTCGGGATCCTGCGGCGTGCCGTAGTACCGCTGGCTGTGGTGGTCGCGGTGGTGCCTGGTGAAGAACGGGCTCGGCATGAGGATGATCACTCCCCCGAGCACGTTCCAGGCGGCCTTGAAGAACGGCATCTCGTGCGCGCCGAGATGGCACACCTCGTGCACGAGCGAGCCCATGCGGTAGAGCCAGAAGGCCGCGATCGGGAAGGCCACGAGTTGCGGCCATGAGCCCAGCGGAGATGTCAGGTAGACACCGGCCGCGACATAGGCGGCGACGAGGCTCACAAGGAAGTCGGCCCAATACCGCAGGGGAGAGGGGCGGAAGAAGTCGACGCTTGCCTGGCGGATCGCCCGGCGGACGTCGTGGATCCAGCCGTCGCCACCGTCAGGTGCAGCGGCCGTGGAACAGACCAAATCGTCCGAGCAGGCCTCGAGCATCTGTCAGCCTCCCTACGGCCATCGTCCGAAACCCGCCTGGTTCGGATCGAGGCGAGGAGGCAATCGACCAGAAACGCGGCTGACAGGCAACTCTGGAAGTCAAAAAAGCGGGGGGCCGGGCGTTTTCACGCCCGGCCCCCCTGTACCAACCTGTGGGCACGTTCAACATCGGGAGGAACCCGATGCAGTCAGTGCTTACTTGCAGCGACGGCAGCCGCAGCCGCGACGGCGGCCACCGCACTCGCCGCAGGCAGCAGCCGAGGCACCACCGCAGCTGTCGCAGGCCGAAGCCTCGCCACAGCCACCGCAGGCACCGGCGTTACCGCCGCAGTTGCCGGCCGAGCCGGCGTCACCGCAGCCACCGCAAGCGTTCTCAACGGGCACCTCGACGGCGACCGTCACGCACTTCTGCACCGGCACTTCCTTCGTGACCGTGTGCGGGACGCGAACCGTGTAGCTCTGCGTCTTCGTCTCGGGCACGCAGTCATACACCGTCACGGTGTACGACTCTTCCTTCTGCTGGGGAACCATGACCGTGTAGGAAACTTCCTTGGTCATGGTCTCCGGCACGCACTTCGTCACCGTGTACTCCCGAGTCTTGGTCTCGGAGCGGTACTTGGTGACATTGACCGAACGGCTCTTCTGCTCCGGCACCATCTTGGTGACGGTGTAGTTGCGGGTCCGCTCTTCCGGCACCATGGTGGTGACGGTGTAGTTGCGGGTCCGCTCTTCCGGACGGTACTTGGTGACGCTGACCGAACGGGTCTTCGTCTCCGGAACGCACTTGGTGACCGTGTAGGTCCGGGTCCGCTCTTCCGAGCGGTACTTGGTGACGTTGACCGAGCGGGTCTTCGTCTCCGGAACCATCTTGGTCACGGTGTAGTTCCGAGTCCGCTCTTCCGAGCGGTACTTGGTGACGTTCACCGAACGGCTCTTCTGCTCCGGCACCATCTTCGTGACGGTGTAGGTGCGGGTCCGCTCCTCGGGGCGGCACTTCGTGACCGTGTAGGTCCGGGTGCGCTCCTCGGTGCGGCACTTGTTGACCGTCACCATCCGGCTCCGCTGCTCCTGACGGCACTTGGTGACCGTGTAGGAGTAGGGGACCTCCTCAGTCGTGCACTGGTAGGTCGTGACCGGGACTTCCTTCGTTTCGCACGTCGGAACCCAGACACGCTTGCAGCACGTCTTCGGGGGGCAGGGGCAACCGCAGGCGTCGGTGCCGGCCGAGGCGACCTCGACCTGCTCCGTCACCCAGTGGCCACCGCGGACCTGCACCGTCTTCGACGACTGGACCGGGACGCGCTTCTGCACGGTCCGGCTGCCGGTCATCTCTTCGGTGTAGGGCACGTTCACCGTGTAGGTCTGCTCGACCTGCTCGGTGTAGGGAACGTTCACCGAGTAGGTCGAAACCTTCTCTTCGGTGTAAGGAACCTGGACCGTGTAGGTCGAGGTCTTCTCTTCCGAAACCGGCACCATCACCGTGTAGGTCTGCTCGACCGACTCGGTGTAGGGGACCTGGACCGAGTAGGTCGAGGTCTTCTCTTCCTGGACCGGCACGCTCACCGTGTAGGTCTGCTCGACCGACTCGGTGTAGGGGACCTGAACCGTGTAGGTCGAGGTCTTCTCTTCCGGCACGGAGGTCATCACCGTGTAGGTCTGCTCGACCTGCTCGGTGTAGGGGACCTGAACCGTGTAGGTCGAAGTCTTCTCTTCCTGCTTCGGAACCATGACCGTGTAGGTCGAGGTCTTCTCCTCGCTCACCGGCACGTTCACCGTGTAGGTCTGCTCGACCGACTCGGTGTACGGGACCTGGACGGTGTACTCAGCCGTCTTGGTCTCGGTCACGTTCTTGTTGACCGTGTAGTTCACGGTCTTGGAACGAGTCTCAGGAACCTGCACGGTGACCGTGCGGGTCTTCGTCTCGGTCCGCGGGACGCGCTTGTTGACCGTGTAGGTCCGCTCGCGAGTCTCGGTGGTGTACTCAGTGCTGTTGACCGTCTTCATCTCGGTCACGTACTGCTTCTGGTACACCGTCTTCGTGCCACACGAGGCGGCACAACCACCACACTCACCACCGCTGACGACGGCGCCGCTTTCAACGACACCCTCGCTGCCACTGCCGCAGGCACAGTCGGCGGCCCACGTGCTGGTGCACGAGGCGACGACGGCGAACGCGGTCAGGAGGCCAGAAAGAACTTTGCGAACCACGCAAACCTCCAAGAAAAAGGAAACGAACAGGGGAAAATCGAGCAGGTTTTTCGCACGCGCCCGAACTTCGGTCGGCCGAAGAGACCCTTCTCTTCCGACGACCGAACAATTCGGCCGCCTGATAACTTGGATAGATTACGTAGACTTATCCGGCTTTCAAGGGACGCGCCCGTCCGAAATCGGTTTTTCACAAAATACGGGTTGTGCCATCCTGCCAATGTGCAGGAATGCATCGATTCCAGCAGTTTTCGAGGTATTCCCCCCCGCGGTGAAACCTCCTGCGGCGCACCGGGAGAGGGTGGAATACGGCGGGGCCAGCCGGACACCACTGCCGAAGGGGGCCGCTTGCCGGCTTCAGGGAGCCTCGAGCAGGTCCTTGAGCATGGGCCGCATCAGCTCCGCTCGGCGGGCGTTGCCGATCGTGCTGGGGTGCTGCATGTCGTCGAGAAAGCACTCCGGCGCGGGAGTGCCTTCCGGGCCGAGGAACGCCGCGTTGGCGTCGAGGTAAACGAGTTTGGATTCACCGCGAGTGTCGATAAAAGACTTGATCGCGGCATTGGCCTCCACCTGGCGATCGAGTTGCTCCCACCGCTTCACCGTCGGCGAAATGGCGAGAAACGCGATCGTTGCATCGGGATGGTCGCGGCGGAGCGAGTCGACGAGCTGCTCGAACGCGGTGCGGATGTCGGTGGTGCTCGTGCCGGCGTTGACGTCGTTCGTGCCAGCACCAACGACGATTACCCGCGGCTTGGCGGCGGCGACGAGCCGCGGCGCGAACTCGACCAGTTCCACGAGTCGACAGCCTCCGACGCCGCGGTTGACCACGTTCATGCCAGGGAAGTCGTCGGCCAGGGTGTTCCACATTCGGATGTTGGATGAACCCAGCAGCACGATGCCGCCTGGGTCCACGGGCGATTCGCGATCGAGTTTCTCGTAGGCTGCGATTTCGTCGTCCCACTTTGTCGGTGGCGGCCCCTCTGATGAAGGCGTTGCCGCGGGCTCCACGGGAGCGGCCGGCACCGCGGCGACCGGTAGCGGTTCGGGGGCAACCATGCGAGCCGCTGCCGCAGCGGCAGCTGGCGGAGCTACGGGCAGTGTCTTCACCAGCGGTTTGGCGAACACGCGGCTCCAATCTTCCGCGATCCGCACCACCTGCCAGCCGTACTTCTTCGCCGCGTCGAGCGACTCGTTCAGCGGCTCGCCGTAGGCCATCTCCCGCTCGGCGTCGTCATGCAGCACAAGCAGTTGGAGGCTTGGCCGGTCGCCAGACTGCGACCACCGCAGCATCTCGATGTCGCCCGTGGTGCCCACGTTGCCGACGGCGAGGATCGGCCGCCGGCCAATGTGCTCGCCGATGCTGACCGGCTTCCGCTCCTCGTCGTTGAGCACGTGGATCTGCGGCAGAACCACCAGATCGAGCCGCCGATTCGGCGTCTTTTCGTTCGCGGGCGACGGCTCCTCCACTTCGCGGAGTTCGGTCAGCGGCCGCGAGGCGATCACGTGATCCGGCGGGATTCCGTACCAGAGTTCCGCCGCCGGTCGCATGAAGTGCACGCCACTGCCAGAGCAGATCCAGACGTCGAAGCCCTTGGCCTTGAGCAGGGCGATCAACTCCTTCATCGGCTGGTAGGCAACCTCGCCGAGGGGCACGTCGAACACCGGGTGGCGGGCCGTGCGGATGAAGTCGCGGGCCTCGGCCTCGAGCTTCTCCTCGGGGACGCCCGCGAGCGTCGAGAATGTCAGGTCGGCGAAGAACTTCTTGCCGAGGCGGCGGATGAACTCGAGGTCGCCGGTCAGCAGCGTGGCAAAGGGCTCCTCGTGGGCCAGCTCCGGCCGCCGCTCCACCAGAGCCTTGACCCGGTCCACCAGGAACATGCCGTGGATCACCGGCTTCTCGCAGACGAGCGTGCCGTCGTGATCGAAGACCGCGATCCGTTCGGCCCGCGGCACGAACGTCGGGGCCGACTCGGTGGTCACCGCCGCGACGAAGTCGAGAATCACCTTCTTGGCCTGTCCGTCGCGCCAGGAGGGAAGCGGGTCGGTGGCGGTGGCAACGGGCTGCCCCGCGACGACCGGGGAAGGTTCCGGCTGCGTGGCCGGCTTTGTGCCGAGCCAGACGGCGGCCGCCAGGAGCCCGAGGGCAACCAACGGAATGGCGACCGCAGAGGTGGCCGAGGCTTTCTCGCCGCCGTCCGCCTCGTGGCGATGGGTCTGCTCGTCGTCGTGAGTCGACTCGTCCTTCATGGCATAGCTCCTGAGCTTCGGCACCGTCGGTTCACACGATACCGTGCGCGGGGGTGCGACGCGAGAAGCGGCCGATTCAGCGGAGGGTTTCCGGCGTCTGCCCGCGGCGATATTCTCCGCTGCAGCAGGAATCGTTCCGCCATTTCGCCAGGGAGAATCCCCCCATGCTCCGCGTCCATTTCGCGACCGTCGCCGCCCTGCTCGCCGTCTCTCCGGCCGCCTGGGCCGACGTGTCGCTCAACAACATGTTCGGCGACCACATGGTCCTGCAGCAGGGCGTCAAAAACAAAGTCTGGGGTAAGGCCGACCCGGGCGAGGCGGTGACGGTGACCTTCGCCGGGCAGACGAAGTCGGCGACCGCCGCTGCCGACGGGTCGTGGGCGGTGTTTCTCGATCCGGTGCAGGAGTACGGAGGCCCGCACGCGCTCGCCGCCAAGGGCAAGAACAGCGTCACCTTCAACGACGTGCTCGTCGGTGAGGTCTGGGTCTGTTCGGGCCAGTCCAACATGCAGTGGGGCGTGAACCAAGCCAATGATCCCGATCTGGAGAAGGCCGCTGCGAAGTTTCCGAACATCCGCTTCGTGTCGGTGCCGCACGTGGGCACGCAGGACCCACAGTGGAACTTCAACGGAAAGTGGCAGGTGTGCTCGCCCGAAACGGTCGGTGACTTCTCCGCGGTCGGCTACTTCTTTGGCCGGCAACTTCACCAGACGCTCGGCGTGCCGGTGGGCCTGATCGACAACGCCTGGGGCGGCAGCGCCGCCGAGGCCTGGGTGAAGCGAGACAAGCTCGCGACCCACCCCTTCCTCAAGGCGATTCATGAGAAGTGGCAGGAGGAGGAGGCCAAGTACGAAGCGGCGAAGGAGAAGTTCGAGCAAAAGATGGCCGAGTGGAAGCAGGCTGCCAAAGAGGCGCAGGCCGCGGGCAGGCCCGAGCCGGCCGGCAAGCCCGACGCCAAACAGGATCCCGCCGGGCGGATGAAGGGCAACGCCCGCCCCGGCAACATCCACTCCGGCGTGCTCACGCCCTCGATCGGCTACGGCATCAAGGGGGCGATCTGGTATCAGGGCGAATCGAACGCCAGCAGGGCCTATCAGTACCGCGAACTCTTTCCGTTCATGATCACGACGTGGCGGGAGGAGTGGGGCCTCGGCGATTTCCCCTTCTACTGGGTGCAACTCGCCGACTTCAAGGAGGAGAAGGCGGAGCCTGCCGAGAGCGACTGGGCGGAACTCCGCGAGGCCCAGACGATGACGATGAAGGCCCTCCCTGCCACCGGCGAGGCGGTGATCATCGATCTTGGCGAAGGCAAGGACATCCACCCCATGAACAAGCAGGACGTCGCCAAGCGACTGGCCCGCTGGGCACTCGCCGAGACCTACAAGCTACCCGGCATCACCTGCCGGAGCCCGCTCTACACGTCCATGGAGAGAGACGGTGCAAAGATGGTGCTCTCATTCGACCACGTTGCCAATGGCGGCAAGGTCTGGCGTCCGTTCGATGTGAACGAGCCGATCGGATTCACCATCGCCGGCGCCGACCGAAAGTTCGTGTCGGCGAAGGCCACGGTGCGAGATGACGGTCGGATCGAGGTCTGGAGCGACGCGGTGACCGAGCCCGTGGCGGTCCGCTACGCCTGGGCTGACAACCCAGTGTGCAACATGTACTCGACGTCGGGTCTCCCCCTGACACCGTTCCGGACCGACGACTTCCCGGGCGTGACCGCCGACGCGAAGTGACTGTCCGTTCCCGGCTGAAACGGGTACTCTGACATCGACCGTTCGTCTCCGCTGGTTATGGGGCGGCCGGGTTCACGAACAGGGAAGGTGACTCGTGATCGCTCGGATCTTGGTAGGCGTTTCGGTCGTGATGGTGGCCGTGGTCATGGCCGCCGGTTGCTCAACTGGCCCCAACGAGGCGCGCATCGGATCTGCGAGGGTGGAGCCGGAACTGATCCCGCGGTTGGCCCGCGGCGTTTCCGGGCCGGTGCCGGTCGTCATCGAGTCCTCCAGGCCGTACCACACGTCGCGGGGTGTCGCCCCGCGCCCCGACGCGCCCCGGCGACTGTCGCTCGCCGGAGACGCTCCGGCCGGCCTGCAGGCCGAACTGGAGACGATGCTTGGCGAGTACCTGCGGGACTTCAATCGCCATGACACCGTGGCGGTCGCCTCCCACTGGACTGAACAGGGCGAGAATCTCGATCTCGATTCGGGTGAGACCACGGCCGGCCGCGAGGCCGTGCGGGAAGTCTTTGCGGCCCTCTTTAACCAGGACGCC
>Ga0209401_1003384_pt1 | contig 10071 bp, 12 predicted proteins | sample M_140807_MF_Meta_FD_187318 | JGI IMG/M metagenome (GOLD analysis project Ga0209401, IMG submission 187318) | Freshwater microbial communities from Lake Montjoie, Canada to study carbon cycling - M_140807_MF_MetaG (SPAdes) (version 2) | ecosystem: Environmental > Aquatic > Freshwater > Lake...
TTCATAATGACGTTTGCGATCTTCAAGTCCAATTGTGCCACCGTTGATGATACGGGTCATCTTTTCAATATCACCGGTATCAGCCCACTTGTTCAAGTTGTTCGTCTCCCAGAACCAACAGGCGCTTTGTACTGCACCTTCAAAGGTTTGCAAGAATGCTGGAATTTCTTCTACTGGAGTTTCAATGCTCATGGCAAAATTTGTGTAGTTGCTACGGCCAGTTAATTGTATTAGGCCACGACCGCAGAAACGGAATCCATCTCCACTGGCTTCATCACCGTTGCCCATTCTATTAGCATAAACTCGATTGGCAATGGCTTCTTGTTTGTTGGGCTTGGCACAATACTGTTGTGCCAAGGGCAAGTCAAAGTATTTTTTAAATATCTTGACCAGAGTTTCGGGACGATAGTTTAAGTTTTCACGCAAGGCGGTAAATCCACCTGACTCATGGGCGCACTGTGCTAGAAAAGCAGCCTGTCTAGCAGGCGTGTCAATGTCGTAATCTGCTAACAGTTTGTTTAAGGCTTCGCACCAATGTTCCACGTAAGGGTTATTGGGGATAATCTGATGTAGTTGATCTTGTGTGATTTCCATAGTTGGCTCCTTGCCAACTATTTAGCCGCCTGACTTGGCACGGAGAGTTGATAAAACGATTGATTTTAAATCAAATTCTGGTTGGCCAGTCAATACACGCAAAAAATCTTCAGTTTGTTCAGTTCGTATACCAGTTATCTGTAATGTGACTCTTGGTGATAAGCCTGCATTAGCTGTACAGTGCGGTACGTTTAACCAATCAAACGTGGTTATATCTCCAGCTGACCACATGTGGTATTGGTAATTTCCATAACCCCAAAACCATCCAGGTTCCCAATCATTCAATTGTACTAGTACCCGCATTATGCTTTCAGGATTTTCTGGACACCATCCTTCTATTCGGTCCATGTGTAGATTCCACATTTGTCCTGGAACTTGTACATGGATACGACTACTAGAATTATCAAGAGCAAATAATTTTGAAATCTGCTGTAGAACTGGAGGAATGTCCCAGGTCATGTTGGTAAGGATATGATCTTTGCCATATCCTGCTCGTTCCAGGTCGTAATCCTCTGCGGCCAATGTTTCTTCTGTATGACCAGTCCTTCTAAAAGTACGCCAGGTGACGGCGCTGGCCTGTTCAACGAGAGTTGCCAGTTCTTTTTGCCAGCAAGGAAGAATCCTTCCCAGTCGGGTAACAGTATCATAACGTGGGTCTATCATGGTACTATCATAATGATATTTACTTGTGGTTTTTTTGTCATCCCAGCTTGATTTCATAATACTTTTACCCTCACTTTGGAATAGGAATAATTTTGCCTGTATGTTTCGTCTGGAGCATCTATGCCCAACTGTGCGCAAAGTCCAACATTGTCAAATGCAAAACTAGCTATGTCCCAATAAGGATACATGCTGGAATTTTGATGCTGTATTTCTTTGGCCATGTGTTTGAGATTGCAGTAATACTTATGATAGTCAGGATAGGTGATATCAAAATGTCCGCACTTGACCCACCAACCTAGGCAAGCATCATCTCCGCGATGCACCATCACAATCGGTGAGTCGGGCCAATTCTGTTTTAAAAATCCTATATGGTAAGTGAACACATGGCTTTTGATGATCCGCACTCCTGTGCCTGAGAATGGACGATCAAATTCCTGTTCGCATTCCTCTCGACTATGTTGATCTAAACAATCAAACCAGTCACCAAATTCCATGCCCGGATCAAAATATGCACCCAGATGCATAAGTTCCATTTGTCCAGAGGCATCGTGACAATAGGTTCTAGCTTCTGTGTAATCAGATCTATCTATGTCAGCACTGTAATAGATGTTTTTAACTACTGAACTCCACTTGGAGCCTGGAGCACCCGCTACAAAAATATATTTCATTCAGGCTTTAACTTTCTAGCAACCGGTTGCCATACAGCCTTTAAACGAGTCATACTGGCCCTGACACCTTCGGGTGTGTGTTCTGCTGGAGTGATAAACATCAAGTTTTCTGCAAACTTTTCTCCAGCTTCGGCACTTCTGATAGCCGGCACAAAATGATTGTGATACCAGGCCTGCACATCAGCGGGTGTGCCTTTGGGCAACACTAGATTCCAACAGCCGTGTATGAACAGGCCTGGAGCAACTGTCTGCATCAAGGCCGCACGTTCCAGCCCTTTTAACGGTTGTTCATTGGCAATACCAATTAATTTTAGTTTTCCAGCCTGCACATGCGGCCATCCAACTGCCACAGGAGTAACACCAAATTCCACATGACCGCCCATGACATCTAGTAGGGCCTGAGCTGGGCCTTTGTACATGGGAGTTGAAACAAAATCTGGGCCTGGCACCCGTAATGCATCAACTAGATACTGGACTGCTAATCGATGCCCACCGCCACCAATGGCAACATTGATGGGTCGTTTCCGAGAACGTATCAGATCTGCTAGTTCTTGCGGAGTATTTACAGGACTGCCGGGATGGGCCCAAAATGCTAACGGACTGCGGGCAATATTGGCCACGGGTTCAAAATCCTGTGCATCATATCGAATCATGTTGCTGTACCAGATGTCACCGGTCACCCAGTTACTTTGACAAGCTGGTACAGCAACGGTATATCCATCAGCAGGCACTGTAGCAAAATGATTCATGGCAATGTTGCCATCTGCACCTGGTCTATATTCGTTTACAAACGTGGCGCCAGTTTTCTTTTCTACTATGCTGGCCACAAATCTAAAGCTGATTTCATTTCCAGCGCCGGGGCCATTTGGAAATACTACCGTGACCGATCGTTTGGGTTCCCAGGCCATAGCCAAAAAGGGTAGTAATAATGCAAGTAATAATTTTTTCATATCAGTTCCTTTGTGTAAATACTTATAGAAAATTTTGCAATAGTAAAAATTTTTATCAACAACGAGAAAAATCCAATGAATACTAAAATTTTTAATCTGATCCAGGAAAATTTAAACATAGCATTTGCCTTGCCCAAGTATCATGATCTCAAAATTACCGCTGACACACTGGTAGATCAGTTGCCTTGGACTCCTGTTCGCTATCGCAAATTTAAAGATGCAGTCGAAGCCGAACTCAGTTTGCCTTGTGATTATGTAGGCTCGCTACAAGATATTGTAACGGATCTTAGTGAGCGGTACATCTTGAGATTCTTCAGTGAAATATGGAAGCCCAGGACCGGCGACTATGATTACACTGGCTGGGCATTGGCTGAAGAGATTGCCCGGCAAGATCCCAAGGCTGTGCTGGATGTGGGCTGTGGCTATCATCCTTTTAAGGGTCGTATTCCTAATCTTATTGGCATTGATCCTTACAACAACTGTGCCGATTACGAAGTTGATATACTAGAGTATCGGGTCCGACACAAACATGATCATATTATTGCGCTGGGATCCATCAACTTTAACAGTCGAGATGAAGTCGAAGCAAGATTTGCTCACTGTGTCAATTTGTTAGCACCAGGAGGAAAGTTTTATCTAAGAGCCAATCCAGGCATTCCTCACAAGACAGGACCGTACGTGGAAATATTTCCTTGGTCGTTTGAAACGGTAAATGAGTTTGCTGACCTTTACAATTTAAAATTGCTTACTTTTAAACGTGATGCTAACGATCGTTTGTATTTTGTTTATCAAAAGCCTGGATCATAAGCTCTGCGCCTGCTGCATGTGCTTGTTCCAATGGATGCCACCTTGCACCTTCTGGATATCCATGGCAGCGGCTCCAGTCTAAAAAAGTTTTCCCTTCAAAGGTAGTCATGTACGGTTTGACATAATCTTGCAAGACTTTTACTGCTGGCCCAGCGGCACCCGGCGCTGATGCATTTGAATACACTTGATCAAATAACAATTTATCCATGTAGGTCATGATAAATGGAAAATCTCGTTCTCTCAGACTGTCTATCACTGTGCGTATGGCCATCAGGCTTGTTAGTTTATCACGTTTTTCACTATGCAATTCTTGATAATATGTTCTGGCTAAATCATCTTGTTGTCCAGGAATGATGGTGCACCATAATGAGTTTTTGTCAGTGTTGATGTAGTCAAATCTATCTATCCAGGTCCAATTTATTATGAACAGAGCTGTAACGTCCAGGGCTATTTCTCTCAATACCCGATCAGCAATGGCCAAATTTCCAACTCCGCCAGACGCATGACAAATATGGTGGTGCCCATGGTGCCGAGAAAAAACAGCCGGCCAAGTCAACTGACTAGGAGTGTTGGCAACCTGATCAGATAACTCTGTTCCAAAAATAAAACTACATCCAAAACTTTTAACTAACATTTTATTATTATACTATATTAAGTGTGAAAAGTCAAAAAAATCTGTCATTGTGTATGGGTAGCATACATAGAACATGCAAGATTTTAAATATTTTACCTATGGATACAGTCCAGATTTAAGAAATTCAATTTATGGACTTTATCAACCAGTGCTAAATTGTTTTTTGATTGTGTTTCCAGATTACGACGTAGTAGGGCCGCAATTGACAGCAATTTTATCGTCAAGATATTTATTACAACCAATTCGCATCGATACTGCTGACAACTATGCTCACAATGTGATCGACAATGAAGTTTGTGAACATTGGTCAATTTCAAATTTTGACAAAATTTTTCCAAACGATATCATAAACCAAGTAAATGTAATACTGGCCGACCAGTTGATACCAGTTGCTTCTCTGAGCCCAGGATTAATACAAATTGAAAAAGAAAAACAATGGGCACAATTTTGTTTATTTTGTTTGAGATTTATTAACTCAGAATGCAAGACTGGAGCAGCCGGGCTTTGGATAGATAACCAAATTGGCAATCTTGATATTTTTAATATGTTTGAGCCTGTGCTTTCCGTCCAGTATACCCAGGTTGTCGCAAACATAATGTCAGTGCTATATCAAGGTCGAGATTTAGCCACAACAGAACAGGCAATTATCGATCTTGTAAACAACACCGACGACAGTCTAGCCCACAGGTTTAACTTATTTTTGGAAGGGTATAATGAATCAACAAATACTACAGATAAACTTAGCTGAACTAAGACATGAAAAAATATTGCCATTCTTAAAAAATGCGTGGCCTCAGCACAATTGGGAAAATCTTAAAGAATGTTTTAAATTAAATGATAATGCAAAAAATATATTGACCCAGAGAATTGGAAACAATACTTTTCCTTTCAGTACTACCGCAATTGATTCTTGCAATATCAAACCACCAGTATATGACGGTACCTTTACAAAAACATTTGATGACGTCACAGATGAACAATGCCAACTGTGGCTGAAAGAAAAAACCGATCGACCCTGGTTGGTATTCTGGAGTGGAGGTATTGATAGCACTGTCATTGTGGTCAGTATTTTAAAGCATACCAGCCCGGCCGATAGAGAAAATATTTACATAGCATGCAATCGTGCCAGTATCTATGAATTGCCTAGATTTTTTTACGATCATGTACAGCCAAATTTTAAATTGATTCAGACTCCAGATTCTAGCAAACAACCATTGGCCGAATCGTATCATGTGATTGATGGTGAGTTTGCCGATCATTTGTATACTGGTGGAGTTGGATGGGAATTGTTACGGTTAATGCCAGAATGTTTAACCAGAGATTTCAGGCGCAATCCTGACGCATTATTAAATCAACTTGCATCACGAACAAATAAAAATTTTGCCACTTGGTATTATGATTGTATGCTTGATAACATCAACAGCATTGATATTCCTGTTGAAACTTATCATGATTTTTATTGGTGGCATTTTTTCAATTATCATTACACCGACGTTTATATAAAAATAAGAAATAACACTTTTGCCAACGAGTATAGCCCAAGATGGTTTGCCACAGATGATTACCAACAGTGGGCAATGAACAATAATCGATTGGGTACAAAATACACCTTGAATTCAGGAGACAGCAAGTTGGCCTCCAAAGAATATATCTATGATTTTGATCGAGATGAATATTGCCGTACATTTAAAACCAAGGGTAAATCTATACAGATGTTTTCTAAAATTAAATCTCTTAAAGAATTTTGTACTCTAGATGATTTTTCAAAACTGTATATCGATCGTGATCTAGATCGTGTATTAGAATTACTACCAGCCCATATCAATAATTAAAGAATGCCAGCGGCGCTTTGGATAGATTGTAACACAGGATCTTTTCGATCGTAATTGGTCACAACTGGTAGTCCAGCTGCTGCCCGCACTTCGTTTAAATCTTTTTCATACCGTTCACGATAGGCTCGTGGACTCAATGGAACCAGGCTATCAAACTCATCTCTGGAGAATGGCACATCCTTGCCTTTGTAATGCATGGTCCAATCATCAAGATCAAACTCAGTTAATGTGTTAAGATCAGTTAATAGTTGTTCTACATGGCCACCAGCTGTGCTACGGCGGCGCAGTTCTACATAGACCAGGTAACGATTTGGTTTGATTTCTCCTGGACTACGGTCAGCATCGACCACGAAGTCATAGCCTTTTTCAAACCAGTTCATGAGATCTTTGGCGGCCTGCGCATCACGCACAAAGAAGCTGATCACAATGATGTCATCGTCATCGCCCATCTTGCTGGCAAATTCATCCACATGGACGGTGGACTTCATGAGGCCTTCTAGGTCTTTAAAAGCTAGACTCTCAGAAAGGGCTGGTAGCTTGAGCTTGGAGGTTTTGTTGTGCATCATCTGCCTTTTCATCACTTTGGTAACTGTCTTGATCTATATCCTGCTCGTAAGCATCATCTAGATCTTCTAGATCGATATCCTGATCTTCCATTTCTATCGATCCTGTACGTATATCGCTCATGAGACTCTTGGGCATGGTGATCTGTACCAGCCATACTTTCTTTTCAGTGATACGAGCTTTTTTAGTGCCCGGACGATAATCGCTAGGATCAGTAATCTTGATCGGAATCTTCATTGCGGTTTTTTTGTACTTGACATCACAGTCAAATGGTAACAATCTTGTGCCGCCACGTGGGTCGGGCATGAGACCTTCGGGCCACATGAATATGGCACTCACACGATATTTGGTAATTTCTGGACCAGCCACAAGCTCGCCAATCTGCCAGTTCTTGAATGCATACAAGTCTAATTCGTCCAAAACTCTTTCAAAGTCCAATAGAGTGCTTAGACTTCCCTCTGACATATATATGTCGCGAATGTTCTCAGCCACCTGCCAGTAATCAGCACCATCTTTGAATATGGGCTTGTCTTTGTTGTTTAGGAATGGATCGTTTGCCATACTAGTATTTAGCGTGTTGTAATCAGACAGCACAGTTTGAATTGACCAGAAGCGTCAGCGTAGTCAAATACTTATGCAGATTTTTGATCATTATCAGTGCCTATAAAGCTCTGGACTCATTCAACCTAAATACTTTAGACAGCAATCCTGCTGTCGTGATGTTTTTCAACTTGAAACGGAGATTGCAATTGAGCAGAAATAGAGCACAAAAAGCACAACGCCGTATGACACCTGTAGAAAATACCATAAACTTTAACCAAGCACAACGTCAATACAAACCCAAAGCTATTGACTTGATTCCACGCACCAGGAATCAAGAACGCCTGGTTATGGCACTACAGGATTCGGCCGAGCACATAGTAGTCACAGTAGGACCCGCAGGTACTGGCAAAACTTACCTTGCCATGTTGGCCGCTGTACGAGCACTTAGAGAAGGTGAATGCGAAAGAATCGTGTTAACCAGACCCGCAGTGAGCGTGGAAGATGAACAGCACGGATTCTTGCCTGGCAGTTTGACGGCAAAAATGGAACCGTGGACGCGACCTTTGATGGATGTCCTACGCGAGTATTATCGTGCCCAAGATATACTAGACATGATTGAAGAGCAGACCATTGAAATCGCACCCTTGGGTTTCATGCGTGGTCGCACATTCAAGAATAGCTGGATCATAGGAGATGAAATGCAAAATGCCACGCCAGCACAGTGTAAAATGCTAATGACTCGTATTGGCACTGGTAGTAGAATCATTATAACAGGCGACATCGAACAAGCCGATCGTAATCACGGCGACAATGGTCTCATGGATCTAGTCGAACGATTACGGGAAGGGGGTGTAAAAGGAATCGCTGTATGCGAGCTCGAAACTAGAGATGTACAGCGCCATGAGATCATTGGTAGCGTATTAAAACTCTACCATGATTAAATGATCCAAATTGCAGTAGGTCCTGGCCTACTGCAATGGTTTGACTTTAGCGGCCTGTTCGCGCCAGAAACGCACTTGTTGATTGAACCAGGCTGTTGTTTGTGTCCATGTAAAGTCAGCTGGCTCAGAACGTTCTCTAGCATATCCAGTCTGCACATCTGGTGCCCTATTTGCCACACGAAGTAGCTCATGTAATTCCTTAACTTTTTCAGCGGGCATTTCAGTGCTGGCCACAATCACAGTATTGGTACTGACATTTTCAAATCCTTTGACACCCAGGCTTGCCAGGGTTGGGAAACCTTTTACACTGCGGGTTCCAGTAAGTCCTAGCACATTGGTTAAATTGGCATCAACAGCACCTTCTAGATCACTTACCCAGTTCCATCCAGTATTAATGTGGCGGCCCAGCACATCCTTGGTAGAATCTGTCAAACTAACATAGTTGATGATACGCACTCCGGTATAGTGTTCGCCTAAGATACTGGCCATCAAGTTACTATGGCTACCGTATCCACTGATGCCGGTTGTAATCTCTGTTGATTTTTTCAATTCGTCGATAGTTTTAAACCGTGTGCTGTATAGTGCAACTGGTGCTCCAAGTGTTTGTACCAAGACAGGCTGGAAACTTTCTGCGGCATAGCCAGTTTCTTTGTCAAAGTTTGGACGGATAAAGAATGTGCTGGTACCACCTAGTAGGGTATTTTTTGGATTGTCCAAGATATATCGTGCGGCTACAGCACCGCCTGCACCTACCTTTGTATCAAACGCAAATTCATATCGGTTTTGAGTGCGATTGAGTTCGGCAACCATGGCACGATAAAAACTTGCTTGGTTTGCCGCCGGACTAAATCCCCAGATGATGGTGATTTTTTCTGCAGCTATTGCTGATACTGATAATACTAAAAATACTGCTAGTGCTAACTTTTTAAACATCTGACTCTCCTATTTGAAATTTCTTACATTGAACTTGGGATCAGTTCGATCGGTCCTAAGTCCAGTTACTTGTAGTGTGATACGGCTATGCTCACTAGCGTTAGCAGTAGCATGTGGTATGTTGGGCCAATCATGCATGTGGACTTCACCAGCTCGCCATTGTTGATATACTGAGTTACCATATATCATAAACTGTCCAGGTTGCCAGTCTTCTAACATGATGGTAACCCGCACAATATCTAAAGGATCGTAACCGTAATCACCGGTATCAGGGTTACCGTTACCATCTTTATAAAACAATCTCTGTATTGGATCAATGTGTGCTGTGAACATCTGTCCGGTCTTTTGTACATGACATCTAGCATGGGTCACACTGAAATTAAAACTGTCAATGATCTTTTGTAGTTCAGGGAACTCGGCAAAATCATCAAACACATCTGTTAATTCAATACGATCTAGGTCACCGCCGCCCTGAGCGATATCACTGCGCCGTTTGTCTATGCCCAGCACAACCTGTCGAGCACCACCGGTGTAGGTAATGTTGTTCCAGGTTGCAAAAAAACTGCGCTCACGCAAGACGGAGAGATAATGATTCCATGTAACCGGAATGTTACCTAATACCATGAATGTTGAGTTGGGTCTGTCTTGTTTGAAATTGTCGAAGTGGTAAGAGCTTTTTGTCTTAGACCACTCCCATACGCTGTTGTAATCTGCTAGTGTTTTTGGTTTAATTGAGTTTTCCATTGGTCAATTGTGCAAGCAATCCTGGGCTAAAGTAAGTGTTAAAGTTATTATACAGGCCTTTTGTTGCTGTTACAAATCTTGCTTTCTCGTTTTCAGTCATGCGCACAGTAGGAATACCCTGTTCTGCGGCACGCTTCTGGATTAGCACATTGTCTGCCAAACTGTGATCACGTTCAATTTGAGCGGCTCTCATAGAGG
>Ga0209401_1003386_pt1 | contig 10064 bp, 9 predicted proteins | sample M_140807_MF_Meta_FD_187318 | JGI IMG/M metagenome (GOLD analysis project Ga0209401, IMG submission 187318) | Freshwater microbial communities from Lake Montjoie, Canada to study carbon cycling - M_140807_MF_MetaG (SPAdes) (version 2) | ecosystem: Environmental > Aquatic > Freshwater > Lake...
CAATGATCAGACCGCAAGCGATCGCAACGAGAGCAACGTTCGTCATTTTTGACTACTCCTGGAGAAACCTTCGTAAACCGAAGAAAAAAGCAAACAAGGGAAAAAAGCGAGAGACAGAGGACGTGAGCGGGACGACAAAGAACGTAAACGGACGCGGCTGCAAACCCTGAATTAGTGTCCTTCGTGCGCCTGACCGATGTACACCAAGGTCAGCATCATAAAGATAAAGGCCTGCAACACAACGATCAAAATATGAAATATGGCCCAGCCCAAACCGGTCAGAAAGTGCAGCCCCGCGCCCCAAGTGGTCGCTGTGGCGCCCAGCAGGGCGATCAGCAAAAAAACCAATTCCCCAGCAAACATATTCCCAAAGAGTCGCATCGCCATCGAAATCGTCTTCGCAGCGTATTCGATAAGGTTTAACAGCAAATTGAATGGGGCGAGCAGGGGATGGGCGCCAAACGGGGCGCTAAAAAGCTCATGAATCCAGCCGCCAAAATGCTTGACCTTGATGCCGTAATAAATCGAGGCGATCAAAATCACCAGCGACATCGCCAACGTCCCGTTCAAATCCGCGGTCGGAACGATGCGGTGGTAATGAATGGTGTGGTCGAGACCCGTAGCGCGCAGCAAGAAATCTGGCAAATCGACCGGGATAAAGTCGAGTGCGTTCATGAACCCAATCCAAATAAACACCGTCAGTGCCAGTGGCGCGATGTAGGTAATGTCGCCCCGCACGATCGACCGAGTCTGCTCGTGAACATACTCGACCACCGACTCGATCGCACCGACAAATCGGTTCGGGACGCCGGCATGAACCAGGCGGGCAGCGCGATAAAGCAGAAAGGCGGCCAAGACAGCCATCGCCGATGACCAGAACACCGTGTCCCAGTTAATCAGCGAAAAATCAATAATGTCTTTTTGCGGTTCGCCCGACGTATTGAAATGCGTCAGGTGGTGAACGATGTATTCCGAAGCGGTCGGGGCGTGAGTCTCGGCAGCCATTAATTCAACGTTCAACTAAAAGTCTTCGATTTAGAAACCAGCATCTCGGATCTCGCCGAACTGCGCCTTGACCGCCAATGCCACCAGGGCAACAACAGCAGGGGCGCCTTCAAAGCCACGATCCATCCAACCAAGAGCGCAAGCCATTGCACATCGTCCTGCCCCTGCACCGCGAGCCCCAAAAGAGCCACGGATGACAGCACCTTGAGCGCTTCACCGACGAAGAACACGACCGGGTACGTTTCCGGCGGTCGACCTCGGTGCAACGCCAGTCGCAGCGCGAACAGGCCGTTTGGAATGACTGCCGAAGCGCCCCCGTACACGACGAAGAGTGCTTCTGGCGCCCCCGAAAAGATCCACGCACCGAGTGCACAAACCAAAACAGCGGCCATCTGGAGGCTGACGGCGACGAAAGGAAGTCGATCGCGCACAAGCCCCCAGCGGTCAAAAGAGGCCGAATGATAGGGTTTTGCTCGGGCGCCGTCAACGTGGCGGGTTTGGCCGCTCATCCTCGACCAAGCTCCGCGAGGTGCAGGATGGTGAGACGGCGCAAGAGAAAGGTCAGGTACGCCGCTCGCTGATCTCGATCGAGCGCTTGCAGCCCGTTTTGGACCCGTGTCCAATCGAACACATGGACGTCGCTTGATTCTCTTCACTGCCCATTGACACCACTGCTGCTGCCACTGCTGCCATCGACCGCCATTGACCGCCTTCGACCGCCATCTGCTGCCTCATCAGGCGCTGACGAAACCCTTCGCCCAGCCCGCCAAAAGTAGGGGACCCATCCGTGATTCATCTGATTCTCAGCGCCGCGCAGGCCCTCCAATCGCGCTCCGTTAAGGCACTCCGGGGCCTTCGTGAGCGCCGTTTTTCCCTGTCCGTATTGGCTTCGATGTCGATCGCAACGGCGACGCTATCGGCGCTTCTGCTTTGGAGCCCGGGCGCACGGTCCACGGCTGTGTTGGCCCCAAGCCCAACACAGGCCCCCCTGGTGCTCGCCCGCTATGCTCAATCGGTGGTCAAAATCGAGGCGACGATCCTACAGGGTGGCCGATCGGTTGCGACGCTGGGTCGCACACGCGAGGGCTCTGGCGTGCTGATCGATCCTCAAACGATTGTCACGATTGGCTACCTGATCATGGAAGCCGAGAGCGTGCGGATCCTGACGGCTTCCGGTCGTAGTGTGCCGGCAACGGTGGTGGGTTATGACCACGCCACGGGACTGGGCGTCCTGCGCGCGCTATTGCCCCTAGACGGAAATCCCTTACCGCTGGGGGACTCGGATCAAATTCACGAATCGCATTCCGTCTTGACAATCGGACAAGGCGAGACTGAGGCAACCCCCCTGATCGTCGTCTCCCGAAAGCCCTTCGCCGGGAGCTGGGAATACCTGGTCGAGCAGCCGATCTATACCTTTCCACCCGTCAACAACTGGAGCGGCTCTGCCCTCATTTCTGCCGAGGGCGACTTAATCGGGATTGGCTCCCTGATTGTTGAGGACGCGACCGGCAGCAAATCGGGGGTTCCCGGAAACCTGTTTGTGCCAGTCAATCTCTTGAAACCCATCCTGGCAGACTTAAAAACGCGCGGGCGCTCCTCAAAACCCGCTCAGCCGTGGCTTGGGCTCACCACCGAGAGCATCCGCGGAAGCCTGACCGTCGTCAGGGTGGCGGGCGGAGGCCCCGCTGAACTGGCGGGCGTCGAAGTAGGCGACATCGTCGTCGGCGTGGGCAGCGATTCAGAACAGATCAAGGATCAGGCCGACTTTTATCGCCGAATCTGGAAAACCGGCCCAGCCGGAACCCGCGTCGCCTTGCGTCTGCTGCAGGGTGGATCGCTCAAAGAGATCTCAGTTGAGTCCGTAGATCGACATGACTTTTTACTGCACCCCGCCGGAATCTAACCCACGAACGGGGGCTCCTATCGCTCCAACAACGAATCCAACTTCAAACGACCCAGAAGGGCCTCAAATCCTTCTGCATCGTTGAAGTACATCACGAGCCGACCACGCCCCCGAGCAGTCGCCGCGATCTCTACGCGGGTTGCCAAGGCATCCGATAACTGCTGAGAGAATCGCTCGAGGTCCTGATCCGGAGCCACCGCGCGGCGCCTGACTGGACTCTGGGCCGTCTCGCGATCGCGTTGCCAGTTCGCGATCAGCTTTTCCGTTTCGCGCACGGTCAGGCGCTCCGCGACAATCCGATTTGCAAAAAGGATCTGGACCGCTGGCTCGACCGCGAGCAATGCCCTCGCATGCCCCATATCGAGATCGCCGGCCAACAACAGGGCCTGGACCGACTCTGCCAAGTTCAGTAACCGTAACAAGTTCGAGGTCGCACTGCGCGAACGACCAATCGCCTCTGCACACCGCTCATGCGTAAAGTGAAATTCGTCAATCAAACGCTGGATCGCCTGAGCTTCCTCGAGCGGATTTAAATCCTCGCGCTGAATATTCTCAATCAGCGCGATTGAGAGGGCCTGCTCATCGGCAACTTCGCGCTGAATCACCGGAACTTGATCCAAACCCGCCAGTTGGGCTGCGCGCCAACGACGCTCCCCCGCAATAATTTCGAACCGCCCGTTGCCATCGGGTCGAACCAAGATTGGCTGGATCAGTCCGTGGACGCTGATCGAGGCCGCCAATTCGTGCAAGGCGCCTTCATCCATTCGAGATCGGGGTTGATAGCGTCCCGGGTAAAGGGCAAGGACCGGTAGGCTAGGGCTTGCGAATGCCTCTGGCGCGGTTTGTGGTGTTGGGTCGGCGCCGAGCAATGCGTCGAGGCCTCTGCCTAAGCCTTTGTTTTTCTTAGCGTTCATTCGAGCTCAAAGTTTCGAATCAGAAGAGGGCCGCAAGGCTTTCAGGCGCTCGAGAAGTTCGGTGGCGAACTCCCGATACGCCTTTGCGCCCCGCGAGGCCGGATCAAAACTCACCCCGGGCTCGCCATAACTGGGCGCTTCCGCTAGGCGAACATTGCGCGGAATCACGGTGCGAAATACCTTGTCACCGAAATGGGTTTCTAACTGTTGCGCCACCTGCTGCTGCAGGGTCGTTCTAGAATCAAACATTACTCGCAGCAGCCCGATCCACTGCAAATCCGGATTGAAATTTACCTGAACCTTGCGGATGGAATTCACCAGATCCGAAAGTCCTTCGAGAGCAAAGTATTCGCACTGCATCGGAATCAGCGCGCCCTGCGCGCTACATAGGCCGTTGAGCGTCAGCATCGAGAGGGAGGGGGGGCAATCAATCAGAACGATGTCGTAGTCGCATCCCACCGCGGTCAATGCATCGCGCAACCGGTACTCCCGGTTCTCAAGACCGACCAATTCAACCTCCGCACCGGCCAGTTCACGGTTTGCGGGCAGGACATCGTAGGGCGCGCTTGGACAGCGTTGCCGGACTTCCGCAATCGAGGCCAATCCGAGCAGGACTTGATAGACCGATCGGTCCAACACGCGCTTATCCACACCACTCCCCATGGTGGCATTGCCTTGCGGGTCGAGATCAATCAGCAAGATCCGCTGGCCGCCCAGGCCAAGCGCCGCTGCCAGATTGACCGCGGTCGTGGTCTTCCCGACCCCGCCTTTCTGGTTGGCGACCACAAAGGTTCGGGGTTGAACGGCTTGGATGGCGGTACTCATATTTGGATGGTCGTGCTCATTCGCGGCGAAGCCAGACCAGATGGCGCTGTGCATTCAAGAAAGGCACGACCATTTCCTCGACCTCTTCGACAACCCACGGCGGCGAGACGCCTTCAATCTCCGAATCTGGGCGGAGCCCCTTCAGCGCCACCAATCGGGTTTGTTCACCCGCGATGGCACCCACGTCATGGGCAAAATCGTCGAGCGTGGCATAGGCGCGACAGGTGATCAAATCGAAGGGCACTGGGCTCTGCACCGATTGAACCCTCTGACACATCACCCGCACCCGGTCGGTCAGGTTGAGACTGGCCGACGCCTGACGCAAAAAAGCCGCCTTTTTCGACACCGATTCAACCAGCGTATAACGAACCTGCGGCCACACGAGCGCGATCGGGATCGCCGGCAAACCCCCGCCTGACCCAATATCGGCGAGTTCGGGGGGCAGGGTCGTCAGGGCAGTCCGGTGTTGCCCCCAGTATTGCTCCCAGTGTCGCTTCAGGGAGGGAACCACTGCCAAGCTATCGAGCAGATGTTGCACGAGCATGCTCTGAGGGTCTCGGATTGCGGTCAGGTTATAGACCTGATTCCATTTTGAGAGCAAGGAAAGATACTCGAGAAGCGCTGCCTGAACCGAGCCATCGACCACCAGACCGAGCCGCTCCAAGCCCTCCGCCAATAACGATGCCAAGTCCAGCGAATGCGTCGAATTCTGCGGGGGCGCAGCCACGCTCTCCCGATGCGAGCCCATCAGGCTGCGACTCGACGCAAGGAACCCATCCGCTTGAGATGAATAAGTAACAAGGACAGTGCGGCCGGTGTCACCCCTGACATCCGCCCGGCTTGCCCAAGCGTTGCCGGACGCTGACGCTCAAGGCGTTGGCACACTTCCCTCGATAATCCACGGACCTGCGAATAGACGAGGTCCGCTGGGATTTCAAGCCCTTCATTGTGAGCCTGACGCTCGACTTCGGCCTGCTGGCGCGTGATGTAACCGGCATATTTGGAGTGGATTTCGACCTGCTCGATCACCGTTCGGTCTGCGACCCCCGGACCGAGACCCGGCAACTGCATCAGGGCCTCATACCGAACCTCCGGGCGACGCAACAATTCGGCCACTGAAGCGTCGCGCTCGAGCGCCTGTCCTACCGCCCGCTCAATCGCGGCTGAGTCACAAATGCGCGGGTCGACCCGAATGCCGCGGATCCGTGCCAGCTCCGCATCGATCGCGTCCCGCTTGCGACTAAATTGATCCCATCGCTGATCGTCAATCAGGCCGAGACGACGTCCAGTCTCGGTCAGGCGCAGGTCGGCATTGTCTTCACGCAAGCTCAACCGGTATTCGGCCCGACTGGTGAACATTCGATAGGGCTCAGAGACGCCTCGGGTAATGAGATCGTCAACCATCACGCCGAGGTAGGCCTCATGGCGCTGGGGCGACCAGGGCGGCTGACCGCGGACTTGCAGTGAAGCATTGATGCCTGCTAAGAGGCCTTGCGCAGCCGCTTCCTCATAGCCGGTTGTGCCGTTGATTTGCCCGGCAAAATACAAGCCGCCAATGACCTGACTCTCAAGCGTGTTGCGTAATGCGCGCGGATCGTAATAGTCGTATTCGATCGCATAACCGGGGCGCAGGATATGCGCATTCTCCAACCCGACCATCGATCGCACCAGAGCAACTTGAACATCGAATGGCAGGCTGGTTGAAATCCCGTTCGGATAAATCTCGTGTGTCTCCAGGCCCTCCGGCTCCAGATAAATCTGATGCGCGTCACGATCCGCAAAGCGATGGATCTTGTCCTCGATCGACGGACAATACCGCGGGCCAACCCCCTCGATCACGCCGGTGTACATTGGTGATCGATCCAGACCTGAACGAATCAAGGCGTGCGTGGCGGCGTTGGTATACGTCACCCAACACGAAACCTGACGTGGATGCTGGGCCGCTGCCCCCAAGAATGAAAAAACCGGCACCGGATCGCAATCGCCAGCCTGCTCGGCCAACCGGCTGAAGTCGATCGACCGCGCATCAAGCCGTGGTGGCGTCCCGGTCTTTAAACGACCCTGCGGCAACGCCAATTCCTTCAATCGCTGCGCCAGCGAAACCGCAGCCGGATCACCGGCTCGCCCTGCCGTGTAGTGGTCAAGGCCGACATGGACTTTGCCGTTCAAAAAGGTACCGGCGGTCAACACCACGGCGGGTGCGCGGATATCGAGACCAATCTGGGTTCGGGCCCCAGCTACTCGGTCACCCTCGATCAGGAGGTCGTCGACCGCTTGCTGAAAAAGCCACAAGTTCGGTTGATTCTCGAGGCGACGCCGAATCGCCGCGCGATAAAGGACGCGGTCAGCCTGAGCCCGCGTGGCCCGCACCGCGGGGCCTTTGCTCGAATTCAAAATCCGAAACTGAATGCCCGCCTCGTCGGTGGCTGCCGCCATGGCACCGCCGAGCGCATCGATTTCTTTGACCAAATGCCCCTTACCAATGCCGCCAATCGAGGGATTGCACGACATCTGGCCGAGCGTCTCGATATTGTGGGTCAACAACAGCGTGCGGCTGCCGGATCGGGCCGCGGCGAGCGCGGCTTCAGTGCCCGCGTGACCGCCGCCAACGACGATGACATCAAAGGATTCAGGATGATTCATGCAATCCCCGAAGGGTGGGCGCGGCGCTCGGAAACGGATGGCGAGTATAGGCGGAATTGCGACCAAGTTGTTTCACGTGAAACACCGCGAATCAGGTTTGCCCGAGGAGGCTCCAGTATTCAAATCCGGTGGCGGTATCAGTTGACTGATCCGATGCGCGAATCCTCAAGCACCATCGCGGCCGCTTTTTCAGCAATCATCAAGGTGGGCGCGTTGGTGTTGCCCGAGGTGATCGATGGCATCACGGAAGCATCCGCAATTCGCAAGCCGGCAACACCGTAGACGCGCAATCGCGCATCGACAACCGCCATCGGATCCGTCGAGACCCCCATCGCGCAAGTCCCAACGGGATGAAAGATCGTGGTGCCGATCTCACTAGCCGCCAAGGCCAGGTCCTCATCGGAAACTCGGTGCACGCCGGGTAAGTGCTCTGAGATCACCCAAGACGACAGGGCCGGCGCACTCGCAATCGCTCGCGTTCGGCGAATCGCTTGCGCCGCAATCCGGCGATCGCCTTCGGTAGACAGGTAATTGGGCGCGATGCGTGGGGCCACCAGCGGGTCGGCCGAAGCAATCGAGATACTGCCTCGGCTTTCGGGGCGCAGGTGACAGACCGAGGCCGTAAATGCTGGAAAATCATGCAGCGGTTCACCGAACCGATCGAGCGAAAGCGGTTGAACATGCCACTCCAAGTCCGCCCGGTCGACTGCGTCCGAGGATCGCGCAAACGCACCCAATTGACTCGGTGCCATCGTCATCGGCCCACGCCGGGCAAACAGGTACTGCAACCCGATCCAGGCTTTTCCCCAAGGGGTCCCCACCAGAGTGTTGAGCGTCTTGGCCGTGTCCCGAAGCCGATAGATCAGTCGCAACTGCAGGTGATCCTGCAAATTCGCTCCAACGCCGGCCATTGGCCGGCGCACAGCGACGCTCGCCTGGTCGAGAACGGCCTGCGGCCCCAACCCCGAGCGTTGGAGGATCGCCGGGCTACCAACGGCACCCGCGGCCAGGATGACTTCCCGGTGGGCCCGAACCTGCCAGCGCTCCCCTCCCTTTAGAAAACACACCCCCTGCGCGGCGAGCGGTGCAGCAAGCGGAGCCGAGTTAGAACCCCCGGCCGGGACGAACCGCTCTTGATCGCCTAGGATCACTTGATCGACGTCAGCGTCGGACAGAATTGTTAAGTTTGGCCGCCCCTGGGCAGGTCGCAAGAACGCTTTTGAGGCATTCCAGCGAATACCGGTCTTTTGATTGACTTCAAAATAACCGCACCCTTCGTTATCGCCCCGATTAAAGTCGTCCAGGCCCGCAATTCCAACCTGAGCGGCCGCCTGCCGGAAGGCATCCAAAATATCCCAGTGCAAGCGCTGAGATTCCACCCGCCATTCCCCACCATGACCGTGCAGGGGATCGGAGCCACCTGCATCGAGCCGATAAAAATTCTCATGGCGCACAAAGTCGGGCAGGACTTCCTTCCAACTCCATCCGGCGTTACCGCGGGCGGCCCAGCCGTCATAGTCGGCCGCCTGCCCACGCATGTAAATCATGCCGTTGATCGACGAACAGCCGCCCCAGACCTTGCCGCGTGGATATCGAATCGAACGCCCGTTCAAGCCCGCCTCGCGCTCGGTCTCATACATCCAGTCCGTGCGCGGGTTGCCGATGCAATAGAGGTACCCGACCGGGATATGAATCCAGTGGTAATCATCCCGGCCACCGGCTTCGAGTAGCAACACCTGGTTAGCGGGGTCGGCTGATAACCGATTCGCGAGCAGGCAACCAGCGGTTCCTGCGCCAACGATCACGTAGTCAAACTCCCGTTCGAACAGACGACCCGCGTTTGGACCCGAGGTGCGATCGAAATTAGGATCGTTTGCCATGCAATCAGCCGCGTCAGGCCCCGTGGGGCAGGATCACCTGGCGCACGGCGATCCCTTGGGCAAGCCGGTCGAGCGCCGGGTTGATCTCATCAAGCGTGATCGTTTCAGACAACAATTCGTGCACCGGCAGATGCCCCGCGCGGTACATCGCGACAAAGCGGGGGATATCCCGGCTCGGCACACAAGACCCCACGTAACTGCCTTTGATCGTGCGCTCTTCGGCGATCAGGCTGACCGCCTGTAGGGGCCATTGCGCCGCCGGGTTGGGCAGCCCCGCGCTCACGGTTGTTCCGCCTCGGCGGGTGATGCGATACGCGCACTCGAGCGCGGCCACTGAGCCGGCCATCTCAAACGCATAGTCCACCCCGCCTTCGGTCGCAGCCTTCACCTGCGCAACCACCTCTGGATCACGCGCGTCAAAGACCTGAGTTGCCCCCAAACGACGCGCCATCTCGAGCTTGGCAGGCACCAGATCGACCGCCACCACGTCCCGGGCCCCCGACGCGACAGCCGCCATCAAGGACGAAAACCCGACCCCACCCAGGCCTACCACCGCGACCCGCGCGCCCGCCTCGACCCGCGCCGTATTGAATACGGCACCCGCCCCGGTCATGACCGCGCAGCCAAACAACGCGGCTTCCACGAACGCCAGCTCGCGGTCGACCTTGACCACCGACCGGCGCGAAACGGTCGCGTACTCCGCGAACGCAGCACAACCCATGTGGTGGTTAAGCACTGAGAATTCTTCCGCGGGGGGTGCTTCAGCTGACTGGCCTCGCACCGGAAAACCGAGGCGGCGATACCCCCCAAGCAGTGAACCGGCGGCGTTGGAAACACCACCGGGGCCGCAAAGGGCAGGGCGACCGCTGGCGCAATCCAGGCAGGCACCACACA
>Ga0209401_1003388_pt1 | contig 10059 bp, 28 predicted proteins | sample M_140807_MF_Meta_FD_187318 | JGI IMG/M metagenome (GOLD analysis project Ga0209401, IMG submission 187318) | Freshwater microbial communities from Lake Montjoie, Canada to study carbon cycling - M_140807_MF_MetaG (SPAdes) (version 2) | ecosystem: Environmental > Aquatic > Freshwater > Lake...
TAAATCATATGTTAGTTGATATACTGCAGTTAAGGCGTCTAATCTTCCTTCCGCCTCTGTGCGAACCATAGAGTCCATTGCTTCTTCGGTCTCTTGTTCTCTTTCGCTAGCCTCTGCTAGTTCTTGTTCTGCCATTAGCATTAGGTTTTTTAGTTCGCCGTGCATTATATCTAATCCACTAACACCTGCATTAACTAAACGTTGCAAGTGGGGCGGGAGCCCAATATCTTCTGCATTCATTAATATCCCTTTCCTTGTAGGTCATCATTCATTATATCAGTAGCCACTGACAATATATGGTCCATACAAGCAATTGCTCCTTGAAGATATTCTTTTGGATATCCCTCATTTGTTACCTCATGGTCCTCAATTGCTTCCATATCTTGGATTAAAGATATCCTATGTATCTTCATATACTCTATGAATTTACTAGATTTAGTTTGTGTAGTCAAAATATCCCTCCGCCCATAAACCTTGCATAAAACTAACAGCCATTTCTAAATCATTCCTTAGTTCTGTCTTATCCATTAAATCTGACGGATATCTAAGATAAAAAAGCTTTGCGTCATGTACAGCATTAATCATCTTATTTAGATCGGATTCAGTATAACCTAACATAAGTAATCCTCATCTCCTTCTTTTAATTCATAGAACTTATTAAACTCATCTTGTATGAATTTATCTCCTGACATTTCTGCAAATTGTTTATCTGCATAGTACTGGCCTTCATCTAGATTATTATTAATCCAGTCCTCTAGTAATTGTTCTGCTATATCTTGATATACAGCGTCAATTACCATTTGATTTACATCTTCTAAGAAACTAGCCATTATGCCTCCACCTTTTCTTTAGGCTCTAATAATACACTATGGGTCTGACATTTTTTCATAGCCTCTTCATCTTGCCAAGAGCCTTGATTACAGTTTGAGCAGAATTCACCGCAGTCATCTTCACAATAACTCAATGTATCAAAAGACTGGCAAGCATAACAACGGTTTTCCCATTCAGCCAATTCTTTTACTTCACCACGAACAATCTCATATTCTCCACCCCAACCTGTTTCTTCCTCAAACTCTAATGTGAGTAGACAGTTAGGAACAAGATTAGATAGTTTAGTTAAGATAGTTACAGCAGGTGACCAAGCAGTCTCATATTTATATACAACCCAGTTGTCATCACCCTCAGACTTATATTCAAGCAATTCTGTTTCAGGATATTCATCACCGTCACGGACGGCTACATCCCACTTAGTTCCCCAGTTAGATGTATTCCAAGAATACCAATCCTTCTGAGTCTTAGCAAACTCAACAGATTTGCGGAACCAATCAGGGTCATTCTGAATATCATAGTTGCCACGAGAAGGCTGGCAGGCATATTCCTCATCAGTAATTCCGTCATCTTTATATGAGTGAATGTTGTGAAAAGAAAAAACGGGATTAGAATAAGATACCTGAGTAATCTTAGTAGGAAATCCCATAGTAGAAATATCACCCATACCATAAGTCTCTTGTGCTAATGTAAAAGGCTTATTCAATCTATCTTTAATCATATCTACCTCAGACTTAGGTCCTTGGATAGTTAATGTGTTATAACACCAATTTGGCATTTTATATCCTTTCGTTGATATGACCTAATTATATAATGGACCACTGACAATTGTCTATGCAATATCGTGTGATTCACACCACATTTTCCATCCAATGTGGTCAATATCACAAAATTCCAGGGCTTTTAATATTGTTTCCGTAAGCAAAATATGCTACCCTTATTTTTTGCGGGCCGATCACGATTTGTCAAGTAGCTTGTACAGGCTGCTAGAGGTTCACCAACGAAAGTAAAAGAACTCTGCTTTATTTAACCCCTGGCCTGAAGAGACTATAGGGGCACCCTATTAGATTAATTATACAGTAGCCCTTGCATACTTATTAATAAATGAATCTAATGTCATTGTAAACATTGGCTCATCTTGCATGCCACGTACCTTATATTCTGTTGATTCGGACCAAGGTGCCTCTTCGTGTAAAGAGAACGTGCTAGTCGACCAATCAATTAAAGGTATCTTGTGCTCATTATCTAGAATACTATTAACGGTTAATCCCCAGCCTGTTGTATCGTGCCACTGGTCCCCTACTAAATGTGAAACACATATACGTGTTGCATATGATTCATCCGTCCAACGAGAACGTGCTGCTTCCACAGCGCTTGCTAGATTACCTAGCATATCGTGGCCTGCCCAATGTCCATATAGCACAATTGTTTCACCATTAGATTGTCTAAATCCAAAGTTTGCTCTGTCGCCCATTTTATTCCGCCTTTGTTAGTTGTTGGTCTTGCTCGTACTTTAGTAATTGTATCATTTCTTGGGCCCAGTCCACAAGGGTTTCACCCTGTGAATTTTTATGGTGCCCGCAAAAGAATAAAGACATCTCATCTTTCTTTGCTTCCCACATTGCCTGAGCTGCACATTGATCACACTTCAACCACTCCGCCATCACAGTGAGCCACCTTCCATCATTTCTGAAAGACGGTCTAAGATCCAAGAGTCTATATCTGCGATATCAATCTCTGATAACTTTTCAATAATCTCTTCACGAGCAAATTTATACCCGTCATCAAATCCATCTCTATAGTCTGACATTTTATCTCCCTGTGTATCCTGTTGGCTCGTAGTCTGATGTATAACTTTCAATTAAATTATACTTATCACGAATGCGACTTACCTTCTCTATACTACCAGTTCCGATGTTGAATGTCAACGGTGATAATGCAGTTGGGTCTAGCCCAATTATTTGTGCATCCCAATAGGCCATCTCCATGGACAACCTATCGGGAGCAGTCAACTCAAAATACATTAGCACTCACGCACATTACATACTTCGGTGTCGCCAATTTCAATGTTGCCATTGTTTGAATCGGCATAAAGAGCATCTGTAACTTCTGACTCAAGGTCTAATTCATAATCATTCTCAAGAATGTTATATGAATAAATTCCAGTAACTTCGATAGATGCGGTGAATTCAACTTCTTTGATAAGTTCAATTGAAAGCGCTTCAGCAATTGCACGAAGTGTATCTTTGTCATCTGAATCAGCATATGCCTCGCAGATGATTTCTTTGACGGCGTCAATCTGAGACAATAAAGTAGTTACACGCTTCTGTGATTGGCGACCATTATGCAAATCCCATTCGATGCTAGCAACTTTGTCAGTTGCATATTCTGCATCTGAATAACCACGGATTACTTTGTATGTAACCAGTAAGTTAGAATTATATGTATCGGGAACTGTTACTGCAGGTGTTGCTTCTTCCATTGTTTCCTCTTTCGTTAGGGGTGTATCTGTATACGGTATTGTAGCATCTTCCACTGACAATAAGGTGCAAGCGGTCCCACATCTGCATGTGAGGTCCATCACACCTGCTGGCCAGCCATATCCATCCTTGAATGTATATTCAATTAGTGCATCACAATCGCTTGTGCACACCCAGGTGTACTTCTGATACTTTGTCATGTCGAGAATTATACACGCACCCACTGACATTTACAAGCTTTTCCAGGGCTTTTTATATGTGTTCCTTAACACACTTTTTTCTCCCTTAATACTGCGGGCATTTTGCGATCCATAACGGACTTGAACCGTCGGCCTCTACCGTGACAGGGTAGCGCTCTAACCAACTGAGCTAATGGACCTAGAAAAAATGTGAGCAGTTTTAAATCTTGCTCAGGATTTATTTATTTAGAAAGCAGAAACCAATTTCTTGATTTTGTTTTTCTCAGCAGTTAGAATTGGGTCAAAGCCTGATGCACCAGCCATTAGTGTTTCAGAATTGCCACGACCTGAACGATAATAGTCAAGGCGTTCAGTAAGTGCATTGAACGCACCCCACTTTGTTCCCTTGATGTTAGCGTTAGTTGGTGAGTTATGATAAAGGTCATCAAGAAGCACAACCTTATTTTCCCACTTAGTAAGTGCAACTTTTGCTGCATCTTTATCTGGCTTAGGATAAATTGTCTGAATCAACTTAGAGAATTCAGCATCGGTAATTGATTGAGAGAAAAGTGCTTGCGCTTCCTTTTCAAATTCATCAAAGTATCCAAGAGCAAGCCCAAGAGTTTCACGAGCAACTTGAATGCGACCATCAACAGATTGTGTATGACGAATCTTGAATGATTGCTTAGCATTACGCATTGCAAGGTTTAGTGTGTTTTGGCATACAACACGAACAGGTGTAACGGCTGCTTGAACAGCAACAGAACCATCGTGTGATGTCCATACGATAAGATAAAGTTTTGTCTCATCGTTAGCGCCTTGTGGGTCAAGAACCATTGTGCGTGGAATGTCCACAGTTCCAAAAACTACTTTACCCTTCTTTAGTGAGCCAGCAGATTCCCAACGGCAATCGGCATTGGCATCGTGAATTGCATCAGCGAATGCAAATAGTTCCTCATTCTGCACAGGCTTGTAACGCTTGCCTACAGTTGCGAGAACATCTACACCCTTGTTGAATGGGTTATCACGAATGACAAGAGATGCCTGAGATACATCATTCCAAGATTCTGAAATGTGGTCGGTCAATGGAGATAAGCGAACATTCCAATTAGAAAGTTTTGCTTCATCAAGCATTAGACTAGTTGTAACTTCCTCATCTTTTGTAAAGATTCGGTTAGCGAGATTGTGCCAAGCAGGAGCACCACGAAGAGCAAAAGCAACTTCGCCATTTTCCATTTCTAGATTATGAGCCATTTTTATTTCCTTTCGTTTGATTAGTTGTAAGTATAACAGGTGGCACTGACATTGTCTAGGATTAGATACAATATGTCCGAATTGATCGGTGTGAGTAATCTCACAAAATTCCAGGGATATCCACAGCTCTACTTAAACCTGTGGATAACCCCGCACCTCTACGGGCATCTCAAATAATAAGATGAGGCGGGATTCGGATACTCCCGCCCCAAGCTTTATTTAATTAGGGATTTTACGAAGTTAACTGTTTCCATAGGAAAGAATGCAGCGGACGTTTTCTTTTTATTTTTTTGATCATACACGAACGCTTTTACATTTCCATCAAATCGTTTTAGATTTGAGAACACAAGTTCTTTTAGACTTTCGTTATCATAACCTTCATCTGAATAAATTGTTAAATCATTTGCTTTTACTTCATCAAACATTTCTATCTTGAAACGCATTGTATTACCTTTGTTAGTAGGAACACCCGAAGGTGTGAGCAGTTTGGCGACTTACTCAGGTCGTTTATTTATTTAGAGATACTTAGCAATTTGCTTCATTGTGGAAGCATTTACTGTTTCCTCATCTGTCATTTTGAGAATTGTTAGGGCATTTGTGATGTCCTCTTTCATCTCACGATACTGATGCTGATGGATAACCTCAAAATCCTTTTCAGGTTCAGCAGGAAAACTTCCATCTTTTGTGATGATGTCAAAATCAACATTGAGAGTGTTGTTCCATTGACGATAGTTTGTGCGAAGGTTCTCAGCCTTTGAGAAGTTGGCAATAGCCCACTTGCCAATTTCCTTGCGCCACGCTTCTTGCGCTTTGCCGAACTTTGCTTCCTTTGCTGTCTGTGTGTTGTAATCATTTTCTAGCGTTGCTAGACGAGCCTCTAGTGCCTTGATTACTTTGGTCGTTGCGACCTTTACTGTGATTTGTCTGCTCATTTATTTATTACCTTTCGTTGGTTGTTGTTATGGATAGTATAGCAGGGGGGTCTGACATTTTCACCCGAAGGTGGAGAGTTCTTACTTACGACATTGGACTAGATACTCTCAAAACTGTCCCTGTTTCGTTTTAGGTATTATCCCAAAAGGGTCTTAGCAGATACCGAAGTCCAGCGAGTTTCCTTGCTAGGTAGTTCCAGTAGCACACGCACCGAGCCAGATGCTTGTGGGTGTATCTCTTTGATTACACCTGTCTTTTTTGACTTCAGGGTAGTGAATAAATCTCCGACCTGATAGAGTTTGCCTTCTATTGTCATTTTGCCTCTTTTCTTTGTTAGGTTAGTAGTATAGCATTGGGGTCTGACATTAGTCTAGCCCTATCTCATTATTTGAGAAAGTTATTGTGTGATGCTACTCACACTCAGGTAGCCAAAATTGTAAGTGGTGTTGGTCTATGATAGCGGAAGCGGGTGCTGTATCTAATCCTTTATAAGATACGCCTTCGGGCATCTTTATCTGTCGATCAAAATCCTCATCGTAGTATGCGTCAATAGCATCGATACAAGGCTTGACCATAGAAAGTGGAACGGGCGGGTAATGATTACCCTGTAAGTGATACGCTAATTGTGTTTCTAAATCTAATACACTATCGGCTAATCCGATTGCTGTTACGCTTCCCATTATTATTTATCTCCCTTGATAGTTACTTCTGCCCAAGTGTTGAACTCATTAGCAGTTTGTAATACATTAGACTCAGTAAGTGCGTGAAGTGTTGCTTCCTTACACATTTGTTCAATTGAACTTTGGTCAAGCGCAAGTAGAGAGCGCAATAAATTAGCAGGAATTTTATCTAAGTCAATTATTGCTTCGAATATTACTGTGTGTGGAACTGTCATTACATTAGACATTTGTAACCTTTCGTTGTTGGTATAAGAGTATTTTAGCATAACCCACTGACATTACCTAATCCATTCTCGGCGTGTCGCAGCTTTTGTGATAATACTCACAATTCCAGGGGTTGTGGATAACTCTCATAACCCTGTGGATAACCCCCTATATATACGGGCCAACTTGATCTTTGTCAAGTCGACACGCCGCTATAGCTTAGTAAATACGTACAGAGCTAATAAAATTGGCACGATAGATATAAGCATTACCATGGATCCGCCAATAATACCGATAACCTCATACATTATTTTTTACTCGCAGAAAATCTAATATCTGCTTTACCGTAGACACATAGGCCACATGAAACACATGCGGACCCATTGCTAGAGATAAGTGGAATACTCTTCATATTCTCAGGACACTTAGCACCAGGCTTGCCAGTCAATTCTTTCATTGTGTCTTCGGTTGCAGCGAATGTCTTACCTAGATAAGCAAGGCGGACCTTAGAATTAGTTTTCAAATCAAATGCTATTTCTTTATTATCATCATCGGTTGAATAGTATAGTGAAAGATTAGCAACATCCTTTAGAATAAGCGCTGCAGACTTTACACGTGTATAAACCCAAAATTGAATATCGGAATGCTTTTCGATAACCGTCTTCCAGGCATATGTATAAGTATCATTGAAGAAATCTCCGTCCCAGTGTATACGGAATAACTTAGGGGCACTCTTCTTATCACAATCAGCAACAAAATCAACAATCATCTCTTCTAGTAAACGCACCATTGTGTCATTGTCTGCATTGCGTAACAATTCCCAATTGTGTAATAGATTAGTTTTTACTCCTGGGAATAGTTTTTCAAGTTTTCCTGCGTAGCAAACACTCTCACAAATATTAGTGGCACCAGGGCATGAATAATTCTTTCCTGCAGGTAATCCGAACGTGTTCGCAATTGCGGCTTGCTTTCCATTTTTTGTGACAAGGTTAGCCACCTTTCTATCATTAGAACGTTTTAGTTTCATTGGAGCCCAATCGTTGGTTGAATGGCAAGTATAGCAGAATGGACCGACATTTACTAATTGTGGCCACAAATTCCAGGGTGATTTTGATCACACCCTTAACGACACGCCCGACCCCGCAGCTATGTGCGGGATTTGTCGACAAATTAATTTTATTGATCGAATTTATTTTTATGTTTTATTTTGCGTGTGTATTTTTTTTTATTGCGAACAGGTTGCGCCGCATTACTGCGACGCAATTCCTGAATGCGTTTTACTTTATCTTGAAGTGAAGTTAGGAACATTATACCCACTCGCTTCGTGAAATCGTTTTACATCAAATCGCTCATTATCAATCGCAAACATTTCAGCAAAATCATTTACAATTTTAGAAAATACAGCGGGGTGAATTTTATTGCTTGCATACTTTAGAATTTCTGCGGTTGCAACATAATCTTTGCGTGTCATCATTTCATTACCACCAATCCGCTGCGATAAAAGTTTTTTGTATACATTTTGCCTGTTGGCATTTCTAAATTGTAGGTTGCTAATTCGTTAGCAAAGCCCCAATCTTTACACCTAGCAAAAGCCTCAAACGCTTCTAATGCGTCTGCAAATTGGTGTGTAAATTCCAAATTGCCGTCATAGTAAGTAAATAGTTTATACATTAGTTTCCCTTTCGTTAGTTACGCATTTACATTGTGTTACTAGTATTGTATCAGTTTCCACTGACACAATGGCGAGAGTATCGCAATTATCGCAAATCCACATTCCAGCAATTTCAGACTGCGATTTCATTGGCAACCTCTTTCCATTCAAAACAATAAGAGTCTGAAACAAAAGTGTGTTTCACAACGCTATCAAATAAAGATAACGCCATTTCTTCATCTTCTGCGTCAATGTCTAACCAAACTCCAAAAGTGTATTTATTCATTCAAACGCTCCTTCATCTAATAAACCTAATTCAATGTTGAACAATTCATCGGGTGTTGCTTCGGATAAATCTACCCAACCAGCACCTTCGTTATCCATACGGAAAATTTCAATGTATCCCATTATTCAGCACACTCACATTCTTTAGAGTAATCAAATTCGCAAAAGTAGCAACCCATAAGTTCGCTATGCGCTTTACATTGGTAGCGGAATTGGTGTTCATCACAACACATAAAAGTGTAATCCCAAATCCAGTAGAATTCGTTTTGGTCAATTACGGCGGTCAAATTATTCACCAACCTTTACTGCGATTGTTGCGAATTTATTTCGCAAGCCACCAGCATTTATTTCGATTAGATACGCTTCAGTTTTATCGCCATACCAAATTTCAGGGCGAGCCTTAGCAGAAATAATTTCACCAGAAAAGTGGCGAGAATTAGAGCGATAGTTTTTTCCTACAAGTAGGCTTTCGATTGTGTATAGTTTAGTTGCCATTAGTGGCACCTTCTTTCGTTGTTGTTGTTATGGACATTTTAGCAGATAGCACTGACAAGGCTTCTGCCTTGCTTGCTTGACGTGTTTCTAACACGTGTTTTTTGAATTCATCTAGGTTCATGAATTGACCTTCTTTCGTTGTTGTTATAGTAGACATTATACACGAGGGCACTGACATTTCTCTACCTACTAGCCAGTAAGTCCACATAGTAAGACGCTCAACTCATGTGATACTAATCACATAAAAATGTCCGATATGTCTGTCAAATCGACACGCCGTAGAATCCAGGGTGATTTATGTCACCGCCTTAACGACACGCCCGACCCCGTGCCTTTGCGGGCCAGCTTGACATTGTCAAGCCGACACGCCGTTATTTATTTATTCATTTTCTAATTCCGCTAAATAATCTTGATGCTCAATTAGTCCGATAGAAAAAGCGATAGGATCGCAACACTCCAAAATCTCGGCGGGTGTAAAAGTTGAGTAGCCGATTTTTACAGTAGGATAAATATCATTTAGTAAATCGCAAAAACTTTCTTTGATTTCTAAATCTTTTTCAAATTGTGATTTAGTCATTTAGTCCGCCATTTTTTATATCTTTTATTACGGCAATTAGTAGCGGGATAGTTACGCCCGCTAGTAGTAATTGGACGGCGGTAGTTAGTAAGCGATTAGTAGTCATTACTTAGCCTTTCTTATTAGATAAAACTTATAAGCAATACCTAGCAGGGCGCTAGTAATTAGTAATTGCCAAGATAGTGCTACATAAGCCCATTCTGTATCTAGCATAAATCCATAGTCACCTAGTTCAATAGTCATTATTCGTATGCCTCCCAATCTAGTGTTAGTGATTTAGATAGTTCATCTTCATCATACTCATCAGAGCCAAACTCTACGCCCTCTGCTAGTGCCTTATTGTAGGCTTCTTCTTCATCTAGGTATGCGTAAGCGTCTGCTACATCTGCCTGAATAGTATCCCATTTAGTCATCATTACATTGACACCTTTCTCATATGTGCCACTACATTAGTGGAAACCTTTTGTAAGTCTGCTACGACTTTATTCATTTC
>Ga0209401_1003392_pt1 | contig 10053 bp, 4 predicted proteins | sample M_140807_MF_Meta_FD_187318 | JGI IMG/M metagenome (GOLD analysis project Ga0209401, IMG submission 187318) | Freshwater microbial communities from Lake Montjoie, Canada to study carbon cycling - M_140807_MF_MetaG (SPAdes) (version 2) | ecosystem: Environmental > Aquatic > Freshwater > Lake...
GCAGAGCCAGCTGAACCTCAAGCCCAGCCGCGAGCTGGGCCAGCTGCTCGAGCACCTCACCCAGGAGCGGGCCTTCGGCAGGCTGCCGGTTCAGGCCGCCAGCAATGATGCGGAGACCCTGACCATGGCCCGCAACTGGCTCTCCAGCCGTGCTGTTCCTCGCCATGGTTAACTGCGTTTGCCTCGGCGTGATTCTTCGCGAGCCGAAGTCTTCCTGTTTTTCTTTCCTGCCCCTGTCATGAGCATTCGCCTTTACGTCGGCAACCTGCCGCAGACTTTTGATGCCAAGGAACTCGAAGCCCTCTTCGAGGGCATTGGGGCAGGGGTGCGCTTCAAGGCCGTGAATGACCGTGAAACCGGCGGCTGCCGCGGCTTCGGCTTCGCCAACGTGGACGACGCCAAGCTGGCCGATGCGGTGATTGAACAGCTCAATGGCCGCGACTTCGGCGGCAACGCCCTGCGGATCGAGATCTCCGAGCGCCGTGACAGCCGGCCCACCGCAGGCCCCGGCGAACGCCGCACCGGCGCTGGTGCTGCCCCCTCCCCCGCCAGCCGCAAGGCGGTGAACAAGGTGGTGCACGCCGACAGCGTCGATGCCGAAGCCCCCGATCCCCGCTGGGCCGGCGAGCTGTCCAAGCTCAAGAACCTCCTGGCCAACCAGACGGTGGGCGTCTGAAGCCGGTGATCACTGGAGTGCAGACGTTGCCCTGGATCTGGCGGGGCCAGACCATCAGCACCGTCTGCAGCCCACCCCTGAGCGGCTCGCCCGATCGGGGAGCCGTTCTTTTGGTGCATGGCTTCGGAGCCTCGTGGGGGCACTGGCGCCGCACGATCCCGGACCTCAGCGCCGCGGGCTTCCAGGTGCACGCCCTTGATCTGCTGGGCTTCGGCGCCAGCGCCAAACCGCCCTCCCACCTGCCGGGCGATCCCCCCCTGCAAGGAGCGGTGCCCTACGGCTTCGATCTCTGGGCCGAACAGGTGGTGGACTACTGCAGCGCCAGGATCGGCCCCGGCCCGCTGCAGCTGGTGGGCAACTCGATTGGTGGCGTGGTGGCCCTCAACGCCGCACGCCTTCTGCAGGAGCTAGGAACGCCGCCCCAGCAGGTGGTGCTGATCGATTGCGCCCAGCGGGCCCTCGATGGCAAGCGGCTGGCCGAACTGCCGCCGCTGCAGCGCTGGAGCCGCCCCCTGCTGATGGCCACGGTGCGGCAGCGCTGGCTGATCCGGGGGCTGTTCCAGCTGCTGGCCCGGCCGGCCGTGGTGCGGCAGGTGCTGGCCCAGGCCTACCCGAGCGGCGCCAACGTGGATGGGGAGCTCGTGGAGCTGCTCTTCCAACCCAGCCGCGATCCAGGCGCGCCGGAGAGCTTCCGCGGCTTTGTGAATCTGTTCAACGATCGGCTGGCCCCGCAACTCCTCGCCGAGCTTGATCTACCGGTGCGGATGCTCTGGGGCGAAGCCGACCCCTGGGAACCGGTGGCCGAGGCGCGGCGCTGGGCGGCCACCTACCCCTGCGTGCAGGAGCTGCGGGTGCTGCCGGGGCTGGGGCACTGCCCCCACGATGAGGCACCGGAGCAGGTGAATCCGATCCTGGTGGCCTGGCTCACCCAGACGGCCCATTCGCCATGAAAAAGCCCGGGGCGGGATTGAGCTCTGGGAGCCCGACCCCGCTTCCGGGCCAAGTGTGCGTGATTTGGTGAGATTGGTTAGGGATTCAGCTGGTCAGCCGAACCAAGCCTCACAGCGCTGATCTTGCCCCAACGAAGGTCACACTGGTGAAAACACCAGCAGCATCGATCGAGAAAGCCGAAGTGCGGAGACCGTCCACAGCCGTTGGGTGGATGCCAGCTGCCAGGGGGTTGGTGGAAGTAATGGCCTCAAAACCCTCGATAATCATTTTGGTCGCATCACCATTGCGGGTGAGCGCAAATTTCGCGACGGTTGCCGTCGGAATTGCGGAGTACTTAAGGGTGTAGTTGCCTTCAGGAAGGATGATTTCATCCTTAAGTCCTGTGCCACCATTGAAGGTGCCACTGCCGAAGCCCATCAAGACATCCGCGCCAGCGCCGCCATCAACGGTGCCGGTGCCAGCCCAGCCACCCGTGAGGGCATCAAACGTGTCATCCCCATTGCCGCCCGAGATGGTGCCACTATTGAAAATTGCGGCACCCGTGGCAGCAGTGGAAGACTTGATGCCTTGAATGGTGTCGTTGCCGGTACCTAGGTCAATGCTGCCAGTGTTGTAGATGCCATAGGTGAAGCCACTAGCTGCGCTGACGTTGATGCCAACGATGCTGTCGTCGCCAATCCCCATGACGAGGCGCTCAGTCGTGTTAGAGCCGCCGATTTTGCCATTCAGAATGCCAATGCTGCGGAGCCCGGATGTGGTGCCACTGAGCGTATCCTTGCCGGAACCCATGTCGATCGCGCCACCGCCACCATTGGCAATCGCGGCGTTATAGAGGAGGGTCGGAGTGCCCACGTAATAAGCCGATGTGGGGCCAAAAACGGGAACATTGGTGCCAGTGGCGCCGAGATATTCAAACACACCGATCGATTGGATGATGTCATCCCCACCTAGGGCTTGGATGGGGGAGACAGCAGTGTTTTGCCAGCCACCGGTGGTGGAGTCAGTTGCGGCGTTGGCGAAGTCGCCGGCGGCAAGGTTAGTGAAGCGAAACGTTGAAAGTTGTGCCATTAGGAAAACCGCGGAAGGTCAAGGCCAGCCCTACAGGGGCTGTACAGGTAGCATACACGTAAACCGAACTGGTGGTGCGGTCATAGGCCATTGTTCGCAATTGAGGCAAAAGCACTGGGTCAGCAGCCGGTGCGGCAGGTGCTGGCCCAGGCCCGCCATAACGCCGCCTAATTGCTCAGGCCTGATAAAGCAGGTCCTCAGCTTTTCAGCCAAGCATCAGAGCGCTGAGGTTGCCGCTACGAGCGTCACCCCGGAGAAAAAGCCCTGATCGTCAACCGTGAAGCCGGTTGGACGGGTACCATCCACAGCCGTTACGGAGATGACGGCCAGAAGGTCAGCGGAAACAATGGTCTCAAAACCAATGCAATTCATCACAACTCCCTTGTCGCCGCTACGGGTAAGCCGGAAGTCGGAGGTGGTTGGGGTTGGGATTTCGTTGTAGGCCACTGTGTATTTCCCCGCTGGAAGGATGAGTTCATCACCCACTCCTGCACCACCATTAAAGGTGCCGGAGCCGAAGCCCGTCACCACATCATCGCCAACACCGCAATCAACGGTGCCGGTGCCAGCCCAGCCACCCTGGAACGCATCAAAGGTGTCATTGCCAGCGCCGCCCACGATGGTGCCGACATTGAAAATCGCCGCGCCCGTGGTCCCGGTGGAAGACTTGATGCCTTGAATGCTGTCGTTGCCGGAACCCAGATCAATGAGTCCGGTGTTGTAGATGCCAAAGGTGTTGGCGGCATTGTCCCCGCTGGCGTTGACGCCAACAATTTGATCGTCGTCAGCTCCCATGAGAAGCCTGGCACTCGTGCCGGCAGCGCTGCCAACTTTGCCATTCAGAATGCCAATGCTGCGGAGCCCGGATGTGGTGCCACTGAGCGTATCCTTGCCGGAACCCATGTCGATCGTGCCGGAGCCCGAGTTGGCCACCGCAGCGCTGTACGCCAGGGAGGTTGCCACCCCATTAATCTTCACCGTGGTGCTGCCGTAAGTCGCGAAATCGGCTAGGCCCGCAAACTTACCAGTGGCCGAGATGATGTCATGGCCAGTGAGCGCATTGATCGTGGCGGTGTTTTGCCAGCCACCCGTTGCACGGGCCGTTGGGGCGATGACGAGGTCGCCACCTTTCACACTGGCAACACCATTCTTAAGAAGTGTGTTGGCCGAAAACAGGGACTGCTTGAGAAGTGCCATGGCTAAAAACGCGGAGGACTGAACCCAGTTCTACACAGGTTATACACAGAGCATACACGCCAGCCGATGGGCTTGCAAGTGCCGTCCCAGCCCAGCCGCGGCCCCGGTGCGCCGGAGAGATTCCGCGGCCTAGGGAGCGGCGGGCGCTGACGGGGCTGGGCCATTGCCCCCCTTGACGAGGTGCATCAGCGCTCAAGCGGCACGTTCGCCGCGGGCAAGCCGGGATCTGGCGGGGCCCTCGGCCAAAGGCCGAAGCCGTGCGGGAGCGGGCACACCCTCTGCTGCTGCAGCCCCCCCCTATGGGGGCAAAAGGTCCCAGCCCGCCCCAGCACGCCTACTTGCGTGTATGCTTTACATACAGCCCATGTATAGCCGGGCCTGTCCGCCCGTCGCCCCCTCTCCGACCATGGCCATCCCTGCCGGCATTCAGCTTCTTCTGGGTGATTACAACTTTCTCCTCGATCAGCTCAACCTGCCCGATAACCAGCCTGTTCTGCAGACCGATCCCACGGGCACCCGCAGCCTGAGCGGCGGCGGCAACAATCTCTTGAATCCCACATGGGGAAGTGTTGATACACCCTTTAGCCGTTTCACCTTCAACAGCTACTTCGGCGGCCTTCGCGGCAACGGCAACACCTATGCCAATTTCGGCGCCAGCCTGGGACCCATCGTCTTCGATTGGAGCCCATCGGCAGCAGGCCTGGCCTACATGGGTTCCCTCGCCCAGGGAAGTGCGAACAGCAAGGGCGTTACCTTCAACAACGACCTCAACTACGCCAAGCATTACGGCGGCTTCACCAAGGTGGCCACCGCCTCTAGCACCGCAGGCAGTGGCTATCTCTATGACACCGCTTACACGGTGGATTACTCCGTGCGCGGCATCAACATCACCGATGCCTCTGCACGCCTGATCAGCAATCTGATCAGCAACCAGGCCGATAAAACCCTGTTGCAGGTGCAGGACGATCCGTTCAGCACCCCCGATGGCCGTCTCAACCCCCTCACCGGCCTCAGCAACCCTCTCCCCTACAGCATGTATCTGGCCGCCTGGGGCCAGTACTTCGACCACGGCCTCGATCTGGTGCTCAAGGGGGTGGACGGCAAGGTGTTGGTGCCGATCCTGCCGGGTGATGACCTCTACACCGGCCCCGGCCAATCCCTGGGCGTCTCCCGCACCAACACTTACAACGTCACCATTCAGTCCGGCAGCAGCGACGCCTTGATGGCCGCCTGGGGCCTGAGTGACAACAACACCCCGGTCTTCGCAAGCGTCACCAGCGCCAATTCCCTCAGCGGCAGCTACAGCGGCGGACTGCTGCTCAATGGCGTGCTGATCAGCTTCACCAACAATGATGGTGCTGGTGTGGTCGATGCGATCAACGCCGAATCTCCTTTCACCGGCGTGAGCGCCAGCCTGGATGCCAACAACAAGCTTGTGTTCACCCCCCTCCTCGGGGAAAGCCGCAACACCATCTCACCGCCCACCGACCTCAGCCAGGAATACGGCTCCTCCCCAAGCCAGCTGATCTTCATCTCCGAATACGTGCTGGTCAATAGTGTTCCCACCAAAACCGGCAACCTCCTCAACCACAAGGTCAATGGTGTGGTGGATCTTGGCAGCGGCGGCTTCGGAACCCAAAGCCGCTGGTCCGATGTGAAGGCCAACGCCCAGCTGCTCGGCCTCACCCTGCACGACTACAACGTTGGCGACACGCCGCTGCTGAAGTTCAACGCCGATGGCAGCCTCTGGCTCGACCCCACCAACAACACAGCCCGCTTCCTGGCGGTGGACAACACCACCGGCCTGCCGGTGGAGATCCAAGACACAGCGCTTGATTTCCTGGCCGCCAACAACCTCTCCCTACTGGGCACCGGCCACGCCTTCCTCAACGATCGCGGCCCCGGCTCGCTGGCCACGGACTTCCGCACTCCACTGACGGCCGCCGGCGACAACCCTGCCGACTGGACAACCACCGCGAGCACCTATTTCCCCCCGGGCGGCGCCACATTCCAACCCCTCGATGACCATCTGATCGCCGGTGACGGCCGCACCAACGAAAACATCGGTCTCAGCTCGATCCAGGAGATCTGGCACAGCGAACACAACCGCAACGTTGAAAACATCAAGCAAACCTTTGGGTTCGAGCCGAACCTGGTTAGCGGGGTCTGGGATGGCACCTATACGGCCTTCAAGAATGCAGCCGCTGCGGCAGCCCTTGCCGGTCCAGGCGTGATCTCTGCCACCGATATCTGGACTGGCGAGATGCTGCAGATGGCAGCCAAGGTGGTCACCGAAAGCACATATCAACACGTTATTTTCGCGGAATTTATCCGCAAACTCACCCCGAATGTTGGAGCCTTCCAGAGCTACAACATCAACCTCGACCAAGCCGTTTCAGCCGAGTTCGCCTCTTCGGTGTATCGCTTCGGTCACTCGATGCTGGCGGAAACGCTCAATCTCAAGAGCGCAGCGGGGGTCACGGAGCCAAGGACCCTCCTGAATGCTTTCCTCGCTCCCAACACCTACACCGGCGGCACCGCCGCCGACCTGGCGCGCGGGCTCACCAACCAGGTGGGTAATCAAATTGACGAATGGGTGACCGACACCCTGCGCAACCATCTGGTGGGCCAGAAGCTCGATCTGGCCACGGCCAACATCGTGCGCGGCCGCGACAGCGGCACTCCCAGCTGGAATGACACCCGCGCCTCCCTCTATCAACAGACCGGCATCTTCAGCCTCGCGCCCTACCAGAGCTGGAGCGAGGTGGGATTCAACCTGCTCCACGGCGAGGAAACCCTGAAGGAGTTCATTCAGGCCTATGCCCACGACGACATCCTCACCCGCTACTACGACCAGCTGCTGATCAATGGCGCCGTGGTTGGCATCGATGTGCCAACCAGCAACACGCTGGCTGCCTGGGCCGAGTTCCAGCTCACCAATGCCGATACCAAGGGCACCGTTGGAACCGACGGCACCTATGGCAACCTCAATGGCGGCAGCGGTGGTGTTGCCCCCATTCCAGGCGCCTATTCGATCGCCCTCTCCGCCGCCGCCGACCTGGCAATGGCGGATGGCGAATGGATGGGCGCTGACGGTAACCAGGATTTCTGGAACATCGACCTCTGGAGCGGCGGCCTAGCCGAAGGGAAGGCGCAGGGCAGCATGCTCGGCACCACGATGGATTGTATCTTCTCGGTGCAGATGAACAATCTGCAGAATGGCGACCGGCTGTATTACCTCACACGCCTCGGCATGGCACAGAACATCCTGCCATCCATGGATGAATCGACGCTTGCTGATCTGGTGATGCGCAACACCGGTGCCAAGCATCTTTACTCCGATATCTTCTCGGTTCCCGATAGTGTGATCGAGATCAAAGATTACATCAATTCGGATGGCACTCCCAAGGCCGGAACAACCTATGCCAGCATTCTTGCCCTGAAATCCACCGGGGCCATGGCCGGATGGGTGGGAAGCACGGCCACCGGCTGGACATTCACCGACAACCCCGGCAACTACCAAGATGCCCGCGGCGTGCTCAACCCCAACGGCACAGGCAATGCAAGCAGCTTGATTGGTGGCACCGACTTCGCCGAAAAGATCAATGGACTTGGTGGCAACGAGACCATTTGGGCTGATGGCGGTAACGACAGCGTGGAAGGTGGCGCCGGCAACGACTTCCTGCACGGCGGCGATGGCGATGATCGGATCACCGATCTCGGTGGTGATGATTTGATCTGGGGCGATGCCGGCAACGACATCCTCAATGGCGGTGAGGGCATCGACCAAGTGATCGGCGGAACCGGTGATGACACCCTCTATGGCGGCCTCGGTGCCGATGCTGCGATCAGCGGCAATGACGGCCATGACATCCTCTACGGAGGCAATGGCAAAGTTGTGCTCGGCGTGATGGACGCCAGCGACGGTGGCGACGTGATCCACGGTGGCCGCGGCAACGACACCATCTACGGCGGTGGCGGCAACGATGTGGTCGATGGCGGCGAAGGCAACGACCTGATCTACGGCGGCATTGACAACAACGTGCTGGAAGGCTTCAACGGTGATGACACCTTCATCGTGGATGCCACCCAGTTCGGCTACCAAAACGCCTTCAGCGGGGGCATCGGCCGCGACATCGTGGACTATCGCGCCAGCAAGGGCCAGATCCTGGCGGGCGTGAAAGTGGGAATCAAGGTGGATTTGAGCAACGTTGGTGCCGGGATCGTGGTCCCGCTTGGACGCAACGTGAAGGATGTCTTCCTCTCGATTGAAGAGGTCTATGGCACAGCCTTCAACGACACGATCAGCACCGGCAATGCCATCCAGGTGGATGCCCTCGGCAATCCGATCCTCGGCCCAGGTGCGGTACTGCCAATTAATTCCAACCTGCAGCACGGCATAGCAGGCAACGACAGCCTCACCGGCGGCCATGGAAATGACACCCTTGATGGCGGCGTGGGGAATGACACCATGACCGGCCTAGCAGGTGACGATACCTATCTGGTGAATGTGGCTACCGATGTCGTCGTTGAAGCATTCGGCGAAGGCGTCGACACCGTGATTAGCGAAATCACCTATACCCTCGATGCCAACTTTGAGACCCTAAAGCTCAGCGGCTCGGCTGCATTAAATGGCACCGGCAATGCTGATGACAACAGCATCACCGGCAACAGTGGCAACAATGTGCTCAATGGTCTTGCCGGCTTCGACACCCTCGATGGCGCTGGCGGCATCGATACGCTGGTTGGTGGTCTTGGCGATGATCTCTACATCGTGGACACCGCCACTGACACCATCACCGAAGCTGCCCTTTCGGGCATCGACACGATCCAATCCAGCGCCACCTTCTCCCTGGCGGCCCTGGCCAACGTTGAGAACCTCACCCTCACCGGCTCGGCTGCAATCAGCGGCACCGGCAACGCCGCTGACAATCTGATCAGCGGCAACAGCGGCAACAACATCCTCAATGGCGCTGTCGGTCTCGACACCCTCATCGGTGGGGACGGCAACGACAGCTACATCGTGGACACGACCACCGATGTGATCAGCGAAGCCGCTGCTGCGGGCATCGACACGGTCCAATCCAGCGTCACCTTCTCCCTGGCGGCCCTGGCCAACGTTGAGAACCTCACCCTCACCGGCTCGGCTGCAATCAATGGCACCGGCAACGCCGCTGACAACCTGATCAGCGGCAACAGCGGCAACAACATCCTCGACGGCGCTGGCGGCAACGACACCCTCATCGGTGGGGCCGGCAACGACACCTACATCGTGGACAGCAGCACCGATGTGATCACCGAAGCCGCCGCTGCTGGCACCGACACGGTGCTCTCCAGCATCACCTTCACCCTCGGCGCCAACGTTGAGAACCTCACCCTCACCGGTGCCACCAACATCAACGGAACCGGCAACACCATCAACAACTTGATCACCGGCAACAGCGGCAATAACACCCTTGATGGGGCTGGCGGCAACGACACCCTGATTGGTGGTCTTGGCGATGACCTGTACATCGTTGACAGCACCACCGAAACCATTAGCGAAGCGCTCGCTTCCGGAATCGACACGGTGATCTCCAGCGCCACCTTCACCCTCAGCGCCAACGTTGAGAACCTCAGCCTTACCGGGGTGGGTGCATTCAGTGGCACCGGCAACATTGACAACAACATCATCACCGGCAACAGAGGCAACAATGTGCTCAGTGGTCTTGCCGGCCACGACACCCTCGATGGCGGTGGCGGCAACGACACCCTGATCGGCGGTGCCGGCAACGACACCTACATCGTTGACAGCAGTCTCGACGTCGTCACCGAAGCCGTCGGTGCTGGCGCCGACGCGGTGCTCTCCAGCGTCACCTACACCCTGGCTGCCAACGTTGAGAACCTCACCCTCACCGGTGCCACCAATATCAACGGAACCGGCAACACCATCAACAACTTCATTAGCGGTAACAGCGGCAATAACACTCTCGATGGCGGTGGCGGCAATGACACCCTGATCGGCGGCTCCGGTGCCGATCAGCTCACTGGGGGCCTCGGCGCGGATCTGTTCGTTGCGGCCCTCCCCGACTCTCAGATCGCCCCAGGCATCGATACCATCACCGATTTCTTGATCGGTGGGGATGTGTTCGACGGCCCCACACCGGTGACCACCGTCAACA
>Ga0209401_1003394_pt1 | contig 10049 bp, 7 predicted proteins | sample M_140807_MF_Meta_FD_187318 | JGI IMG/M metagenome (GOLD analysis project Ga0209401, IMG submission 187318) | Freshwater microbial communities from Lake Montjoie, Canada to study carbon cycling - M_140807_MF_MetaG (SPAdes) (version 2) | ecosystem: Environmental > Aquatic > Freshwater > Lake...
CGTTGAAGTAGTAGTTGGTTGTTCCGTGTTGGTGATAATAACTTATGCACTCTTCAAACAACTGATCTCCAGGCTTGCTACGGAATCCTCCAGCATACACAGGCCAATCACAGAACGAGCAAGAACGTACACAACCTCGGCTGCTTTCTAACGGCAACTGTCCGTCTGGATAGCCACTGTGGTATGCAGGGATGTCATGATCAGAGAAGTCGTATGCAGGCACTTCATTCATCTCACTGCGTTCAGCGAACACATCTGAGTTAATGCCGGGAAATGTGATATTGCCCGTTAATAGTTCGGGCAAGGTCTTTTCTGCTTCGCCTTGTATGTAATAGTCTATTAGGCCTAGTCCTAATAGTTCTTTGGCAAAGTAGGGATCTTCGTTGAAACTGGTATTTTCACTTTTGATCATGCCCTGCCCACCTATCACAATCTTGGACTTGGTCGCGGCTCTAAGTTGTTTGATAAAGTCTCGGGCAAAGTTTTGACATTGCCAGGTAAAGATACTGATCAAGATCCATGTGGAATTTAACTCTGCAATCTTTTGCACCCACTGTGATACAAACTCGTTATAACTTTGTTTAGTAGCGTCGCTCAACACAATATTGTCATTGTAAAGATAGCGATCCAGTTCTTGAAACTGATCTGCACCGTATTGCACCGCAAAGCGATTGAAGAAGTCAATGTTGATATCCAGCAACCGGTTGCTGTAGTTGTGTGCAGTCAATAAACTTTTGATCAGTGCAGTGCCTGCACTGGGACGACTGGGTCCTATTCTAGGTATATTGACAATCACTGCGTCCATTTATGCGATATCTACATCCGTATTATAACTGGTAAATCCATTTTCTTTGACAACTTTGAGAATGTTTTCCACACGACTTGTGAGTTCATCTCTGTGGCTCACAAGCCATATTGATTTGTTGCGCTCACGAGTCATCTTCTTCAACAGCGCCAATGCATTCTCCACACCCTGTGTGTCCAGGCCCGAGTCAATCATTTCGTCAATGAATAGTATGTTGATAGGACTGTACAAACTTTCCCACACATCGCGGAATGCCCAGCTCATGCTTAAAATAAGTCTGTTGCGCTCACCACGACTCAAGTTGTCAAAGTCCAGCTCACGGCCTAGTTCTTCAATGCTCACACTCAAGTCGTTTTGAAACTTCACTGTGTGTGGCAACCCAATGCGATCCAAGTACCATGTGAGTCTTGAATTTAGATAACTTAAATTTTGATCAATGATCTTTTTACGTACAAAACTATCTTTGCTGGTTAGCAATTTTAACAAGAACTCTTGATGATCTTGTACTCTTGTGAGTTCATTTAAATGATCGTATGAAACAACCTGCAAGGCCTGTCCTTGCATGTCTGCAATTTGTTCATCATAAGGATCAACATCTGCAGTTCTTGTATTTAAGTCTTTGCGCAGTGTTTCCACAGTGTTGCGATGGTTCAAAGCCTGTTCCAGCGTGTCGTAAAACACAGTGGGCGCTGTGCCTAATGCACCCAGTTGACTCAGTGTGGCTGTGTGCTGTTCACGTTGTGTGTCATTAGCCAACAACTGCAACGCAGTGTCTTGTAGTGTGGACAATTTGCTGGCACGTATCTCATCTTGTTTGGTATCATGCAAGTCTTGACCGCAGGCGTAGCACTGATGATTGTCCAACGTCTCAAGTTCTTTTTTGAGTTTTTCCAGCAGTTTATTTTGTCGGGCATCATCTGCTGCAATCTGACGTGTCCAATGATTGGCTTCATCTATGGCTTTTTTCTTGATGTGAAATGCTTCAAGATCTCTATGGGATTGAACTTCGGCGTCAATATCAATATGTTCTAAATCCCCAATGGCCTGACCAAGTTTGGCAACATCCTCATCACGCTTGGCAATCCACAATCGTTGCCGTTTGCGCAGACTTTCTATTTGTTCTTCAATGCGCTTGTTGGCTTCTTGCACAGCACGTATACGAAACTCTTCTGTTGTAATAGAGTCTTTGGTGGCTTTGTTGAGTTCTTTGATGCGGTCAGCACGTTCGCTCAACAGTGTAATGCCCAACAACTGTTCAATTATGGTGCGCTGTTCGTTGGCCTTCAAGCTCAAAAACGGCGGGGTGTATGTGTTCAAGGCCACAATGTGTTGAAACATGTCATGACTCATACCAAATACATGTTCTATGGCATCCTGTGTTTCACGACTGTCACCTTGTGCATCATCAGTTGCATTTTGTTCTTCGCTGTCTACATAGAAACGCAACACATTGGGCTTGCGCCCACGTTCAATTTTGTAGTGTTTTCCGTTTACAGAAAAGTCAAGACTCACCAACATGCCCTTGCCATTGGTTTTGTTCACAAGGTTGTCTTTGCGAATGTTGCTGAGTGCTTGCCCGTACATGGCATAACTCAAGGCATTGATAATTGTGGTCTTGCCTGTGCCATTTCGACTGCCATCGCCGCCTAAGTCCAGATTTTCGCCCAGTACCAAAGTAAGGTCTTGCCGGTCAAAGTCAATGCCCTGCGTGGCATTGCCCACACTCATAAAGTTCTTAACGGTGAGATTTTTAATTTGAATCATTGTGATATTGTACACTAAAATCTTGATCTAGCCAAGGAAAATGGTCTCGCCAATTGGTATTTCGTCTGAAATCTAATTCATCCAAGTATTTTTTTAATTTTTCTATACCTGGAACATTGAGTGGCGAGTTGGCCAAAGCATCTGCAATACCTTGCATGGACTTTAAATGCCCGCGCTGTATTTCAGTTTCATTTGGCATCAATTCAAGCACACGTTTGAAATCCTGGCCAAACACATCAGGTCCAAAATTGTAAATGTTATCATTAACAGGGCTGGTATTAAAACTGTGCAGTATTTTCTCAGACTTCCACCTACCGCTAACTTTGTTTTGCCCTTGATTCCACTCGTTAATTTTTTCAATCAATGCTGGTAATTGCTTGATTGTCAACGCAGAAATAACACTGTTGATTGATAAATCAATCCAGGAGCAATTAAGTAAAAATTCAAAATTCTTTTGCCAAAGACCAAGATCAAGTCTCCATCTCACATATTCTTGCACAGTTCCCCAACAATCCAAGCTGGCGGTCAGTTGCAGTTTCCAGATTTTATTTGATAGCACTAGCTTTTCAAATTTTTTAATGTACGCCACAAATCGCTCGTGTGGAATGTTAAGATTTGTAATTATACTAAACACCAAATCAGGATTTCCGTGCTGACTCCAAAAATCAATGCTGTCATCAAGTTCCTTGAGTAAGAATGGCTCGCCGCCTAACACATGGTAGCGTTGTATAGTCTTGTAGTGATCATCTTGCGCCAACCACTGCCAAAATTCGGCCACCATGGTATCATAATGAATATTGTTTTGCGCTTGTTGAGCAGAATATGCATGGGAGTCAAACACAAATTCTTTGCCAAATCTACGATTTTCATCTTCCCACTTACTGCTAAAATGAGGCCCGCAATAGATGCATGCCATGTTGCAAGTGTTGTTGAAATAAATTTCTAAAATAGTTGGAGTAACTGATGTTTCAGTTGAGTTGTTGTATAACTCTGGCGGCACCAACAATTTATTCTGAAGTTGATCTAAGCTCATTTGACGGTCACTGAATCCTTGCCGATCTTCAACAATCTTGCAATATTCACAACCACCAGACGGCCATTGGCCTTCAAGCATCATTTCTCTGGCATTGATCTTTTCTGGCAAATTATGAAAATTACCAAAGTTGTTGGAATCAATGGGATATCGTTGTGTTCTATGACAAGACGCAGAAGTTCCACTGTTAAAAAAGATCGAACTCCAATTCCATTTCAACAGACACGCAGTCTCTGTTTTAATTGGAAAAATTTTGTGGGTCATAAGTTTTGATAGATTTGCAATAATAGTTTGTTGTCGTAGAATTCTGATTCGATGTTGGTGAGTTGATCATTGACAATTTGATCCACACTCTCAAACTTGACATCACCGGGTGCTAAGTCTACATCCACCCCGGCAGTCTTGTTGGGTATCAAAGCCATTTCACGCAGACTGTAATCTTTAATAAATGTTTCTTTGATGAAGTTAGCTTCTTCGTATGATATCTCAATGTCCAGGTTCACACGAACGTGCATCTTGGGAGCCAGCAGTGTGGCTGCATTGTCGATCAAGTTAGCAAGCCCGTAAACTCTGTATCTGGGTTGGTCTGGCCACGCATGGAACTCTGGCTCTTTGCCCCATTCCAAGATCATCATGCCACGTTCATCATCTCCGGCATCAGCATAGTTATGCGGAAAGCAGTTGCCAATGTAAGTGATGTTGTTGGCAGTTTGACGTTTGTGAAAATGTCCGGTAAACACCTGATCAAATCCGCCAAAATCCCCACGCTGTACTGTGCCATGATCTGGCATCTGTACCATGGCATTCATGTAGTAGCCGGGCAATTCAAAATGCCCAAACATATATTTACCCTTTAATTTGGGAATACGCTTGTGGTCATCGCCGCACAACCAAGGGGCAATAACAACATTGCCATGATTGAACCAATCATTACATATAACAACGTTCGGTAAATGTTTGGCCCACTCCACACTTTGAATATCGCGCTTGTCTCGATAATAAAGATCATGATTGCCAGGAATAAAATATACCTGATCAAAATTTGCATTCATATGCTCCAAGGCCTGTAGACTATAGCTCAGGGTAACAATATTTAAGCTGGCACGATTGTTGTGCCAATCGCCTAGGAACAAACAAGTTTCGCAACCCTGTTCCCGGGCCTTGGCAGTGGCCCACTTAACAAACGCCAAACAGTCTTCGTTGTGAGTGATGCTGTTGCTCTTTAAGCCAAAATGGATGTCAGTGAAGACCGCGGCTTTTTTGAATAAATTAGTCATTCTACATTATACTACAAATCCCATGGCTATTGCAATGGTTTTGTGGGTCAAAAGAAAATCTTGTTGTCGCCTCTGATCAAATTTCCGCATGGCAGCAACAAATTCAGTGCCGTCACTGCCTGGACTGTTGAGAACTTTGTTGGCAATGAGCTTTAGGCTTGGACGAGTGGAGTCTTGATATTTTGACACAACCAAATCTTTGCCTTTTGGTGTTAGATTATCTATAGAAAAATACAAAGGGGCATGTAACCAACTCAACACTACGTCAATTCCTATATGGTCTGCCCATTGATATAGTTCATCAAGATCTAGTACATTTTGAATATTAACAGTGCAATATATGTATGATCTAAATTTTGTTTGCGGCAGCGATAAAAATTGATGAACATTGTGTTCAATGTTATCCCAGTTGCCGCCACGTTCTATTTCAAATTGCTGTCCAATATTGTCAATGCTAATAGCAATGTCCACTGATTGAAATTTATTTAGATTGTCGATTAATTTTTCTGGAAAGATGGATCCATTGGTATTAAAGTGCAATCTTATGTGTTTGGCATGCTCAGAGTCAACAGCATGATCAAGAAACTCAGGTAAATTTTTTAATAAAAACGGTTCTCCCCCAAGGATGTCAATATTGATTAAATCTGACCAAATGGGTTCAAGTTGATCTAAAAAATTTTCATTGTTGTCATACCATTTGCCCAAATCAATGGCACGCCGTATTTCAACTATTTTTTGGTCAGTGGTTGCATGTTTTAGTTCTTCGCTGGCAAATTGAGAACTAAAATCTTTGTTGCATATTTTACATTTAAAGTTGCATGTGTTGCCAAGTTTGAGATCTAAACTGCGTATCTTGGGATCCACAATGTATGTGGACAATAGTTGCTTTTGATACAAGCCCAACATGTGATGTCTTGGACTGCGTTGATTGTGAGCTTCTTGTTTGAAGCACAGCTCACAAGATTTGGGTTTTTCTCCCTGTGCCATTTGCCAACGAATTTGTTGCATAGATTTGCTGTGAAATACATCTTGCATTTGATGTTGTGTTATATGCCCTAAAATTTCAGAGCTATAACAACAAGGTCCTATCTCTCCAAGATTGGTCACTACCAAATGCATCCATGGCAATGGACACAGTGTATCCAGTGACACAAATTCTGTAGACAAAAATTCTTCAGAGTTGACGTCGACTATCTTACACTCAATCACAGTTTGATCATTGCCATGCCGCCGATTGGCAATGATCAAATCGTCAGTTAGGTCATGTGGACTGCACACCATGATAAAATAATTGCTTATATCAGTAAGCGTTGCAGCCAATTGCAGATGGCATAACTGATTTAAACTAAGTCGATGCTGAGTGTAAAAAATTAGTCTTTGCTGTGGTTGGTATTCAGACTGATAACACTGCTGAAACACTGTGTAAAGAATACCAGTGTGTTCAGTCAGTTTAGCAAAGTCCTCAAAACATACCAGATTGTATTGTTGTGATAATTGTTGTTTAAGAGACTCGGGAGTCATTCTTCATAAGTTGTGGTTACTGGACCACTCATGGCTGCCATGCCAGCTTTGCCAGAGTTCTGACGTGTCCATGACGGGTTCAAGCCGTTCATTTCAAGAATGTCATCACGGATGTTTTGATTTTTCTTTTCAATGTTCAGGATGCGAGTAAAACTATTAGTGATAGCGGCAGTATAATACGCAAAAGGGTTCTGCGATTTGGACTCGTCAAATTGCAGTCCAATTTGACTGAGTTGCAACAAGGCTTGCCCGCGCATTTCTTCATTGTAAGTGTATCCTCTCCAGTTTGATCTTGTGGCATAACGTTCGCACAGTTTCATAAACATAGTGGCCAGTTTGCGGGTCATGTTGCCATGATCCTTAGAAAACTCGCCCGAGTCCAAGTCGCCTTTCCAGTGGCTTTTGCCCACCAGCACAGGGTTCTTGTTTTCATCTAACCGATAATGCCAAAACGGAGGAAAGTTCACTCTCATGTGTGTGGGATTCAGTACAACATCTTCGACCAAGTCTGCCAGTGGATCTTCCACTATGTCATCTAGGTCTAAGATGTCTTCAATCTTTTTCTTTTTGGTGGCAGTCTTGGGCACTTTCTTGGGTGCCATGGGTATGTGTTCCCAAGTCATAATGCGAAAAACCACTTCTGTATTGGGTATTTTTTTAGGATCAATCACTTCGCCAGTTTCACGTTTGTGGCGGTCAGCACGATTGCGGCGTGCTTCGGCCACGGTCTTTTGATTGATTTTGTCCACTGAGGGCAAGATCATGTCAAATTGATGATCAGTTGTTCTGTCCCGAAAACTACAGTAGGTGTTTTTGCTTAAATGTATTTCTTTTAAAATGTCACGATTGTTAAGGTAGTTAACCTTGGCAGCAGGTTTTGCGATTAGTGTCATCAGCGGGGTTTCTCCAGATATGTACTTATTGTAGCACATATACAACAGTTGTCAACCTCTTCTTAAACTACGTGGTTAAAAAAATGGGTAAATAAGGCATACAGGAATACAAACATGGCCGGTTACGATCCCAAGAAAGCAGAAACATATAACAAACTTATCAAGCAAGGGGTAAGTGAGGAAGCCGCGCAGGCGCAGGCTGGCATATCTGACAACGAAGCCACAAACTATGTAATTGACGCCACTGGCAATCCAAAAACAAACCCCAACTATGGAACCATGGGGGCATGGGTCGACGGCGCGGGCAAAAGTAACACAGGTGCGTTTCAGCCCGGTGTAGTAGAAAAAGTTCCGTACAATGTAGCGGCCAATAATCCTTCCAGCACACGAACTTCAAACGAGTATACCAGCACTAGCACAACCCAAAGCGGTGGCAAAGCAGTGTTTATTGCAGCCACTAAACCCAAAGATACTGAAGCAAGTCTAGCATTGCAACCACAAATTGATGCCAAACAGGCTGAGCTCTCAGAATTTGCCAAAAACAATCCCAGCAATTTTGCTAGAAAAGTAAAAGGTCTACCGCCAATGACTCCTGAAGAGTTTGAGGCAAGAGAAAAACGTTACGCTGAGTTATCGCAAGAAAAACTCAATCTACAAACACAACAGGCTGAACTCAAAACTTCCGGCGAGCCTGCTAGATTTGAAACACCGAACACCACCACCAATACCACAACTACAACCTATGGCACAGAAGCAAACAATACTCCAGTTGAATCTCCTGATGCTCAAGATCCAGCCATTGCACAACAAGCAGATCTACAGTTGGCTCTTAACACAAATCAGATAGCCAGTCTTGACCCCGTCCCAGTTAATACAGAGGAAACATTCCGCCCTGGTGAAAGCACAATCACCACAGTTACAGCACCCGAGCCTTTGCCTGAACCTCGCGAAGCAGGTATTGCTGCTGCCAATGATACAATAACATACGCACCTGCACCTGGTACATCCGAAACATTCCGCCCTGAAGAAAGCACAATTACTGTTGTGGAAAAACCACCAGGCCAAACTTATTATGAAGCCGGTGGCGGCGGTGGCAATCAAGGAACAATCACTAGAGTAACAACAGAACCTCAAGATGTTCCGCCCACTGAAGATCCGGCTGCTGGCGAAGCCGATTCAGCTGCTAACCCCCAGCAAAGTACCATCACTGGTGATCGTGGGGGCAACGAGGCACAAAATCAAGCAGCAATGGAGCAACGGTTAAAAGACCAACAAGCCATACAGGCACAGTTTCAGTCTCCTGCCAATGGTGACTGGCGTGTGAAATTAAAACTACCACCTAGCGCAACATATTTGTATAAAGATACTCTTGCGCAAAACGGAATTTTGGCTCCACTGGCTGCCAGTGACGGTGTAGTGTTTCCGTACATGCCTGAAATACAAACCACATATAATGCCAACTATGACACCACAGACCTGACACATTCAAATTATCGTGGATACTTTTATAAAAATTCATATGTGGGAGACATTGGTATTACTGGAGTGTTCACAGCACAAAACACTCAAGAGGCCAACTATTTGTTGGCAGTGATACATTTCTTCCGGTCGGCTACAAAAATGTTCTACGGATCACAAGACAGCCAACGAGGCACTCCGCCTCCGCTGGTTTATTTGTTTGGACTGGGGCAATATCAATTCAATGCACATCCTTGTGTGATTCGCAGCTTCAACTACAACTTGCCCAATGACGTAGATTATATTAGAACCAAACCCAACAATTACAATGTAAATCTCAATGACACATTGCCCAAGACACAAAGCGGTGGCAATCCCATATCTGCAGTGATCAACAGATTGAGAAATGCCTTGTTGCCCAAGGGTGCGTTGCCCAATGTGCCTCAAGAATTGATATCAGTGAGTCAGAGTGTTAGCAACATAGACAATTCAACTTATGTGCCCACCAAGATCACAGTACAAATCAATTTGTTGCCTATACAAACGAGAAATCAACAAAGCCAGCAATTCAGTGTTAAAGGATTTGCCAATGGTGATTTACTTAAAGGAGGGTTCTGGTAATGGCCAATTATGATTCAACCAGTCCTTATTTTACTACAGGATACAATCAGTTTTATCTTGATGTCATGGTGGATAGACCTTTGCCCAAAGAAAGTGACGATTTGAGTTTTAACATCAATCTCACATATCAATATCGTCCTGACTTGCTGGCACATGACTTGTACGGAGATGCTAGACTGTGGTGGGTGTTTTATCAACGCAATCCCAATACACTAACAAAACCACCAGTGGATTTTGTAGTAGGTATCAGCATTTACTTGCCCAAAATTACCACGCTTAAATCTGTGTTGGGATTTTAACACATGGCCTACAGTATCTCACCTCCAGTCCTGCCCAGCGCACAAAATCAAGACACAGGTGCTACATTCAATACTGCTACTAACTCTGGTAATGCAAATAAAGTACCTGCCGATGCTGCACAACTCAACGAAGTAAGAGTTACCGCAAATGCGCTTGGCGACCCAGTTGCAAACGGAACTGTTTCAGCCTCAGATGAAATTACTCCGCAACCCAATGTGTTGGATAGATTTGCTAGTTATACCTATAGCGCCAGTGTGTACTTGATGAGTAATGTGCAATATCAGACATTCATACGAGGATCAAAAAAGAATCTCAACGGATATTTTTTATTGTTCCAAAGCGGTGGTGCACCCACAAATAAAGGTGGGTTTCAGGGC
>Ga0209401_1003396_pt1 | contig 10046 bp, 9 predicted proteins | sample M_140807_MF_Meta_FD_187318 | JGI IMG/M metagenome (GOLD analysis project Ga0209401, IMG submission 187318) | Freshwater microbial communities from Lake Montjoie, Canada to study carbon cycling - M_140807_MF_MetaG (SPAdes) (version 2) | ecosystem: Environmental > Aquatic > Freshwater > Lake...
ATCTGGAATATTTGGGTCGCCTGCAGAACCAAACAAAATGGCATCCATGGGCCGCAGGGCATCGAGGCCATCAGCCGGCATCATGACGCCATGTTGTCGGTAGTAATCACCACCCCAATCGAATGACTTGAATTCAAAACTGAATTGGGTTTGTCCTTGGACAAGTGCCTCAAGCACCACTTGAGATGCAGGAATGACTTCCTGCCCAATGCCATCACCTGGGATGCATGCAATTTTGAATTGTTTCATTAGAAAATCAGGTGACAGCCCGTTTTACTTTGCAAAAACTCTTGCGTGACGCCAGGCGCCAACTCAATCACTTTCAGGCCTTCTGGCACGACATCCATGACTGCCAAATCGGTGATGATTCGATCGACCACACCCACGCCTGTCAATGGCAATGTGCACTGGTTCAAGATTTTCAAATCTTCGGTGCCGTCTTTTTTCTTGGCCACGTGTTCCATCAAAATAATCACGCGCTTCACGCCCGCCACCAAGTCCATGGCGCCGCCCATGCCCTTGACCATCTTGCCTGGAATCATCCAGTTGGCAAGGTCTCCCTTTTCGCTCACTTGCATGGCGCCCAATATCGACAGATTAATTTTGCCGCCACGAATCATGGCGAAGCTGTCGTGGCTGCCAAAAATAGAGGTGCCTTTGATCGTGGTCACGGTTTGCTTGCCCGCATTGATGAGGTCGGCATCGACTTCATCTTCTGTCGGGAACGGGCCAATGCCCAACATGCCGTTTTCAGATTGCAGCCACACTTCAATGTTGGTGGGCACATGGTTGGCCACCAAGGTGGGAATGCCAATGCCCAGATTGACATAAAAGCCGTCTTGCAGTTCGTGTGCGGCACGGGCCGCCATTTGGTCTTGACTCCAGCTCATGCTTAGACTCCTGCTTTCTCAGTGATGGTGCGTTTCTCAATGCGCTTTTCAGGGTGCTTATTTAGAACCAATCGGTGAACATAAATACCGGGCAAATGAATGTGGTCAGGAATCATGTCACCTGTTTCCACAATCTCTTCCACTTCCACAATGCACAGCTTGCCAGCCATGGCCACAGCGGGATTGAAGTTGCGAGCTGTTAGGCGGAATTGCAAGTTGCCAGATTTGTCGGCTCGCCAAGCCTTCACCAATGACACATCTGGTATCAAGGAGCGCTCCATGACGTAAGTCTCGCCATCAAACTCACGCAATTCTTTGCCATCGGCCACCACAGTGCCCACACCCGTTTTGGTGAAGAAAGCAGGAATACCTGCACCACCGGCGCGCAGCTTTTCGGCCAAGGTTCCTTGTGGTGTGAATTCCAACTCAAGCTCGCCCGCCAAGAACTGACGCTCAAACTCTTTGTTCTCGCCCACATAGGAGGAGATCATTTTTTTGATTTGACGGGTTTCAAGCAACTTACCCAAACCAAAACCGTCAACACCTGCATTGTTGGATATGGCAGTAAGATTTTTGACACCAGAGTCGCGCAAGGCTTCAATCAAAGCTTCGGGAATACCGCAGAGGCCGAAGCCACCTACGGCCAGCAATTGGCCATCTGCCACGACGCCTTTCAGCGCCTCGGCTGCAGAAGGGAAAATCTTGTTCACAGGGCTCTCCTAAGAGGGAAATTCTTAAAAGTAAGTAGTGTAATAGGTGATTAGAATCAGGAAACTGACAAGGATTGCCATGAACACGCCTGCGATAGCTAGCCCCAAAACCCAGCGCTACCCCGCGCCAGAGCTGAAAGATGTGCCCGAAGACATCCGTACCAAAATTTTGGAAGTCCAGGAAAAGGCAGGTTTTATACCGCAAGTGTTCTTGGCTTTTGCCCGTCGCCCTGCAGAGTGGCGCGCATTTTTTGCCTACCACGATGCCCTCATGGTGCCTGAGTCCGTGGGTCGGACCAGCAACCTGAGCAAAGGCGATCGGGAAATGATTGTGACCACCACCAGTGCGGCCAACCATTGTTTGTATTGCGTGGTGGCGCATGGTGCCATTTTGCGTATTTATGAAAAAAAACCTATGGTCGCTGATCAAGTGGCCGTGAACTATCGCAAGGCCGATATTTCACCGCGTCAACGCGCCATGCTCGATTTCGCCATGAAAGTTTGTTTGCACAGCGACCAAATAGAGGATGCCGACTTTGCGCCACTTCACGCACATGGGTTTGATGATGAAGATATTTGGGACATTGCCGCCATTACGGCTTTCTTTGGCTTGTCCAACCGCATGGCCAGTTTCAGCAACATGATGCCCAACCCAGAGTTTTATTTAATGGGTCGGGTGCCCAAACAAAAGTAATTGGACCCATTCATTTGAACCCATTCAGGGTGTGACCAAGGCCCTGATATGGTCGGGCAAGGACACCGCTTTTTGAAGCGGGAAATCTACCCAGATGGTAGTGGCACCCCCTGCCGCATAAATGACATCCGGCTGATTCTCAAGCTCCAGGGTGCACCAGCTTTCAAAAGTGGTGCGCGCAGGGTCACTCACATACATCTTGGCCAGCACAATGCCTGGATATTCCAGTTGTTTGTAAAAGTTGCAAAACGCATTCACGATGACTGGCCCTTGGCCTTGTGGGTTGGGTTCACAGCCAATCGACTGAAAATAATCGATGCGCACTGTTTCTAGATACCTAAAATAAACCGTGTTGTTCACATGCTTCATGGCGTCCATGTCACCCCATCGAATGGGGATGATCATTTCGTGAACTTTTTTCTTGATCTCAGGTATTTCAAATTTCATGTGTCTTTGTCTCTGATTGAAAGCAAAGAAGGGATGTTTAAACACCGCCTGCTTGTACGTGGATTCTGCCTGTTCCGCGCTTAAAATGATCCACAGGTCCGATAATTGCCCATCAGACCCTTAACTTAATGCGAGTCTTCCCATGACACCCGAAGAGATTTTGAACACACACGGTCCCCGCGAATCGATGGAATACGACGTGGTCGTGGTGGGCGGCGGCCCTGCAGGCTTGTCCGCAGCCATTCGCTTGAAACAGTTGGCTCTAGAAAAAGGCAATGACGTTTCTGTGGTGGTTTTAGAAAAAGGCTCAGAGCCTGGTGCACACATTTTGTCCGGCGCCATCATGGACCCCATCGCTTTGACAGAACTCTTTCCAAAATGGAAAGAAATGGGCGCGCCTCTGAATCAACCCGTCACAGAAGATATTTTCTTGATGACCACCGAAACGGGCGCCACACGCGTGCCCAATTTCACCTTGCCACCTTGCTTTCACAACGATGGCAACTACATCATCAGCTTGGGAAATTTCACGCGCTGGCTTGGCGAGCAAGCTGAAGCATTAGGCGTTGAAATTTTTCCTGGCTTTACAGCTGCCGAAGTTTTGTACAACGACAATGGCGCCGTCAAAGGCGTGGCGACCGGCAACATGGGCGTTGGCAAAGATGGCGAGCCCACCGAAAACTTCCAATTGGGCATGGAACTGCACGCCAAGTACACGGTGTTTGCAGAAGGTGCACGTGGCCATTTGGGCAAGCAAGTCATCTCTCGCTTCAAGCTTGACGCAGGCAAAGATCCTCAAAGCTACGGCATTGGTATCAAAGAATTATGGGAAATAGACCATGCCCGTCACAAAGCCGGCCTGGCTTTGCACAGCGCAGGCTGGCCCTTAGATGAAAAAACCTACGGCGGCTCCTTCCTGTATCACATGGAAGACAACAAAGTGGTCGTTGGTTTTGTAGTGGGCTTGGATTACACCAACCCTTGGCTCAGCCCTTTTGAAGAATTCCAACGCTTCAAGACACACCCCAATATACGCTGGTACTTTGAAGGCGACGAAGCCAAAGGCATTGCACCAGCCAAGCGCATTTCCTACGGTGCACGTGCCATTACGGCTGGCGGCATTTTGTCATTGCCCAAAACAGTATTTCCTGGCGGCGCCCTCATTGGCTGCGAAGCTGGCTATCTCAATGCCAGCCGTATCAAGGGCAGCCATGCGGCCATTAAAACGGGCATGTTGGCGGCTGAAGCGGCTTACGAAGCATTGCAAGCGGGTCGTCAACATGACGAACTCAGTGCCTACCCAGAAGCCTTCAAAAACAGTTGGCTCTATACCGAACTGAACAAGGCTCGCAACTTCAAGCAATGGTTCAAAAAGGGCCGCACTGTGGGCACCCTCATGACTGGCGTAGAGCAGTTCTTGCTGCGCGGCCACGTACCATGGACCATCCGCCGTACCGCGGCCGACCACAGCTATTTAAAGCCCGCGGCTGAGTGCAAGCCCATTCAGTATCCAAAGCCTGATGGCAAGCTCACCTTTGATCGCTTATCCAGTGTGTTCATCAGCAACACCAACCACGAAGAAAATCAGCCCGCTCACCTCACCTTGAAGGATGCCAGCGTGCCTGTGGGCATCAACTTGGCCAAGTTTGCTGGACCAGAGGCGCGTTACTGCCCTGCCGGTGTTTATGAGTATGTGAAAAACGAAGACCAATCCGATCGCCTGCAAATCAATGCCCAAAATTGTGTGCATTGCAAAACCTGCGACATCAAAGACCCCACGCAAAACATCGTCTGGGTTACCCCAGAGGGTGGCGGGGGCCCAAATTACACAGGCATGTAAAAAGTGCGTTCAGATCTTAAAGACCTGTTTATAATTCGAACCGTCAGGAGAGCGTGGCTTCTTTTTAAAGGGCCGCCGCCGAAGGCGCAGGAAGCTAAAATGTTTCTGAACGCTCAGGTACCAAGGACTGACAAACGTTCGTGGTTTGACCATGAACGCTTCCTCACTGGAGAGAGAGGGCGGGCCATCTGGTCGAACCCTCCACCGAAGGCGCAACCCGCAGTGATTCTTTCTGTTTGAAGGGCTCACCCGGCGAATCGCTCAGGTAAAGCGGACAGCGAGGGCAACCCATGATTTCGGTCATGGTTTTACATTGCCCTTGGAGAACTGATTTGTCCGCTGACACCACTGCTTTGCTCAATACCCCTCTCAATGCGCTGCATCTTGAATTGGGCGCGCGCATGGTGCCCTTTGCGGGCTACAGCATGCCGGTTCAATACCCCATGGGCTTGATGGCTGAACACATCCATACGCGCGCTGAGGCTGGCTTGTTTGATGTGTCGCACATGGGGCAACTGCGATTGGTGGGTACCGCTGCTGCATCAGCTTTTGAATTCCTGATGCCTGTTGATGTGATCGACTTGCCAGTCGGAAAACAGCGCTACGGTTTACTGCTAACGGATGAAGGCAACATCATTGACGACTTGATGTTTGTCAACCGCGGCGCAGACATTTTTGTCATTGTGAATGGCGCTTGCAAAGTGAACGACATTGCGCACATACAAGGACGCATTGGCGCCCAGTGCCAAGTCATTCCCATGCCCGAACGCGCACTCTTGGCTTTACAAGGACCCAAGGCCGTTGATGCTTTATCGCGCATGGTGCATGGGGTCGAAAAATTGGTCTTCATGACGGGCGCATCGTTTGAGTGGCAAGGTGCTGATTTGTTCATCACGCGCTCTGGCTACACCGGAGAAGATGGCTTTGAAATTTCTGTGCACAACGATCATGTCGATGCATTTGCGCGTGCGTTGTTGGCTCAAGCAGAAGTCAAGCCAATTGGCTTAGGTGCACGTAACTCTTTGCGACTTGAAGCTGGCTTGTGTTTGTATGGCAACGACATTGACACCAGCACCACCCCCATTGAAGCGGGACTTAATTGGGCCATTCAAAAAGTTCGCCGCACAGGGGGTGCGCGCGCAGGTGGTTTTCCAGGTGCTGACATTGTGCTGGGCCAATTGGATGGCTCACGCACCCTCACACGCAAACGCGTTGGCCTGATTGCACAAGAGCGCATTCCGGTGCGCGAGCATGTGGAATTGCAGAACATGCAGGGCATCAAAATTGGCGAAGTGTCTAGCGGCTTATTAGGACCTACTGCCAATGTGCCTGTGGCCATGGGCTATGTTGACTTGGCAAGCACTGGCTTAGGAACTGTTGTGAACGCCATCGTGCGCGGCAAGGCTGTGCCAATGACTGTGAGTGCCATGCCGTTTGTGCCTAATCGGTATTACCGCGGCTGAAACACGAAGATTTTTAAAAATAATTGTGATCTGACCCCATTCATTAATTGTGATCTGACCCCAATTAACTTGACCCCAAATCACTGAATCGAATTAAACAAGGAGAAAAAAATGAGTTTGAAGTACACGGAAGAGCATGAGTGGATTTTGGTCAACGGCGATGTGGCCACAGTGGGCATTACGCACCATGCGCAAGATGCGTTGGGTGATGTGGTGTTTGTTGAACTGCCTGAAGTGGGAAGCAGTTTTGAACAAAAGGCTGTGGCGGGTGTGGTGGAGTCTGTGAAGGCGGCTGCCGATGTGTACATGCCGATCAGCGGTGAAATTACAGAAGTGAATGAAGCACTGCGTGCAGATCCCGCTTTGGCCAATACTGACCCTTTGGGTGCTGGTTGGTTCTTCAAGGTCAAGCTGTCTGATGCATCGCAAGTGGATGCTTTGCTGGACGAAACTGCTTACTCAGCGTTTGCAGCGTCTCATTGAAGTTTGTTTGAAGTTTTTTGTTTTTTTAATTTTTGATCAAACTTAGAGTCTGAAAGTCAAACCATGTTGATGTCCTCTGCCGCCCCCTTAACCCAACTCGAAAACGAGCGTGAGTTCATTGCACGCCACATTGGCATCAGTGAAGCGGATGAAAAACACATGTTGTCGGTAATCGGCGAGGCTTCACGCCGCGCGCTCATTGACAGCATCGTGCCCACCTCCATTGCACGCAGTCAGGCCATGAAGTTGCCTGCGCCCTTGACAGAAGCCGGTGCGTTGGCAGAACTCAAAGCCATGGCGCAGCAAAACAAAATACTCAAGAGCTTCATTGGCCAGGGCTACTACGGCACTCACACACCTGGCGTGATTTTGCGCAACATTTTGGAAAACCCCGCTTGGTACACGGCATACACACCCTACCAAGCCGAAATCAGCCAAGGCCGCATGGAAGCCTTGGTCAATTTCCAAACCATGATTTGCGATTTAACCGCCATGCCCATTGCCAACGCTTCCATGTTGGACGAGGCCACTGCTGCTGCTGAAGCCATGACCTTGGCCAAGCGTTCGGTCAAATCAAAAAGTAACAACATCATTGTGGCCAGTGACTGCCATCCGCAAACCATTGAAGTGATTCAAACGCGTGCAGCACCTTTGGGTTTGAAAGTGTTGGTGGGTTTAACCGCCGAGCTCATGCAGCAGCACGACTACTTTGCAGTAGTGGCTCAGTACCCTTCCACCTCGGGCATGACGCACAATTTGAAAGACGTCATTGCACAAGCCCATGCTGCTCAAGCAGCTTTCATTGTGGCCGCCGATTTGTTGGCCTTGACACTGCTCACGCCACCCGGCGAAATGGACGCCGACATTGTGGTGGGCACCACGCAGCGCCTTGGTATGCCCATGGGCGCCGGTGGCCCGCACGCCGCTTACTTGGCCTGCCGCGATGAATACAAGCGCTCTATGCCCGGCCGTTTGGTGGGCGTCAGTGTAGACGTGCACGGCAACCCTGCGTATCGCTTGGCTTTGCAAACACGCGAGCAACACATTCGCCGCGAAAAAGCAACTTCCAACATTTGCACGGCGCAAGTTTTGCCGGCAGTGGTCGCCAGCATGTACACGGTCTATCACGGCCCTGTCGGTTTAAAGCGCATTGCCCTACGCGTGGCCAGTTTCACCGCCATCTTGGCAGAAGGCTTGGAACAACTCGGTTGCAAACTGGCCCACAAATCCGCCTTTGACACGCTGCAAATTAACACCGGTGAACGCACCCATGCCATCCTACAAAAAGCGGTGCTCAAAGGTTTGAACCTGCGCAAATTAAGCGCCGACAGCATTGGCGTGTCTTTAGACGAAACCACATCACGCGATGACATCGAAGCACTCTGGTCTAGCTTTGCAGAAGGTGGCCAAGCCTTGCCCGACTGGACACCTTATGAAAAAGGTCGCGACACCCTCATTCCGACTGGCCTGCGCCGCACCAGCACATTCCTCACACACCCCGTGTTCAATCGCTACCATTCCGAAACCGGCATGCTGCGATACATCCGCCAATTGAGCGACAAAGATTTGGCGCTCGACAGAAGCATGATTCCGCTGGGCTCTTGCACCATGAAGCTCAATGCCACCAGCGAGATGATTCCCATCACCTGGCCCGAGTTTGCCAACATGCACCCCTTTGCACCCGCTGACCAACTCAAGGGCTATGCCCTGCTTGACGAGCAACTGCGCGAGTGGCTGTGCCAAGCCACCGGCTATGCAGGCATCAGCTTGCAACCCAACGCGGGCTCGCAAGGTGAATACGCAGGACTCTTGGTCATCAAGGCTTTTCACGAAGCCAAGGGCCAAGGCCATCGCAACATTTGCATCATTCCTTCTAGCGCACACGGCACCAACCCCGCCAGCGCGCAGATGGTGGGCATGCAAGTGGTGGTCACCGCCTGCGATGCGCAAGGCAACGTCGACATGGCCGACCTGAAGGCCAAGTGTGAAGAGCACAGCGCCAACTTGGCCGCGGCCATGATCACCTATCCCAGCACGCATGGCGTGTTTGAAACGCAAGTTAAAGCATTGTGCGAACTGGTGCACCAGCATGGCGGCCGCGTGTACGTAGACGGCGCCAACATGAATGCCTTGGTGGGCGTGGCCGCCCCCGGTGAATTTGGTGGCGATGTCAGCCACCTTAATTTGCACAAAACATTCTGCATCCCCCACGGCGGTGGCGGCCCAGGTGTAGGTCCTGTTTGTGTGGTGGAAGACTTGGTGCCTTTCTTGCCAGGTCACGCCACAGGCGGCTTGAAGGTGAATGGTGTGGGCGCTGTATCGGCCGCGCCTTTGGGCAATGCAGCCGTCTTACCCATCAGCTGGATGTATTGCCGCATGATGGGCGCCGAAGGCTTGAAGCACGCCACCGAAGCAGCCATTTTGGCAGCCAACTACATCAGCCATCGCTTGGCCGATCACTACCCCACGCTGTACGCCAGCGCTGGTGAAAATGGCAAATCAGGCCATGTGGCTCACGAGTGCATTTTGGATTTGCGCGGCCTGAAAGAAACCAGCGGCGTGATGGCCGAAGACGTGGCCAAGCGTTTGATGGACTATGGCTTTCACGCCCCTACCCTGTCTTTCCCCGTGGTCAACACCCTCATGGTGGAGCCCACTGAAAGCGAAACCCTTGAAGAGATCGACCGCTTCATCGATGCCATGATTGCCATACGCGAAGAAGTGCGCCTCATTGAAAACGGCGTTTGGCCGCAAGACAACAACCCCCTTAAACACGCGCCTCACACCTCGGCCAGTTTGATGGCTGCCGATTGGAGCCGTCCTTACTCACGCGAAGTAGGTGCTGCTCTAGCAGGGCGTCCTTTAAGCAGCGTGAAGTACTGGCCGCAAGTGGGCCGTGTTGACAACGTGTATGGCGATCGCAATTTGTTCTGCAGTTGTGTGCCCATGAGTGACTACGCTGCATGAGCGGTTTGCAAATTAATCGCGTCGATTATTTGAATGCGCAAGATGCGCAGGCTTTGGTCTTCTTGTTAGATGCCTACGCCCAAGACCCGATGGGCGGTGGTGAGGCACTTCAGCCAGAGAATACAGCTCGCTTGTGCAGCGACATGGCCCACATTGCAGGTGCTGCCAGCTTCATTGCCTGGCTTGAAGCTAAACCGGTAGGTCTGATCAACTGCTTTGAAGGCTACTCCACCTTCAAGGCCAAGCCCTTGCTCAATGTGCACGACATTGCCGTTTTGTCAGGCCACCGGGGACAAGGCGTTGGACAAGCCTTACTTAAAGCGGCAGAAGATTACGCCCGTACGCGCGGCTGCTGCAAGCTCACTCTTGAGGTGCTCAGTGGCAACGCTCAGGCATTGTCCAGCTACAAACGCTTTGGATTTGCCCAATACGAACTCGATCCTGCGGCAGGACAAGCGCAATTCATGCAAAAGTGGCTGTAAAGTCACGGGTTGAATGAAACCCAATCCTATTCGAGTCTTAAGCGTCATCCCGCCGATGACGCAACTCAAC
>Ga0209401_1003399_pt1 | contig 10039 bp, 15 predicted proteins | sample M_140807_MF_Meta_FD_187318 | JGI IMG/M metagenome (GOLD analysis project Ga0209401, IMG submission 187318) | Freshwater microbial communities from Lake Montjoie, Canada to study carbon cycling - M_140807_MF_MetaG (SPAdes) (version 2) | ecosystem: Environmental > Aquatic > Freshwater > Lake...
GCTTACGAAGATGGGTCCTCCCCTGCTCGTTCTTTTAACTCTCTTATTCTTTTTTTTAACCATGTTTTTGTGGGCCAATTTTTTTGTTCATTTGTTATAGTATACACTTCTTCTTCTAGAGCTCGCAATAGATTCCATTCCGCATTGGTTAATGGTTCTCGTTTTGCCATTTTAATAGTATTGTTTGTTGTCTCCGTTGGGTATTGCTCTTCTCACTCCACCTTTGTCCACACTGCCATCATCGTGCCTGGGTATGAGATGTATGTGAGGCCACAGCACTGTTTGTCCTGCTGCCAGTCCTATGTTTTGTCCTATGTTGAATCCTGCCCATTCTTTGGATTCTATTTTATTCAGACCGTATTCGTAGGCATCACCATAGGCGACTCTAACATATCCCACAGTATTCTTCTTGGGTATCCACAACAGATGTCCGGGGGTCACAGGAAATAGATCTGCCCACACAGAGTAGACATCATTTTCCCACAATGGCGAACCATTGGCATGCCATGAGCTCTCTTCATAGCAGCTAATGGGCTCTCTTAGATTCTTTGCTGTAAACTTTTTCAATGTCATCTGTTTCAATTATGCCGATCTCAATATTAACAGGACTGGGATGATATTCCTGTCTGATATCCTCCCAATAGCTGGTTGGTTCCACTGATTTGTTATGCTCATATAGATGCAGCAGTTGTACCAGCGCCTTCCTCACTTTTTCAGCTCCTCCATGTTTCTTGCAGGTGTCAGAGCGACCCACGTGTACCACTTTATTATCAATGCGTATTTTATACACACAGGGCAACCTAACGAATTTGCTTTTCTTCTTATGGGTTATCTGCAGATTGTCGAAATCGTAGAATTTTTCTATATCATGCCATTTCGTCTTCATGACACTATATTAGCATGAGCCGACGGTATAATCAATATCTAAATTAAAAAGGTTTTAAATTCAATGCTCGATAATATCGCTGCACTTTCTTTGCTTGGTAATCACAATCAGCGAGTGCATTGTGGGCATCAGGTTTGCTGGTTTCATTTTCTTTGTATAAACTAAAAAGTGTCCTGCTGTCTCTGATCTGCCAGTAGTTCCATGGACAGGGAGTGTTTAATTGTGCATATAGGTTCTGCAATATGGCATAATCAAACAGTGGCCCTTGACACCAGAACACATCTATGCCCACGCACCATCGGTTCAATCGCTGTGTGAATTCCTCCAGTGATATCCTATCGCCTTCTCCCAGTGCATCTTCTGCTATTTCTCGAGGTTGTGTGGCCCACCAATCTAGGGTATCATCCATCACATGACGACCCAGGGCAGTCTGTGAATCCACATCCACTCGGAAGTATAAGGGATCATAGGGTGCTTGATCTGTGTAAGGATCAAATTTAACGCCACCCAGAGTCAGCACTACAGCATCAGGACGAGTGCTGAGAGTTTCCAGATCTATCATAGTGTGAATCATATATCCATAATTTTAACACCTATTAAAAATATGTCAATTAGAGTTTACTTCTAATATCATCTAAAAATTGTCTTGCTTGTTTGGTAAGATCAGCTTTGTTTCTCATTAATGCTTCATTATGATCTAATATAGGTGCTATTTTTTTTCTAAATTCAAATGGATCCTGTGACATGCATTCTGTGAAGCTATTAAATGCAGATTTTATTCGAGTTTCCTTGTCATCGATATCATCATATGTCTCATCTATGAATGGATGAAAAGTTATAAATCCTAAACTTTTTAATTTTTTTAAATAATGTTTGCCTGATAAGACTATGAAAGGTCTGTTAGCCAACATGGGTTTACCTATTTTTTCTGTTGGAAAAAATATATCATTGCGACATAATGATTCTGCTGCAATTGTGAACCAACTATTTTCATATATCTCTTCTGATATTAGCTGGCTAGTAAAAAAATTTTGTGTATTGGTAGCTGTCTTGACGTTAGAAACATCATTGGTATTATCTATATTTTTGTTCACAGGCTCTTTCGAATTTTTTAAAAAAATAGATTTATACTGATTGAAATAATTGACTATGCATTTTTCTAATAATCCTTGCTTTTTAAGTAAATTAAAAAATATATCTCTATCTGGTTTTGTATTACCCAGTAATACATCAGCGAAAAACGGCCTATTTACAGGATGTAGAGCATGATAATTTTTATTTGCCTCTCTGGTTTGTACCAAATGCCAGCTGTTAAAAACATAAGGAACGGGATATCTATGATCATTATCGGTGATGCAAGATGTTATAATATAATCTTTTTCTGTCAATGGAGAATTTCCAACAATATTAAATTCTTTGGTGCCTGGTAGATATTGTTCTGAATCATGGAATACTATACTCTTATTTGGCAAAGCTGAACGAATGCTGTATCTATCTGGTTGAAAAAGTCTGTAATTGTAAAAACCTATCTTCTCGGGATTAAAATAAGGATGAGGCAGGTCATTGTCATACACGTTTTCTAACACTCCACTATGATTGTCGTTGAGCTGTGATTGTTTAATTAGTTTATTAAATTTTCTTTTTTCCACGTGAGCTATAGTATAAAGACACAAATATTAGTTGTCAATTATATCTCTTGATTCTGTTGTTCCAGTAATTCTTGCTGTTCTTGCAATAAACGATTAGTTATGTCCACAAGCTCTTGCTCACTGAAGCAGTAGGTGCTGCCCGAGCTTTCTGGTAAATTCTTTCTTAATTTTTCCACTGCTGTTTCAGAGAACTGGCGACACTCTTCTCTGGATGTGAATTCGGGCTCAGTGGTCAGGAAATTCTCACACACGCCGTTTAGGCAGATCACCACCACTAAAAAAAATTTCATGCATTTATTTACAGCTGGATCTTGGAGAGCAATCTGCTGCGTTAATGCTATATGTTGTTGGGACGGAACAGCTCGGGATAATACTGCTGAAGATGCTGTCGCTGATCACATCGAGCCTCCATCAGCTCCTGCTGAGGATATATGTCACCGATGTATTGAGACAGGGTGGGCCATTCCTGCCGCATGAATTCAGTGCAGGCCTGCAGTGTGTCAAATGAGGGGCTGTGTATCACGTGCACCAGCACGGTGTTGTCCATTTGCAACAAAAAATGAAATATGATCAACCAATCCATGCTAGAAATACTTATCATATCCTATCCATCGCCGATGTCAGTTAAATACATATAGAATGAACCAGAAATATCGATCCATATTCATCAGCGATGTGCATCTGGGCACCAAGGAGTGCAAGGCCGATTATCTGTGCGAATTCCTCAAACAGAATGACTGCGAGCGTCTGTATCTTGTGGGCGACATAGTGGATGCCTGGCAGCTGGCCAAGAAGATCTACTGGCCACAGAGCCACAGCAACGTGATACGCAGGATCCTCACCAAGGCCAAGCGGGGCACACGTGTGTACTACATCCTGGGCAACCACGACGAGATCCTGAGGAACTGGCTGGGCTTTGGCCTCAAGTTTGGCAGAATCAGGATCGTCAACGAGCAGGTGCACGAGACCGTGGACGGCCGTTTGATGCTGGTCACTCATGGAGACCTTTTCGACGGCATCACCATGATGGCGCCGTGGCTGGCATGGCTGGGCGACTCCGCCTACCAGTTCGCTCTGTGGCTGAACAACCTGTTCAACCGTGTGAGGCGCTGGCTGGGCCTGGGCTACTGGAGCATGAGCAAGTTCCTCAAGCACAACGTCAAGCGTGCCGTCAGCTTCATATTCGAATTCGAGAAGAACCTATCCCAACACTGCGAGCGGCAGGGCTATGCGGGAGTGATCTGTGGACACATCCACACTCCCGAGATCAAGCAGATGGGCGGCGTGGAGTACATGAACTGCGGTGATTGGGTGGAGAGCTGCACCGCATTGGTTGAGCACATGGACGGCAGATTTGAGCTGGTGCACTGGCAGCACATCGATCACGAATCCCACGTGGAGGTGCCGCATGAGTAGGATATTGCTGATAACCGATGCATGGCCGCCACAGGTCAATGGTGTTGTCACCACCCTGGTTAATCTAACGGATCAGCTGCGCGGCAGTGGACATGAGGTCAGGGTAGTGAGCCCGGAAGATTGCCGCATGCGTTTTGCCCTGCCCTCATATCCAGAGATAAGATTGGGATTGCCCGCATGGGGGCAGGCCCGCGGAATCATACAGGAATTCCGGCCGGATCATGTGCATGTGAGCACTCCAGAGGCGCCCTTGGGCTCTGTGTTCCGGTCGCAACTGGACCGTCTCCGCATGCGTTATACCACCGCGTACCATACAAAATTCCCCGAATTCATACAGGCCAAATTTCCATGGTTCCCCCTGCGTTGGTCGAGAAGCTACATGCGACACATCAATCGCCGCAGCGAGAAGATACTGGTGCCCACGCCTTCGGTGTCCCAGCACCTGGAGGCCCAGGGATTCGAGCCAGCACGCATAGCGATATGGACCAGGGGGATCAGGAGGGAGATATTCAAGCCGTGGATTGGTCGCCCAAGCAACGAAACGCCCACCTACCTGTGCGTCAGCAGGGTCAGCGCCGAGAAGAATCTCACAGAGTTCTTTGACATGCCCGTGCAGGGTCGCAAGATCATGGTGGGAGATGGTCCACAACTGCAGGCCTATCGCAGACAATATCCCAAAGTGGAGTTCGCGGGCACGCAGCAGGGGGAGGCTTTGGCCAGGTATTATCAGAGCGCGGACGTGTTCGTGTTCCCCAGCAGGACCGACACTTTTGGCATAGTGATGATCGAGGCCATGGCCTGCGGCACTCCAGTAGCGGCCTATGACGAGGAGGGGCCCAGAGACATAGTGGTCAATGGCGAGAATGGTTACAGGGGAGAGGATCTTGCCAAATCCGCACAGCAATGCCTGGCATTGGATCGCGGAATGGTTGCGCAGTCATCTCAGATCTACAGTTGGGAAAAAACCGCCGAGCAGTTCCTCGCCAATCTAACGACAATCTATTGATTTTTATTCTTTTTTTCCAGCTCTTCCTGATGTTCCAGGATCACATTCAATTTGGTGTTCAATCGGATCAGGTCGTTGTCCAACATACGAATACGATCCACCAGTGCTATCAAGGTCTTGCTGGTCTCGCTCATCACGGGTTTGATTTCAGTGGTCACCCATTTCCATACAAAATATATTAATCCTCCCATGCCAAATGCGGCAATGATAGGGAAGCCGTATTGATTGATCATTGTTGCTATGTCTTTGCCCATAATCAATCCTTCCTAGCGTCGGTCTTGCCGTCAGCGCGACCAATCCTCTCCACGTCGGGTTTGATTCCCAGGGTGGAACTGACCAAGGTGTCAATGCGAATCACATCAGCGTTCATGGTTTTGACTCGATTATCCAATGCTTCAATGATGCCACTGAGTTTCTTCACATCAGAAGTTACTGAAGCAAGAATAAATTTCAGTGTCAAGAATATGAAGAATCCACAGGCAATCGCTGCCGCTATCGGAAAACCCACGTCTATCGCTAGTTTAAGAAAGTCCATAATCTAGCAGTATTTATAGATTTTAAGAGACTACCTGTAATACCTTGCGGGCACGCCTCTTACGCATGGGCACCACAGCGCCGGTCAAAGGTATCTCCTTTAGATCGGTCTCACGATCCAGGAACTTGTAGTCCATTTTGATCACGCCAAAACGACGCAGGAAATCAAACACAACGTCAGTGTCCAATTCACCACAGGTGTACACGTCCAACTGTATCATGCCAGGATCGCACTCATCCCAGGTGTGCATAACGATGTGAGATGTTTCAATGATGGCGAAACAGGTCAATCCACGATTGCCCACAACATCCACATACCGGGCTTCAGGGCCAAACAGTATCTTCATGTTGATGCCTTCGATCAGTTCTCGTAAAAATTCTTTTGCTAGTGTTTCATCTTTGGGTGGGTTAGTTACTTCTGCTCGCACTATCAAGTGCTTGTGAACCAATGGTTTCATTTTCTGTGTGTCTCCTGACATTGTTTTATACAGGCTATTTAACAATATTTTTTAAAATCTGTCAATTATAATCTTCTTTTTTATGAAACTTTTTTTGTGAAAAAATTATTTTGAAGTAGCTTTGTAAGTGCCTGACCAGTCAGCAGGAACACCTTCTTCCAGACGCTCGGTCATCATATCATAATATTTTTTTAGTTCAGGAACAAGATTTTTTAAATTCTCCAGCAAAATAAGAGCATTTTTCCACTCTCCTGAGTAGTAAAATTTTAAAAATTGTTTGTGTTGTTCTGTTTCACAACCTAAGGTGTATATTTTAACACCTTCTTGTTTGCCTTTGACAGCGATGCAGTCCAGTTCCACTACAGCATAGTCATCTCGAACCAGCTCGGCTGTGCGTGATCCCAATACCAATTCCACTCCATAGGGCTTGCTCTGCCCTTCCAGACGTGAAGCAAGGTTCACAGAGTCACCCAAACAGGTGTAATCGAAACGCTGATCTGATCCCATGTTGCCCACAACCACTGATCCTGTGTTGATTCCCAATCCCATGCCAAATGCTGGCACACCTTCACGAGCAATTTCTTCGTTGAATTGTTTTAGATTGCCCAACATTTCCACTGCCGTGCGTACTGCGTTCTTGGCATGATTCATATCATCCAGCGGAGCGTTCCAAAAAGCCATTTGAGCATCTCCAATATACTTGTCCAATGTGCCATTGTTTCTTAATATGCTGGCAGTCATAGCAGTCATGTAGCGATTCATTATACCGGTAAGTCCTTGCACATTGCTGCCATAGTGTTCAGATATAGCAGTGAATCCTCGCACATCAGTAAACATGATAGAAAGCTCGCGAGTCTCCCCACCCAAACGCAATAATTCTGGATTCTTTTGCAATCGCTCTACCATGGCAGGAGATAGATAGGTACCGAACTGTTTCTTTATTCTTTGTTTCTGTAGATACTCGCTGACAAACTTAACGCCATAGGCATGCAGCATCACTAATATTAATCCTGCCACCAATAGAGTGCCATCCAATAGCCAAAGATGCTGTGTGTAAAAATAACTGCTGACTGGAATCACAGCGATGATAGCCACAGCTCCTGCTGCCATGCCCACATAAACCCATCTGCTTAAAAACAATAAAGTCAAAGATAATACTACTAAACTGATTGCTTCTGCTCCTTCGGCCCAATCGGGTCTTTTGATATTAACCTTATTGATCATGGTGCCTATCACTGCAGCTTGTAAATCCTGTGGCCAAACTGGTCCCATGGCTGTGGCCACTGGATTGGCTATGCCTGCTGCTGATGTGCCCACTATCACTATTGCGCCTTTAAAGTCTGCGGGTAGATCGCTCAGTGATACTGCATGATTTTTTTGACTCCAATCAATCCATACTCTGCCCATTGAATCTGTGTCAATGATGCCTATGTCTCCAGGCAGTCGCATCTTCTCCACACCATTGTCATTTAACTTGACTTGAAACGTAGAATTATTTGTGGCCACTCTTAGAGTTTCCATGGCAAGGTTAGGATACAGTTTGCCATCCACTGTGACTATTAGAGGCAGTCGTCGATTCACACCATCTATCTCTGGCAGTGTATTAGTGGTTCCTACTCCCACAGCAGCGTTTTCCAATGACGGTATATTAGCAATCATGCCTGGATATCTCACAATGGTGTTGAGATGTTCTGGTCCCAGCACTGCTGATCCTGGCACTCGAGGTTCATTCTTGGTCTGCTGTGCTGGCACGTTGCTCAACACCACAGGATAATTTCGCATGGTTTCGGCCAACACTGAATCTCGGCCACTGCGATCTGCTTCTGGCATCAGCACGTTGAACACTACCAGACCTGCTTTGCGTTCGTATAAATCTTTGATTATGCTTGCATATACATCTCGGGGGAATGGCCATTGTCCATACTGCTCCAAACTCTTCTCGTCAATATTAACGGTGTATATGTTGTTTTGTGTGGCGGTTTTGCCGGTGATCAGAGTGTCAAAATATCTCAGTCGCACACTCTCCACAAATGCGGGATCTGCGATCCTAACAGTGAGGATCAATATTAAAGTGATGATTGCTGTCCAAGGACTGACCCATTTCATAATATGGGTATTTATTATCTTTAAACTGTTACAATAGCAACTGATGATTATTTGATCAATTCTGAGTGTGCCACAGTTCTTAGATAAGGCTTAATTTTACGGAAAGATTTTGGAAATCTTTGCTGTGCCTGCTCATCTGACAATGCTGCAGTAACAATTAAATTTTCTCCCTGTTTCCAGTTAGCCGGTGTAGCCAATTGATGTTTAGCAGTGATCTGTAATGAATCTACTACTCTCAATATCTCATCAAAATTTCTACCTGCTGATGCTGGATAGTCTAATCTCAATTTAACTTTCTTATCTGGCCCTATCACAAACACAGTTCGCACAGTCATAGTGTCTGGAGCACTATCTCTCACCATGCCATACAACTGACTTACACGTCTGTCATTATCTGCTATGAGAGGATATTCAGGCAATTGACCTTGAGTTTCGTGTATATCGTTCAACCATTGATCGTGATTATCTAAGTTGTCCACACTTAATCCAATCACTCGCACTCCACGTTTTTTAAATTCAGGCAATAGTTTTTGTAAAGTACCTAATTCAGTGGTGCACACTGGAGTAAAATTCTTTGGGTGTGAAAACAGTATGGTCCATTGATCATTAATGAATTCATAAAAATTAATTGTTCCATGACTGGTGTTAGCAGTGAAGTCTGGTGCTATATCATTTATTTGTATCATAATATCTCCTTTGTTAATAATGTTAATTTAGTATTAAATACTACGAAAGTCAATAGTCGTAAAATAAAAAAGTGAAAAGTTAGACACTTTCATTAAAAAATAAAATATTTTTTTGTGTTTAAACGAAAAGTTAAAATTTAATTTTGTCTATTAAATTGAATAGGAGTTAATCGATTAGAAGACAGGGCTCGTTCAATAGAGTCTCTATCATTACCATACTCCACCAATAGATTTAATATTTTTTCATTATGACTTGTATCTATAACTCCATTGGTTATATTAAAGCCTGGTCTAATATAAGAAGCTGTTGTTACTGCATGGAAAGAAAGAATTCCTTGAACTGATTTGGAAGATGCTCCTATTATCGCACATGCACTGTAACAATGTCCTTTGGACATCCAAACTATGTTATCATAACTGTGAACCAATTGCATCAACTGTGTTATAGAATCGTGATTGTGAAAAATTCCACCATTGGATTTTGCATGTATATAGATTGTTTTGTCCTTATGCAAATCCAGTTTATCTTTTATCTTCCTATAAGAAGTATCATCAAACGTACCGGAGAGCAGTATTTGACCCACGTAACGCTCTTCTCCTGCTTTTTCTATAAGAGGTCCATGCAATTGAAAATCACTTATTATGATTCGAGAGTTGCTGGAATCATTGTTTATTAATAATAAAAATATTATTATAACAAACAATCTCATATCTCACTGTCCTTGACGCACTGTGGTTGTGCCACAGCCTCCCACAGTAACGCAGTTGGTAGTGATATTATAAGTCTGACCACCGGTCTGTGTGAGATCCACACCTGCTGGTCCACCCAAATTGTTGATCACTATGGTGGCCTTGTTTTGAGTTGTGCCAGACTGTGCCACTGTGGCACTATTACCATTGCCATTCAGTGTCAAATCTATGTAGTGTTGGGCACCTGTGCCTGATTGTGTGGTGCTGACCGTGTTGCTGTTGCCCGTGATAGAATTGAACAACAGTTTGTTGTCTCCAGACTGTGTGCTGGTGATGGAGTTGTAGTTGCCGATCACGGTGTGCTCCATGTAATTGCCCACTGTGCCCACGTCTCTGTTCTGCTGAGTGGTCAGTGAGTTGTTGTTGCCCTGCACATCTATTTTTTGATAGTTGTTGCCCAGTTGATTTGAAGAAATGGTTCCATCTGTGAGATAGCCCTGGTTGAGGTTGAGGGTGTTGCTGCCCGTGCCGGTCACATTGAGATCGATTAAATTCTTGCCCGTGCCACTGTTCTGCCTGATGGTGGTGTTGTTGCTGTTGCCTGCGAT
>Ga0209401_1003402_pt1 | contig 10037 bp, 10 predicted proteins | sample M_140807_MF_Meta_FD_187318 | JGI IMG/M metagenome (GOLD analysis project Ga0209401, IMG submission 187318) | Freshwater microbial communities from Lake Montjoie, Canada to study carbon cycling - M_140807_MF_MetaG (SPAdes) (version 2) | ecosystem: Environmental > Aquatic > Freshwater > Lake...
TGGCCCCGACCAGCACCGCTAGCACCACCAGCAGCGGGATCGACAGGAGGGTGCTCAGGACGATCCACGCCATGAACACCCGACGAAACCCGGGTCCATCCCAGCGCAGCAGGCTGCCCAGGGTGGGGCGTTCACCCGCCAGGGCCCGCCAGGCGCCGCGGACCATGCCCACATTCCCCCAGCAGCTCACCGCCAGACTGGCGGTGAAGGCCACCACGAAAATCAGCCAGTCGACCAGCCCCAGGGTCTCGCCCCGGGCTCCCCGCAGCACCTGATCTTGAAGGGGCTGCAGCAGGATCTGCAACCCGGTGAGCAGCAGGGCAAAAAACACGAAACTCCAGGGTGCCCTGCAGAAGGCGGTCCAGCCGTCGTGGACGGCATCGCCGATGTTCAATCGATGGCTGGCGGGACCGCCGAAGCCGCCGCTGCTGGGAGCCATCCTCAAAACGCCTGGGAACCCAAGGCTAGGGGGGGCGGCGAAGCTCGGCTACCGCTCCGGTCACGGCGGTGATGGCAGCCGTGATCTCCGAATCCACCGTGGCGCGGCCCAGGCCGAAGCGGATCGAGGCAGCCGCCTCCTGGCGGCTGCGCCCCAGGGCCGCCAGCACATGGGAGGGGCTGCCCTGGCTGCAGGCCGACCCACTGCTCACCGCCAGGTGGCGCCGCAGCAGCTGGTGCAGGCGCGTCCCATCCACGCCCCCCACGCCCACGTTCAGGTTGTGGGCCAGCCGTGCGCTGGGATGGCCGTTGAGGGTCATGCCCCCCAGCGCGTCCAGGGCTTCCCAGAGCCGGTCCCGCAGGGCCCCGAGCCGTTCGGCCCGGGCCTCCCGGTCGGCGAGGGCCAGCTCCAGTGCCGCCCCGAGGCCCACCACCAGGGGAACCGGCACGGTGCCGGCCCGCAGCCCTCCCTCCTGGCCGCCGCCGTGCTGCTGGGCGGCCAGGACCACCCCGGGGCGGCGCACCAGGGCTCCCACCCCTTTGGGGCCGTAGAGCTTGTGGCCACTGAGCCCTAGCAGGTCGATGCCGAGCTCCTCCATGGCCAGGGGGATGTGGCCCACGGCCTGGGCGCCATCGCAGTGGAACAGGGCCCCCCGCTCGCGGCAGAGGGCACCGATGGCGGCCAGGGGCTGCAGCACGCCGATCTCGTTGTTGGCGGCCATCACCGACACCAGCAGGGTGTCTGGACCCACCGCGTCGGCGAGCTGGTTGAGATCCACCAGGCCCCCGGGCCCCACCGGCAGCACGGTGACCGGGAAACCGCGCCGCGCCAGCCAGGCCAAGGGATCGAGCACGGCCCGGTGCTCGGTGGCCAGGGTCACCAGGCCCCGGCGGCGTTCGCCCCGCGCCTCGGCCGCCTCGGCCGCGCCCTTGAGGGCCAGGTTGGCGGCCTCGGTGGCGCCGCTGGTGAAGATCACCCCCTCGGCCTGGCCCGCCACCGCTTCGGCCAGCCGGCGACGGGCCAGCTCCACGGCGGCGGCAGCCTCGAGGGCCGGCCGGTGCAGGCGGTTCGAGGGATTGGCGAACTGCTCGCTCCACCAGGGCGCCATCGCCGCCACCACCGCCGGATCGCAGGCTGTGCTGGCGTGGTGGTCGAGATAGGGAAACATGGGGCCATGCTGGCAAGACTTTGCGGATTCAGGGCTGTGCCCCAGAGAGCTGTGCCCCAGAGAGCTGTGCCGCAGAGAACAGAGCACGCCATCGGGCCCGCAACCCTGTGATGACCTCGATGCCAGAGCCGACGCCTAGGCCGAGTGCATCGATCGCCCGGGGGCGCCGGCTGGCTGGTGGGCGGCAGCCGGCGCAGACGGCTCGGATCGGGGTGGTCTTGGCAGCGCCTCTTCCCGCCATCGCGGCGGCCCTCCTGCCTGTTGCTCTGGCCCCCGTTGGTCTGGTCGGTTGGCTCACGGTTGGACTGGCTGGCGGGTTGGCGACTGGGTGGCTCAACCCCCTGCGGGCCGAGCCGGCTCCCCGACCCGCCGATCTGACGATCCTGGTGGAGAAGACCTCCATGCGGGAGGGCACCCACTGGCTGGGGGTCTATGGACGGGTGGCGGAACCGGATCAGCCGGGCCTCTGGCGGGTAAAGCTTTGGCGGGAATGGAGCGATCGGGTTGAGATCAGCAGTGAATCGATCGATTGCCGGCCCGGCAGCGCCACCCGGGCCGGGGTGACCGCCTCCAAGGTGGTGGTGCAGACCCTCAATCCCGGCGGATCGATCAACCCCGCCAATCGCCTGGATCACCTCATCTGGTGGGCCACCTGCTTCCCCGCGCAGGCGGGGCGCGATCCGGCGGGGCTGGGTCCCCTGGCGCGCAGCCTCGGCTTCGATGGCCATCAGACGGAACGCTTCGAGGTGATGGTGGTGCCTCCCTTGCCCCATCCATGAAGGATCCGAGGGAGCGGTTCAAGGGAGCGTGCCCTTTGGTGCCGCCCTGATCGGGATCACCGCTATCGCGCCGGGCAGGGGCTGCCCGAAGTCGGGGCCCCCGATAGATTTCGGTGATGGTGAATCCCCTTTCCACCGGCGCCGCCGGTCTGCCCGATTCCGAGGGCGACGTCAGCATCCCCACCGAGGCTGCGCCAGCCCCTCCCGTGCGCCTGCTCCTGGTGGACGACGAGCCGGGTCTGCGCACCGCCGTGAAGGCCTACCTCGAGGACGAGGGCTTCGTGGTGACCACCGCCAATGACGGCGAGGAGGGCTGGACCACGGCCCAGACCCTGCTGCCCGACGTGGTGATCACCGATGTGATGATGCCCCGCTGCGATGGCTATGGCTTGCTCAAGCGGCTGCGGGCCGATGAGCGGCTCGGCGGCACGCCGGTGATCTTCCTCACCGCCAAGGGCATGACCGCCGATCGCATCGCCGGCTTCCAGGCCGGCGCTGACGACTACATCCCCAAGCCCTTCGATCCCGATGAGCTGGTGGCGCGGGTGCGCAACGTGGTGCGGCGCCAGGAGCGTCTGCTGGCCGAGGCGGCCCGCTTCGCCGACGCCGACATCGGCGCCATGGCCAAGCAGATCACCGAGATCCGCTCGATGCTCGGCACCGGCGGCGCCAAGAAGGCCGTCCCCGATGTGAAGCTCGACTTCACTCCCCGCGAGGCCAGCGTGCTGCAGTTGGTGGCCGAGGGAATGATGAACAAGGAGATCGCCCGGCGGCTGGAAACCTCGATTCGCAACGTAGAGAAATACGTGAGCCGCCTGTTCATCAAGACCGGCACCGCCAGCCGCACCGAGCTGGTGCGCTATTCGCTAGAGCATGGGCTGGTGGACTAAGGGTGGCGCCCGGGAAGCATCCGGGCGGTTGTCCTGAGGCCGTTCCGGCGGGCCCGTTGCCGGCGATGCCGCTGGGATCCTCACCGCCAGCTCCCGAGGGTTGGCTGTCGGATGCTGCCAACCAGGGCTGGATCTACGGCGATCGGGTGGCTCCCGCCCAGGCGGGCCTGCCGGTGAGCGCCTTTTACAGCGCGCAGCATCGCCATTCCGATCGGGCCGTCTGGCAGGCCCGCCTGGCGGCCGGTGAGATCTCTTGCAACGGCGAGCCGCTGCGGCGGGACACCCCCCTGGCGGCGGGGGACCGGCTGGCTTGGCATCGCCCCCCTTGGATCGAGGGCGCCGTTCCGGCCTCTTGGGCCGTGGTGTTCGACGACGGCGACCTGCTGGTGATCGACAAACCCGCCGGGCTGCCGGTGCTGCCGGCCGGTGGCTGGCTGGAGCACACGGTGCTGCGCTTGCTGGGGCGCCGCCACGGCGCCGATCCGGGCGGCGTGCCACGACCGGTGCACCGGTTGGGCCGCTTCACGAGCGGGCTGCTGGTCTGCGCTCGGCGGCCGGCGACGCGGGCCTGGCTGAGCGCCCGGCTGCGGGAGAGCACGGTGGCCGGCGCAGCCGCCCAGTCAGCCCACTGCGATTTGGCCCGCGAACCGCCTGAACCGCTGGATGGCGCCGATCCCCCCCCGCGTCCAGCGCCGATTTCCGCGCCAGCCCGTTGCCGCAAGCTTTACCGGGCGCTGTTGGTGCCGGGTGTGATCCTCCTGGAGCCCGGGGCGTCCCAGGCGATCACGCTGCCGATCGGCCGCCGCCCCCATCCCCAGCTGGGCCGCATCTGGTGCGCCGCCGACGGCCCAGTGGCTGGCGACCTGCCCGCCCGCAGCACCCTCACCCTGCTGGAGCGCAGTCCGAGGGCTGATCTGGTGGAGGTGGCGATCGCCAGCGGCCGCCCCCACCAGATCCGCATTCATTGCGCCGCCCTCGGAGCACCCCTGCTCGGCGATCCCCTCTATGGGCCCGGAGGTCTGGCGGCTCCGGATGCCCGGCCGGGCGATGGGGGCTACCAGCTCCAGGCCTGGCGGTTGGAGCTGGAGCTTCCCGGCGGCGAAGGCTTGGCGCTGGAGGTGCCCCACCCCCTGCAGCTGGCGCAGGAACCGGGTCGGGGCCGCTAAAGCTGCTGCATGGAGATGCAGAGCCGGATCATCACAGCGGACCGTCAATCGGCCCAGATCCCACTGCCCGCCGTGGCTTCCGGCAGCCCGAGCAGACGATCCTGCGCCGCTGACCCGCTGACAGGTGGAGGCGCTCGGGCGGAGGGTTGAGGGGGTCTGCCGGCAGCGATCGCCGACCCCGCCGATTCAGTCCCGCTCGGCGGGAAGCTGCCACAGCCCCAGCCATTCCCCGCCTCGCTCCGCCACCGAACCCCGGGCTGGTTCCCACAGCAGCGGCACCAGCCCCGCCCCCCGCAGTTGGCCGGCGAGCTGATGGGGATCGCTGCCGAAGGGCGGCCCGCCCGGCCGGTCGTGGCACCAGAACAGCCCGAGCAGCCAGCCGCCGGGGGCCAGCAGCCGGGTCACGGCGGCCAGGTAGTCGCTCCGGCGGGTGGGATCGATGGCGCAGAAGCAGGTGTGCTCCACCACCCCCTGCAGGCTGCCGTCGGCCAGAGCGGCCGACCGCAGGGCGGCGGCATCGAGCAGATCCGCCTGCAGCCAGCCCAGCCCGGGCCGGTCTGCCCCATGCAGCCGCCGGGCCTCTCGCAGGGCCTCGCCGCTGAGGTCGAGGCCGATCGCGGTGAAGCCCAGTTCCGCCAGCAGGGACGCTTCGTGGCCCCGGCCGCAGCCGGGCACCAGCACCGTGCCTGGCGGCAGGGGGCGGCGTGGGTCCTCGCGCAGGAAGGTGTTCAAGGGCGGCGCTGGAGCGCCCAGCTCCCAGCCATCGCGGCCCTCGCGGTAGCGCTGGTCCCAGGCGGTGGCGGCGGCGGCGGGTCTACCGGAGGACTGACCGGAGGGCATGGCGGAGGGCATGGCGAAGAGCGTCGCTGAGGACAGCCTGGACGGCATGGCGGAGGGCGTAGCCCAGGGCAGAGGCTCCGGCTAGAGCTCCGGCTGGGGCGAAAACCAGCGCGCCAGGGCCGAGACATCCTCATCGCCGTGGCCGGTCGCCATCAGCTCCGCCTCGATCGCCGCCACCCGCGCGCTCAGCGGCAGCTCCAGACCGGCGGCGGCAGCGGCCTCCAGGGCGATCTGCAGATCCTTGTGGTGAAGTGCCAGCCGGAAACCCAGCGGGAAGCGGCCGTTGATCATGTTGGCGGAGCGGTTCCGCAGGGCCCAGGAACCGGCAGCCCCGTCCATTAGCGCCTCACACACCCGCTCCATCGGCAGGCCGAAGCGCTTGCCCAAGGCCAGGGCTTCAGCCACCGCCCCGTAGCTGCCCGCCACCAGCACCTGGTTCACCGCCTTGGCCCGCTGACCTGCCCCCACCGGCCCGAAGTGGCTCACGCGACCCCCCACCACCTCCAGCAGGGGCCGGGCCCGCTCCAGATCGCGCTCGCTTCCCCCCACCAGCACCGAAAGGGTGGCGGCGCGGGCGCCCTCGGTACCGCCCGTCACCGGAGCATCGAGATAGGCAACCCCCTGCTCGGCGAGCCTCGCCGCCAGTTCTTCGCTGGTGGCCGGGGCGATGGTGGAGAAATCGATCACCAGGCTGCCCGGTGCCAGGCCGCCGCTGGCGGCATCGGGTCCCTCCAGCACCACGGCCCGCACGGCGTCGTCGTCGCTGAGGCACAGGCAGAGCAACGCCGCACCCGAGGCGGCTTGCAGCGGAGTGGCGGCCCTCCGCGCGCCCAGGTCGGCGAGGGCTTCTTCCCGCTGCCGATTGCGATTGTGCACCGTGAGCGGGAAGCCCGCCGCCTGCATGTTGGCGGCCATGGGGGTGCCGAGGGCCCCCAGGCCGAGGAAGGCCACCGTTTCACGTGGCAGCTCTGGCCTCGCTGCGGGCTTGGCGACGACCCCGGGCACCCGGAGGCCGGCGGCCGGTCGGGATGGCGAGGGCGGTGCGGGATCCATGGCGCCGGACGGGGACCACCAGAATCCCATCGGAGCTGACCATGGCATCAGGAGCCTCCAGGACCATCCAGGATGTCGGGGCGAACAGGGCGATGCCGATGTGTTGCTCTATACCTTTGCGAGCCGAGGTTCTACTGTTGAGTGGGGAGGAATTTAGGCTTTAGAAAAAAATATGTCTGATCCCGCGAATGCTGGAGCCACGGTTTTTGTTAAGCATGAGGATCTGAGCGAAGACCTGCGCAGGATCTGGATGGGCGGCCGACTGGACATGATCGGGGTCGGCGACATTGAACTGCCCTTCACGGCGCTGGCAGCAACTCGACCGATTGCGGTGCTTGTGGATCTCACCGGTGTCTCGTTTCTGGCCTCCGTCGGCCTGCGCTGCATCATCCGGAGCGCTAAGGCGCTGGATCTCAAGGGCGGAAGGATGGCCCTGCTGGTGGGCGATAACCCCCTCGTTAGCAGCACCCTGGACGCCGTGGGGATCGGGGAGATCATTCCGACGTTTTCTGATGAGAACGCAGCCCTGGACTCCCTCAGAAACCCTCAAGCTTGATGACCATTGCCCCCCGGCCCTGCGCTCTGTGCCTGGAGATTGATCCCGATCCGCAGGAGTTTCGTCGAGCCTCCAACTGGCTGCGGGCCGGCGGGGCGTCGCTGGGGGTTTCCGATGAGCAGATCGACCGTCTGGAGTTGTGCCTCAACGAGTTGCTGGCCAACCTCGTCGAACACGGAGGCGACGCCGTGGCAAGCCACCCGATCCAGCTTGAACTGGGGGTCAGTCCAGTACCGAACGGTTTCGGTGTCCAGTTGGTGGTTTGCGATCGGGGTGAGCCCTTCGATTCCGGCCAGACCGATCTCAAGCCCCTGTCCGGCAGCCTGGAGCAGGCCAGTCCCGGCGGCCTCGGGCTGCTCTTGGTGAAGACCTTCTGCGATGAACTGCACTACAGGGTGCTCGAGGAACGCAACGAACTGAGAATCACCATGCAATGGACCCCCCGATCCTGAGCTTCGACCCTGCCACGCCCCAAGCCATTCCTCCGAATCACGAGGGCTTTGGCTGGATTCCCCTCTTTAGCGAGGTCGATCCAACCGTGCTGGAGAGCCTGCTCAGCCCCTGCCAGGTGCTGCGTCTGGGCGCTGGCTGCGACCTGCTGCGGCCTGGGGACAGCAACGACAGCATCTACATCCTTCTGAAGGGCGAGCTGTTTGTGTACCTCTCTGCGAAAGCGACCCAGAGTCAGGGCTTTTCCATCCAGCCGGGCCAGTGCATCGGGGAGTTTTCCGCCATCGACCAGTTGCCGGTGTCGGCACTGGTGCGGTGCGAATCAGAAGCGGAATTGTTGCACCTGAGCGGCCCCTTCTTCTGGCAGCAGCTGGTGACCCTGCCGGGAGTGTCTCGCAACATGATGCGTGGGCTCACGGAACGGGTGCGCACCATCAATCAGCAGGCGCTGCAGAGCCTGCGTGAGCGGCTTGAACTGGATCATCTGCGCGAGGAACTCGACCTGGCCCGGCAGTTGCAGGCCAGCATGCTGCCACTGCGGCATCCGCTGTTTCAAGACCGCTCCGACCTGGATGTGGCCGGTCGGGTCGAACCCGCCGCCGACGTGGGCGGCGACTTCTTCGACACGTTCCTCACCGCGGACGACCGGCTGTTCCTCTGCATCGGCGATGTGTCAGGCCATGGAATCGGCGCCGCCCTGCTGATGGCGCGCACGATCGGATTGATCCGCAGCCTGGCCATGACCGCCACGGGCCCGGAGGCCGTGCTGGAACAGTTGAATGCCTTCCTCTGCGAGGGCAACGACACCTGCCTGTTCGTCACCCTGTTCTGCGGCTATCTGGAGCCGACCCGTGGCACCCTTACTTACTCAAATGCCGGCCATCTCCCCCCCCTGCTGATCCAGGCCGGGGGGTGCACGGAGTTGCCCCTGCCCCGTGGCCTGCTGGCCGGAATCAGCCCTCAGGCCAGCTATCGGTCTGAAACTGTGCAACTGAACCGCAGCGATCTGCTGTTCGCCTATACCGATGGACTCAGCGAGGCGGAGGATGACAAGGGCCGTGCCTTCGGGATCGATCCGTGCCGCGATCTTCTGATCCAGCGGAGCCAAGCCCCGCTACCGCTGATCCTGGATGGGGTGCGTGATGTCCTCACCAGCTTCCGTGGCAGCGGCGCCCTGGAGGACGATTGCACCCTGCTGCTGTTGCGGCTCCCCTGAGCCGCCAGCGATTCGCCCTTGAGCATTCGCCCTTGAAGCGAGGTCCGCCCTCAGCCCCGCTCAAAGGCGATCAGCTGGGAGAAATAGAAGGGGGCCTGGTTGAGGCTGCGGCGCACGGGCCGGAAGCCGGCGGCTTCGGCGGCGGCCACGATGCCACTTTCGCGCAGCTGATAGGCGCGGGTGGTCTTGCTGGGGCCGGGAAACAGCTGGCCGATGCCCTTGAGCAGCGCCAGCAGGGGGGTGTAGGGGGCGAAGCTCACCAGCAGATGCCGCTCGGCCATGCCGGCCAGGTGGCGCACCATCTCTTCGGCAGCGGCCTGGGGGTAGTGGATGAACACATCCAGGCAGATCACGGTGTCGTAACGGCCCTGCAGGCTTTCGAGATCGGAGGCGATGAAGCTGAGCTGGTCGGCACCGATCCCGGCGGCGCGGGCGCGCCGTTCGGCCTCCGCCACCATCGCCGCCGAAAGGTCGCTGGCGGCCACCGAGCCTGCCCCCAGCTGGGCCAGGGGCAGGCTGAGGCTGCCCACCCCACAGCCGGCATCGCAGAAGCTCCGCTGGGGCAGGTTGCCCTGCTCCTGGAGCCAGGCCAGCACCTCATCCACCGTCTTCTGGTGGCCGATGCGGATGTTGCGCTGAACCTTGTTCACCTCCTCGCTGTCGCTGTAGATGCGGTTCCAGCGCTCGAAGCCGGTGCTCTCGAAGTAGGCCTGCACCTCCGCCTTTTCGGCCTGCTTGGCGTCCAGTTCGGCGGGCATGGGCGGGACAGGAGGCGGCGCCGATCCTAGGGGCCGCCTCAGGCCGCCACGAGCGCCTGGGGGTGAGCTTGGCTCCAGTGCAACTGGCCCTGCACCTGCTCGCGCACCAGGGCGCGGTATTCGAGGAAGTGCTCGTTGAGCAGGCACATCCACAGCACCTGATCGAGCAGCTGGGGACGATGCCGCAGGGTGTCGAGCAGGCAGTGCCAGAACAGCCCGCGGCTGGGGCGGCGCACCCCCTGCCGCCAGACCATGGTGAGCAGGCCGGCCACGGCCGCCGGACGGTTGAGGTGGCCGAGCACCCCCTGGATCGAGGGCCGGCGCCGGGTTTGAAGGCGGCCGAGCCGGCTGGCGTAGCGCTCGACGCGCGCCAGGTAGGTGGCGGGTTCATACAGCCGGTCGAAGGCGTCGAGGAACTCGGCGGCGATCTCCCCCATCGGCCGGCTCGGCAGGAAGTTCAGCAGGTAGGTCTGCACACCGGCATCGAAGCGGCCCCGCAGGCTGTCCTCCGCCTCAGGATCGAGCTTCAGCAGGCGATGTTCGCGCTCCAGCCGGTGCCACAGGGCCGTGTTGGGCAGGGCCTGCAGGATGCCCACCATGGCCAGGGGGATGCCGCTCTCCTCCACGAAGGCCACGATCCGCTCGCCAGCGCCGGCCTGCTCGCCATCGAAACCGAGGATGAAGCCGGCCATCACCAGCAGGCCCGCCTCTGTGATCGTTTG
>Ga0209401_1003404_pt1 | contig 10035 bp, 10 predicted proteins | sample M_140807_MF_Meta_FD_187318 | JGI IMG/M metagenome (GOLD analysis project Ga0209401, IMG submission 187318) | Freshwater microbial communities from Lake Montjoie, Canada to study carbon cycling - M_140807_MF_MetaG (SPAdes) (version 2) | ecosystem: Environmental > Aquatic > Freshwater > Lake...
CGGTGTAGCTCAGTGGTAGAGCAACTGATTCGTAATCAGTAGGTCGCAGGTTCAAATCCAGTCACCGGCTTTGCTTTAACGAGATGTTCACCATCCAGAACAGGGTTTTCTTGACTCTTATCCTATTGGTGAAGCTGCAGATCTTCAGCCTCTTGCTGCGTTGAAGATCCATTGATCCTGCCGGGTCAAGTGAGTGCTTTCTAAGGGGCTGTTGCCGCTTCCCCCTGGCTTCCCTCCGGCTTCGCCACTGGTTCTGGCCGGGCCGCCGTGGCGGCTTCGCTGGCGGAGCAACGGCTCAAGCCGTTTGATCCGCTTTCACTGACAGGGGATCATCGCTATTGCCGCGGGGAGCCTTGGATCCACTGCAGGTATGGCGCAGAAGTGCTGCACTATGCCTCTGATCACTGGATGACGTGCCTGGGCGTCTGGGGAGCGGAGATCATGGTTGCTCCCATGGGGCATGGCCATCTGCTGACACAGGCGCCTGGAAGGGGCGCTGTGCCGGGACGATGGGTCAACTTTCGCAACGCGACCCCATGGCGGCTTCCGGATTTCCCACGGAAAACCTGGGGCAGCTCAGCCTGCGTCAGTTGCGGGAGATAGCAAGCCGCCTTGGGATCGGCCGCTACAGCCGCATGCTCAAGCAGAAGCTGCTCCTGGCGATTGAATCCGAGGGCAGCGGCTCTGAACGCGATCCACTTCGAGAGCTGGAGTTCCCCGTTGCCGCCGCCGCATCGGGGCCTGGTCCAGGACTGGGTGGGCAATCATCCGGCTTCGGTGATACCTCCCCGTTGTCCTCCATGGAGGCCCAGCTTCCTCCTCGCCCCGCCGCTCAGGGTGAGACCCGGGTGGTGTTTCTCCCTCGCGATCCCCAGTGGGCCTACGTGTTCTGGGAGATCAGCCCGGCGGATCGAAACGCGGCCGTTCTGGCGGGTGGTGGGCCGTTGGTGCTGCGGCTTGAGGATGTCACCGGCCGGCAGGATGGCCAGGCCCATCCCCACACCCTTCAGGAAGTGGTGGTCGATGCCGGCGCCCATGAGTGGTTTCTGCCGGTGCCCCTGAGCGATCGGGATTACCGGGTGGAACTGGGCTTCCGCCGGCCTGGCGGTGGCTTGATCTCCCTAGCGGTTTCGGGTGTGGCCAGGATGCCCGCCCAGGGCCCCGTCGAGATCGTGGCCGATCAGTTCCAGCCCTTCTCCCTTGATGGGGTGGCGAGCACCCCTCTTGAGGCCCCTCCCTTCCCATCACCATCCCTGGGGCTCCATGAGCGCCTCTACCAGCAGGCCAGCGGTGCCCATCGCCGCCTTGGTCACGGCTCCGAGGCCTTTCTCGAACAGCGGCAGCAGGACGAAAGCGCCGTCGGTGGCCAGCGCTCTGGAGTGGGCCTCTGGGCCAGTGGGCGAAACGATTCCGGTGCCGGCCTGGCGGCTCGCCAACGCAGCTTCTGGCTGGTGGCCGACGCCGAACTGATCGTCTATGGCGCCACCGAACCCTCCGCTCTCCTGCGGATCGGGGAGGAGGTGGTTCCCCTCTCCAGCGACGGCACCTTCAAGGTGCAGGTTCCCTTCCGCGATGGGGAGCAGATCTACCCGATCAACGCCGTAGCGGCCGATGGTGAGCAGAAGCGCTCGATCACCCTGGCTTTCAGCCGCACCACCCCGGAGGCCAACGTGAACAGCTCGGAGGATGCCGTGGCCGAGTGGTTCTGAGCCCTGCCGAGGCGGTGACGCTGCGGGTTCTGCCGCCCCAATGGCGGCTTACACGTTCAGGGTGAGATCAGGGTGGCTAGCATGAAATCGATGGTCATGGTTGATGGAAGACATCCTGCAGCAAACCCTGGAGGAAGCCATTGCGGGAAGTGGCCTGGATCCTTCATCCTCCGCCAATGGCATGGTGTTTTTGGTGATAACCACCATGGGTTTTGCCATGGCACTCGTGTATATTCCCATCCGTCTCTTTCTCACCATCACAGCCCGCAGCCGTCGGCTGCGACTGTTGCAGAAAATCAGGCGATTGCGTGAGGATCTACGTCAGCCCATCACCTGAATCTCGCTTCAATCAACGCATCACCATCCCGCCATCCACCTGCAGCACCTGCCCGGTGATGTAGGACGCCGCAGGATCAAAGGCCAGGAAGCGCACCGCCCCAGCCACCTCCTCGGGTTGGCCCATGCGTCCGAGCGGAATGGCCGCCAGGATCGGCTCCTGGTTGAGGTCCCTGGTCATGGCGGTGTCGATGAAGCCCGGGGCCACGGCGTTTACCGTGATGCCGCGGCTGGCGAATTCGGCGGCCGAGCTGCGGGTTAGACCGATCACGCCGGCCTTGGCGGCGCTGTAGTTGGCCTGGCCAGGGTTGCCCATCAGGGCCACCACGGAGGTGATGTTGATGATGCGGCCGTGGCGGGCCTTGAGCATGCTGCGGCTCACCGCCCGGGTGCAGAGGAAGACACCGGTGAGGTTCAGATCGAGCACCTGGCGCCAGTCGTGGGTCTTCATCCGCATCAGCAAACCATCGCGGGTGATGCCGGCGTTGTTCACCAACACATCCAGCCGTGCCTCCCGCTCCAGCACCATCTTCACCATCGCCTCCGCCTGCTCCTCATCCGCCACATCGGCCTGCACGCTCCAGGCCCGGCCGCCGGCCGCTGTGATCTCCGCCACCACCGACTCCGCGGCCTCGGGGGAGCTGGAATAATTCACCACCACCGTGGCCCCGAAACGGCCCAACTCCAGGGCGATGGCCCGGCCGATGCCCCGGCTGGCGCCGGTGACCAGTGCCACCTGGCCCGGCCCGCCCTGGGGCGCGCGCGCGGGTTCGGGGGCCTGCTCAGGGTTCGCGGAGTCCGGGATGCTGGCCACCATCGCGATGCTGCTCGGGGTGGGGCGATCGTATGGCCCCAGGGGGACGCGGCAGAGCGCTTCAGCGAGGCATTTCGGCCACATCCACGAGGGCCGTGCCGAGCAGCTTGGCGAAGCTGGCCAGCTGGGGCTGGCTGCCCAGCACCACCAGCAGCTGGCCCGGCCCCAGTCGCACGTCGCCGCCGGGATTGGCGATTAACCGGCTCTCACCACGATTCAGCTGCTGATCCGGGGTGCGTACGGCCAACACGAGGGCTCCGGTACGGCGCCTGAGCTCCAGCTCCGCCAGGGTGCTGCCGTTGAGGTCACCCAGCAGGGAAGGGTCATCGCTGAGCTGGAACTCATCCACCTCACAGTCCGAACCGGACAGCAGCTCCATAAAGTTCACCGCCAAGGGGCGCAGGGCGGTGGCCGCCATGGTGCGACCGCCGGCCACGTAGGGACTGACCACCTGGCTGGCCCCGGCCTGGCGCAATTTGCGCTCCCCTTCGTCGCTGTCCGCCCTGGCGATCAGGCGGCAGCCGGGCGCCAGGCCACGGGCGCTGAGCACCACGTAGAGGTTGGCCGCGTTGCTGGTGAGGGCCGCCACCAGGGCCCGGCAATTGTGGATGCCGGCATCGAGGAGCGTTTCATCCAGGGTGGCATCGGCATTCAGCACCGGTAGCCCTCGCTCTTCGGCCGCATCGCGGCTCTCAGGATCCGTTTCCACCACCAGGAGCTGCACCCCTTCTCGGGTGAGCTGTTCGGCGATTTCGCGGCCGATGCGGCCATAGCCGCAGAGGATCACATGGTTGTGCATGCGCTGCAGTCTCCTTCGAAAGCGTTGTTCGCTTAGCAAGCGGAAGTAGCCCGATTCATTCAGGGCCAAGAAGCCCTGGATCGTGAGCTGCACCACCACCAGTCCCCCCACGATCAGCAGGGTGGTGACCACCCGGCCGCTGGCGGTGAGGGCCTTGGTGTTGGTATCGCTGAAGCCCATGGTGCTCAGCGTGATCACCACCATCCAGTAGGCGTTTCCCCAGTCCCAGCCTTCCGTGGTGCGGTAGGCCAGGGCGGCCAGGTTCACGATTCCCACCAGGGCGAGCAGGGGCCTGCGCCAGGGATGGCGGGTGCGGCGCAGGGGGGAGCCAGGTTTCCGGAAGTTGCCGAAGCGAAGGGGTCTCCGGCCGTTGGACCGGGAATGGGGAGGGCGTGGAACCGAACGCATCCTCCCCCTCCCTTCAGGCCAGCCCGAGGGCCTGCAGCACGGCATCCACCCCCAGGGAAGACAGCCCATCGGCGGCTCCGATGCCCTGCACCCCGGCCCGTTCCGGCAGGCTTTCAGGGCTGCGGCCCAGAGCCACCACCGGGGTGCCGCAGAGCAGGGCCAGTTCCGTGGTGAGGGGATCGCTGGAGAGCACCACGTCACTGGCGGCCACCGTCGCCGCCCGCCGTCCGGCCTGGCCAGCGCCGGCGGCGGCCACCACGGAGCTGCGTAGGCCCGGCAGGCTGGCACGGATCCGCTCTGGTAGCTCCTGCCAGCAGGCCCCGGGCCAGTCGCTGGGGCCACCGCCTGGTGCGAGGAGCAGCATGGGGCCATCCCCCGCGGGCAGGGCCGCTGTGGCTTCGGCTAGGGCGGCCGGCTTGAGCTGGAGACGGAAGACTTCGGCCTGCAGATCCACACCGATGGGGCGGAGGTGGCCCGCCAGGGCCTGGGCCGGCCAGCCAGCGGCGGGGGCGGCCACGGTTTCGGTGGTGGAGAAGCCGGCGCTGGCGATGCGGGTGGGGATGTGGCTCATCGAGAGCATCAGGTCCATCTGGCGGCTTGGCGCCAGGTTCACGGCCACCTGGAAGTCGGGATCGCGCACGCAGCCGAGCAGGTTGGTCCAGTCGGCCAGGGAGGCGTCGCCATAGGCGAAGGGGATCACCTTCTCCACCGCCGGCAGCAGCTTCCAGATCGGAGCCTGCTCCGGCGGACAGGCCACCTGGATTGCAAACCCCAGCGCCTCGGCGGTGGCCGCCACCGCCGGCAGGGCCTGGAGTTGATCGACGCCATCGCCCGGGATCAGAAACAGTGCACGCATCGCTCTGGTCTCGTCGGGAACTGGGCCTCGGCCTGATTGTATGGAGCACGTCTGGATTCTTCCGTTGGGAGGGAGCTGCTTGTGCATCTGCTGATCGCTGCCGCCGGCAGCGGCCGCCGCATGGGGGCCGACCGCAACAAGCTTTTGCTCCCCCTGGCGGGGCGTCCGGTGCTGGCCTGGACCCTGGAGGCCGCCCTGGCCTGTCCGGCGATCGGCTGGATCGGGGTGGTGGGCCAGCCCCAGGACGCCGGCGCGATCGCCGCGATCGTGGCGGCGGCCCAGCCGGATCGGCCGGTGGTGTGGATCCTGGGTGGCGAAACCCGGCAGGAATCGGTGAGCCGGGGGCTGGAGGCCCTGCCGCCGGAGGCGGAGGCCGTGCTGATCCATGACGGCGCCCGCTGCCTGGTGGAACCTGCCCTGCTGGCGGCCTGCGTGACGGCCCTGGAGCAGGCCGTTCTTGTAGGGGCTGGCATGGTGGCCGCAACTCCGGTGACCGACACCATCAAGGAGGTGGAGGACGGCACCATCCGTGCCACGCCTGATCGCAGCCGGCTCTGGGCGGCCCAGACCCCCCAGGGTTTCGGGGTAGCCCAGCTCCGCCAGGCTCATGCCACCGCTAGCGCCGAGGGCTGGAGCGTCACCGACGACGCGGCCCTGTTTGAGCGGCTCGGCCTACCGGTGCGGGTGCTGGCGGCTCCCCCCTCCAACATCAAGCTCACCACCGGTTTCGACCTCACCATCGCCGCGGCCGTGTTGGCCGAGCGGTTCAGCGGAGCAGCTCCCGGATCGCCAGGGCCTGCACTTCCACGGCCGTGAACAGCAGGCCGATCCCGAGGGACAGCTGAATGATCCCCAGGACGAGGCCCAGCATCTGCAGGGCTCCGGAACCGCCATAGAACTGGCGGAGCTTCGGAATCAGCTTGGCCTGGGCTTCGAAGGCGGAAGCCGAAGGCAGCTCGGTGAGGGAGGTGGTCGGCACACCAGCTGGGGCGACGGCCACCGGCGCCATGGCGGTGGTGGCTGCTGGAGCGACCGCCATGGTTGGCGTTGGCCCCGCGGTGGCGGCGAGGGCCGACTGGCTCAGGACCGCCGGGATCCCCACCGCGAGCAGGGCGAGGACGGCCAGGGCCAGGACACGGCCCAGCCAACCCAGGCCGAGACCGGCCTTAGGCCGGTCTGCCGGAGGGTGCTCGTGGTGGGCTTCTGGCCGCATGGTGGGTTCATGGAGGTCGCTACGCCGGCAGCGTATGCAGGGTTGCCCGTGGGCGCAGCGGGCCAGCCTCGCCAGGATCGGGCCGTGCCCCTGCGCTCCCCCATGGCCGCCCCCATTCCCCTGTGGACCTCTATCCGGTTCCTGCGCCGGTTACGTCGGTTGCTGCCGCTGCTGGGAATTCTGCTGCTGCTGGGGCTGCCCCTCTCCGCGGGGCCGGCCCCGCCGCCGCTGACCGGAGGCTCCTCCCCCCCGCCACCCGCCTGGATCACCCTCGAGGGGCGCAGGATTCTGGAGATCCGTTTCGCCGCCGGCGCCCAGACGCCCGCCTCCGTTGCGGAGCGGGGCAATGCCATCCTCCGCAGGCTGGCCGATAATCCATCCATTGCGCCGGAGCAGCTCGAGGTGCGGGAGGACCCGCCCTATTCGATGCTGGGCTTGGAGGGGGGCGGTCGCTTCACGCCGCTGCTCGCCGTGGATGACCGGGCGGCCCGGGCCTTTGACACCACCCGCCAGGACCTGGCCGAGCGTTACCGCGACCAGTTGCGGGGGGCGCTGCGTCAGTACCGCAGCAGCCACACCCTCGGAGCCTGGCTGCGCAGCACCGCCCTCGCCCTGCTGATCCTGGGCATCTACGTGGCCTGGGTGCAGCTGCAGGTGTTGCTGGAGCGCCGCGCCCGCCACTGGATCGCCGCGGCACCCTCCCCCTGGCTGGGGGGCCTGAAGATGGCAGGCAGCAAGGTGCTTGATGGATCCCAGGAGCGCGCCGCCCTGCTGCGCGTGCTGCGGTTGCTGCACTGGGGGTTGCTGCTGCTGGCCAGCTATCTGCTGATCCCGTTGCTGCTGGGCTTCTTCCCGCCCACCCAGGTCGTGGCCGAGGGGCTGCGCGGTCACATCCGCGGCGTGCTGGAGCGCCTTCTGGCCGGGATGGTGGCCGCCATTCCCAACCTGCTCGCCATCGTGGTGATCCTGCTGATCACCCGCCTGGTGATGCGGGCCTGCCTCGACTGGTTCGCGGCGATCGAGCGGGGCCAGCTCCAGTTTCCAGGCTTCTACCGCGAGTGGGCCCGACCCACCGGAAGGCTGGTGGCTGCGGCCCTGCTGCTCGCTGGTCTGGTGACGGCCTATCCCTACATTCCGGGCTCCGGCAGCCGGGCGTTCCAGGGGGCCGGCCTGTTCGTGGGTCTGCTGGCGGCCCTGGGCTCCAGCGCCGTGGCCACGAACGTGATCAGTGGTCTGATGCTCATCTACACCCGGGCCTTCCGTGAGGGGGATCGGGTGGAGATCAATGGGGTGGTCGGGGTGGTGCAAGACCGGGATCTGTTGGTGACCCGCATCCAGACCCCGCGCAACGAACTGGTGAGCATCCCGAATGCCACCGTGATCACCTCCCCGATTCTCAATTTCAGCTTCGGTCGGCGCGAGATCCAGCGGCCGGTGGCCCTGGCCACCACGATCACGATCGGCTACGACGTTCCCTGGCGGCAGGTGCAGGCCTTGATGCTCGCCGCCGCCCGCGCCGTGCCCGGCATCGCCGAGGATCCGCCCCCCCTGGTGCTGCAGACCTCCCTGAACGACTTCCACATCAGCTACGAGCTCAATGCCAGCGTGCGGGATGTGCTGCTCTACCGGGAAACCCTCTCGGAGTTGCTGGCCTCCCTGCAGGACCGTTTTGCCGAGGCCGGTGTGGAGATCCTTTCGCCCGCCTACCAGTCCAACCGGGAGGGCGGGAAGAGCACCGTGCCGCCTCCGCCGCCTCGCTCCATCCCCTTGGGGCCCCTGCCGGGCGGTGGCGAATCTCGCTGATCGTGGGTGGGGGGATGGCGGAACGGTGAGACCGCCTTCGCCCCTTCAGGGGCCTGACGGCGGAGGGGTCAGCTCGCTCCGGGCCGAAGCAGCCCCAGATGCCCCCGCCCCCCATCCAGCCGCGCCATCACCCCGAGGGGCAGGGCGGCGTTGCCGGGGCTGTGCCCCACGGGAAGGTGTGCCACCAACGGGATGCCCAGGTCGAGGGTGCGCTCCCGCAACACCTGATCGAGATCGAAGCGGTGCTCGGCGGGTTCCTCGGCGCGGCCATCGGCCTCCCGCCAGCCCTCGAAGCTGCCGAAGCCGATGCCGGCCAGCTGCTGCAGCGCTCCGCAGAGGCGCCAGTGGGTGAGCATCCGCTCGATTCGGTAGGGCGCTTCCCCCACGTCCTCGAGCACCAGGATCGCGCCGCGCAGGGCCGGCAGGTGCGGCGTGCCCAGCAGGTGGGTGGCCACCGTGAGGTTGGCCACCAGCAGTGGGCCCTCCGCCACGCCACCGCGCCAGCCCACCGCCTCGAGGTCGTCCACCGGCTCGCCGAACAGCAGGGCCCGCAGCCGCTCAACGCTCCAGGCGGGCTCGGCCGCCAGGGTGGTGAGCAGCGGCCCGTGCACCGCGCCGCCCTGACCCCGGTTCACCCGGTCCCAGAGCAGCGAGGTGACATCGGAGAACCCCAGCAGCCAGCCCTCTGGCTGGGCCAGGGGCTGCTCCAGCAGCCGCGCCGACCCCCAGCCGCCTCGCACGCAGGCCAAGAGTGCCGCTGGCGGTGAGGTGGGATCGGATGCCGCATCGTCGGCTGACAGATCGGCCACCCGTTCGTGATCACGGCCGGCGAGGTATCCCCAGCGGCGCCCCACCAGGGCCGGCCGTTCCTCCACCGCCAGGCCCCACTGGCGCAGCAGGGCCACCCCCGCCTCAAGCCGTTCACCATCGGCCAGGGCCGAGCTGGCCGCCACCAGGCGCACCCGATCGCCGGCCCGCAGGGGCTGGGGGAGGGGCAGCGGCAGGGCGGTTCGGTCGGTGGTTGGGGGCATCGCTGGCAAGATCGCAGGGGCCATGGCAAGGGAGCGGCAGCCGGACGCTCGGGCGACCCTGGATTGGCGGATTCTCCCAGGCTCCGCTGCTGGTGGGTGGATGGAGAGGGTTTCAGCCCCGGCCCGCCAGGATCAGACCCAGCAGCAGCAGGGCACCGAGCTGCACCTGGCGGCTGAAGTGGAGCCCGAAGGCCGAGCGGGGCAGGTCGGGGCGGCGGAGCTGAAGGGCTTCCCGCAGCATCCCCGCTGAGGCGATCGCCCAGGCCAACCAGAAGAAGGGCCCGCCCAGCCCGCGGAGCAGGGCGGCTCCGGCCAGGGCGGCGGCCGTGAGGGCGTAGCAGCAGGCCACGACCGTGGGTGCCGCCTTGCCCAGGCTGAGGGCACTGCTGCGCACCCCCAGCCGCCGATCGTCGTCTCGGTCGCTCATGGCGTACACGGTGTCGAAGCCGAAGGTCCAGGCCAGGGTGGCCAGCCATACCAGCAGCAGTGGCCAACCGCCCGCCAGGGAGCCGCTGGCCGCCGCCCACGGGATCAGCACCGCGAAGCCCCAACAGAGGGCCAGCACCAGCTGGGGGTAGGGGAACCAGCGCTTGGCGGAGGGGTAGAGCAGCACCGGCGGCAGGGTGGCCAGGGCTAGGGCGAGGCAGAGCCCCCGCACGGCCTGCGGCAGGGCCAGCACCACGAGCAGGGCCACCAACAGGCAGAGCAGCAGCAGGGCGAAGGCGGTGGGCACCCCGACCCGGCCCGAGGCCAGGGGGCGGTTGCGGGTGCGTTCCACCAGGGGGTCGATGCGCCGGTCCCAGAGGTCGTTGGCGATGCACCCCGCCGCGCTCACCGCTAGGCCGCCCAGAACGATCCAGCCCACCAGGGGCGCCGGCGGCGGGGCCTGGGGATTGAGCCACAGGGCCCAGCCGGCGGGAATCAACAGGATCAGGCGGCCGCTGGGCCGGTGCCAGCGAACCAGCTCCAGCAGGGCTTGTGCCGTGGCCATGGCCAATCCGGTAGTGGCGGCACCCTAGGAACGCGTTGAACGATGTCCTCGCGTACCCACCTCGGAGGCGGAAGG
>Ga0209401_1003407_pt1 | contig 10033 bp, 15 predicted proteins | sample M_140807_MF_Meta_FD_187318 | JGI IMG/M metagenome (GOLD analysis project Ga0209401, IMG submission 187318) | Freshwater microbial communities from Lake Montjoie, Canada to study carbon cycling - M_140807_MF_MetaG (SPAdes) (version 2) | ecosystem: Environmental > Aquatic > Freshwater > Lake...
CCCCGTTTTTAGCGTAAAAACAGGGGTAGACCTTCTCACGCAGGTAGATGCGTGGATCGTGGCTACGCGCGAGCTGGATGGGCAAGCCGAATACCATGTTCGCCAGGCGGCGCGCTGGGTGCGGGATTGGCTTGAGCATGTGAAGTCGCACGCGGCCGAGATTTCCCCCGCTTCCTGCATTGAATGGCTGCGGGATATGACCCGCGGCGGCACGCTCGCCCCGCAAACGATCCGGAACCGAATGAGCGCCTGCCGCCGCTTTGCGGGCTGGATGCTGATCCAAGGGCTAATCGAATCCAACCCGTGGGCGCATGTGCCAGGGCCGCGCGGCCGCGCTGGGCAAGGCCGGGACGCGTTCACCGATGCCGAGGTGCAGCGGCTAATTGATCACGCCACCCAGCAGATCACCAAGGGCGCATCCCCCGCCATCCGAGCCAGCGCCAAGAACCGCGCCTACCTGTACCGGCTGCTGTCCCTTACGGGCATCCGGCGAGGCGAGGCCCACGCGCAGTTGTGGAGCGACATCGATTTAGAGGCCGGAACAATGGTGGTGAGCCTGGATAAAGCCCGCCGCAGGGATCACATCCCGCTTTCCCACGCGGCGGTTGAACTGCTGCGCGAGATGCGGAAGGCAAAGGCCGGGCCCAAGGTGTTTGCCCGCACCGTGTCCTACAAGGGGCTGGCCACCGATTTGAAGGCGGCAGGGCTATCCGGCAGGTATGGGTTTCACTCGTTCCGCTGCGGCTACATCACCGAAAGTTTTGAGAACGGCACCCCGCCGGAACTGATCCAGCGCCTAGTCCGGCATCGCTCTATCGATCAAACCCACAGGTACTTACGCCACCGGGAACCCCGGCTACGCGAGGCGGCAGAAAGCCGCGGCGGAAAAATATCGAAAAACTCTCCCATGAAAACTGGTGCGGTCGATAGGTTACCCACGGATTCAGCTATGGCCAACGGTGCAACTATCCGGGCGAACACTTCGGCGACTAGCGCGCGCATCGCGCCTACGGCCGTTGAATCCACCACGCGCGCTAGTCTTCGATGTGTTCGCGGTCGCTCCATCAACACAGTTGCAGTAGGCGCTACAGGATTCGAACCTGTGAGCCTACCCACCCGTGCGGGGCGGCTTTTAGCCGCAGCCTCATTGCTAACAGACCACACTTTCCTAGAGGAAGCATTGGTGCTGATGCATGAGGCGCAATTGCTGCTGACGCAGCAGGAGCCATCGCATGGATCGCAATCGCTACGGGAAGATCGTTGAGGACATCGGGCTAGCAATTCAAAGCCTGAACGCCGGGGGCTGTTCGCAGGATGCGGAGTGGGTGCGCCTCGTGTCCATGCACAAGCTGTATGCGCTCACCAAGGCGCTGGACGAGTTCCCCACCCCTATCCACCCGGTGGCCATCCTTGCGGCCGCGCACATCGTGATGCAGCAGGAGCGCCGGAAGGATCGCGCGCCGCTCGTGTCGCTGGGCCAGGGTGATTACCGCCGAGACATTTCCGAGGATGAGGTTGAGCCCGCTCCCGAGGTGCCGCTTCTCACGCGCGGAGTTCGCGTCATCCGTTCGCTGGCGGGAGGTGGCCGATGAGTCTTTCCGAGGTTGCCGAGGTGCTGGGCTGCGACACCACAACGGTTTACTACCACGAGCAGCGGGCGCTAGAGAAGCTGCGCGCAGCGATCATGCGAGAGCGTGAACTAGCGGCGCTGGCCGAGGAGGTGCGCTGTGGCCGCTAACACCTTCGCCCTTGGAGTTCGTGAACACATTCCCGCTGCGGACTACCACGCGGTGCCTGCGCTGTCCTCCACCTTTATGAAGGCGATGCTTGCCAAGTCCGCTCTCCACGCTCGCTACCAAATGGAGAATGGCGAGAGCAATGACGCGATGAACATGGGCACCGCGGTGCATACCGCGATCTTGACCCCGGACATGTACGAAGCCGAGGTGGCGGTAGCGCCGAAGTGTGATCGGCGCACCACCGCAGGCAAGGCCGAGTTCCGCGCGTTTGAAGTCCTGAACGGGCACAAGTTGATTCTTGATGCCAGCCAGGGCGAGGCGGTGGCGGGCATGGTTGCCGCGGTTCATGCTTCCAATTCGTGCCGCGCCATGTTGGAGATGGCTACCCAGCGTGAACTTTCCGTGTTTGCGGAAGACCCGCACACGGGCACGCAGTTGAAGGCGCGGCTGGACGGTTATGACCCCGCCACCGGCTGGGTGATCGACCTGAAGACCTGCCGCGACGCGTCCTACCCCGGGTTCAAGTCTGCGCTTTGCAACCTTGGCTACGGGTTGCAGGCCGCGTTCTACCGACGCGTGGCGCGCATCGCCGGGCTCAATGTGAGTGGCTTCGCGTTCCTGTGCGTCGAGAACACCGCGCCCCACGGCGTGGCCGTGTACGCGATGGACGATTCCGACATGGACTACTTCGAAGCGGACATGCGCCGATTGATCGCGGACTACAAGGTGTGCCGAGAAACCGAAACATGGCCCGGATATCCGGATCGCATCGAACGCATCGGGCTTGCGAATTGGGCGCGCCGCCAACTTGAGGAAGGGCTTGCCCGATGAGTGATTTAGCAACCGTTCCCAACGCCGCGCACATCGAACGCGTGATCGAACAGGTGATGCCCCGCAACGCAAGCCAGGTGGATCGCATGGCGCTGGCGGCCATGATGAAGACCTACGGCCTTGATCCGCTCCGGCGCGAGGTGTACCCGCTGGCGTTTGGCGGCCGCTTGTGCCTGTATGTTTCTATCGACGGGTGGCGCAGGCTGGCCCGTGAATCGGGTCGCTACCGCTCCGGCGTGTGTATTTATCACAGAGATGCGACTGGAAGTGTTGATTCCTGCACATTCAAGGTAACCACCACGGAAGGCGGCGAGTTTGAGTTCACCTGCTGGCTTTCGGAGTTCAAGGGATCAAGCCCGAACTGGCGCACGCAGCCGCTGCACATGCTGCGAACGCGCGCCGAAGCGCATTGCTTGAAGGCCGCTTTCGGGTTCAGCGGTGCCACCGAGGGCGATGAGGAACTAGCCGAAGCCACCACCGTGGTGGAGGCAGATAGCGCGCTGGCCGCGCTGAATGCCCGTGTGAGCCAATCCGCGGAGCGAACGACGGTATCGCTCCCCAGCGCACCGGCGGTGGTGGTAGAGCAACCACCGCCGCCGAGCGCGCCGGATCGCATCCAGCAGCTAGCCGAATCCATCGCCGAGAAAGCCAAATCGGTTGGCATCCGATGGAGCGCAAAGCAGGCGGTGACCGCGGCAAGAAAGACCGTTGACGCGGGAACTGATCCATCCGAGGTGGATGGGTTGATTTTGAAGGCACTTCAACAGCAGGCCGAGCGCCTGGAGAAAGGTTCGGAGCAATGATCGATCTGATTCACGGAAGCAGCGAGGACAAGGCACGCAAGAGCAGCGGCGCGGGCGGCCCCTGCCCCGAGGGCACCTACACCGCCACGATCAGCAAGGCCGAAGGGCGCGAAAGCCCGTTTGAGAACATGAAGACACCCGACAATCCACGCGGGCTGGTGGTGACGCTGTGGTTCGACATCGAAACCGGCGGCCAGCGGTACAAGGTGTTTGAGGACATCGCGGTGACGCGCATCATGCGCTTGAACGAACTGTTGGATGCGTGCATGTTGCCGCATGTCGATAAGGCCACGAAGCGGTTTGAGGAAGCGAACCTTGAGGGGCGCGAAATCCTGCTGCGCGTGTGGCACTCGCAGAATGGCAAGGCCAAGGCTGGGGATTACATCCGCCCCACCCAGCAGCGCAGCACGGCCACCGCGGCCAAGCCAGGGCGCAAGGCGGTTGCGCCTGGTGCCGATGAAATCCCGTTCTAACGATCCCCCGGAAAGGCCAGGGCGGTTGAGTTACCGCCGCCCTGGCTAATGGGGGCAACACTTCTCAACATCTGTAGCGGATTCTATCCGCGGCAAGGATGCCGATGGTTACGGTGGAACTTACTGACGCAGAAATCGAACTATGCGAGCGCGTGGCCGAGGCGCGCATGGCGTTTGGTGCAGCGAACGGGCTGAACCACGCGTGCATTATGGATCGGATTTTTACCGAGCGAGAGCAACATGAGTTTGGTGGCGCAGCCGGTGAGGTGGCGGTTGCCAAGTGGCTTGGGATTGGCGGCTACCAGCCATCTGTTCGGTATGTGAAGGGAGCGCCGGATGTAGATCCCGACATTGAGGTGCGTTCCACCGGCTGGATGAACGGGCAACTGGTGGTGCGGCCGCGCGATCACGGAGATAGGCGCTATGTGCTGGCCATCACGAGCCTCGCCAAGAGCTACGGCCAGGTGAGGCTTGCTGGGTGGATGTGGGGCCATGAGGCGCGGCGAGATGAGTTCCTGCAAACCTATTACAACCAGCCCGAGCATTGGGTACCGCGTGACGCGTTGAACCCGATGCACACCATGCAAAGGGAATTGAATGGAACCGTATGACGCGCTGTTGCGCGATTTGCAGCGTGTATGCAACAAACCGCACGGGCTGATTGCCCGCGCCATCGCGGCCATTGCGACCCTGCGCGAGCAAGCAAAAACATGGGAAGAGCGCGCCGATTATTTGCGCGAGCGGTGCGAGGATTTCAGGAAGCGGAACGATTACCTAGAGCGCGTGCGAACCGAGCGAAACGATGATGAGGAGGCCGCGCAGATTCGCCAGCAGATGGAGGAATTGCGTGCAGACCGTGACGCGCTGCGCCGAACTCTTGCGCGCATGTACATCGACCCAACCGCGTTTGCAGCTTCGAAGGGCTGGGATTGCTTTGTGGAGGAACGCAAGTGAGCGATGACCCGGCAAGTGTGCAAGCGTTTGAGTGGGAGACCACGATGGCGTTTGCAAATGAATTAGCGCAGCCGTGGCAAGGCATGGGAGCAATGGCGAACACCCAGCGCAGGCTTGCCGCTGAAATGATTGTGAAGCTTTACAACCGCTGCACGATGGAAGCGCAACACATCATGGAGATTCGACAACAGGTGAAGGATTTGCGTGGTGAGCGCGACGAGGCACGGCGGGAAGTGTGTGCGTGGCAGGGCGCAACCTCTGGAAAGTCATTCAAGGACATTGCAACGATACGCGGCTGGGATTGCTTTGGGGAATCCAAGTGACCACCACCGATGCAGCAGCCGCGGCGATTGAGTCCGCGTACCAACTGCTGGGCCTGATCTTTGAAGCGAATGACCTGATTGAGTTCCGCACCATTGGCGGCGCTGGTGGGCTGCGCGATTGGGTGCCGCAGGCGAAAGCGTCGAGAGTCATCGCGCAGCTTGCCGCGACGGTGGCGAAGGGCCAGCATGTGTATTTCGGGGCAAACCCAAGAAGTGGGCGCGGCGGCAAGGCCACCGATGTGGCTCTCGCGCGTTGCCTGTTCGCCGATTTCGATGGCGGTACCACGGTTGAGCAAGCGCGCCTGGCGTGGAGGGAAGCCAACATCCCCGAACCTACGGTGATGGTAAAGACGGGCGGCGGCATCCACGCGTGGTGGCGGCTGGCCGAGCCGATGACCGACCTAGCCGAGTGGACGCGCTACCAAAAGGCATTGGCTCACCGGCTGGGTTCGGATTCCAGCGTGACCGATGCGCCGCGGGTTATGCGCGTGCCTGGCTTCCACAACTGGAAGTACCCCGAGCAACCGCTGTGCGTGGTGCATGAGAGCGAAGCGGATCATATATGGACGCTAGACGAGTTTCCTGCCCCGCAGGAGCCCGGCACGGCCATCGTGCCCCCAGCGGCCACCCCGGCTGCCGGATCGCTCTCCGACCTGTCTAGGCGCTTCCTTGAGGAAGGTTTCATCATGCGCCAGGGCAGGCGCACCACCGTCTTTACGGTGGCCTGTGACATGAAGGCGCGCGGGTGGTCGATTGCCGAGGCCGGGCCGCGGATCATGGCTAGGGCGGCCACGCTTGGCCTCACCGCCGATGAACTGATCGACCTGAACCAGCGGCAGATACCCAACGCGTTTGCCGCCGAGCGGAAGGCCGTAAGCGGGCCCGCAGAGGCGGTGCAGGCCGTGGAGCCCCCGCCAGCCGCCCCGGCGGCGCGGTTGCAGCCTGTGCCTATCTGCGCCCTCGTGGCGAGGTGCCCGGAGTTGCGGCGGCCGGTCATTGAAGGGCTTCTACGGACGGGCGAAACCCTGAACCTGATCAGTAGCCCCAAGATGGGCAAGAGTTTTCTTGTCAACCAACTTGCCATATGCGTTGCCAGGAGCGAGCCGTGGATGGGGTTCAGCATCCCGCAGGCTGGGCGCGTGCTGATCGTGGATAACGAGTTGCACCCCGAGACGAGCGCGGACCGCATCCCGAAGCTGTGCGCCGCGCAGGGCATCCCGTTTGAGTCGCTAGCGGATCGCTTGGACATCCTGAACTTGCGCGGTGACCTTGTGGATTTCGACGGGCTGGGCGCGCGCCTGTTCGACCATTGCGCCGCGGGTCAGTACACGGTGGTGATCCTTGACGCGTTCTACCGCTTCCTGCCAGCGCGCACGGATGAAAACGATAACGGGAGCATGGCGCGCATCTACAACCAAGTGGATCGGTGGGCGCGAACGCTGGATTGCGCGTTCGTGATGATCCACCACACCAGCAAGGGCGATCAAGCCGGTAAGGGCGTGACCGATGTGGGCGCGGGTGCCGGATCGATGAGCCGCGCCGCTGATAGCCATTTGATTCTGCGCCACCACCGCGAGGAAGGGCATGTGGTGCTAGACGCGGCGGTGCGTTCCTTCGCGCCCATTGAGCCGCGCGTGCTGCGCTGGGCCTATCCCCTGTTCCACATGGCCCCGCACCTTGATCCCAAAGACTTAGCCAAGCCAGGCAAGAAGGATGCAGACGATGACGGGTGGAGCGCGCAACGGTTCGTGGAGGAGTGTTTCAGGGTTGAGACGAAGCAGGCCAACGGTGCCACGGTGTGGCTTGATCGTGAGGCCATGAGCGGTGCCGAACTGCGGGCCACGGCCGAGGTCATGAAGCTCACCAAGGGCCGCGCCGAGAGCCTGCGAACGCTGGCGCTGGGTAGCGGGTTGATTGAGAAGCAGGGCAGCACAAAGGGTGTGGTGTGGGTGCGCCGAACCCACCCCGCCGCCGTGAATAATTCAAACGGAGACGCGTAACAGCGTGTAACACGATGAGGGAAAGTCCGATACTAATTAGGTTTTTGGCCCAATTTCAAATGGCGAAATTAGGGCGGCAGGGCTGTTTTATTTCCTTTTTCTCTCCCCTAAAGGGAGAGAGAAAAAAGAAAAAAACAACCCAGCCCTATCGGATCAGTTATCGGAATCGAAGGGAATATGCATAAATGGGAACCACAAGCGCCCAACCCTGGCAGGTGGTGATGGCGCTTGCGTCCCTTGAGTTCGGGTACGGGAACGATGCCAGCATGGCCGCCTACCGGGATCACTTGCGCCGCCACCAGCGCGAGCGCATCACCGCCCTCGCCGTGATCGTGCGGGTGTGCCAGGTCGAAACATCGGCCGCGGCCATCGCGCTGGGCATCGATGACATCCAAACCGCTACGCGAAGCCTGCACCGGAGGCCACCCGACCCTGACGAGGTGCGAGAGTTCGCGCGCTTGGTTGCAGCGATATTCCGCAAGGCGCACGCGATGCACCTGCGCGCGAAGCTGCGCGAGGTGATGAAATGACCAGCCACGAATGCGGCAGCGGGATAATGCCGGGCATGGAGGAAGTGCAACTGCGCTGGGGCCCATGTGACGGTGACCGCGTGCAAGTTGATGGCACGGATTTGGAAATCCGCGTTCCTGTGGTCATGGGCGTGTGCTGCGAGGAACTTCCATCGAACATCGGGCGCGATGTCTACACCGAGGCGATCTACATCCCCGACAAGGCCGGAGTGTGGTGGTACAGCGGCCGGATGCGCTACCGGGATGACGGTGGCGCGGCGTATTTCCATCCTGCGTGAAAAACTGTGAGAGGATGACCGCATGGGCAGGCATTCACGCGTGAAAGGCAAGGCAGGCGAGCGCGAAGCAGCCGCAGTTCTCCAGCAGCATTGGAACGCCACCGAGGCGCGACGAGCGCAGCAGTTTTGTGGGGCCGCCGGTGATGCCGATCTACTGGGCCTGCCTGGACTGCATTGCGAGGTGAAGCGGTACGCGGCCATCGGTGCGCTGAAGTTTCTTGAGCAAGCCGAGCGAGACGCAACACCCGGAAGCGTGCCATTTGTGATGATGCGCCAGGACGGTGATACCGAATGGGCCATCATGCTGCGCCCCAGCGACGCGCCCGAGTTTGCGCGCCGTGTGCTGGCGATGATTGCCGAGCGCGCGCCCATGAATGCGGAGCCGGAGCCTTGAAAGTTGCGGCGATTAGCTGCACGCATTCGCCGCACACCCCAATGGCCACGCACCATTGGCTACTCAAAACGCTTGCCGATCTGAAAGGCATCACGCACTTCATCCACCTTGGTGATGTGTTCGAAGCCAGCGCGGCGAGCGTGCATCCTGACGAGGCCGGGCATTCGCTGCTAGACGAGTACAGGCACGCGGCCGCGTTCCTGAAATCGATCCGAGAGGTGTTGCCGCGCAAGGCGCGGTGCCACATCACCGAAGGCAATCACGATGACAACCTACGGAGCCAAGACCCCCGCCGCATCCCTCGTGCGTTGCGTGCTGTAGCCGATTTCATGCACGCGGAACCGTTCGCAACCGAAGCGAAGCGGTGGCATTGGACACCGTACAGGAAAGACCGCCGCGGGTGCCTTGAGCTTGGCCCCATCGTGGCTACCCATGGTTTCGATGTGGGGCAGAACTCCGACGAACTAGAGGCGCTGCAATTCTTCAACGCCACCGGCGGAGCCCCGCACCGGCTGTTTATCCGCGGGCACACCCACCGCCCAGTTCCGCCAACCCAATGCAGGCGCACCCGATCCATCCCGCTCCCCTACTGGTACGCGAACGCGGGTACCTGCGGCCCGCTTCAGCCTGGGTGGATGAGCCGCCGTGATACATCGCAATGGGGTAGCGCCATCATCGTGATCGATGTGGGCGAGCCCATGACTCGCCGCCGTGGTCGGAACTGGGAAGCACGCCTTGAGGTGATGCCGTGAAGGGCGATGAGTTCCGCACCCGCATTGCCGGGCGTGTTTGGCGTGTGCGCTTCGAACCCGCACGCGTGATGGGAACCGATTGGGGCCGCTGCTGGCTACCTGCGGGCCGCCACCCGCTCATCCAAGTCCGGCGCGCCCTGCGCGGCCAGCGGGCGCTAGATGTGCTGGTGCATGAGTGCCTACACGCTGCGCGGCCGGAGCTGGATGAAGCGGCCGTAGAGGCCACGGCGAGCGCCATAGCCCGCGCCCTGTGGCGAGCGGGCTACCGCAAGGTGGACGCGTGACCGAGCCGCGCCGCTTCCCACCCCGCCTGCGGATCAACGCGGGCAAGGCAGCCGCGCCCCGCGCCTGGGTGAACGCGCAGCAGCGCCACGATGAGAAGCGCGGCACGGCCAGCCAGCGTGGCTATGGCGCAGCGTGGCGCAGGCTGCGGCTGGTGATCCTGAACGCTGAACCCCTGTGCCGCCATTGCCTGGCGCGGGGCGTGCCTGTGCCTGCGGTGGAGGTTGACCACATTTTGCCCTTGCGCGATGGCGGGGACAATGCGCGCGAGAACCTGCAACCGTTGTGTGGCGAGTGCCATGACCGGAAGACCATGCGCGACCTGATCGCGCGTAAGAAACTGGGCTAGAGTTTTCTTAAGTCGAAAAAGTGGCGTTTGCGTATCAGAAACGCCACAAATGGCGATTTTACTCTATAAACGGCATGGCGATTTTAGGCGGAAAACAAGGAAAACGGCGTTTTTAGCCTAAAAAGGCCGTTTTGGGCGCGCGTTTTAGGTTTTCTGGGAATCGCAAAAGTGGCGTTTTTGGCCTGAAAACGCCATAAGTGGCGATTTTGGCCTGAAAACGGCATGGCGATTTTGACCTAAAAAGGCAGAAAGTGCCGTTTTTACGCTAAAAACGCCACTTTTAGGGTAGGGGGGGTGCGTTTTTGAGGGGAAAAGGGGGTAGGAC
>Ga0209401_1003409_pt1 | contig 10030 bp, 14 predicted proteins | sample M_140807_MF_Meta_FD_187318 | JGI IMG/M metagenome (GOLD analysis project Ga0209401, IMG submission 187318) | Freshwater microbial communities from Lake Montjoie, Canada to study carbon cycling - M_140807_MF_MetaG (SPAdes) (version 2) | ecosystem: Environmental > Aquatic > Freshwater > Lake...
AACAACTGAATTCTTAGAAAACACAGGTCAAACATTATATTTTCAACCAAATTTTATGAGACCTTATACGCTTTCATCAACTAACGCGATAGACAGGGTTCAAATAGATGTATTATTTGCCTATCGGGACTTTACAACATATAATTTACAATTGGCTCCACAAGCAAACTTTACCGTTTTATTAGATTTCATTAGCAAGATGTAGTATAATGGGCGGGAAATGAAAATATTGATATATTTATATGTATCTTTTTATATCTTTTTGTATTTTTTTTAACTTAAAAGTAAATTTATACACTACATTAGCAAGATGGAAACTAATAAATACAATCATTCAAAGATTTATAAAATCATCTCTAGCAAGACCGATTTAATTTATATAGGCTCAACAACTAAAACATTAGCCCAAAGGTTAGCAAGTCATAAATATGATTATAAAAAAAATAAAAATGATGATAAAAAATATTTATCAAGTTTCAAGTTATTAGAACTTGAGGACTACGAAATACTCCTACTAGAGAGTATTAATTGTAATAATAAAGATGAACTAAGGGCAAAAGAAAGGGAATGGATTGAAAAATTAAAAAATGAATGTGTAAATCTTAGAATACCTACTAGAACTACCAAAGAATGGCGAGAAGATAACAGAGAACGCTATATTTTAGCCAATAAGGAATATAGGGAAAAAAACTATGATAGAATACGGAATAGAGAAATTGAATATGCTAGTGCAAATAAAGAACATAGACAAGCCAAAGCCAAAGAAAAAATAACGTGCATATGTGGTGATATTATTCGTATTAGTGATAAAGCAAGACACGAACGCTCTATCAAACATCAAACTTTTTTAAAATCTCAAGAATCCCAACATCTAGAATGACAATTTTAATTTTATTTTCTAAATTTTTATCTTTTATAAGTTTAATAATACCAAAGTTTAAATTTTACTAATATAAATATGGCTACATCAGGGGCCGAACCTAGGTTGGTGCTTGACAACCGTGTTAATGTGTCCGATTCATTCGACCAACTTATTAATTATTCAGGTGTGAATGTCAATGTTTTTGAAATTCAACCCGATGGTGCCTCATTCCAGACCCAAATTTTATTTAATAACATAGTCGTACCAAATCTTGCTACTACTCTCGTCAGTCGCAATATGAGACTTCGTTATAATGTTGAATTTGCATATGATGCTACGCTTGCTGAGGGTGTTAATAACGGACCAAAGTTTGCAGGTGTAAATATTACATATAACGGTAATAACGTGGATACTGTCGCGCTTCAATACGCTCAAAACACGGTAGTTGATAGTGTTCTACGTGCTCCGTTTCCAATCCAAAGTGTTTGTGATTCTGCATCCCTTACTATTAACTCTGGAACAACTACTATAAATAGTCGTCAAGTGTTAGACCCTGTTGCCCGTAAATTGAGTAAAAAATATTTAATGAATCAGGCTACTGAATGTCCTAGTATGCTAGATAATCGTTGGGTGCTTACAACTGACCCCGTTGCAACTGATGCAAATGCTGTTGCTGGTGACCCAACCGCTTTACATATTAATAGTTGCCAACCACTTAGCAAATATGAAAATTGTTGTGGCGGACACACTCGGGCTTCATTTCTGCCTGTTGCCGTTTCTGCTGCTGCAAATATTGTTACTGTTAAATTTAATGTTGTCGAACAATTGGCAATTAGCCCTCTTACTCTACATGATAATGAAACCTTTCTAGCAAATGTAAATACTCTATCTCTTCTACTTTCTTATGGTTCATCTCTAGGTGATATTTACTATACCGCAAATCCTGCTGGTGTTGCCCCTGCAATTACAATTTCATCCCCTCGTCTTTTACTTACATATATTCAATGTAATCCTGAAATTATGAGTATCCCGCGTGCTGTGAATTATAATTATGAAAATATTGTTTATTTTGCTAAATCATCAACTGTTGCTATTGGTGCTGGAACTGCTGCAACTACTATTCAACTAAATAGTGATACAGTACGTTTTCAATGTATGCCTTCTATGATTTATATATTCCTTCGTAATCAGATATCACAACGAAATTCCAAAAATACGCAAACATTTTACCAATATGGTTTTCCACAATCAACAGCCAATTATGCTGGTTTGCAAATCAATATTGGAAACCGAACTGGACTTCTTGCAAGTGCAAGCCCCCAAACCCTTTGGCGTATTTCAAAAAATAACGGCTATGCAGGTTCATTCAATGAGTGGAGCCAATCCGGCGGGGTGTTCTGTTTAAATCCGGTACGTGATTTAGGCATTGACCCTAGTCTAGATACTCTACCACTTGAAACTGGTTCTGTTAATTTTCAAGTGTCTGGAACCTGGAATAATGCTAATCTTATTTATTCTGGTGTTGCTCCTGGTGAAGGTTATAATGCTAATGTTGAATTAATGATTGTTGCTGTGTATGCTGGTGTTGCTACAATTACTACCGACCAATGTATGTTTTCTCTTGGTTCTCTAAGTGCCAATGAAGTTAATGCTGTTCTTTCTGGTAAATCTGCGGGCATGATTTCAAGCGAACACGTACAGCCAACTATTCAGGCTGAAGGACTATATAGCAAGGGTAAGCATATTTTAGGCAAAATGGCTCATAAAATGATGAAGCGGATGTAAATATACAATAAAATTCAATTATTAATTTTTGCGTATGGGATTTTCTAAATCCTGTTTTTTTATCTTAATAAATTATAATAATAATAGAAAATGGCAAAAACTGCTAGAGACAATACGTTTATGTTTTTTGAAGATTTTAGTGATTTTGTACTATCAAAACTTTATAAAAAAAATAAATCTATAATTACTAAATATCCACCAGAAAAAAAATATTTTAATGCTACTCCAGAATATAAACCATTTAGAATTGTTTTAAAATCAACTGGATATGAAAATATTCAAGGTAATCATACTACATATACTATTGATGCTGATAAAAGTAATTTTGATAGTATTGTGGAACAACTACAAAATTTAGGTGCAATAACTGCAGATGATTTTTATAGTGCATTTAAAAGTGGGCGTGAAAGAGAAATAGGCGAAGAGGTTGATAAAGAAACATCATCTTTTAAAACAGGTGAAAAGCAAGGTCAATTTGAAGAACAGCAAGCAGAAGCAAGCAAGCCAGAAAGCGGTTGGGACGGTTTTGTAAAAGGGTTCACTGCTCCAATTCAATTAGCAATGGGAAATAAAGAATTATTTGGTTTGGGTCTATCATTATAAATTTTTAATATTTTTTCTTTCCTTATTATAATAAAACTAAATCTAAAATGGTTCATAGTACTTACCAACAATTTATAAAAGATAATTATCATAAATGTAGTGGTACGCCACAAGAACGAATGAAACAATGTGCAAAAATGTATCAAGAACATAAAAAGGCTAGTGGGGGCGTGCTATCGGGTGCTGGTGTTAAAGCCAAATCTACTAAGTCTAAGTCTAAGGCTAGTGGGGGTGTGCTTTCTGGAGCATCTTTAGAAGAAGAAATGAAAAAATTAAAAATATTCAAGGAACATACACCAAAACCAAAAAAAGCAAAGGGTGGTATTCTAAGCGGAGCCGGTATGAATTCATCTTCAGATAGTGAAGATAGTTCCCAGTCGTTCAGACATACAGGTCTAGGATGTTAAATACCTAACATTGAACTTCCGAAATAGGTATCTAATGTTATTGGTTGTTTGCGTACGGGATTTTCTAAATCTTGTTTGTGTGCGGGATTTTCTATATCCTGCTTTTCAACTGGATTATTATCTTGTTTATCTTGCTTTATTAAATTTTGCTTTTTAGGTACATATGGATGTTTTTCTTTATAACGTTCATATGATTTTCTATTTAATACTTTACGTTTTTCTACATATTCAGGGTCGTTTGCCATCATGTCATTGTGATATTGTTTTTGATATTCATTTAATTTTTGTTTGGTTTTCATAACTTTATTATATTTTTCTTCCAGTTCATCAATATTTTTAAATTCTTTAGTGAGTTTTTGCTTGGTTGCTAGATACTTCTGGAATTCTGATTTATCCATTTTATTAAATTATATTGATAAAAAATTTAGGCAAAAAATATTACATTATTATAATAATAAAATCTATCTAGATATTGAAATATGGAAAGTAAATTAAATACAAGTAATGTACCATTAAATGCAAAAGGGTTATTTATTGGTGCATATGAAAATGTAGCGGAATTTTCATCAATGGTAATCAGTATTTATAGTGATACAGAAACAACTATATCGTGCTATCAATCGTTAAATAAACAACTTGCCAATGTATCTGTATTTACTGGTGTAGCAAACGTCCAATCAACATTCATAGTAAGCCCAATTATTTTGCCATTTGTATATTTTACAGTTAGAAATGGAACTACAACCAATCAAACTGTATTAAATTTTTCAGTTGGATTTAAAAATAGTGCATTTTCTACGGCTGGAACTGGTGCAGATGTAAATATAACTAATACATATTTGCCGGTATCACAATATGGAGTATGGGACGTAAATACTCAACTTACTAAAGGGAGTACCGCTATTTGGGATAATGCAGTAGTTGGTGCTGGTGATGTTTCTACTAATTTTGCAAGTGCAAATCAAAATAATCAAAGTGTAAGTATATTTGGTAATTCTAGTAATGCAACTACAGTTTCTATTCTAGTTAGTAATGATAATACTAATTATTATACTACTCAATATGCATATAATGTATTGGAAAATAATGATTTTGGGTTTAGTCTAGTGCTACCATTTAAATATTTAAAATTATCTAGTAGTGATGCAACAACGATAAGTGCAAATGCTTGCTGGTGTTAAAAATAAATTTAGTTTTTTTAATCTTTTTATATATTAATAGTAATTAAAATGTCATTTAATGGATTTTATGGAATAAGTGATAGAACAGATGGACTATATTTGGGTCAAGTATCTATTATTGGAGGTGGTGCTACTGGTGCTACTGGTGCTACAGGTTCTGTTGGTTCGACTGGCTCGACTGGTGCAACAGGTGCTACTGGTGATATCGGAATGACTGGTGCTACTGGTGATATCGGAATGACTGGCGCAACTGGTGATATCGGAATGACTGGGGCAACTGGTGATATCGGTATGACTGGTGCGACTGGGGCAACTGGTGATATCGGAATGACTGGTGCGACTGGTGCGACTGGGGCAACTGGTGATATCGGAATGACTGGCGCAACTGGTGATATCGGAATGACTGGTGCGACTGGTGCCACTGGTTCATTTCAATTTGATATTACAAATAATTATATTTTATTTAGTAATGGAACTAGCCCAACAGGTAATGCTGATTTTCAACACAAAGCAAATACAGGAGTAATAACAGTTAATGAAAATTTAAGTTATACTAGTGCTTATCCTATCGGTATTGAATGTGGATTTAATGATGCTACCTATTGTAGTGGTATTATAGTTCAAAATAAAAATAGTACCGATGGTGCAAGCGCTCACATTCTAGTTCAAAATGATTTAGGGACTGACTCTTCATATTATGCCGACTTTGGCATCAATTCATCAGGCTCAACCATTCAATACGGGCAATTTGCAACTATGCCTAATGGTGTTAGTCTTACTAGTCAATCTAGTAATTTAATATTTACGCCTAATGCAGGAGGACAAGGAGACCCCGCAGAAGTATCCAATATATTTTTTACTTATGCCAACGGGACTAAAGCCCATTATATAAGCGATGAAGGACGGCTTGTTATAGGGGCAAATAATCCGGCTTTTCTTCCTAGTGGAACTTATGGAGGTGATGATGGAGATGTTGGAAAGGTTTTGACAAGCAATGGGGCGCAAGGTTTAGTATGGAGTCCCATCTATAATAATTATTGGAATGTTTTATATATCAATGATACACAACCAACAACACAAACAAATTTATCAACAATAACACTATATGAACGATTTACATACAATATATTACCCAATAAAAGAATGCTTTTCAAATGTATATTTAATTTTTCAATTAGTGGCAATTCAAATATAACATTTGCATTAATTAGAATTCAAGGAGAAACGGAAACCATATTACAAGACTTTACACAATCATTTAATAGAAATGGACACCATTCATTCCCTATTAATTTTGACTGGATAATGGACGAAGGATATGATTTAAGATTTAAAATAACCGCTACTATGGGTAATACACAAACTATCAGTGTTGATACTGGCGATTACTACTCTATTATTGTAGATGAATTACAAAACCCACCACCGCCATAAAATAAAATCTTATTCTAGAGTAATAATATTAAAATGAATACAGTTATATGCAAAACAAAATTATATAATCATAATCAACCTAGTTATTACAAGCGTGATTTTTGTTGTTGTAAATCATGCGAAAAATCGACTATAGATGAAAATATGTATAAATTCGAACAAATTAGTAATAATACATATAAATGTAAAACATGCAATGAAGAAATATTTGATTTCAATTTACTAACACATATTAATAGTATGAAGCATTTAATACTTGAAGCACTTTAAAAAATCCCGAAAATCAACAAGTTGATTTAATCCCTAAAGCCAGAGGCTTTACCGAACGCAAAATTAAAATAAAATCTTATTCTAGAGTAATAACTCAGTATTTAGAAAATCCAGAACGCAAAATAAATTAATTATGCCTTTTGGACAACATTTTTCAGTAGATGCTAAAGGATGTAATGAGAATGTAGCAGACCCAAATTTAATTAAAATATTTGGTGAAGTATTAATTAAAGCCGTAAAGATGGAAAAGCACGGCGAATGCCAATTAGAATACTTTGGAAAAGACCATTTAAAGGGATGGACATATTCCCAACTTATTACCACTAGCAACTGTTGCATTCACTTTTGCGATACTGGCGAAATGTATTTTGATTTATTCAGTTGCAAAGAAATAGATATAGATATCGTTAAAAGTCTTATAGTTGATTTCTTTAGCCCAACAACTACACTGACTAGATTCTTTGAACGTGGCTAAAAAAATATCTTATTCTAGAGTAATAATAAAATGACTGAAGCACAAAAGAAAGCAGTAAAAAATATGAAACCATCGGCTTATCGTTCAATGTTGATGGGTAAGTTAGGAATGACTAAATCAACACCAGAATCCAAAAAAGATTTATTAAGATGGGGGTCTGGAAATAAAGGCGAAAAATGGGTAAATTTAACAGCCTATATAACAGATGGAAAAAAAGATATACCTTGTGGAACTAAAGGAAAAAATCAAGGAAACTTACCTAGTGTATGCCGTCCGAGTGTTAAAGTTAATGAAAAAACGCCAAAACCTTTAGCCAAAAATTTAACAAAAGCACAGATAACTAAGGCAATTTCTATCAAAAAGCAAAATAAGAGAATAGACTGGTTAGGATTATAATTAATAATTTATAAATAAAAATATTGCTATACATTAAAATGGATGAAATAGAATTAACACCCGAACAGATAGATGGTATAAATAAGTTAGCATTTTTTCTTAGAGAATGCTATCAAATGGCAGAATCACCAAATACAAGAAGACGTCCGCGATGTTCTAGTTGTGATGATGGAAAATATTATAATGGCAAGCAACTTGAAGATTCAGAGGATGAAGGATATATAAATAAATAATGTGTTTTTTTAAAAATAATTATCTAGAATAATAATAATAAATATACTTTTTAGAATAAATTAAAAAATGGAAAACGAAACTTTAGTTTATATAACCCTTTTATTGTCTCTAGGTTCATTAATGATGTCAATATCAAAGTATTTTAAAAATACTGAACAACATCAAACTACAAAAGAATACAAAACACCATTTTATTTGGGTGAAGATGGTAAATTACACAGAAATACTAAATATACAGATTAATCGTATTAAATGTAATTTTAAAATATCTACTAATAATAAATACAATGGAGCAACTAGAAGCAATCTTTCAGGGTATGAAAACCCGTACAGGGCAATCATTACGACCTCTTACCGTTAATAATTATACAACTAAAATAAATAAGTTATCCCAAATAGTAAATGGTACTAATTATGATGGTAATAATAATTGGATGTTAAAACCTGAAAACGTTCTAGACAAACTACGGGCAACACATTTAAAAAGTCAAAAGGATTATATAAGTCCTGTAGTTAAGTTATTACACCATTTGAAAGTTGATGAAAATATTATAAAACGCTATAGTTCTGATATGTCAGAACTTAAATCTGCCGAAGATAGTCTACGTAAAGATAATAAAGCAAGTGAAAAAGAAAAAGAAAATGCAATGCCATTAAAAGATATCAATAAAGCGATAGACATGTATTCTATTAAAGATAGCAATGGCAAAATTGATGATAATAAATTAATTTGTAAATTGATTGTTTGTCTATACTTTAAAAATGAATTGATAGCCAGAAACAATTATTATAACATGAAGATTGCTACAACTACTAAAAAACAAAAAGATTTAAACCCAAAATTTAACTATTTAATTGTATCAAAGGATATGAAACCTTTGCAATTTGTAATGTTAAATTATAAAACTAGTGAAAAATACGGAATTCAAAAATTTAACATTCTAGATGACACTTTAAAAAAGTTATTAGAATTATATCTAAATGAATGGAAACGACAGCCAGGAGAATTTCTGTTCGTTATGTCTAATGGTAATGAATTTAAACCTTCTAATTTCTCTAACCTCATAGAACAATGCATGCAAAAAGTGCTAGGCAAACCAATAAATATAAATTTAATCCGCAAGATTCATATTACTGAATTCTTTTTAGAAGGCTTGAGAAGCGAAAATGAGAAGGAAGCCTTCGCTCACAGAATGTTGAACTCCGCTAATGTCCAGCGTGAATATGTGAAGGTAAATCTTTTTAAGGAACAACAATAAAAAATAAAGATGAATAAAACAACTTAAAGAAATAGCAATAAAGAACATTAAGGAGCAAAAAATGGATTATAAGAATGGTAGAATTTACAAGATTACAAGCGATAGCACTGATAAGATATATATCGGTAGCACTTGCCAACCATTATGCAAAAGGATAGCAAAACATAAACATAGTTATAAAAGATTTCAAAATGGTAAGAGTGGTAATATTACTAGTTTTGAAGTAATTGCCCTAGGTGATGCAATTATAACATTAATTGAGGCTTACCCTTGTGAAAGTAAGGAACAATTGTTGGCTAAAGAGAGATATCATATTGAGTTAAACAAGGATATATGCGTTAATAAACAAATACCATCTAGGACACAAAAAGAATATCAGGAAACAAATAAAGAGCATCTAGCACAAATAGGCAAAGAATACCGTGAGGCGAACAAAGAGCATATAGCACAAATAGGCAAAGAATACCGTGAGGCGAACAAAGATAAACTTAAAGAAATAAAAAAAACATATTATGATGCAAATAAAGAAAAGATAAAAGAAAAAATAACTTGCGAATGTGGAGGAAGATATACACTAACTAGTAAATTAAAGCACAATCGAACTAAAAAGCATCTAGCCTATATGCAATCTACTTCTTAATACTTTTTTACATTTTTTCTTAGTTATTATTAATAAGATGATTGATAAAATATATTTTATTGGTTGTGGGGCAGTTGGATTCTGCTTATTAGAAATCTTTAAGGCAGAAAAAGCATTTTATAATTGCTTTATAACTATTATTGAACCAAAAGATATTGAAGATATTGAATATGTAATGGAAAATAGAAATTACAAACATATACAAAAAGGTGTATCTAGAAGCAATTATAAAAAATTATTATCTAATCTAGATAGTAATTCATATATAATAAATGTGAGTGTTAATGTTGATTCTATAATGCTTCTAGAATATGCCAAACAATGCCAATCTTTTTATATAGACACATCATTAGAACAGTATCAAGACTTTGTTAAATTACCAATAGATAAGATAACCAAATACGAACAATTTAAACAAAATAATTTATACCATCAAAATTTACAGGCTGAAAAATTACTAAAAGATAGTAGAAAAACAAGAATT
>Ga0209401_1003410_pt1 | contig 10030 bp, 9 predicted proteins | sample M_140807_MF_Meta_FD_187318 | JGI IMG/M metagenome (GOLD analysis project Ga0209401, IMG submission 187318) | Freshwater microbial communities from Lake Montjoie, Canada to study carbon cycling - M_140807_MF_MetaG (SPAdes) (version 2) | ecosystem: Environmental > Aquatic > Freshwater > Lake...
AAAAGGTGGAGTTACTAAATCTCCCCTATCAGATGTATTAGTATCTGATAAATCTACTACTTCAAAAAATAAATTAGGTTTGGAATCTAATGATTCTACAAATCAACAGTTGTTTATGAAGTATAAAAATCTTGTTGATACTCAAACTATAAATTTAAGTAAAGTCACAAGTGCTACTGACAACAATAAACAAGCAGGTATGCTTAGTTCTAAAATAACAGCATTACCCGACGCATCTCAGAAATTTAAAGAAATTAGCAAAAATGATGAGAATACTACAGAAGAAAAACAAGCAACTATTCCACCTGTAGGTGCAGTAGCAACCCCCAACGACAACCAAAATAATGAAAATTTGGTTGCTGTTATGGAAAATATTCAACAAATTTTATTGACTAAATTTGACGATATGATAGACGCATTGAATGATGGAAATAGTACATCCAAGAAATTATTAAATGTTTCTAGGGTCTAACGCTAAATACTACATAATATTATGACCTACAAAAAACGTTTCACTAATAAAAGTGGTATATCTAGTCCAATCAGCGGTGGCAATAGTACCTCTGGTGCATGGAACGGTAGCCCAGGCCAAAATGGTTCTAGCACTGGTGGTTGGAACAACAATGAATTTGGCTATAAGAACTACATGTCTAGACTTCCTGAAGTCTATACAGGTCACCCAAATCGTATTGAACGCTATAATCAATATGAAATGATGGATGTTGATGCAGAAATTAACGCATGTTTGGACATTCTAGCTGAATTCAGTACACAGAAAAACGAACATAATGATACCCCATTCAATTTAAAATATAAAGATGATCCAACTCCTCATGAGATTGAATTATTAAAAACTCAATTACAACAATGGGCTAAACTAAACGAATTTAACACCCGTGCTTTTAAGATTTTTAGAAACGTAGTAAAATACGGAGACCAAGTTTTTGTTCGTGACCCAGAAACGTTTAAATTGTTTTGGGTAGACATGACTAAAGTTATTAAAGTTATCGTTAATGAAAGTGAAGGTAAATTACCAGAACAGTACGTTATTAAAGACATTAACATTAACTTACAAAATCTTACAGTAGCACAAAAAACTAACACAGACTTTGCCGCTAATCCGGCAACTGGCTTAGGTGGTACAGGCGGTGGTGCAGGATCAGGTGGATATACTGTCCCAAGTATGCCTTATAATACTACAGGTAGCCGTTTCACTTTGGGTCAAAGCGAAAGTGCGATAGATGCTAAACACGTAGTACATTTAAGTTTAACTGAAGGTTTGGATCGTTTTTGGCCCTTTGGTCAAAGTATCCTAGAGAACATTTTTAAAGTTTATAAGCAAAAAGAATTATTAGAAGATGCGGTTTTAATCTATCGTGTACAACGTGCTCCAGAACGTAGAATGTTTAAGATTGACGTTGGTAACATGCCAAGTCACTTAGCCATGGCATTCGTTGAGCGTATTAAAAATGAAATTCACCAAAGACGTATTCCTTCAATTCATGGTGGACAATCAGTAGTAGATGCTACTTATAGCCCATTATCTACTAACGAAGATTACTTTTTCCCAGTCACTGCTGATGGTCGTGGTAGTAGCGTTGAAGTATTACCCGGTGGACAAAATTTGGGTGAGATTGATGACTTAAAATACTTCAATAATAGATTAGCACGTGGACTACGTGTTCCGAGTAGTTATTTACCTACTGGTCCTGACGATAACACAACACCATTGAATGATGGTCGTGTTGGTACAGCTATGATTCAAGAGTTTCGTTTTAATCAATACTGTGAACGACTACAAAAGTACATGAGTAATAAGCTAGACGAAGAATTTAAGTTATTCTTACGTTGGAGAGGTTTTAACATTGACTCAGGATTGTTTACTTTAGAATTCAATCCACCACAGAATTTTGCAAGTTATCGTCAAAGTGAGTTAGACACCGCACGTGTTAACACATTTAGTACGATGGAAGCGTTCCCGTACATCAGCAAGCGTTTTGCAATGGAAAGATTCTTAGGCTTGACAGAAGAAGAAATTAATAAAAACGAAACATTGTGGCGTGAAGAAAATGGTAAAAATAATACTGATGAACCAGAAGGTCGTGATTTACGCAATGTTGGTATAAGTGCAGGAGGCATTGATGCGGATTTACAAACCGCTGATGCTATAGAAAATCCTCCACCAGAAGGTGATGAAGCAGGTGGACTAGATGTTGCAGGCCCAGTTGCAGGCGGACAAGCAGGTAATCAACCTGCAGGAACACCAGCACCAACAGGAATGCCAGTTTAAGATAAATACTATCTATGAAACTAATGGAAATGTTCGATGCAGCCATACCAGGCTATCAAGATGTTGCAGATGACAACAGCAGACCTGAATGGAAAGAAAGCCGCAAGACAAAATTAACATTACGTCAAATAAGAAAATTGCGAAAAATGATGGACGTTCGTAATTATGAAAAACAAATGCACATGAAAAAAGTCCAAGAACAATATGGCGCGGCAGGTGCGGCCGCAGCCGGAGCCGCTCAACCTACTCTATAAATCCATTATTCTAAGTAAAAACGTAAAAAATACGTGCTTATTGAGTAGTTTCTATGACTACTCACTAAATAATTCTACAAAGCCATTACTTAGGAGAATATCAATGGACAACAAAAAATTTGAACAACTTATTGATTTGATTATCAATGAGAACGAAGAACAAGCACGTGCTTTATTCCATGACATCGTAGTTGAAAAATCCCGCGAGATTTATGAAAACATCATGTCCGAAGAAATGGAAGAAGAAGGCATGCACATGGGTGGTCAAGTAGGTGAAATGATGGACGAAATTTCCGCTGAACAAGAAGGAATGGTCGAAGCCGAAGACGAAGAAATTGATTTTGATGATGACGGTGATGAAGAAATCATTGATATCGATGGTGAAGATGAAGACCACGAAGAAGAAGAATTAGAAGACCGTGTTACTGACTTAGAAGACAAGTTAGATGAACTAATGGCAGAATTTGAAGAAATTATGGGTGACCATGATTCTGATGAATCTGACTCAGAGTTTGATGACGAAGCTGAAGAAGACGGTGAAGAATTAACACATGACATGGAACAAGGTCATGATGAAGAAGACGCTATGATGGAAGCTATCACATTAAAGAAAGTTTCTGTAACTCATGGTGATAATGGTGTACAAAACAAGTCTACAGTAACATCTAACTCAGGTCAAGCTGGAATGGACAGTCGCCCAGTAAAATTCAGTGGCGGCACAGAAGCTAATCCAACTGGTCCTAAAGGTCCAAGTAATGCTTACTCTAAGGGCGAAACACAAGTTAAAGATGCAACTAAGTGGAAAAACGCTCCAGCACAAAACAATGCTGACTTAGAAAGCACACCAAAGCCAGTTACGAAAGACGGCGCAACAGGAACAAAAAGCCCTGTAGCAGAGTCACGTAAAACTGTTAAGCGTAGAGTATAAGGAATCTGAGAGCAATGGCTTTGTATCTCAAAGAACACTTAACTTTTGACCGTGCTAGCATGGTCGTTGAAAGTATAAGTGAAGGCGATAAAAAGAACCTTTACATGAAAGGTATCTTTATCCAGGGCGGGGTAAAGAACGCAAATGAGCGTATTTACCCTGTTTCCGAAATTGAAGCCGCAGTACAAACATTAAACGAACAGATTTCAGAAGGTCATTCAGTATTAGGTGAAGTTGACCATCCAGATGACTTAAAAATTAATCTAGACCGTGTATCACACATGATAACAACTATGTGGATGGATGGTGCTAATGGTTATGGTAAGTTAAAGATTTTACCAACTCCAATGGGGCAATTAGTTGCTACAATGTTGGAGAGTGGTGTGAAACTAGGCGTATCAAGTCGTGGTAGCGGTAACGTAAACGACATGAACGGCAAAGTAAGTGACTTTGAAATAGTCACAGTGGACATTGTTGCACAACCAAGCGCACCAAATGCATATCCAAAAGCAATCTATGAAGGCATGATGAATATGCGTCATGGTCATAAGTTGTTGGATATTGCAAAAGATGCTCAGGGCAACAAAAAAGTAGAAAGATACCTGAAAGAGGAAGTAATGCGCCTCATCAAGGATCTTAAAATTAAATAAGGGGAATAAGCATGTTTGATGCTATCAAGCCATTACTTGAAAGTGGACTTATTAACGAAGATGTAGGCCAGGCTCTAAATGAAGCATGGGAATCTAAGTTAGTTGAGGCACGTGAACAAGTACGTGCTGAATTACGTGAAGAATTCGCACAACGTTATGAACATGACAGAATCGTAATGGTAGAAGCCCTTGATAAAATGGTTACAGAAAGTCTATCAACTGAAATTGAAGAATTCCAGTCTGAAAGACAAGCAATGAACGAAGACCGCGTAAAAGCTAAACAGCAATTACGTGAACACGCTACAAAGTTCAATGATTTCATGGTTACTAAACTAGCTGAAGAAATCAAAGAATTACGTGGTGAGCGTAAACTACAAATGGAAAATCAGCAAAAGCTAGAACAATTCATCGTTCATGCTTTAGCACGTGAAATCAAAGAATTCTCACAAGACAAGAAAGCAGTAGTTGAAGCTAAGGTTAAGTTAGTTGCAGAAGGCCGTAAACAATTAGAAGCATTGAAAGCACGTTTTGTTGCTGAAAGTGCAGGTAAATTGAATAAGGTTGTAACTACTCATCTTAAAGGCGAATTGAGCCAGTTGAAGGAAGATATCAAAGTTGCAAAAGAAAACAACTTTGGACGTAGAATTTTCGAAAGTTTCGCAAGCGAGTTTTCAGTTACTCATTTAAATGACAAAGCTGAAACACGTAAACTAATGAATGCTCTACAGTTAAAAGACCAACAATTAGCTGAATCTATCCAAACACTTAACCAAACTAAAAAATTGGTTGAAACAAAGGAACGTGAAGTCCGCATTATTAAAGAATCTAATCAGCGTGAAAAAATGATGAGCGATTTACTTGCTCCATTAAATGCTGAAAAGGGAAAAATAATGAAGGATTTACTAGAAAGTGTGCAAACACCAAAATTGCAAGCCACTTTCGATAAGTATCTACCAGCAGTTCTAAATTCTGGCGCAGTAAGCAAGACTAACAAGTCTGTTTTAAGCGAAAGCGTTAAAGAAGTAACTGGTGATAAATCTGCCAAGCAACAAGAAGTTGATATGGAACAACGTGACAACGTTATCGATATCAAGCGTCTGGCAGGGCTTTAAAAAAAAGACATAGATTAGGAGAATATAAAATGTCAAAAGTTCTATTAGAAAGCCGTTGGGACGAGACCAAGGAAGCTCTGTTAGAAGGCTTAAAAGGCACTCGCCGCTCAACAATGGGTGTTATTTTAGAAAACACCAAAAAACAGTTGTTAGCTGAATCATCAGCAGGTACAACAACATCTGGTAACATCGCTACATTAAACCGTGTGATTCTTCCAGTTATCCGTCGTGTAATGCCAACAGTTATCGCTAATGAGTTGGTTGGTGTTCAGCCAATGACTGGCCCAGTTGGTCAGATTCATACATTACGTGTACGTTATGCAAACAACTTGACTGACAACAGTGCGGCTCAAACTAGCGTTACAGCTGGTCAAGAAGCATTGAGTCCATTCTTGATTGCTCAAGCATATTCACGTACTCCATATGGTACTGATACATCAAGCTATTACACTGCTAATGACACTGCTGCCTTAGAGGGCAACGGTGGTAAGCAAATCAGCGTACAAATCTTACGTCAAGCTGTTGAAGCTAAATCACGTAAGTTACAAGCACGTTGGACATTCGAAGCTGCCCAAGACGCTCAAAGCCAACATGGTATTGACGTTGAAGCAGAAATCATGGCCGCTTTAGCACAAGAAATTACTGCTGAAATCGACCAAGAGATTCTATTGTCATTAGCTACATTGGCTACAACAGAGTACACATACAACCAAGCTACTGTATCAGGTACAGCTACTTACGTTGGTGACGAACACGCTGCCTTAGCTGTTCTAATCAACCGTGTTGCTAACTTGATTGCACAACGTACCCGTCGTGGTGCTGGTAACTGGTGTGTTGTTTCTCCAGCTAGCTTGACTGTTCTACAGTCTGCAACAACATCAGCTTTTGCACGTACAACAGAAGGTACATTCGAAGCTCCAACTAACACTAAGTTTGTTGGTACATTGAATGGTGCTATGCGTGTATTCGTAAACAGCTATGCTCCTGATACACAACCAGTATTGGTTGGTTACAAAGGTTCATCAGAGACAGATGCGGCAGCATTCTATTGCCCATATATCCCGTTGATGAGTTCTGGAGTTGTATTGGATCCATCAACATTCGAACCAGTAGTGTCATTTATGACTCGTTATGGTTACATCGAATTAACAAACACTGCATCATCATTCGGTAATGCGGCTGACTATGTTGGTGAAATCGCTGTTCAAAACTTGACATTCCAATAAAAACGGAATCAAACTTTTTACCCTCGGGATGGGAAGTTACAATCAAGCACACTTCGGTGTGCTTTTTTGTTGGGTATCTGTTAAATACTCTATGACAATAATTTTATATACGTTAATAGTTACACACATTACTATAATATGTGTTACCCTGTTTCTACACAGAGGGCAAGCACACAAGGGTATAGAATTTCATCCCATACTAGGTCACTTCATGCGTTTTTGGTTATGGATAACAACAGGTATGATTACTAGGCAATGGGTTGCAATACACAGAAAGCACCATAGATTCAGTGATGTAGAAGGTGATCCTCATAGTCCGCATGTATTTGGTATCTGGAATATCTTTTTAAGAGGTGTTATGTATTATGTACGTGAAGGTCGTAATGCATCTACAATGATACAGTATGGTAAAGGTACACCTGATGATTGGATAGAGCGCAGAGTGTATGGCAGGTACAATTTTTACGGTATATTAATTATGCTTTTAATCAATGTGCTATTGTTTGGTTATTGGGGACTGTTAGTTTGGGCTATACAAATGATATGGATACCATTCTGGGCTGCCGGAGTTATCAATGGAATTGGTCATTGGTTTGGTTACAAAAATGGTGAAACAAGAGACAAGTCAACAAACATAGTACCATGGGGTATTATCATAGGTGGCGAAGAATTACATAATAATCATCACATAAATCCTGCAAGTGTAAAGATGAGCAGACGTTGGTTTGAGTTTGATATAGGTTATATGTGGTTGAAATTATTTGAATCATTAAAACTAGCTAAGATAAGAAATTTATGATATTCTAATATCAGCATCAACTGTTACTACTTGTAATATTGACTTTCTGCCTCTTTTATTTTTCTTTTGATATAGTCTATTACAGTTGGCACACAAAGTTATAATATTTTTTACAGCTTTATTCTTTTTATTTCCATCTTTGTACACTAGGTCTAATTGACATCTATCTTCAGGTACAAATTTACATTTGTCACACTTTAGTTTTTTATTTTCTAAATGTTTGTGCTTGTCACTATAAACTATCTTAGCACAGTCAACACAATACTTGTGCCATTTTTGAAATCCAAGTTTACTTTTTCCGTTAGGCTTTGCTAATGCAAAACTGCATTTAATGCACACAGGCCTCGGTTGTATCGTTGTTAACATCTACTATTTATAAAAAAGCACTCCGCGGTTCTTTTTTTTGTGGTCTGTATTTTGGAATATAGATAAATACTTAATCATAAAGTGAATTCATTCAATGGCCGCAGAACTTTTTAACTCAGTAGGTGGATACTCAGTTGGTATACCTCCCGTAGCAATCGTAGATGCCAACGGTAACGTAATCACCAACGTATTGGCACCTAGTGGCAATGTTGCCGCTAATGTAGTATATGCTAACTCATACTACTATTCAAATGGTCAACCCTTCAACGCATCTGCCGGCGGCAGTAATACGCAATTACAATTTAATGCTAATGGCGTTTTTGGTGGTATACCAAACGTAACTTGGAATGGTAATATATTAACCTTAGGTGATGTAACTACCGTTTCTATCGGTGGCGGTATTGACGGTTACGTGCTACAAACAGATGGTGAAGGTAATTTAAGTTGGACAGCACAAACAGGTGGTGGTGGCGGTAACGGCTCTCCTGGTGGAAGTAATACTGAAGTTCAATTTAATAACGCAGGTACTTTTGGTGGTGACCCGGGATTCACATATAATTCTATAACAAATCAATTACATGTAACTGGTAATATTTTATCAGTTAATTATGTTGCATCAAGTAATGTTAATGCCGGTAACATCATTGGTAACTATATTATAGGAGATGGCTCAAAGTTAAGCAATATCAATGCATCTAATATCACCGGTAATGTTGCGTTTGCCACTAGTGCAGGTACTGTAACAACTAATGCTCAACCAAACATTACATCACTTGGTACACTAACAGCATTGGTAATCAGTGGGAATTTAAGTTCAGGTAATGCTAATTTAGGAAATGCTGTTAACGCTAATTACTATTTTGGTAATGGCGCATATTTAACAGGCGTAGGCAACGCAAACTATAGTCCATTAGCTAACTTTGCTAACTATGCAGGTAATGTTACAGTAAGTAGTCAACCTAATATTACAAGTGTAGGTACACTAACAACATTAACCGTATCAGGGAACTTAGTAGCAGGTAATGCTAACTTAGGTAACTCTGTAAATGCTAATTACTATTTTGGTAATGGCGCATATTTAACTGGGGTTGGAAATGCAAATTACAGCCCACTAGCAAACTTTGCTAACTATGCAGGTAATGTTACGTTAAGTAGTCAACCTAACATCACAACTGTTGGTACATTATTAAATCTTGACACCTCAGGTAACGTAACTGCATCAGGCAATATTATCGGTGCTAATCTAGTTGCTAACCAATACTTAACAGCATTAAATGCAAACATAACAGGTACTACTAATTTATCCGGCCCGGTAGTTATTACATCAACTGCAACTTTAACTTCACAAGGTAATATAAACTTTAATAGTGTGCCTAATGTAAGTTTAGGGACCATATCTAATATTCATATTGGTGGAGGTGTTGCAGGTTATGTATTGCGTACAGACGGTGCAGGTAATTTAAGTTGGGCGGCAGGTGGAGGTGGAGGTAACGGTACCCCTGGCGGCAATACAACTCAAGTTCAGTTTAACGACAATGGTTCGTTTGCCGGTGTAGCAAACTTTGCTTTCAATCAGTATAGTAATACATTAACAGTAGATAGTGTCAACTCACTTGATATAAGAATAACCAATAATTTGGTTGTAAGTAACACAGCCAATATACCCAACGTAAACTTAACACGTAATTTATATGTACCAGCTAATATAAATGCTACCGGATCACCTAACGTTTCTTTTGGAAACGTTAGTAATTTACATATTCAAGGTGGTACTAACGGATATGTATTAAGTACAGATGGATTAGGTAACTTATCTTGGACAGCTGGTGGCGGGGGAGGTAATGGCACCCCGGGTGGTAGTAATTCACAAGTACAATATAACAAAACAGGTACATTTGCAGGTTCTGCATATTTTACATTTAATGATAATAAAAACGAATTACATGTATCTGGTAATTTAATAGCAAATGGAATAACGATTGGCTCAGGCATTTATGAGTTTAGTAGGTCTAATGTATATTTTGCTACTACATCTAGTCCAGCGCCAGACCAAATACTATTAGCGATAGACGCAACTGATATTGCAGGAGTCGAATACACAATTATTTCTACTGATGCCGGTGCATCAATTAGAAGTTTTGTTAAATTGACGGCAGCGGTAATAGGTAATGTATTGAATTATAATGATTACAGTACACTACTTGTTAATGGATATCTAGGTGATTTTACAGTAACATATGATCCAGGAAATGTTATCATAGCACCTAGTATTTTGTTGAAATTGACGCCTCAGAGCGGAAATTCTATGGTTCACAAAATGATGGTGACCACTTATAATGAGTAAAAAATGATAAATAAAGATATAGCCCAAGGATACAAGGATAACTAACATGGCACTAAAACCC
>Ga0209401_1003414_pt1 | contig 10021 bp, 9 predicted proteins | sample M_140807_MF_Meta_FD_187318 | JGI IMG/M metagenome (GOLD analysis project Ga0209401, IMG submission 187318) | Freshwater microbial communities from Lake Montjoie, Canada to study carbon cycling - M_140807_MF_MetaG (SPAdes) (version 2) | ecosystem: Environmental > Aquatic > Freshwater > Lake...
TGCTGGGTTCGGACGATGGTTGCGTACTAGGTTGTACGCTAGGTTGTGTGCTAGGTTGTGCACTAGGTTGCGTACTAGGTTGAACGCTGGGTTCGGTAGTGGGTTGCGAAGAAGGCTGTGCACTAGGTTCGCTAGTAGGTCCTGAAGATGGTGTATATGACGGTTTCGCACTAGGTTTACGTGACGGTTTTGCACTTGGTTTCGCGGTTGGTTTAACGGACGGTCCTATAGTAGGTATTTGTGTCGGAATAGGTGTCGGGTTTGGCGTGGGTTTCGCGGTCGGTTTAACGGATGGTTCGGAGGATGGAGAAGAACTAGGTTCTATAGAAGGAATATTTGTTGGTGTGGAAGATGGTCCCGCGGTAGGTCGTCTTGTGGGTTTCGGTGTAGGTTTTTTTATAGGTCTTAGAGTTGGATTATTCGAGAACATAGATGGCATAGTAAATAATATGGCGAATAATACGAATTTCATATAGTATAATAATAACTAAAATAACTAAAATAGTTCTATAATTTCAATGCAATTACAAATGTGATTTTCGTGTGCGATTTCTACGAGGTTTAGATTTTCTATTTGACCTTTTCACCGATTTCTTACCACCTCTTCTTATTCCTGATTCTTCTTTTGGTATAACAACAATAGATAATCTTATAGGATTTGTTTTCTTTGGCCCTTTATATTCTATTACTCTTGAGAAAATAGTTGGGAATTTATATTCTTGTATTATTATACTAGAATTATATCTTAAAATTATATTCATTTTATATGAATCGAGGAATGAACGTGTATCATGTGTAAAAGGAAATATAAAACTCTGTTTACCATTATCTGTATATGTTGAATCGCTTTTTCCAAAAAATTTTATAATATTCGTAATCTGTGCTACATGGTCACCTGCAAATTTCGCCATTGCTATTTGCATTGGTCTTAAACTACTATTTAATAATTCTGATATTGAAGGTTGTCCATTATATTCTGATATTGATGTACCATTAAAAAATGTTTTATTCATTTTTATATGACCTTTATCTAAAACATGTTTTAAAAATAATGCATCTACAGGTACATATCTACGTTTATTTAATACGAAAAATCCAACACAAAATTCATGAAATATATTATTTGAATTTTCTACGTTAGTGTTTTTATCATACATGTCTTGTATTAGTGATGCTTTAATATTACTATTTGAGCTCAAAAAACTTTTTGATATACCTTGGTCCAATAATGTCAATGTGTTATATTCTTCATTTACTTCTTCTTCTTTGGATTCTTCATATTCTTTATAAAATTTTTCAAAACGTTCTTTTAGAATTTCATCATCTATTTTTTCCATTTCTTCTGTTGCTTCTCTTTTTTCAGCCGTTACTAATTCTTCTTCTTCTTCTGCCATTTTTAAAAATGTAGGATCTATATCTAAATTTGCGGTTTCTGCACGTCTATTTAATAGCTCCGTACCTTTTAAATACCTCTCGCTACCTATACTAAAAACTGTATATGGTGTTTCATTCCTCTCTCTATCATTTTTATTCTTTTGTTCGTTATATTTATTTATTTGAGGCATTAGAACATCTTCTATATGTTTATTTGGACCGCGTATATACATAACCTCATTATCTTTTTCTATATCTAAAATATTATTTAATCTATTTAATACACGTTTATCATCACCTCTTTTACCCTTATCGAAAAATTCACATACTGTTTCCCTTACATTTAATGCACGTTTTTTATCACCACGTTTCCCGTCAAAATCGTGTTTACAGTCAGATACAAATTGTTCATCTGTGAAAAATACTGGTATCATAACATCCCGTTTTTCTATATTCAAATAAATAACCATAAAAATACCACCATTATGAAGACTCGGTTGTAAGAATGCATTTAAATCCCGGATTGTTTGGTAATATAAATCTTGGTCAGATGATCTATATGACAGTGAATCAAACGGATCATATGATACAGATTGGTATTTTCCTATTGGACTCTTTATTGGGCTCCTTATTGGACTCTTTATTGAACTCTTTATTGGACTCCTTATTGGAGTCCTTATTGAACTTTTTATTGAACTCTTTATTGGACTCCTTATTGGGCTCCTTATTGGACTCTTTATTGAACTCTTTATTGGACTCCTTATTGGACTCTTCAGTGGCTTTTTGCTTGGTCTTTCATCTAAAACCGAATGTTTCCTTTTACTCATACAATATACATATAAACTAAATTGTAAAAAACATTATCCTATAAGAATATATATGATTTATAAAAAAGAAGAAAAAGGCGGCGTTACTATCTACTATGTCAAAAAAGACGTAGATGACGAGGCCGCAAAGAAATTCCATAATACTTTCGTTAAACCCAGTCAAATACATCATATAATACGGGATGATGCCGATGTATATGACGCAGATTCCGGAGAACTTTTGGTCAAGTTCCGTAAAGGGGTTCTCAAACAAGATACCATCGATGTCTTTTATGAGAATATAGAAAAATTCGCAAATAATGTCTCTACCAATCGGGGAAATGCCTCTAATACCAATAAAAAGAAGAAGAAGGCCGTAGGTATCAACCCCGCCGTAAAGTCCAATATATTCGGTTATTTCGATTCTTTTGGTATTTCCCAGAAGGCCATTTTCAAGAGGAAGGGTATCAAAAGCCCCCTCGTCGTACGCGAATGCGTTTTTAATCGCGATCATCCCGAAAAGTATAAGAAGACGATCCCCTTAATAGAAGAAATCGACGCCCAATATAAACGGCTTACGCCCGAACGTTACGCGAAACAATTTAGTAAGGCTAAAGAGACCCCTTTCAAAATCGCCAATACCGCATTTACTACTGTGACGACGAATATCAATTTCCGTACCGCAGTACATTATGATAAGGGCGACGACCCCGAAGGGTTTGGTAATTTAGCCGTCATCGAAAAAGGCCCCCATTATAAAGGCGGCGAGACGTGTTTTCCCCAATATGGGATAGGTATCGATGCCCGGATGGGGGATATTGTTTTCATGAATGTACATCATCTCCATGGAAACTTACCTATGGAGGGTCCGAAAGAGGCCATCCGGCTCTCTATTGTCTGCTATTTGAGAACCGGGATATGGGAACGGACGAGGGGTAAGACGAAGAAATTCATGGAACGGCATAACCGGACACTTAAACGAATCCTCGGTAAATAGGGGGCTTATACTTTCCTCCCTCCCTTTATTCCAGGTTTTGAAAGGGTCATATAGAAATATTCTCTATATGACACGTTAAATGATTAGAATAAAGCAATTATTCTCTCTATACATTCCTCTACTGTTTTCGATTGATTACATATCTCCGATATATCCGAATACGCGATCTTATAATCCGGTATCTTATTTATCCTCTTATTTATCATTTTTATAGGAACGGAAAAATAATAGGCCAGCATTTCATTTATCATCCTTCTCGATGCATGTTTCATATTAAGAATATAATTAATACGTCCGCTCCTTTTCAATGCCGGGTCGATTATGGCAATATCATTCGTCGTAAAAAATACGATCGAATCATTTAATTCTACGATTCCGTCGAGAACATTTAATACATATTCTAGGGTCAATTCGTCTTCTATTTTATGTGGGTGAATAATTTCGAATGTTTTATCTTTCGTCGATTCGCTATCTTTTATAGTGATTTTATCTTTCTTATCTTTCTTTAGACCCTCGCGTACCTTGATAATATCATTCTCATTCGCATCGAAATCTTCAAATATGATGATTAGTTCGTTCTGTTTATAAACCCGATTATTTATCTTTATAGGACGGAAAAAAGATACGAAATCGTTACACGTTTTTATTTTTGTCCATGGTACTATTATACAGTGACGCCCTGTATGTTTAACCGTGGCTTTAATAAGCGAGGATTTACCACACCCGGGTGGGCCATATAATAATACTACGGCCTTGAATATATTCCCCGTTTTCTCATATTTCTCCCGTATTATTTCTTTTTTATTTGACCCTACCGTAAATGGTTCGATGAAATCCGTATATTTTTCCTTCTCGTCGAAAAATATATTATCGAAACTCTTATATGTCTTAAACGGCGTTTCCGAAAACACCATCATTTGATTATCGTTCTCGTCTTCTCTCATCGATTTCTTATATTCGAATACTGTCTGAACCGTCTTATTTATAATTTCATCTTCATAATCCTTCCCTATATCGTCCAAAAATCGGTTGATAGATTTAATAGAGGTCTTCCCCTTTTTCGATAATTTATATATATACTTTTTTGTACTATTTGACATTTCATCGCTAGATTTCCCGTTCTTCTCATCACTCGGTTCTTTATTATTTTCTAATAGGATTTCCAAATAGATTTCTTCTTTTTCGTCCAATAGAATCTTCTGTTTATCCTTCGGTACTAGAATGAAATCACTCGTACATTCCAAATATTTCGTGTTCTCGAAATTGATGATTTCATTCATAGAAAATAATTTATGTAAATGATATTTTTTTATATGATGGTTTATTGCGCGAAAACGGTTGCTATATAGCGTCTTTTCTATTGGTTTTACAGAACTAAACCCGTTATATGATTTTATATGATAGGGTATCGTAATACTGGATTCGTTCTCATCGAAGAATCGTTTAATCAAACTATTCTCCATCGAAATATAAATCGAATATGGGATCATCCTCGAACATAAATATAGGATAAGTCCTATAATAATATATGGATTCGAGAACATATTCGAGGGTTCATTCATTATTTTGGATAATACTGATACTTGTATTATTTGAACCGGGTCCATCTGCCTGTCTAATAGAATAATATGAAAACCATTTATATCATTTCTATTTGACCTTTTTGAGAACTTCTTCGGCCGTATCTAGTGCGCCTTCTATCCACTGTTGATTATTTTGCGATACGTTCTCGCCGCATATGAAAAGCCCTTTTTGTGGCTCTTGGTCGAAATTCTCGCTATCTGCACCTTGGGCCCAATAGCCGACGCCGCATTCCCAATAGAAAACTTTGGTCTTTTTAAGACCGTGTTCTATCGGACCAACCGTCTTTTTAAGACCGTGTTCTATCGGACCAACCGTCTTTTTAAGACCGTGTTCTATCGGGCTAACCGTCTTTTTAGGACCGTGTTCTATCGGGCTAACCGTCTTTTTAGGACCGTGTTCTATCGGACCAACCGTTTTCTCCAACTCCGTTTTCAACGCGCGGTTGAGAACCTGGACCCCCTCTTCCTCATATATCCGATTCCATCTCCGAGCATAGTCATTATCTGTATAAGATATCATCGCCACATCTCCCCTTATAGGAATATAATACCTTATATCCGTATTTGTCGAGAACTTATGTGGTAGTTGAGAACCAGCACCCCCGACTATAGAATAGATCCGACATAGGGGCGCACATATAATCGTATCCAATACCGGTTTTATAGGACGGAAAATAGGCCACTGGCGCAATACGGGCACAGGTACCGCACAAATACATACCGCAAAATCCGCAGTCATACCCTTCGTAGTAGTCAACCTATACCCTCCTGAAAGGAGGGGGGAAATATTCTCTATAGGACACCTACGGCGTATGGTCACATAGTCGGATTTATCGAGAACCTCTACAATACGGTGGATGATCTGTTCCATACCTCCCCTCAAAATATAATAGTAGCGGTTAATCAATTGGTTCTCAATCATTTTACAAGCGTCGTATGCGTTCATCACGGTGAGTTCCGTAGAATATCCGAAAGAGTCATATAGGTATTGTGATTCTTCGGGTTTGAGAACCTGGCGTATAAAATCTAGGAAAATCGTTTTTCGGAGGCTATCGGCGGAGGCCTTCCTGGAGGCCCGTATGACCCTTTGTATCAAATCTTCTATATGACCCTTTTTCTGAGAATGGAGAACCTGGTATAGGGGAGAACCGGAGGATGGTTTATAATCCCAGTGTCCGTTGATTCTGTATTTTTTGTCATATAGATCTAATTCTTTGAGGAGACGGACCAAGTATTTATGGGATAATAGAAAACGGCCTGCGCCGGCCTCTACCTGACCTAAATGGGAGTCTTCGTAAGTATGGATACGGCCGCCTAAACGGTTGGTGGCTTCAAAGAGAGTACAGGGGATCCGTTTTTTAGACAGGTGATAGGCTAGGTAGAGACCGGCTATGCCGCCGCCTATTATTCCTATTTGATTATTTATCATATAATTATATGAGTTATTTTGTAAGAAAGTCATTAACACAGCCATTATATTATGATAATGTAGAAGTTGTATTACAAAGTGGGCATGGTTATCTAATGACGAAAGATCATATAGAAGATGGTATAAAGAGGGTTGAAATAGATACATTCGAATTGAAAATAGATAAACTCGTAATATTGAAAATAGCGGCGGATGGTACATGCGCTTGGTCGGATGATCGTTCATTTACAGATATTATTGTTCCGGGGATATTATTTTTGATGGCGAGTGGAACATCTGTCAAAGAAATAAGAGATGTTATGAAAGAGTTTTATAGGAGTGATGGTTATCAAGCGTTCGCCGATAGAAGTGGTCTATATGTGAATGATGAAAAAGATTGGTCTTATTTAGCGAAAGAAACATTTCATAAGGGAGATAGTGCGTTTCAGTTAGAAGTATATGAAAAAGGGGATCAAGTACCCAATAAATTATATACTTCAGATGTTGATAGAACCGGCAAAACCCAATATGACTGGGCGATTAATAATTTAAGTACGGGTGTGGAATATACATTCGGAGACGAAGGAATTACTCGGCGGAGATTAATCAGTCAAATAAGAAAGGGTAGGACGGATAAAATCGTTTTTTTGATAGATGCCGGTTGTTCTGATATAGATATTATTGCGGATCAACGAGATGCTATGATAGAGGAGAAAGGTCATATAGATACTGATTTATTAGGTAGAAATATGCGTAGTATAGTAAGACGTCGTGAAAACCATATATTGAAGGATGATATAAGAATACATCGTGCAATTACAAAACAAGTATTTGATTATTATACCGGAAAGTCGAGTTCCGAATTATTACAACCATATGTACGTATGCCTAGGAAAACACGGAAAAGTAGGGTACCAAAAGATGTGGTGAGTTCCGAAGAAATAGAACTTCTAATCCCAGATGAACGTGTAGGTATTCGACGACGTACACATAGGACTAAGGGGAGGGGTGGTAAAGGAATCGGGGAAAAAGGAATCGGGGAAAAAGGTATCGGGAAGAAAGGGATCGGAAGAAAAACAAGAAAGAGAACTATTCAACGTGAAATAATAGTATAATATTATATATGTCATATAAAAAATATCCAACTGCAGACATATTATTTTCTAAATCTGTACCATTATATACGAGTAAACCATTAGTCGTACCAAAACGTAGTCGAGGAGTTAAAACACCTATTGTTCTACATATAGATAGTCCTATACAAGAAGATCCGTCATTCAGAAAAATAAATAAGTCAGATAAAGAATTTAAACTTATAACACAGAAGTTATTTGATATGTTTCATTATGCATTTTCAAAAACAGATAGTGATTTATTGAGAAATACCGTATCAAAAGATATATTAGAAAATTTATTTAATACAAATGGTTTTACTATTAATCTTTTTAGAAAAATGATATATATGGTTAGTCAATCAAACATAGACGAAAATACTTATTTAGTTAAATTTAAGTTTATCGTGAAAACAAATAAAAAAGATATTGTCATATACCCTCAACATATAATTGCATTAGAAGCTGAAATTAACCCGGATGATATGATTACTGATCCTTCACTCATGGTCGCAGGAAAAACCCGTAGAAGAAATTATAAAGGAAGTAAAGGAAGGAGAAGTCAAAATACGAGAACCAAAAGGGTCAAATAGTCGCCGCATATTTGATATAACAATAGTCCCGCCATGTAGTATGTCGCTCTCTCAGTGTCGGCTCCGACCATGCATATAAATATTTACCCGCTTGATTACGCGATGGCATTTCTATCCATTTTTTATATTTGACATTTAGGACCGCATTCATCGGACCCATCTCATTCGAAACCCATATGGGGTATTTTATCGCGGCTTCTATCATTTCATCTTTTATAGGACTGTCCAATAGAATCGCGGTATTATAGACCCAGATACAATTACAGAAATATTCGGCATCCATGAAGTTCTCCCCATATTCCTCGCGCATGGTGGCTAACATGGATTCGGCGATTTTGGGATAGACTAGGCGGCGGAACCGGGAGTCGGTTTTTGGTCCCCGGTCCCCACATGGAAACCCTGCGTCGTTCGGGGCGACGATAGCCCCATTAGGGGGTAGTTCGATATCCAATAAATATTCTATATGATCTACTACGCGGAACCCGGCGTCGAAATAGATTACTCGCTGCCATTGTGAGAACCAGGGGTCAAATACGTGGATCTTCTCCCATTGGGTCTGTTTATTTAGTTCTCTATGATCCGTTCCGTCGAATCCGCCTTCGCCGATTTTTGCATACATCTGTGAAAGATCGATTTTCGAGAACGTCTTTACTTGGACCCCGTATAGGGCGACGAAGTCGCCCGGTAAATCGAATCCTATAGGAATTACGACGAGGTCCCCTTTCCATTGGCCTCGGTCCCTTATATCGCGGATAGTTGTCGCTGCTCTGCCGAAATAGTTTTGGTCGGTCAAAACGACGACTAATGCATCGCGTATTTCTTCGAATGTGATTTTCATATAGATAATATTCTATATGACATTTTTTTATATTTATAATATTTGATTTTATACTAATGAAATCTGAACCTTGTTGAAATAATATACTATCTTCATGTGTTTAATCCTCTTTTTCTGCGACTTTATTCGCCCTCTCGTGTAACTCGTCATTATATTTCTTCGTCTCTTCCTCAGTGGCGACCTCGCGTTCCTCGAAATTCGTGGTCTCTTTGACACCTATCAAATTACCCTCATCATCCAATGTCTGTGTCAATTTATTACCACTCTGTTGTGCCTTCTTGATATTCTCCTCGATGGCCTTCTTCTTCGTCTCCTTGATTCTCAATTCGAAATCCTCTTTGGCCTTTGCCTCATTCTTCATCTTCTCCTGGTGGAGTTGGTTGAGTTCCTCTTCTGCGAATTCGAGGCGTCCGGTCTTATACGCATCGGGATCCCATGGAATCCAAATACCTACTGGACCTACAAAAATATCGTGGTTGGGATCGAAGTCGCGGATTTTTTTACAGCGCATTTCTGCCTCTTCCTGGGTAGAGTATACTCCACGGAGTTTGATACCCCTGACCGAGGTCTGGAATTCATTTTGCTTCTGGAATTTCTGGGTGAGTTCGTCCTCACGCTTATCTAAAAATGTCTTATAGTCGTCGAGAACACTGGCCTCTTTTAGTCGAACATCCTCTTCCTTGATAAAATCGGTATAATCATTGATAATATCGTCGACCTTTAGCCCATATTTATAAGAAATGAAATGGATGAAATCGAAGAATTTTCCCATGGACTTACTGAAATCCCACTGTTTGACAAATTCGTCAAATAGGAAAATCTCGCGTTGTTTGAGAACCTTCTCCGGAGAAATAAAAGATAGACATGCAAATTTCTGACCTGCAATTGGAGGATCCTCGTCACATACGTCGATATATTTAGGATTTATTTGACCGTTTTCTAAGATTTTTCGTTCGAACCCTGACATTCTTACTATAAGGATTTAGGGGTTTTCTATTTAAGTATTTTTATTGTTTGATATTATTTATTTTATAATATATAATATATAAAATGTCTTACGGATCATTCGATTTCGCCGAACTTGTCAAACGTGCTATCAAGTACATTGTCGAGGGTATCATGGTTGCTATTGCTGCTTATGCTATCCCTAAGAAGACCTTGAATGTCGAGGAAGTTGTTATCATTGCCTTGACTGCTGCCGCTACCTTCAGCGTTCTTGACGTCTTCATTCCTTCTATGGGAGTGAGTGCTAGAAACGGTGCTGGTCTTGCCATTGGTACTGGTGTTGCTGGTGGTGTCCGTATCGCGTA
>Ga0209401_1003416_pt1 | contig 10016 bp, 10 predicted proteins | sample M_140807_MF_Meta_FD_187318 | JGI IMG/M metagenome (GOLD analysis project Ga0209401, IMG submission 187318) | Freshwater microbial communities from Lake Montjoie, Canada to study carbon cycling - M_140807_MF_MetaG (SPAdes) (version 2) | ecosystem: Environmental > Aquatic > Freshwater > Lake...
ACATCAAAGGGTTGATCCATCCCTTCCATGGCGCTGCAACTCGGCGATACCGTCCCCGATTTCACCCAGGACTCCCAGCTCGGTCCCATCAATCTCTACGACTTCGGCGCTGATAGCTGGGTGGTGCTCTTCTCGCACCCCGCCGACTACACCCCCGTTTGCACCACCGAGCTCGGTGAGGTGGCCCGCCTGCGCCCCGAGTGGGAGAAGCGCAACGTCAAAACGATCGCCCTGAGCGTGGATAGCGCCGAAAGCCACCAGGGCTGGATCTGCGACATCAACGAGACTCAGAACACCACGGTGGATTATCCGATCCTCGCCGACGCCGATAAGAAGGTGAGCGATCTCTACGGCATGATTCACCCCAACGCCCTCAACAACCTGACGGTGCGTTCGGTGTTCATCATCGACCCCAACAAGAAACTGCGGCTCCAGATCACCTATCCCGCCAGCACCGGCCGCAATTTCGATGAGATCCTGCGCGTGATCGATTCGCTGCAGCTCACGGACTATCACTCCGTGGCCACGCCGGTGAACTGGAAGGACGGCGATGACGTGGTGGTGGTGCCCTCCATCTCCACCGAGGACGCCCGCGCCAAGTTCCCCAAGGGGGTGACCGAGATCCGGCCCTACCTGCGCACCACCCCCCAGCCCAACCGCTGATCGCGGCTGAAACCTCACCATGGATGGCTCTGTGACGACCTGGTGGCCCTGGAAGCCCAAGGAACGCCTAGGTAGCTACGCGGTGATTGGGGCGGGCCGTTTCGGTGGAGCGGTGTGCAGCGAACTGCTTCGGGCCGGGGCTGAGGTCCTGGTCATCGACAGCAGCCAGCGGGCCATCGATGCCCTCCGGCAGTTGGATCCCGCCCTTGAAGCCCGGTTGGTGGACTGCACCGATGAGGAGGCCCTCAGAGCTTCCGGGGCCCTCGACGTAGACACGGTGGTGGTGGCGATCAGCGAACCCCTTGAGGCCAGCATCACCGCCACCTTGATCGTGAAGGACAGCCAGGGCAGCAGGGTGCGCCAGGTGATCGCCAGGGCCACCAGCGACCTCCACGAAAAGATGCTGCAACGGGTCGGGGCCGACCGGGTGGTGTTTCCCTCGCGCATGCAGGGCCTGCGCCTCGGCCGCGAACTGGTGCGGCCCAACCTGCTCGAGCGCCTGCGCCTCGACGCCCGCAACAGCATCGAGGAAATCACCGTGCCGAGCGGCTTCGTGGGGCAATCCCTGCGGGATCTCAACCTGCGCCGCAACTGCAGTGTCACCGTGCTGGCGGCCGGTCCTGCCAACCGGCTCACCTTCAACCCCCCAGCGTCCTACACCCTGGCGTCCGGGGAGCTGCTGGTGGTGATGGGCAGCTGCGAGGCCCTCGAAGCCCTGCCCAGCGCCTGAGCATGCGGGTTCTCGGCCTGATGAGCGGCACCAGTGCCGATGGGGTCGACGCCGTGCTTGCCGACCTCAGCGGTCCGCCCCAACGTCCCCGCTGGCGACTCCTCACCAGCGCGGCCAGCGCCTATCCAGCCGATCTTCGACGCCGCCTGGTGGCCCTGGGCCAGGGAGAGCCGCTGGCATCGGCCGAGATTCTGGAGCTGGCCGAGGCCCTCACCGAACAGCAGGCCGAGGCCGCCCGGGCCTGCGATCCCCACGGGCAAGCGGAACTGGTGGGCTGCCACGGCCAGACCGTCTGGCACCGCCCCCCCGCTTCGGGTCGGCGGGGAGCAAGCTGGCAGCTGCTGCAGGGTCCACTGCTCGCTGAGCTGCTCGCCAAGCCGGTGGTCTTCGATTTCCGCAGCGCCGACCTCGCCCTCGGTGGCCAGGGTGCCCCCCTGGTGCCGGCCACCGACGCGGCCCTGCTGGGGGGCATCGGTGGCTGGCGGGCGGTGCTCAACCTGGGGGGCATTGCCAATCTCACCCTGCTCCCCCCCGCCAGCGGCCCGGATCGGAACGCCCCAGTGCTGGGCTGGGACTGCGGCCCGGCCAACACCCTGCTGGATCTGGCGGTGAGCCATTTCAGCGGCGGCCGCCTCAGCTTCGATGCCGATGGGGCCTGGGCGCGGCAGGGAACGATCCACGAGGCGCTGGTTGTCCAATGGCTGCATGAGCCCTACTTCCGGCAGCCCCCCCCCAAGTCCACGGGGCGGGAAAGCTTCGGGGGCCCGGATCTGGAGCGGCGCCTGCGGGAGCTGGCCACCCTCACCCCACACGATCGTCTTGCCGCCGATGCCCTCGCCACCCTCACCGCCTTCACGGCAGCTGCGGTAGCAGCGGATCTCGAGCGCCAGCCACGTCCGCTGGAGGTGCTGGTGGCCGGTGGCGGCTGCCGCAACGGTGTACTGATGGAGCAACTCCGCCGCCGCAGCCGCGGTGTGGCGGTGAGGCCGCTCCAGGAGCTGGGCATCGCCGACTGCCAGCGGGAGGCCCTGGCCTTCGCCCTGCTGGCCTGGTGGCACCACTGCGGCCATCCGGGCTCCCTGGCCTCGGTCACCGGGGCGCGGCAGGCGGCGCGGCTGGGGGTCCGGGTCGACCCACCCGGCGGAGTGAGCGGTGGAGCGCGCCGTTGCCGCCGATCCCCTGAAGCCAGCAGACCCTGATCGGTCTGGGGCTGTTTCAACAGTCCTCGAGAGGGCTGCTGCCCCCCAGCGGCGCAGCTCACCCGCCCGGGGGACGCAACCTCAGACGGCGGGGCATCCCCCGCAGGCGGCGGGGGCCCTGGGCTTCGTTCCTCTCCAGTTCGGCCCGGAAGCGATCGGCGGCAGCAACGGAGCCCGGAACCGGGCCCGATCCGGAAGCCTCCTGTGCGGATCGGGCGGCTGCCGGCGATGGCGCTGATGCCGAGGTCGACGGGGGAACGGCCGACGGGGGAGGGGCTGGAGGTGCAACGGCTGGGGGTGGAGCCGTTGCTGAGGGGGCAATGGCTTCAGGAGCCGGCAGGCCAGCGCTGGTGGGGCTGGAGGACGGCATGGCATCAGGGGATGTGGGCGCCGAACTGGCTCCAGCAACCAAAACGCCCTCCGAAACGCCCCCCAAAACAGCCCCCTGCTGCCGCAGCCGCTCCAACCGTTCCACGCCCTGCTGGATCAGCACCTTGGCCATGTTGCTCAGGGTGCGGGATTCGTCCTCGGCCAGCAGGGAGAGGCGCTGGCAGAGGTCCTCGGGGAGCACCACCTGGATCCGGGGGGACTTGGGGCGGCCACTGGAGGAGGTCTGACGGGTGGGCACGACCCAGAGAGCCAGCGGGGTAGCAAAAAGTGTACTGAGGCAGGCAAGGGTAGTATCCAGGGGTAGTATCCAACCGTAGGCTTGTGGAACGGATCCTCCTCCTGGGGATCCATGCCTCCTGGATCATTCCCCTCTCCGGCCCAACGGCCGTCCGAACCATGGCCAGAACCAGGCAGACCCCGACCACCGTCGGCCAACCCCAGCTCCCCACGCCTGCCGCGAGCCCGCGGACGGGCCGCTCCCTTAGTGCCGACACCACGTCCGCCGGCAAACGCCACCGCTCGGCCGCCGAAGCCAGTGATGTTCTGGTGTCCGCGGTGATCAGCACCTATCTGCTCACCCATCTCCACCACGTGCTGCAGCGCGCCGAATACGGTGCTCAGCAGGAGGGGCGCCAAGCCCTCGCCGCCAACTACGCCCAGCTGCGCAAGGTGCTCTGCCTCGATGCCCGCACCATGGAGGATGCCTCCGCCAGCGGCTTGGAGGACGACGGCCAGACCAACGCCGCCTGAGCGCCGCCGTCTCGACCTTCCCCCCTGAGCGATCTAGGGTCAGAACAATCGATTTCAGGTGATGAACGCGGAGTCCAGCCCCTCCCCCGGCGCCCGGAATGCGGCCGAGCTCTATGGCCGCATCAGCCAGGACGGCGACCTTACCCAATCCCTTTTCCGGCAGGCCCTGCAGGATCCCAGCGGCGCCCTGGCCAGGATTGTGGCCCTCGGCGCCGCCCAGGGGCTCAACGTGAGCACCAGCGATGTCAAGGCCCACCTCGCCAGTCTTGAGGATGGCTCCACCAAGCAGTGGTTGCTCAAGGCCAGGGGCGGTCTTTGAATCGATCGCTCGGGGCCGGCAGCGGCCCAGAGAATCGAACCTTTCCAGCTGTCGCCACGGCTGAGGTTGCCGCCGGTAGGCCCACCATGCCGGAGCGCCGGGCGGGCAGCCGATGCTCGGCGCCGCCACCCCGGGCCCAGCTGAAGAACAGCCAATAACTCACCAGGGCCAGGCCAGCCGCCACCACCAGTGCCGCCACCTGCTCGAGCCGTCGAATCATGGCGATCGGAGGAGGTGTGGATCCATGCAGTCTGCCCGACCTTCACCTGGGCCGCGACGAGGGATGATGCATGGTCATCTCCCCACGGTCCGCAGTGCTGCGCCTCGAAAGGATCGGCAAGATCTACCCCACGGGAGAGGTGTTGCGCGATGTCACCTGGGAGGTGAAGGCCGGCGACCGGATCGGGCTGGTCGGGGTGAACGGCGCCGGCAAGTCCACCCAGATGCGGATCATCGCCGGCCTGGAGGAGCCCAGCAGCGGCCAAGTGGTGAAGCAGGGGTCGCCCCGCATCGTGTATCTGCAGCAGGAATTCGATGTGAACCCCCGCCGCACCGTGCGGCAGGAACTCTTCCAGGCCTTCGGCGAGGCCGCCGAAGTGCTCAACCGCCAGAGCGAGGTGGAAGAGGCGATGGCCTCCGAGGAGGCGGCCTCCGACCCCGAGCTGCTGGACCGCCTGATCCAGGAACTGGGCAACCTCCACAGCCGCTTCGAGGCACTGCACGGCTACGAACTCGACGCCCGCATCGACAAGCTGCTGCCCACGATCGGCTTCACCCCTGAAGCGGCTGAACTCCGGGTGGGCGACTACTCCGGCGGCTGGCAGATGCGCATCGCCCTGGGAAAAATCCTGCTGCAGGAGCCGGATCTGCTGCTGCTCGACGAACCCACCAACCACCTGGATGTGGAAACGATCCAGTGGCTGGAGGACTATCTGATCGGCCAGACCGTGCCGCTGGTGGTGATCAGCCACGACCGGGCCTTCCTCGACCGCGTCTGCAACCAGATCGTGGAAACCGAGCGGGGGGTCTCGCGCAGCTACCTGGGCAACTACAGCCAGCACCTAGAGCTGAAAACTCTGGAGCGGGAGGCGGGTCAGGCCGCTTTCGAGCGACAGCAGAAGGAGTTGGCCAGCCAACAGGCCTACATCGACCGCTTCCGGGCCAGCGCCACCCGCAGCACCCAGGCAAAGAGCCGCGAGAAGCTGCTGGAGAAAGTCGAGCGGATCGAGGCACCGGTGGAGGGTGTGGGCGGCCCCCGTTTCCAGTTCCCCCCGGCGCCCCGATCGGGCCGGCAGGTGGCCACGATCACGGATCTCACCCACAGCTATGGCGACCGGATCCTGTTTGTGGGGGCGAACCTCGAGGTGGAGCGCGGCGACCGCATCGCCTTCGTAGGGCCAAACGGGGCCGGCAAATCCACCCTGCTGCGGCTGGTGATGGGGCTGGAGCAGCCGGAGGGTGGCCAGGCGGGGCTGGGTGAGCACCACGTGGTGGCCGGCTACTTCGAGCAAAACCAGGCCGAGGCCCTCGACCTCTCCCGCCGCGTGATCGACACCCTGTTCGAGGCGGTGCCGGACTGGACCCAGACCCAGGTGCGCAGCCTGCTGGGCAACTTCGGCTTCAGCAACGAATCCGTGTTCAAGGAGGTGGGGAAGCTCTCCGGGGGTGAGAAGGCCCGGCTCGCCCTGGCCCTGATGCTGCTCACCCCCTGCAACCTGCTGATGCTGGATGAGCCCACCAATCACCTCGACATCCCCGCCAAGCAGATGCTTGAGGACGCCCTGATGGCCTACGACGGCGCCGCCCTGCTCGTCTCCCACGACCGTTACTTCATCTCCCGCGTGGCGAACCGGATCGTGGAGCTGCGGGATGGGGAGCTGGTGCTCTACCGCGGCGACTATGCCTACTACCAGGAGAAGAAGCGGGAGGAAGCCGGGGAAGCCGAAGCCCGCCAAGAGGAGCAGCGGCGGCTGGACAAACGGGAGGCCAACCGTACCAAGCAGCAGCAGCGCAAGGGAGCTCGCCGTGGAGCTCCGGATCCGGAGGGGGCGGGCGAGGGCGAGACCGCGCAGGACAGCCCTTCACCGCGGCGCACCCGGAGCAAGGCCGCCTGATGGGCCATCCCCGGCGTGGGGATGCACACCATGGAGGCAAGCCCGCATTTGCTGACGGGCCAGTTATCCCTGTTGCAACGGATACGGGAGATCTCGAAACAGTTTGTAGCTTTATGAGGACCGAACGACCCCTTGCGCCGCTCGCCATGTCAGAACCTCTCGCCCTCAGCCTCGGCCAGAAATTCGAGCTGGAACGGATGAACCGGGCCATCGATGCCACGGCCGATCCCCAGGCCCTGAGGGGCCTGGCCAAACAACTCCTCCAGGCCTGGCACAGCCAAAAGGCCGCCACCCAGTGGGTGATGCGTCAGCAGCTGGGAAGCCCGACCCGGGTGCCAGCCGAGCTCGGCCTCGACCCCATCGAATTCGACGGCCTGCTTCCCGGGCAGGAGCCCTCAGGAGCCGGCGAAGGCTGAGCCAAGGGGAAGGTTGACCACAGGTGTGGCCTCGCTCAACGGGGAGACACCCGCCTCATCTCGCCCGGCACCACATTCAAGAGCAGCTCAGCGCCGTTGCGGTTGACCCGCAGCGCCATGGCTTCCCCCACCACCGCTCCATCCACCGAAGCGATGACCTGGGATGGTGTGGCCACGGGCCTGCCACGCACCGCCACGATCACATCCCCCACCTGGAGTCCAGCCCGGGCGGCCGGTCCAGCCGGCTGAATCGAAGCCACCCGCACGCCGCTCTTCAAGCCGAGGCGATTGGGCTGGGCGAGGTTGTCGAGGCCGACACCGATCACAGGGTGACTCACCCGACCCGTGGCCAGCAGCTGGGCCACGATCCCCCGGGCCCGGTTGATCGGAATCGCGAATCCGAGGCCGGCCCCTGGACCGGACCTCACCAGCGCGTTGATGCCCACCACCTCCCCATCGGCGTTGAGAAGCGGCCCACCGGAATTGCCAGGATTGATGGCAGCATCGGTTTGGATCAGATCAAGGCGTTTGTCGGTGAGCCCCAGCCTGCTGGCGTTGCGATTGAGACTGCTCACAATCCCCAAAGTCACGGTCTGATCCAGGCCGAAGGGATTGCCCACGGCAATGGCCCAGTCACCCACCTGCAAAGCATCGGAATTGCCGAGCGGCGCCACCGGCCATGGTCCCGGCCCCACCAGCCGCACCACCGCCAGATCGGTGACCGGATCGGCACCCACCACCCGGCCCTCAAAGCGCTGCCCGCCCTGCAGCCCCACGGTGAGCCGATCGCTGCCCTCCACCACATGGGCATTGGTGATCACCAGCCCATCCGCCTGGAAGATCACCCCACTCCCCTGGCTGCGTTCCGTGCGCTGGGAGGGACCCATCGAAGCGCTGGGTGGCAGTCCGAAGAACTGTCGGAAGAGCGGATCATTCCGCAGGCCCCCGGCGCTGCCTTTGGTGGTCACGGTGCGCACCAAGTCGATCGTGACCACCGCCGGGCCGGCCCGGCGGACCGCCGCGGCCACAAAGGACTGACGGGATACGGTCGCCGCCTGGGCGAAAACGGGCGCCGGAAGCCCAGCCAGAGCGGCCAGCCCCAGCACCGTCAGGCCGGAGGCTCCGGAAAGAAGAACACGGCTTGGAGCTGTCACGCGGGGCGGCGGAAGGAGAGAAGTGGAAACGCTACGCAGGAGATCGTGACCGGAGAAGGGAGGAAACCGTCTCTACCCCTAAGATGTGTAAACATTTCTGTCGATCCATGGACACAAGCCGACTGCTCCTTGCCTTTCTCGCCTTCGGCGCAGCCTGCACCACCCTCTGGGCCTGGATGTTGGCCACCACAGGCACCGCCGCAAAGGGGCGATGATGGAGGAGTCCACGGCATCCGGGGGCTTCTCGACACCATGCCCGCTCTCCTGGCCGATCTCTTCCCGGTTCTGTACGCCCTCTGTTTCCTAGCGCTGCTCTGGCAGGCGTTCCGGATTATGTCCCGGGGGTTCCGGGCCGCCTCTGGCCCCATGGAAAGCCCGGCACCAGCCGCAGGCGTCTCCCTTCGAGACGACCGAACCGGTCAGCTGACCATCCACCCCGAGTTGCTCGACGCCGATGGCCAGCTCACTCGGGAGGATCTCCTCACAGTGCGGTTCAGTGGCGATAACGAACCCACCCCCTTCCCTGGTGATCCGGCCTGATTGGCCCTGCCGGCCTGCGATCCGATCCCCCGAAGGCCTGGGGTGACCGGCCGCTGAATAGGCTCGGTGCTGTGATCCAGATTTCAGGCGGTGGCTAATGGTGGACCAGAAGACTCGCGTGGTGGCGGCTGTGCTCGGGGGCCTCAAGCTGCCGCCCCGTTTTCGGCTGAAACTGGTCAAGGATGATCCGGTGCGTCTGGAGCTGAGCATCACCCCCGCCTACGGCAAGGAGCCGATTCTGGTGGGCATTGTGGAATCTCAGGACCTCGTGGCCCGCCGCGACCGGGAAGGCCGGATTCCCCGCGATCTTCAGGGCACCTGGGACTGGACCGTGCGCCACGGCAAGGTGAGCACCGGGGGCTGGAACCCCTATCTCAAGGAGGCGCTTCAGACGATGTTCGAGACCGGCCTGCCAGCGATCGTCTACGAAGAAACCACCGGCGAGGCATACCATCCCGTCGACGGCATCCGCCACGTGCGTTGATCGGTAGGGCCTTGGCCGACCGCCTGCCCATCGACGACCAGCTGGAGGCCATCCGCGAGGCCCTCTCCCCCGGGGCCACGGTGGTGCTGCAGGCCCCGCCCGGCGCCGGCAAGACCACCCGGGTGCCCCTCAACCTGCTGGCGGCCTTCGGCGCTGAGGGGCGGATTCTGCTCATTGAGCCCCGCCGTCTGGCGACCCGGGCCGCGGCCGAGCGGCTCGCGGCGGGCTTGGGCGAGGCGGTGGGGGAACAGGTGGGCTACAGCGTGCGCCTGGAGCGGCGAAGCTCGCCGCGCACCCGCCTTGAGGTCCTCACCGGGGGCCTGTTCCTGCGTCGCCTGCAGGCCGATCCCGCCCTGGAGGGGGTGGCCTGCGTGATCTTCGATGAATTCCACGAACGCGGCGCCGAGGCGGACCTGGCCCTGGCCTTGGTGCGCCAGGCCCGCAGCCTGCTACGGCCTGAGCTGCGCCTTTTGGTGATGTCCGCCACCCTGGACCTGGAACCCCTGGCGGCCGGGCTGGATGGGGCCACCGTGATCACGAGTCGGGGCCGCAGTTTTCCCGTGGCGGTGGACCACCAGCGGCCGCGGGAGCGGGAACGCCTGGAGCAGCAGGTGGTGCGGGCCCTGGAGAGCCACTGGCTGGAGGAACGGGACCCGGGCGAGACGGTGCTGGTGTTCCTGCCGGGCCAACGGGAGATCGGCGATGCCCAGCGGGCGATCGAAGCCACGGCCTGGGGGCGGGCGGTAGCCTGCACACCCCTGCATGGCCAACTCTCCCTAGCGGACCAGGGCGAGGCGATCGGCCCGGCCCGCACGGCGGCCGGCAAGGTGGTGCTGGCCACCTCCATCGCCGAGAGCTCGCTCACGATCGCCGGGGTCACGCTGGTGATCGATGCGGGCCTGAGCCGCCGCAATCGCTTCGATCCCGCCACCGGCCTCGACCGGCTGGTCACCCTCCCCGCCAGCCTGGCCAGCGCCGAGCAGCGCCGGGGCCGGGCCGGCCGGCTGGGCCCCGGCCGCTGCCTGCGCCTCTGGGCACCGGGTGAGGAGCAGCGGCGTGCGGACTTCGATCCACCGGAGCTGCTGGTGTGCGACCCCCTGCCGATCGTGCTGCAGCTGGCCGAATGGGGCAACGCCCTCGGGGAGGAGCTGAGCTGGATCGATCCGCCTCCCGCGGCAGCCCTGCAGGAGGCCCGCGAAAGACTGGAGCAGTTGGGCGCCCTCGATGGCGGTGGCAGAATCACAGCCGCCGGCCGCG
>Ga0209401_1003417_pt1 | contig 10015 bp, 11 predicted proteins | sample M_140807_MF_Meta_FD_187318 | JGI IMG/M metagenome (GOLD analysis project Ga0209401, IMG submission 187318) | Freshwater microbial communities from Lake Montjoie, Canada to study carbon cycling - M_140807_MF_MetaG (SPAdes) (version 2) | ecosystem: Environmental > Aquatic > Freshwater > Lake...
TGGGAAAACCCTGACAAGTCAAACGGCTTAACCTTTACTGATTGGTTAATGGTTGCGTTAGAAGAAATCCTTGTGATTGACGCGCTTGCAGTATGGCCTCAGAAGACCGTAGGCGGCGATTTATTTGGACTACAAATCCTTGACGGTGCAACTATTAAGCCTTTGCTTGATGACCGCGGTATGCGCCCTATGGCACCTGCCCCTGCATTCCAACAAATCCTTTACGGCTTCCCCCGCTCAGAGTTCTCCGCTAACAATGACGACCCAAAGGCAGATGGTGAATTTACATCAGATGATTTGGCGTACATGGTTCGTAACCGCCGCACTATCTCAGTATATGGAATGTCACCAACAGAACGAGCATTGCCACTTGCTGACATTTACCTGCGCAGACAACAATGGTTACGCGCCGAATACACAGACGGCGTAACGCCGGAACTATTGTTTAAGACCGACCTATCTTTTGGTAATAACCCTGACCTATTGCTTGCATACGAAAACATCTTCAATGATGACATGGCTGGTCAGACTGCACAGCGTAAGCGTTCTCGTCTCCTACCCGCTGGTATGGACCCTGTCCAACTGGACGGGTATGGCGAGAAGTTTAAGGACACGCTTGACCTTTACCTTATTCAAAGTATCTGTGGTCACTACGGCGTACAACCAACAGAAATTGGTTATGACGCTAAGGGTGGTTTAGGCGGCGCGGGATACGAAGCAGGTAAGGCTGGCAACGCAGAAGCACTTGGTTCACAGCCTTTAGTGCTTTGGTTAAACAAAATGATTACTCAACTGTCATACGCGTATCTCGGTATGCCTCGCGAACTAGAGTTTAAGTTAATGACATCAAAGCGAAATGATGACGAAACCAACGCTCGTAAGAACCAAATTGAGGTTACTTCAGCGGGCAAGACTATTAACGAACGCCGCTCAGAACTAGGTTTGCCTTTGCTTGATACACCTCAAGCAGACATGCCTATTTTAGTAGCGGGCGCGGGTATGTATTTGTTTAGTCCTGATGGAATTATTGACGCGGCGAAACTTGTATCCGCCCCTACGCTGTCACAGGACGGGCAAACTCCTAACCAAGAGGGTTCAACACCAAATACCGCTAATGCGAAGCCACAGGGCGAACCTACGCCCGATAAGGAAGAAGAAATCCAAGAAGAAGTAGACAGAGAAACTGCTGACGAGGTTAAAGCCTTTATGAAGTGGGTTAGCAAAGGTAAGCGAGCGCGACTCTTTGAGTTTAAGTCACTTGACCCTATTGTGGGAGAAGCATTAAACCGTTGTGCGTTTGACGGCGACCTTGAAACTGCAAGGGCGTTAGCGAAAGCCTACCTAGACTAATGTGGGGCGCACATCAGGTTGATGCGCGCATCTCCGCTAAGAATGCAGTCAAGATAAGGGCGGCTTTACGGCAATCTATTGACGCAAGACAAGTGTATGAGATGTATCAAAGCACTTCCCCTGCCGTTTCTGTCAATAATGCTCAAGACAGGGCGCGAGCGCGCGCGTGGGCAATCATGAATGTAAAGTTTTATAACGAAGCGTTACGGACTGCTTTGATGCGTTTGTTTGCAGAAGCGTGGGTCACAGGAGAAGCCGCCGCAGGAGAAGCCATTTATGAAGAAGAAGCCTTGCGTAAAGCGGGCGAAATCGGGGTTATTGACTGGTCTAAATGGCAACCCGGCGACAAAGCAACGGCGTTACTACTAGAACCAACGGGCGCATTTAAGAAAATCCTTGACAAAACAGGCACAACCATCACAGGGCTTGATAAAACAGGCTATGAATTAGTTGGAAACGCGCTCGCAGACTCTATTAGAGCGGGATACTCTCCACGCAAGGCGGCCAAGTTAATTCAGGACACAGTTGGTAGTCCAGCCCGCGCTTTAAGTATTGCTGTTACTGAGTCTAGCCGCGTTATGAATAGTGCGGCAATTGACCGATACCGAGAAGCAGGTATTGACACTATGCAATGGGCGGCTGTTCAGGGCGGCGGCACATCTGTTGCTTGCGAAAAGTGTGCAGAAAACGCAGGGGAAAAGCGCAAGATAGGACAGCCTTTTACTACTGGAGTATTACAGCCACCTCAGCACCCACATTGTCGTTGCAACCTACGCCCTGTTGTGCCGGATTATGATGACATGTTTGACGCTCAGGGTAATTTATTGCCGCTTAAACCTAATGACCTTGGTGTTAGCGACATTATGCCAAATACCTATGCAAAGCCTACTGAGTACGGTAAAAAGCGTTATGAAAGTTTATTAAAAGATACTGATTATGATTCTGATTTCAGATATGCGGCACAACGCTGGCAAGGCGAAGATTACAGAAGAGTACAATCAGGTTTATCAAGCGGTAAATTATCTAATTTATCTGATGAAGTTCGTGAAATTGTAGACTTATTTGACGATAACATGATGTCATTAGAAGACGCTGATGACCTATTTAGGGGTTTAACAGAAGGCTTAGACAATCTAAAAGTAGGTGACACATTTAAGTCACCTTTGTATCAAGCAACCACAACTGACCCTATAACTGCCGCCGGATTTAGTAAGTCTAGTGGCTCAGTATTAGGCGGTATTAAGGAAGGGGAAATGGCTACAATTTTACGAATTGACGCTTTTGACGCTAAAGGTGTTGTTATACCTAGCAGTAGTGAATTTGAGGTTGTTCTAGCCCGAGGAACGAGGTATGAAGTGGAAGACATTTCTGAAGAAGTAATTAACGGAGTTAAATTGAGAATTATTGATGTTACGGCTGTAAGCAAATGAGTGCCGCTGAGAGAATTGCAGGTAGCATAACAGAAGGGGCAACCTTTATAAAAAGAGGTGGTGAATTACCTAAACCTGATAAAGTAATGCCTACCTTAGAGCAAGCCCTTGAGGGTGTCGTCATAGAATGGGAAAATTAAAATGGCATTTAAGCATGTGAACGCAAGCACACTCACAGTCAATTCAATCTTGCACCAAGTAGATAAGAACGCAAGACCTCAGACCCCAATTACAATTTACAACGGTCACAGTGCTGCAATCTTTATTGGTGATAGCACAACAACTACATCAGGCGCAACCATTGGCCGCACACTTGCCGCAGCCGCATCACAAACATTTTATGCGAGTGCTGGGGATATTATTTATGCAATTTCAGCCGCCGCTTCTGCCGCAGGTGCAGTAGTGATTACTTACTCAGTATAATTAAATAAGGAGAAATAATGAGCGACTTAACAACAGCGTATTTTGAGATTACAAAAGCGGATAAAAACGCTGACGGAACGCTCATGGTTTATGGCAAGGCTACTGACGACTCACTAGACATTGACCAACAGATTTGCGACCCTATTTGGTTAGATTCCGCTATGCCGGAATGGTTTAAGACAGGCGGCAACATTCGTGAGCAACATTCAAACATCGCCGCGGGTGTCGCTAAAGAGTATGAGAAAAAGGCAGACGGACATTACATTCATGCCCTAGTCGTAGACCCTGTATCCGTTAAGAAGGTAGACAACGGAGTGCTTAAGGGTTTTAGTATCGGCATCAAATCTCCACGCGTAGTTCGCGACACAAAGGCGGCTAATGGGCGTATTATTGACGGACAGATTGTGGAAGTCTCTCTTGTAGACCGCCCCGCAAATCCTAACTGTCAATTAGTATTGGCTAAGAGCGTTGTCGGAGAATCAGGAGTGTGGAAAGTGGAAGAACTTATTGAGAAGTCCGATGACACTACTCCTGAAGTTGTAGAAGAAATTGTTACAACACCAGCCGCCGATGTACCTATTGCAGAAATTGTAGAAGAAGAACAGTTAGAAGAATTAGGCATTGAGAAGAAAGAAAAGAAGCCTGATTACGAGGGCATGATTCAAGGCGGTAGTCGCTCAGAACCCGCTAATAGAGAACTTTATAATCGTTTAATTGGGGAAGCCAAAAAGAAGTTTGATGTCTACCCATCTGCCGTTGCTAATGCTTGGGTTACAAATGAATACAAAAAACGCGGTGGCAAATACAAGCCTAAGAAAGATAAGTTTGCAGATGCAGTAATAGTACCTAAGACAATCATGAGCGAACTCTTAAAGTTCGATAAGGCACAATATGAAGCCGCTCGCGATGCCTTGGCAAACCTTATTACTGTTGAAGCAGGAGAGATGAAAGAAGGACACAATGAACTTAACTCAATCTCTCACCTTTTACAAGCAGTCGCACACCTTTATTCTTGGTATGAAGGTGAAGAATCAGAGGGAGAAGTTATGGACGAAGTTGTAGAAATGTCTGTTGAGGCTGATGAAGAAAAGTCACATCACGACAAAAATAAGATGATGCCTAAAAAGGGCGAATCAAAAGATGATTTTATGAAACGCTGTAAAGAAGCGGGTATGTCAGACAAAGATGCAGACGACTGCTTTAAGACATACATGGCGGCAGAAGAAGATGCAGACAAGTCTGCGGAATCAGAAGAAGTTGCCGAAGAAGTAACTGAAGAAGTTACAGAAGAAAAGGATTCTGAGCCAGCGGTTGCTGATTCAGATGTTGAAGCAATTGTAGAAAAGGCTGTAAAGAGTGCAACCGAATCCATTAGGTCAGAGGTCGCTTTATTAGTATCCGCAAAAGAGGCGGCACTAGACAAAGCGGCGACTTTGGAATCAGAGTTGGCAACGGCTAAGTCACTAGCAATTGGCGGCGGTCCTAAGAGAACTGCTAAGCCTGTTGATAGCACTACAAATGACTTACTCACGAAGGCGCTTGTCTATAAAGCAAAGATGAACGCCGCAACAGACCCAACCCTAGTTAAAGGCTATAAGGCTCTCCATGACGAGTTCATGCAGAAGTTTGAAGCCGAAACCAAATAACCGAAAGGAACACCAATGGCATTTGAAGCACCTCGCGCCGCTGACATGTTCTCTGATGCGGATTCTGCTAAATCAGCAGCAATCGCAAAAGAGGAATTTGATTCAGCCGTCTCGTATTCAATGGGTAATGCAGTATCAGACCCATCTTCAATCATGGCTATTAAGAGTGGCATGTCTACCTTTGCTCAGGCATCAGGTAATTCAGTAGCACTCCTAGAGTCATTAGCAGTAAATAAGTCACTTTCTCCTGAAGCCGCATCAAGCCTACAAAACGCACTTGCATCACAGCGTTTGGCTATGCAGGACATTCAGAAGGAAATTACACTTACATCTCCACTCTCAACATCATTCGCCGCGTTTGACCTTGAGCAACCTGCAAAGATGCTCACACCTCGTCCAACGCCTTTGCGTAACCGCATTCCTCGTAAAAAGGGAGTCGGTACTTCACACCGCGTAAAGCGAATCACAGGCTACACAGGTACAGGAACAGGCGGTCAAGGACAGATTTGGCCGGGTGTAAATGAAAGCACTACAACTACATTCGGTTCAATTAACTTTGAGCGCGGACCACAGATTGCCTACACAGCGGACGACCTAGTCTTGCCGTACAACTCCTACTCACTATCTGATGCAGTCTCATTTGATGCTAACTTCTCAGGTCTTGGATACCAAGATTTGCGTCAGTTGTCATCAACCTCAACTCTGTATGCAACAATGCTTATGGAAGAGCGCATGATGCTTATGGCTCGCGGTACTGCTTCAGGTTACTCTGGCGCAATCGCTGCACCTACATTCACAAAGGCTTCACCTGTCGCTTCAGGTTCACAAGTAGCACTTGCTGCAAACACTTACTACATCAACGTCACAACTGACGCTGGTATCTCAGTAAATGGTTTTGGTGAGTCAATCCTTGGAACAGAAGTTTCAGAGACAGTCGCATCAGGTGACGTACTAACTGTTACTGTTTCAACAGCAGTATCAGGCGCACTTGGTTACAACATTTATGTTGGAACAACAACAGGCGCAGCAAACTTGAAGTATCAGGGAACACTTAAGGGAACTGGTACATTTACAATTCAAGGTGCTGCCGCACAAGGACTAACAGGCAATAACGCTCCATTTACTACAACTGGAGCAGCCGCATCACGCGCAACAGCAGATACTTCTGCATATTCAACTGGATATGACGGAATCTTGCCAACAGTTCTTGGTGCAAATAGCGGATTTAACAACGCAATTAACGGTAATTTCTCTACTTCTAATCCGGGTGCAGAGTTCCAAACTGTGTTTGCTAATCTCTACCAATCAGTAAAGGCTGACCCTGATGTTGTATTGCTTAACGGTAATGACCGTAAGCAGTTGTCAGATGCAATTAAGTCAGGCTCAACAGCGAACTACCGTTTGATGATTGAGAATCCGGGAACATCAGGAACCACATACGGTTCTGTTGTTACTGGTCTTCAGAACGAAGTAACAGGTAAAGCACTAGACCTAATGGTTCACCCTTGGCTAAACCCGGGTGTAGCCCCTGTTCTTTCATTTACACTTCCAATCCCTGACACAGAGGTTTCTGATGTTTGGGCGAACTTCTTGGTTCAGGATTACATGGGCATTCAATGGCCAGTAACTCAGTTCCAGTATGAGTTCTCTACATACTTCCGTGGAACATTCTTCTGTACCGCTCCTGCATGGAACGGCGCAGTATCAGGAATTGTCTCTGCATAATGTGTTTAGAGTGTGGTTGTAACCAACCAAGCGTTAGTCATGGTGGTGGTCCAACAGTTTTACCTGATGGCACTACTACATCACACATGACAACAGCGGAAATTGTTATACCTAACTAAAGGCGACAGAAGGGGTGCGGCCTCGAAACTGCACCCCTTCTGCTTAACAAAGGAATGGCGATGACAAAGATTGTGGCTCCTGATAGGGGCGTTAGACAAACAGAGATAGGCAATAAGACTTATACAGTTAATCGTCAAGGTGTGTATGAAGTGAGTAACCCTTCACACATTAAGGCTATGAAATCCGAAGGATTTTTTGAGGCATCATTAAATCCTATTTCTAAGGGAGACAGCACACGCGGCTTTACTTGCGTAGAATGTGGCTTTGGGAGTTGGTTTCGCAAGTGTTCGCGTTGCGGGCATGAAAACGGAACACCCGAAAGAGATGGGGAATAGTCAATGGCAACGGGTACTACTTACGATACTTTTACCGAAAACGCTTATCTAACTATCGCTGAGTTTAAGAATGCCCCAACCTCTATTGACTATGACAACCTTGTAATTGGCGGCAACGGCAACGCGCAAGATGCTGAATTAGCACGCGTTATTATGCGAGCATCGTCATTTATGAACGAGTACCTTAATCAAAATCTAGTTGCAGACTCAATCACAGAAACCCAACGCGCGCGCGTAACAGGCCAAGGGTGGATTGCTTTACACCCTTATAACAGCCCTATAATCGCTTTGCAGTCTTTCCAATACGGTGCAGACCCAAACATGCTTAGCACTCTTAATGATTGCTCAAAGGTTTGGTTTGAAAACCAACAAATTATTATTCCTTTAGCGGGCAATACCCTTAATTACTCATCACAAGGTCCGTTATCTTTTGGAGCGGGTTCTGCATCTCCTTATCTTCAGATGTTCTGCAAATACACCTATGTTGCGGGCTTTGTAAATACTATCTCTACAGGTACCGCAGGGGCTTCTACAATGACCGTAGAGAGCGGTGTAGGTATCTTGGCAGGTCAAACCCTTACTATCTATGATGGTGCTTCTACCGAGCGCGTGACCGTTAATAGCACTTATACCTACGGCTCTACAACGGTTCCGCTTACTTCTGCCCTTCTATATACCCATGCGGCTGTGGCAACAGGAAATCTACCAACCGCCCTTAAGCAAGCGTGTATTTTGCTAACCACAGCATTTCTAAAGACTCGCGGCGATGGTTCTATGACTATGAACATTACAACCGCGCCTACATCTAACATCTCAGGCGACATGCGTTATTCCTCAGAAATTAAACTTGCTCTTGACATGATTGACAAGTACCGCAGGGTTCGATAATGGCAGGGCGCACAGGGGTACGAAATACGCTATACGAATTCATCTCAAATCCCCCTATCGCAACCGTCAATAAGGTTTGGACTTCTTTTCCAAAGCGTATTCAGTTTCAAGAGAACAGCCTTCCGGGACAGTTGTCGCGAGCGCAGGTTATTATTTTTATCTCGTCAGAGACAGAAAATCGTTTAGCAATAGGCGGCGCAACAAATGGTTGGAAGCGCGTAGATTACAATGTAATCATTCAGATTTATCAACACTCAATGGAGCGTAACTCACAAGACGCTATGATTGCTTTTGACACACTTATAGATAACCTTAAAACGCGTCTGCGTTCAGACCATAATTTCGGTGACACAACTGGGAATCTAGTTTGGCAAGGTGCTGAGCCTATAATCAACGGTAGATACGGTGAACCCGCAACTACCAAAGAGGGCGCAACAGAGACCTTTGCTGAGTTAGAATTCATGGTAACTGAGATGATTCAAGCCTAAGGAGCATGATGAAACTAACATACAATGGAACTGATGAGCGAGTGTTCCCTGCGCTTGGCATCACAGTTAAACCCGGAGACGAGTTTGACGCACCCGAGGGATTTTCACATCCTGACTGCACGACAGGCGGGGCAAAACCAATAAACAAAATAGCAACACCAACCCCGTCAGATGCGTCTGACTTAGTTAAGGAGAGTGAATAATGGCAGTATTAGCATCAGTTCGTTCCTATTTAGGTATCGCAAAAGAAGCGACCAAAGGAACAATAGTGGCACCAACAGATTTTATTCCTGTTGCCAAAGATAGCCTTAAACCACAAGACATGGTTGATGCTCTCTATGACACAGGTCTACGCGGCTCAAATGTTCTCAACTACAATTACATTCCGGGTCGTAAGCACTCAACATTAGACTTTGGCGGTGCAGTATTCGCTGACACAGTTGGTTATGGGCTTGCAGGAATTATGGGAGCAGTTGCAACAACAGGAGCATCTGCACCATTTACTCACACAATTTCATTACTTAACAGCCTTACATCAGGCACAAATACTCAGCCAATTTCATACACATTGACTGATTTTTATGCAGTAAGCGTTCGTTCTTATCCGGGTTGCCAGTTCTCTGACTTCTCACTTAAGTTTAACGCTGACGGAATGTTGGAATACGATACAAAGACAACGGGTTTCCCATCAAGCGTTGTATCTGACCCAACACCTACATTCTCAGCAATATTGCCTACTCCAGTATGGCGTGGAACAGTAACTATTGCTGGTTCACAAGTTTCTAATGCTATGAGTGGCAACATTGACATGTCGCGTCCTGTTACACCTATCTACGGTATATCTAATACTCAAAATCCATTCTCAGTATTTCTTGGACCACTTGAGGTTACAGGCAAGATTACCTTTGTTATGGAAGCGGATACTGAATTAACTCGCTTCTTGTCAGACACACAGCCTTCAATCGTACTTAACTGGGCTTATGGCTCAAGTGCGGCGGCGGTTCAGATTCAAGCAACTATTACTAAGGGTGCATACACAGCCGCAGTAATTGAGCGTGGTGAAGATTTTGTTCAGGTCACAGTTGATTTGAATGGTCAAGGAAACACTACTGATGCGGGTGCTTCAGCCGGATTTGCTCCTATCAAATGGGTTCTTCAGAACGCAAAGGCTTCAGGTACTTACGCATAAACTTAAGCAAGTGGGGGTTAGGGGTGCGAACGCCTTCCCGTACCCCACCCCACTTGTGTTAGTTTGTTAAGATAACGGAAGGCAACCTATGGAAAGGCACACAATGTCAAAGAAAATTACTTTGCCGTCAGGCGCAACAGCAACATTAAAAGACCCATCACTCCTTCGTGTAAAAGACCGCAAGAAAGTCTTAAAGAGTACCGATGTTGAGGGTGGCGACTTAACCAAAGCACTTGCATTACAAGCATCTCTGATTGCCATGCTTATTGAGGATTGGTCATTTGAATTTGCTATTCCAAACATTAACCTCGACTCTCTTGATGAACTAGAGATGCGCGATTATGACGCTTTAATTGAAGAAACCTCAGAGGCTCAAAAGTATTTGTTCCCAACAATTGCTGATACTCCTGAGAATGACGCA
>Ga0209401_1003419_pt1 | contig 10013 bp, 7 predicted proteins | sample M_140807_MF_Meta_FD_187318 | JGI IMG/M metagenome (GOLD analysis project Ga0209401, IMG submission 187318) | Freshwater microbial communities from Lake Montjoie, Canada to study carbon cycling - M_140807_MF_MetaG (SPAdes) (version 2) | ecosystem: Environmental > Aquatic > Freshwater > Lake...
ACGATTTTACTAAAGGCCATTCTTTGGGTGCCTCAAGCGAAGGCGAATCAAAGCATGAAAAAAATGCAGATTTTGGCCCCGAAATTGAAGGAGATTCAGGAAAAATATAAAGAGGAGCCGACCAAGCTGAACGGTGAGATGATGAAACTCTATCGGGACTATGGGGTGAATCCGTTGGGAGGATGCCTGCCGATGCTGATTCAGATGCCCGTATTTTTAGGGTTCTACTACATGCTGTTAAGTTCTGTGGAATTGCGGGGGCAAGCCTTCCTTTGGATTCATGACTTATCCCGCCCGGACACGATCGGGTATTTGCCCGGATTAGGGATTCCAATCAACCCGATGCCTTTGATTATGACGGCCGCGATGGTTTGGAGCATGCATCTGACGCCTCAACCTCAGGGGGTAGATAATCCTGGTGCCAAGATGATGAAGTTGATGCCCGTGATTATGTTAGTGTTTTGCTATAATTTCAGTTCGGCACTATCGTTGTACTGGACCGTGCAAAACTTCCTATCCATTGGTCAGCTGATGTACAACCTTCGTCAACCTATGCCCAAGTTGGAGAAAGCCGCAAAGCCTGTGGATGTGGTTAAGAGAGGTCGTTGGAAGGGCGGGATGTGGGGAAGAAAATGAGCGCCGCAACTGCACCTCAAGGAGCACGGGAATTGCTGGAAAATATGCTCGGGCACTTGGGCTTTGCATTCACGCTCGAGGAGGAGAAGCGGGGGGATGACAACGTGTTGCACGTGAGGATGCAAAATCCTGCGCGATTGATCGGAAGGGATGGGGAGACGGTGGATGATTTACAATTTTTACTGAATCGAATGTTGGCCCGGGGAGAGGAGCCTGCACCGCGGGTGATTGTCGATGTGGAGAACTTCAGAAAAGAGCAGGAGGCGGGCTTGTTGGCGGAAATACGGGAGATGGTGGAGAGGGTGCGGACCTCGGGAGAGACAGTTGAGTTGCCTCCGATGAATGCGTACGAACGCAGGATCATCCATCAAGCTTTCCGGGATGACCCGCAGGTGGAGACGGTGAGTCCGGAGAGCCCGTCCCGTTTGAAGCGGATTCGGGTTCGACCGAGGCGACCGGCCAAAGCCTGAGCAATAAGATGCACGCTGGGCAGGAGGATTCAGCCCTGCCTTGGGAATCTTGGGCGAGTCGGGGGCTAGCCGTGTTGGCATGGGTATTTCTTTTGGCTTTGGTGACGGCGAGCGGATTGTATTTGGGTGGGGCACGCAGGGCATTTGCCGGGCCCGCTTTTCTGATTTCAGCAGGGTTGTGGGTTTGCCTGGCTCTTCGTGCCATCGAGGGATGGCAAAGTGGGAAAAGGGTGATCGGTTGGATGGACGTTCCTATCTTTCTTTTTTTAGCCTACGCGGGATGGGCGACCTTGAGGGCTCCGTGCGAATATTTCGCCCGTGTGGAGTGGTTATGGGCGTCAATGTATGGCGCGGTATTTTTATCCGTTCGCCATCAGTTGGGAGGGCGGAAAATCGTTCCCTGGATCTTGGGATGGTTTCTAGTCGTTGCTCTTATCACGGAGCTTTATGGATTTTTGCACTTTCGGGTTGGAGTGTATCCGATTGGGCCGGTTGAAATTTTAGGATGGGAGAAGGTGGATCGGCCTGATTACGAGGCACGAATGTCGGGAACGTTCGGATGTCCAAACCATTTTGGAAACTATTTAGTGCAAGCCAGCCTAGCGGGCTTGACCCTGATGGCGTGGCCCGGTTTTGTTTGGCCTTTGCGACTCTTGGCGGGGTGGAGTGTTCTGAGTAGCGCTGTAGGTGTCGCTTTTTCAATATCTCGAGGAAGTTTTCTTGCGTGGGTTGTGTCGATTGGAGTGTGGCTAGGTCGCTGGCTGCGCAGAGGACCTTTGAACTGGATGGGGCGAGGATTTGTTTTGATCTTAGTGTGCGGTGGGTTGGCAGGAGGCCTTCGGATGGCTCGTGGAGATGAAAAGATCATGAAACGTTGGGATGCGTTGGTGGGGCAAAAGGGCGAGGGGTGGGAGAGGGTGTTTAGTGGGGAGGGGAATTTTCGGTATCAACTTGCGATGGATGGATTAGAGATATGGAAAAAGGCCCCTTGGTTTGGGAATGGGCCTGGAAGTTTTGATTTGGAGCACTTGCGATGGCCGAGTTGGAAAGAGGGAACACGAACCGTGTTTACGCACAACGACTATGTAAACACGCTGTGTGATTATGGGGCAGTGGGATTCTTTTTTGTAGCGCTCTTCTGGATTTATCTAGGCATTTTCCTTTGGCATCGCAGCAGGAGTCGAGAGAGGGATACTCCAGCGGATCTTTGTACCGGCCTAGGATGGTCTCTGGGCGCAGCGATGTTAACTCACGCGTTTGTGGATTTTAATTATCACATTCCAGCGACAGCGATCTCCTCCTTCCTGCTGCTTGGAATTGCAACCACGACAGTTTGGCGAGAGCGAGGGATGCTGCATGCAAAATTATTGAATGGTGTCCTGGCTGCTTTAACGCTGGCTCTGGCGGGGATAAGCGGAGTCTATGGCTGGAAGACTTGGGCAGGTTGGAGAGCCGTTCCAGAGAAGGCTGCGGAGGCCGCCAAACTTTCGGATGAGGCGCTTGAAAAAGCGGGGCAAGAGGGAGAGCGGTGGGACCCGCGATCTCCTGTTTTTGCAGAAACCATGGGCGACGCCTATCGCCTTAAGCTCATCGAGGTTTATTTTAAGCCACCTGCTCCTAGCCCCACTGCGGTGGCGGAGCGTAAGGAGAAGTTGGATCGCTATTCTGAGGCGGCAATTCTTTGGTATCGAAGAGCGGAAGAGCAAAGCCCCAAGGATGATGTTTACTATGTGAGACGCGCCAGCGTTCTGGATCTACAGGGAAAATTTTCTGAAGCGGAAGTCCTCTATCAGCTAGGAATTCAGAATCGGCCTAACGGAAAGTTTTTTCACGTAAGCTACGGCAATCATCTTTGGCGAAGAGGGAACCTACTGGCTGCGCAAGAGCAGTTTGAAAAGGCGATTTCAGTGCCTGGCATGGTTCGTCCTGGAGATGGGTCGGAAAAAGATGCGACGGCTGAGGCGAAGGAGATGTTGGCTCGGGTAAAAGAGCTGATTGCGAAAGGGGGAGGAACTCGGCAGGTTAAGAGGTTCAACCCAAGGGAGGATTAGTATGAAACAGCATGAAATGACATTGATTCTAGTGAAACCCGACGCGGTAGCTGAAGGGCTAACGGGAGAGGTTCTGCATCGTTTGGAGAAGGCTGGATTAAAAATCATCAATTGCAGGATGTTGCGTTTGAACGGGCCTTTATTAAAAGAGCACTATGCTCATTTGGCCCAGCTCCCTTTCTTTCCTGAGATCGAGCAGTTTATGTCCTCAGGTCCTGTGGTTGCGGTTGCCTTGGCTGGAGAGAATGCGATTGCGAAGGTGCGAGATCTTTTAGGGCCAACGGACAGCACAAAGGCGCCTAAGGGAACGATCCGCGGGGATTTAGGAAAAGATAAGATGCATAATGTGTTACATGCTTCGGACTCGGCCGAGACAGCGCAGGCGGAGTTGCGTAGGTTCTTTGGGTCTACCGATCCTAAAGTTTAGCCGAATCAAGGCGGGCGCGGATTTATTTCGCGGGCAAGATTTGGATCTTTTCCAGGTTCGATGTGCCTGCGCCAATAAGGGCGGCCCCTTCGAGGTGAGGCACTTTTCCAATTTTTGGAATAGGAGGAATCCCTACCCCGGGGTCGAGCCGTTTCTTTTCAAAACGCGCAAGTGCTAAAACATCCATGGCAACAGGATCGGTCGATGCGAGAAGAAGGCCAGGAGTATAGGAGTAGTTGGCATCAAACTCTTTGCCTCCCGCGAATTTTACAATGAGCCCATCTGAAATGTGGAGAACGGTTTTAGGTTTGAGAAGGGGATCGGACATAAGGATATCTCCTGCGGTGGTGTCTTGGTCAGCATTGGGCTTTAGAAGGCGGCGGGAATTGTCCACGCTGCCCAGTGCGAGGGAGATGCAGCAACCGTAAATTCCCACGTCGGGGTCACTGGTCATCGAGCCTATATTTACCACTTTGACCTGTTTCGGGGTGATGAGTTTTGTGAAGTAGGACCAGTACGGAATTTTATCGGAGTTGGAGCCTGAACCACCAGAGCTGAGGGGCAAGCCATCCATTAAGGAGGGTTGAAATTTTAGGTCGCCATAAATGAGTTGTCCCATGGTGGGGTTAAAGTACGGGGTACAGTCGGGATCAAAACCGAGCCCTGGAATATCGGAAGCAGCAGAAGCGATGATCGCGCGAACTTGAACTTTATTGGGCTCTTGGCGGATGGGATATCCTGACTTGGTCATATCGACTTCGCGCTTGTCCCAGAGCGTAATTTGGTCGGGTTTGACGCCAGCAGCGATCAGACTCGCGGCGACGGCATCGGCCACTTCCCTGCGTGTTCCAGTTCTGGGGTCGCCCCGTGCTGTGACTTTCACCGCCACGATATCGTCGGGGCTAATTCCTAGCGCTTGCCAAGCCTCGGAAGGGGTTGATTTTTCAGTCAGGGTGGTGAGGAGGGCCGAGATGGCGGTTTTGATGCGGTCGGGTTTGGGATCGAAATTCGTAAGGAGGGAAGGATCTTCGATCATAGCGACTCGAGATTGGGTGGACGGAGTTTGGGCAAATAGGCATGGGGAAAGAATGAGCACGGATAGAAGTGCCGAGAGAAGGGAGGGATAGTTGAAAGTTGAGTTCACGAAGTTATTAAGATGCAGGAAAGGGGGGTGTTCAGCAACTGGGGGGTAAAGGCTTGCGGGCTGGCGGGAGGAGGAGAGAACGGAGATCTATGGGGTTTTCTGCAGAAACGATTGAGAAGGTAAGGCGGGCAAGTGATCTGGTGGAGGTGGCTGGGGCCGTGGTACAGCTCAAGCGGGTGGGGTCGAACTTTCGGGGCTTGAGTCCTTTTAAGAAAGAGAAAACGCCTTCTTTTTACGTGCATCCAGACAAGCAGTTTTTCAAGTGTTTTAGCACGGGGACGGGCGGAGATGTGTTCCGTTTTCTCATGATGACGGAGGGGTTGGATTTTCCCGCGGCGGTTCGGCGTTTGGCGGAACGGGCAGGGGTGCATTTAGAGGAAGAGGCAGGGGGCGGGGGAGGAGGAGATGGGGGAAGCGGCGCGGAGCGGGAGCGGCTGCGACAAATTCACGCGGCGTTGGCTCTTCACTGGCGAGATTTATTGGCAAAAGATCCGTGTGCGGAGAGTGCGCGGGCCTATTTAAAAGAGAGGGAGATACCTTTGGAGTGGATTGCGAGGTTTGGGCTGGGGTATGCACCTGCGGCATGGACTGCGACCTTGGATTGGGGAAAGAAAAACGGGTTTACGGAAGAGGAGATGATTGCGTCGGGGGTGGCTTTGCGGGCTCAGTCGGGTCGAGTGTACGACCGATTTCGGAATCGATTGATGTTTCCCATCGTGGACGAGGGAGGGCGTGTGATTGCATTTAGCGGGAGGGTTTTAGCGGGTGCGGCGCCAGAGGAGCCCAAATACATAAATTCGCCTGAGACGGTGATTTTCAAAAAAGGGCGTGTTCTGTTTGGATTTGATCGTGCGCGAAGGGCGATGGCTGAGGAGGGAAGAGCCATTGTTTGTGAGGGGCAGTTGGATGTTTTAAGGGCTCAGGCAGCGGGCTTTCTCCAGGCGGTTGCTCCGCTGGGCACGGGCTTTACCGAGGAGCATGCGAAATTAATCGGACGTTTTGCCAAGGAGATTGTCATCTGTCTGGATGCAGATGTTGCGGGGGATCGGGCCGCAGGAAGGTTGGGAGGGATTTTGGTCGAGGGTGGACAAGGCTGGGGCGGGTTGGCCAAGGCGGAACTGGGAGTCAAAGTGGTGAGGTTGCCGGCGGGGGATGATCCCGACTCCCTGATTCGAAGGGGTGGGGCAGAGGCGTTTCGGGAGAAACTCGACGCAGCGGTGGATTTTTTAGATTTCTATGTGGATTGGCAGAGTCAGCAGGAGGGAGCGACGCCTGCGGGAAGAAGGAGAGTGGTGGAGGCGGTGGCGAAACTTTTGAGCATGGTCGACAGCGCGGTGAGTCGTGCGGGTTTGGTGGCACGAGCGGCCTCTCGTTTGGGATTGGGGGAAAGTCTGGTGATGGACGAGGTCGAGAAGTCGCGCAGCGCAACAGCCAAGATTGCGGCGCGTAGTGAGCGACAAGATCCGCCGGGGATTCAGATTGCGAAACCGCTGGAGGTTCATCCTGTGATTCGGGAGCTGTTTTTGCTGGTTTTAGGGCAGCCGTCAAAATTTCCAGAAGTGGAGCGTCGAGTGGATGAGTTGTGGTTAAAAAATCTGGGTGGTGAGGAGTTGTATATGAAGATTCGGGAATTGTATCGGAACGATATGTGGACGGGCTTAGGGGATCTCTTGCCTCAACTTGTTGCCGACGAGCAGGATTTTCTCACAGGTTTAGAAGCCGGCGTATGGGAGCGTTCGTTGGAGGAGGATTGGGACAAGGCGCTGGAGGGGCTGGGAAATCGACTTGAAGGGGATTATTTGAGAAGAGAGGCGGAGAGGTTATCGGCCAAGTTGAGGGCCCTTCCCGCGGGCGATGCCAGCGCGGTGGAAGTACTTCGCCAGCAGGGAGAACTGCTTAAGAGAAGGGCGCGTTTGACAGCAGGGCCAGCCAAAGCTAATGCTTAATGTTTACCCTCACACCCAAACCAGAGCAAAATTCCATCCAAAACGAGTGAAAAAAGTCGCGAAAAGCAAGTCGATCAAGGCCCCCAAGTTGAGCGGGTCGAGGGGCAAAGTGAAGTCTGAGGAGCCACCCATCCAATCAGATGAGCCGTCGGAGGCGGATTTGGCATCCGCAGAGGTTGAAGCTAAAGAGGCGCTAAACGGCAATGGATCTGGGGAAAATCAAGGGGTAGGAATTTGGGCGCAAAGTCCTGAAAAGCAGGAGCGTTTGCGGGAATTAATCAAATTAGCACGGGAACAGGGCTATTTGACGCACGACGATTTGCACGAGGCTTTGCCTGAAACTGTCACTAAGCCCGAGCAGGTCGAAGCGGTACTCATCTTTCTAAGAAATTTCGAGATCGATGTCATTGAAGCAAGCGAAGTCGATCGGTATAAAAAAGCGCCGCGGGAGGAAGACGGGAGCGAGGCGGTCGTCGCGGATGAGAAGCCGGAAAAGCTGGATATCTTGGATGATCCTGTCCGGATGTATTTGCGCCAGATGGGTCAAGTCCCCCTGCTGACGAGAGAACAAGAAGTAGAGATTTCAAAACGAATTGAAGAGTCGGACATTGGGGCTGTCGTTCACTTGCATAAATTTGGTTTCGTTGCGAAGGAGTACATCTCGCTGGGTGAAAAGCTCCTGAATTCCCGGGAACGGTTTGATCGGGTGATTCAGGACAAGAAAATTGAGGGCCGAGAAAAGTACATGACGGCGCTCAAGACGCTGGTGAAGCAGCTCCATGCCGTTCATGAGAAATCCCACAAGGTGTACGGGAAGATGTTTGATGCGAAGTCTGCTCTAGCCAAAAGCAAGGTGTTGAAGGAGCTGTCAAAACAACAGGATGCTGCTGAGAAGCTTTTTGTGAAATTTTTCTTCAAACAGAAAGTATTGGAAGAGTTTATTGCTGTCGCGGACAACATGCACCGTCAGTTACAGGAAAAAAGTGCGGAGCTGGAGTCGATCCATAAGTCTAAATCACGAAGCCGCCAGCAGGAGAGCCGTAAAAAAACACTGAAAGAGGAGATCGAAGAGATTGAGCACGGGGCGCGTCTGTCTCGGGACGAATTCTTTACCCATCATCGGGACTTGAGGGAGTGGGTCAGGAAGGCGATGCGAGCCAAGACAGAGATGGTGGAGGCCAATCTTCGGTTGGTCATTTCTATTGCGAAGAAGTACACAAATCGTGGCCTCTCTTTCTTGGATTTGATCCAAGAGGGCAACATGGGGTTGATGAAGGCGGTGGAGAAGTTCGAGTATCGGCGAGGTTATAAGTTCTCGACCTATGCCACCTGGTGGATCCGGCAAGCCATCACGCGAAGTATTGCGGATCAAGCCAGGACGATTCGTATCCCCGTACATATGATCGAGACGATCAACAAGCTGATGCGAGTGCAGAAGCAGTTGGTGCAAGAATTTGGCAGAGAACCCACTCCTGAGGAGGTAGCGGACGAAACGGGAATGCCGGTGGAGAGAGTGAGAGCCGTATTGAAAATGGCTCAGCAACCGATTTCGTTGCAGGCGCAGGTGGGGGACAGTGACGACACGACTTTTGGAGACTTTATTGAGGACAAGTCGGCTGAGAATCCGTCCGACATGACGGCTTACTCGATGTTGAAGGAAAAGATTAAGGATGTATTGGATAGTTTGACGGATCGGGAAAGAGCGGTGCTGGAGCAGAGGTTTGGTCTGGTGGACGGATACTCACGGACCTTGGAAGAGGTGGGGCGCCAGTTCAAGGTGACCCGGGAACGAATTCGGCAGATTGAAGCAAAGGCTTTGCGGAAGATGCGGCATCCGACACGGATCCGGCATCTACGTGGATTTTTAGAGAACGAACATCAGTTGTAGTTCTTGGGATTCGTGGAGGGTTGAAATGGGGAGTGGTGAGTATTAAAGTCTTTTTATTGGGGGTATAGCTCAGTTGGTAGAGCGTCTCGTTCGCAAAGAAATTTACTAGAAAATTGGCTGTTTGGACTGGTTTGGACAAATGTGGAATACAGCAGATAAACCATTAATAATAAGTACTATAAATATAATAGGATTAAATTAAGTCCAACTATGTCTAGGTCTATTTTTTTATATTGGGGGTGACATTTTGGGGGTGACTTTTAGCTATATGAAAAAGGGATTATCAGATGATGAAATAGCCCTTTGTAATATGCTTTTTAATATGCCCCCTATTTTTGAATTATCTCTTAGGGACGGTATTTTTCTATAAATGGCATGGTGCCATAACTGATATATCCCCGCTGATTACTGATGAAGCGACCATTCCGCGAGTATCCAGTTAGGAGCGGCTGCACCAGATGGATATGAGCGGATATGGGAGCGAATACAGATAAATGATCGAAACGATTGTGTTTTGGGTTGGAGCATGAAATCCAGCCGCCGGAAAGAGATTGGAAAACGCTACGAAAAAGCGAAGGTCTGTCGGCAGAAAATAAAAGATCGGAAAATATGGTGGGCTGAAATAAAATACATAATTCCTATGATCCTACTGCCCCTTGCCAACGCAGGTGTTCCAATGCTGTTTGTTCAAGCCCCAGCATTAATTATAACACTCCCTATCGTTATTCTGATTGAAGCGCTGATTTGCGCCAATTATCTGCAGATCCCAAAAAAGAATGCTTTTGGCGCCGCAACAATAGCTAATCTTATTTCGACCGTTATAGGTTTCCCGGTTTTGTGGTTTGCTTTAGTTTTAATACAAATGTTAACAGGCGGTGGGGGCGCTCCCCGCTTCAAGGATCCTTGGCTGTCAATTTACGCCGTAACAGTACAGGCAGCGTGGGTACTTCCATTTGAAGAAAAACTTTATTGGATGGTTCCTTCAGCCATGTTGATTCTTCTGGTGCCAACTTTTTTTATTTCCGTATTTGTCGAGCAATTCTTTTACCGTCGCATATTGCGATCCATTGTGCCCGATGCTGATTTCATTAAAGCATCATGGAAATTTCATCTGGCCTCTTACGGATTTCTGTTTGCGTTAGGACTTATTCTTCTAGCTCACGCATTGATAACTCATAAATCATATCTCTTCTGAATTACATATCCTCCACCAAGTGAATTTTGCTGAGCCTTCTCAAAAGTGATGAAAACAAAAGGAATCCTCTATTCTTTGATGATTCTCAATATCGTCACAATTGCTTGGGTTCTTGGTGTGGTAATTACACTATCAAGCCACAAGCTTCATCCAGATAAGAAATACTCTCATGAGCAGTTTGCCGAAAAGGTGGAGGCTTTACCGACTATCAAAGGAATGAAAGAGATGCTCATTAAAGATGATTCATACATCCGAA
>Ga0209401_1003424_pt1 | contig 10008 bp, 8 predicted proteins | sample M_140807_MF_Meta_FD_187318 | JGI IMG/M metagenome (GOLD analysis project Ga0209401, IMG submission 187318) | Freshwater microbial communities from Lake Montjoie, Canada to study carbon cycling - M_140807_MF_MetaG (SPAdes) (version 2) | ecosystem: Environmental > Aquatic > Freshwater > Lake...
TTGGTGGTGCTTTACCTGCTCCTCGTCGGGCTCCACCTGCCGGCCGCCGGGGTGAGCCTGCTGGCGCAGCGGGGCCTGGGCATCAGCGAGGGCAGCCGGCGGGCCCTCGATCAGATCCTCCAGTACGTGATCTTCAGCCTCGGGGTGATCTGGGCGATGGGGCGGCTCGGTTTCAACCAGACCGGGGTGCTGGCCATCGCCGGCGGCCTGTCGTTGGGGTTGGGGTTTGGCATCAAAGAGGTGTTCTCGAACATCGTGAGCGGCCTTTGGCTGTTGATCGAAGGATCGGTGCGCCCCGGTGAAGTGCTGATGCACGAGGGCGAGGCCTGTGAGGTGCGCCGCCTTGGCCCGCGGGCCACCACCCTCTGGCGCAGCGCCGACAACGCCGAAGTGGTGGTACCCAACCAGAGCTTCTTCACCACCGCCACCACCACCTACACCCGCAGCGACCGGATGCGCCGCTGCAGCCTCCAGCTCGGGGTGGATCGCACCTGGAACCCCCAGCAGATCATGGAGCTGCTGCAGACCATCGCCGCTGATCACAAGGCCGTACTGGCCGATCCACCGCCCACGGCGCGGCTGGTGGAATTCGGGGATGAGCGCTACAACTACAAGCTGAGTTTCTCGATCGCCGATCCGCTCACGGCTGGTTCGGTGACCGCCGATCTCAGGCTGGCAATCTGCCGCCGCTTCGGGGATCTGGACATGGATCCTCCGACCTGATGGACAACGGGGCGATGCGCTTGCACAACTCACGCTCCTGAACCAGGGCCCAGGCCTCCTCTGGGGCGGCGCTCGGCAGGAGGCAGCCCATCCGGAACGGGCGGCAGCAGAGCCCCGACTGGATCGACACCACCGTGGCCATACCCAGCTCCCGCGGCTGACTAGTCACTGATTTCATCAAACACATCCTTGGCGGCCAGGAGGGCATTCGTTGCCGCAGGAAAACCGGCGTAGGCAATCATTTGGGTGATAATTTCGACGATCTCGGCACGACTCACGCCACAATTGATCGCAGCCTCAATGTGCAATTTGAGCTGGGGTGAGGAGAAGCCCTGCACCGTCAGGGCCGCAACGGTGCAGAGCTCACGCACCCGATCATCCAGCACCGTTCTGGTGTAAAGCTCTCCATAGGGAAACTCAACATTGACGCGCGCAAATTCCTCTGAGATCGATTCGATCTTTGCAATCAAAACATCGGCTTTGTCGCCCAGGTGATGACGCATTTCCTGCATCCCCTGGCGGTACAACTTGGAGTGACGGGTCATTCGTTGTTGGCCTTTGCAAGGGGAGGGTGTTCGACTCAGAGGGGCAAGACAGCTTCAGTTCCTTCCTCCACTTCCGGCAGGCGAGCCGGATCGTGGCGGAACACCAGAACGCTGAGTGGCGGCAAGCAAAGTTCGAGGGAGTTCTCGTAGCTATGCATGCCCCAGGCATCGGTGAACTTGCCGCCGAGGTTGCCGAGGTTGCTGCCGCCGTAGCGGCTGGCATCGGTGTTGAACGCCTCGGTGTAGAAGCCTCCGAGGGGGACACCGACCCGGTAGTGGGAATGGGTCTGGGGGGTGAAGTTGGCGACCACGACCACCCAGCAGCCGGTGTTGCTTTCACGGCGCATGAAGCTGATCACGGAGTGTTGACTGTCGTTGCAATCGATCCACTGAAACCCGTATTCACTGAAATCATCTCCCCACAGAGCCGGTTCTGATTTGTAAAAGGCATTCAGGTCGTCAACCATGCGCTGCAGGGCCTGGTGCGGTTCGTGCTCCAGCAGATCCCATTGAAGATCCCCCCAGACATTCCACTCAGCTCTCTGGCCGAACTCCATGCCCATGAAGATGGTCTTCTTGCCCGGATGGGTCCACATGTAGGCCAGCAGAGCGCGCACATTGGCGAACTTCTGCCAGTCGTCGCCCGGCATCTTGTGAAGCAAATGGCTCTTGCCGTGCACCACCTCATCGTGGCTGAGGGCCAGCATGAAATTCTCGGTGAAGGCGTACCAGATCGAGAAGGTCACATTGTTCTGGTGGAACTGGCGGAACCAGGGATCCAGCTCGAAGTAATCGAGCATGTCGTGCATCCAGCCCATGTTCCACTTCAGGTTGAAGCCCAGGCCACCGATGTCGGTGGGTTGGGTCACCATTGGCCAGGTGGTGGATTCCTCCGCAATCGAGAGAGCACCGGGGAAGTGCTGGAACAGCACATGGTTGGCCTGCTGCAGGAAGCGCACCGCCTCGGTGTTCTCGCGGCCGCCGTGTTCATTCGCCAGCCACTCCCCATCCGGGCGCAGGTAATCGCGATAGAGCATCGAGGCCACCGCGTCGACCCGGATGCCATCGATGTGGAACTGGTCGAACCAGAACACCAGGTTCGCCACCAGGAAGTTGCGGACTTCGTTGCGGCTGTAGTTGAAGATCAGCGTGCCCCATTCCTTGTGCTCGCCGATGCGCGGATCGGCGTGCTCGTAGAGGTGGGCGCCATCGAAGAAGGCCAGGCCGTGGGCATCCTTGGGGAAGTGGCCCGGCACCCAGTCGAGGATCACGCCGATGCCCTCGGCATGGCAGCGGTCCACGAAGGCGCGGAATTCATTGGGGCTGCCGAAGCGGCTGGTGGGGGCATACCAACCGGTCACCTGGTAGCCCCAGGAGCCATCGAAGGGATGCTCGGAGATCGGCATCAACTCGATGTGGGTGAAGCCGCGGGCCTTCACGTAGGGGATCACCTTGTCGGCCAGCTCCCCATAGGTGAGCAGGCGGGCGCCGGGCTTCAGATCCGCCGCGGGCACCGGCGCGCGGGGCGTGCCATCGGGTTCGATATACGGCTGGTCGGCGGCGGCGTGGATCCAGCTGCCGAGGTGCATCTCGTACACCGAGATCGGCTGGTCGAGGGGATTGCGTCCATCGCGCGCCCGCATCCAGTCGCCGTCCTGCCAGTCGTAGCCGCCGAGCTGGGCCACCACCGAGGCGTTATCGGGGCGCACCTGGTGGCGGAAACCGTAAGGATCGGCCTTCTGGTAGCAGTGGCCGTTCTGGGCCCGCACCTCGTATTTGTAGATGGCGCCCTGGCTAAGCCCCGGAATGAACAGTTCCCAAGCGCCGCCAAGCCGTTGCTGCATGGGATGGTGGCGACCATCCCAGCCGTTGAAATCACCCAGCACCGCCACGCTGCGGGCGTTGGGAGCCCAGAGGCAGAACTGCACGCCGGCCACCCCGTTGTGGCTGACGGGGTGGGCACCCATCCGTTGCCAGATGTGGTGGTGGTTGCCTTCGGCGAAGAGATGGCGGTCGAGCTCGCCCATCCACTCGTGGTGGAAGGCCCAGGGGTCGTGGGCTTCATGCTCGATGCCGCCCCGCAGCACCCGCACCCGGTAGCTGCTGCCTGGGTCGTGATCGAGATCCGCCTCAAAAATCCACGGGTGATGGGGGGTGGCCATCGGCCGGGGCACGTGGCCGTCGAGCAGCAACTCGACCCGCTCGGCCTCCGGCATCCAGACCCGCACCACCCAGCCCCCCTCGGGGAGGGCCTGGGGACCCAGCACGGCGAAGGGATGGTCGTGGCGACATTCGGCCAACCTCGTGGCGTCGTCGACCATCCAAGCGAGGCTGGGCAGCACCATGGGGGCTCAGGGGGGTTGCGCCGGGAGCTTACGCCGCTTTGGTCTTGCCTCAGCGGCTGGGGGCTGGAGGGTTCGGTTCGGTGGGGAAATCGACGCCGACGATCTGGTTGCGGCCATCGAGGATCACAAACAAGGTGTCGGTGATCCGGCGGAATTCGATCTTCACCAACACCAGTTTCTGATCGCCACTGCTCTCGGAGCGGAACACCTGCTTGATGGCCACGAAATCGCCCGTGAGGCGCTGAAGCCGCTGCCATTTGATCTGCATGGCGGCGGGCGGGATCTCGCTCTGCAGCTCCGGTGAGAGCAGGCTGTTGGAGCTGATGTAGCGCCCCTGGCTGATCAGCTCCACAAATTGCTTGGCCACCGTTTCAGCCGGTTGGTCGGCGGCGTCGAAGTGGTAGCCCTCCAGCCGGCCGTTGGCGTCGATCACCATCAGCAGGTCACGGGGTCCGGCGCTGGTGACCAGGTGGGCGGTGATCGTGCTGGAATCCTGACCCGGCACCACCGGGCCGAGGGTCCAGCGCAGCAGCTTCGGCATCATGGCCATCCGCTGGCGGATCATCGTCGGGCTGGTCACACGCTGCAGGCTGGGTGCGAACTGGCGGTAGCGGCTGTCGGCGTCGCCATTGCGCAGGGCCACCAGGATCCGCTCAGCGGCTTCCTTGGTGCGGGCTACCACCATGGCGCTGCTGGCCTGGCTGGCGGGAGCCGCCGCCTGGGCCCGGACGGGGCCGTTCACCAGGCCCGGTCCGGCAAGGGCGAACGCGGCCACAACGACCAGGGGGAACGGGAAGGGGCGCAGGAGGGAACGCGGCATCGCGGCGGTGATGGGGGTGGGCTCAGTTTGCCCCAAGCATCCCGTGCCGCAGGCCCGCTTCCAGGAGAGGCTCAAACCGCAGCAAGCTGCCCTCCAAGGCCAGGGTCAGCGTGATCACGCGGTGCTGCGGCCCGGCGGGGCCCCAGGGCTGGGATCCATCGCCGGAATTCACGGCGATGGCTGGCCAGGCCGCCCCGGCGATCGAGAGCCGCAGGCGGTCGCCGGGAGCCGGCACCACGGCCAGGGGCTGCAGATCCACCCGACGCGCCCGGGCCTCCAGGGCTTGCGGGCCCAGCACGCGGAGGAAACCGGTGCTCAGCTGGCGCACTTCGGTGCTCCCCGCCGGCAGCAGGGAGAGGGACACACAAAGATCAAAGCCCGGTTGATCGGCCTGAACCGTGAGCGCCAGGCTGGGGCGACCCAGCAGGGTCAGCCCCCCGGGCAGCGCCGCGGAGCTGAAGCAGGCCACATCGGCGCGGTGGTCCAGATCACCGCGCTCCACCACGCCCGGATCGGGGCCCAGGTGCCCACCCCGGGCGGGCACCGGGCGCCAGGGATCGTGCACCACCCACACTCGAGTCGCGCCAGCCCGATCGGGTGCCAGGGCGGCAGCAGCCTGCTCACCCTGACAGGGAAGGAGCTCTCCTTCGTCCGCGCTGATCGCGGCCCGCCCATCGCTCCGCAGGGTCCAGGCGAGCGGAGGGTCTGCTTCCCGCGGCCCCGCCGCAGGGGGGGTGGCGGGATTCCACCAGCCTCTCTGCCCTTCGGCCTCCAGGGCGATGCCACCGTCTAGGGCGCAGCCAAGGGCGGCCGGGATCTCCGCTGGGAGCTCTGGTGCGGCGGCCGAAGTTCGCCGGGAAGAGCCAGCCGCCTCTCGGGCGGCAAGCGCCGTCTCGGAAGGGGGATCCTGCCCCTGCAGATGCCGGCGGAAAAAGGCGAGCTGAAGAGCATCGACGCCCCCCCGCCAGTGCAGATGGGTCCAGCTGCCGATCACCAAACCCGGATGGCCCCCGGCGGCGCGGGCCCGCTCCCCCAGGTCCAGCACCCCCCGCAGGTGGGGATCGTGCCAACCGCCGATCAACAGCATCGGCCGCCGCAGCAGCTCTGGAGCTACCGCATGGCGCCACCAGCCCTGCGGTTCGGCGGCGTTGCGACGCAGCCAGCCCAGGCCCATGCCGGCCGGATCGAGCCGTTCCAGCAGGGCCGGCCCCTCCTGCAGGAAGGATCCGCTCTCCAGGCAGCGGCGGATCTCCCGCCATCCCTGGGCATCATCGCGGCGTCGGCAGCCCTCGGCCGCCAGCTGCAGCGCCCAGGCCAGGCCCAGGCTCCACCAGTGAGCACCGCCTTCACTGGCCCAGTGCAGCCGCTCATCCAGCCCGGCCATGGCGGGTGCCAGGCAGTCGGGGAAGGGATCATCGCGGCGGTCGGCCCCGGCGCCAGCGCTGGGCTCCCCCTCCAAGCCCCCCTCCTCCCTGCCGGCATTGAGCAGCTGGGTGAGGCCCTGGTAGGAGAAGCCATAGGTGCCCACGCGGCCATTGGCGCCCTCCAGGTTGCGGGCCCAGCGCACCGCTGTGGCGCCATCGGCCGCCTCGGCGGCGAAGCCGCGGAACTCCCCTTCGGAATCGCCCCGGCCCCGTACGTCCTGCACGGCCACCAGGAAGCCCCGGGCCGCATACCAGGCCGGGTGGGCATAGGTGACGGTGGAGGCGATCGCCCGGCCGTAGGGCTGGCGCATCAGCAACACCGGCCAGGGGCCTGCGCCGTGGGGTCCGGCCGGGTCAGGCCGCCAGAGCCGGGTGGCGAGACGGACCCCGTCCCGGCAGGGCATCCACAGATCCCGGGCTGCCTCCACTCAGCGCACGTCGGGGCAGTGCAGACCGATCACATAGGTGGTGAGCACCTCCGCATCCAGGGTGCTGAGACCCTGGCTGGCGGCCACCTTGGCGATCGCCTCCTTCGAGGTGGCCGACTGGCCGGTGGCGTTGAGCTGCTTGAACTGCTCACAAAGGCTGCGGGCCAGGGCGGGGTTCTGTTTCACCGTGTCCAGCATCCCGGCGGCCACCGGCAACGGCGACAGCAGCAGGGGGACCATGGCCAGGCCAAGCAGCAAGAGGCCCGCGGCGGAACGGCGGAGCGATCCGAGGGCCATGGGCGCGGCGGTGAGGGACGACCTGGAGACGGCTGCGGACGTGGCCTGGAACGACGTGGTGACCATGGCGGTACGGGGCAGGCGAGGAGGTCGGAGCAGGCGCCTGCTTTGCCCCTATTCCACGCATCCGGCCGTTGACGGTCGGTTCGGTTGGGGTCAGTTCCAAGAGCGACCGGTGCTGGCGCGGGCCCGCAGGATCCAGGTCCGCAGGGTGCCAAGGCTGGGGGGTGCCACCGCGGCGCCGGTGAGGCGGCGCTGCAGCCGTCCGACCTGGCGCCGCAGATCCTCGGGGTTCGCCTCCGCCAGGGCGCTGGCATCGCCCACCCCCGCATGGAGCAGCAGGGCCGCCTCGGCAGGGGCCAGATCCACCGCCACCACCAGCCTGGCCTGGCCCCGGAGCCGCACCAGCCGCGACTCACTGCCGGGGCTTGCGCTGGCAAGGCGGCGCAAGCGTTCGCCATCGAGGGTCGCCATCGCTTCCCAGCTGTCGATCCCTGAGCGCTCCAGCAGCTCCCGTTCCTTCCGGAAAGAGCCAGGGAGCAGGAATGGATGGGGGCCCACGGGTTTAGTGGCCTGAATTCGGGGTCATCACTTCAGAGTCACCGTGCCGGTGGCCAGCTCCACCTGGGCTTCTCCGAGCACCACCGGCCGGCCCACCCCAGCCGTGGCGGGCTCCACCCGCCGCAGCCGCACATAAATGGTGCCGTCGCTCGTGGTGCGGCCGTTGCCGCGAACGTTGCGGGCCACCTCCTCGAGCGTCGGGCGGATCGCTTCGGCGGAGAGGTCGTCCGGGGCGGCGGCAATCACCAGGTCGCTGCCGTTGTCGTACACGACCGGCACCGAGCGGGCCCCCGGAATCGAAACCCGCGGCACGTAGCTCACGGCAAAGGCCAGGCAGCTAATCGCCAGCAGCAGGGTGAAGCTGCTGACCCCCACCAGACGGAAGCGCACGCCCCAGCCGGCCAGGAAGGCCACCACGGTGACCACCACCAGCGCCCCTCCGGCGGCGGCGAGCCACTGGCCAGCCTGGAAGAGGATCGGTTCGGCGGCCATGGCGTCGAAGGAAAGGCCCTTTATATTGCGGCCCAACCGGACGGCGACGGTCCCAGGGGGATGCCCGAACGGCCAGAACGCATCACAGCCAGCCTGCCGGGACCCCGTGGATCCGGATGCGGCGCAGGGTGTCTCCTGCCCCTAGGACTCCTGGCCGGCGGGTTGCTGGTGGGTGGCGGCTTGGCCCTGCGCTTCGGTGTTGACCCGCTGCTCCAACGGGCCTACGACCGCTGGCACCCCCGCATCGAGAAGCTCGTGGGGCAGGTCATGGGCCACCCCCTCGAACTAGGCACCTACCGGGGCATCGGCCCCGAGGGTCTGCGGATCGGCCCCAGCCGCTTTCGCTCCGGTCCCGAGGATGGCTCCACCATCAGCACCGGGGAGATCCAGGTCCGCCTCCATCCGCTGGCGAGCTGGCGGAAGCGCACGCTGGTGCTCGAGCTGGATGTGCTGGATCCGGTGGTGGATCTGCGGCGCAATGCCCAGGGCCAGCTCTGGGTGCTCGGCCGGCTGAAGCCCGGGGCTGAACCGCCGCGGGTCGATCTGCGGATCCGGGTCCCCCGGGCCAGCCAGCTGCGCCTCTGGAATGTCACGGCCCAGGGCAAGCCCCTGGCGTTCCAGTTCAAAGGGGGAGCCCAGCTGCGGCTCCATGAACGCAGCATCCGCTTCCAGGCCGGCATCAGCGCCCCGGGAGAGGCGGGCGAGGCCCGGGTGGTGGGAGATGGCAACTGGCAGCGCAACCTCTGGCGGGTCGACCTGGCCACCCGCCGCTTCGCCGCCGCGCCCTTCGAGCCCCTCCTGCCCGTGCAAGGAACCCTCCGCGGCCAGGCCGAGGGGCAGGTGAGCGTCCAGATCGATCGCAGTCGCCCCAGCTGTATGGGAGCGCTGACCGTGCGGCAGGCCAGCTGGCAGCCTCCGGCCCTGGAGCTCCCCCTCACCAGCGAACGCTTGGCCTGGAGCTGCCGGGAGCGAACCCTCACCCTGGCCGATTCCCCCTGGAGATATGGCCCCTGGGCCGGCCGCATCGCCGGCCGCACCGCCACCGATGGACGGCTGGCCCTCGATCTGATGGCCCGTCCCCCCGCCGCCAACCCCCTGGCCGCCCTTCCCCTGAAGGGCCGCCTGAGCGGTCACTGGATCCGCGGCGGTGTGGCCGTGGAGCGGCTGGAGGGGTCGTTGGGCCGGTCGCGGCTGCAGGCCGAGGGCCGCCTCACTCGCGATCTGGCGTTGCGCGGCGACTGGCGGCTGGAGCCCTCCGAGCTGCCCCACAGCCGGGGCCTGCCCGCCTGGCTGCGGCAACGGCCCGTGGAGGGTCGTTTCAGCGCGGATGGTCCGCTGCGTTCCCCCCGTCTGCTGGCTAGCACCCGCCAGAGCGATCTCCCACTGATCGGCTCGGCGGCGGTGTCGCTGCAGTGGAGCCAAGGCCTGCTCCAGCTCACCGAGTTGCGCAGCGACCACCTGCTGGCTTCCGCCAGCTTGCCGCTCTCCCTCGCCCGGGGCCGGGGGCTGGTTTGGGGCGATCTGGGGGCCCGGATTCAGCTGCGCGACTATCCCCTCTCCCGCCTGAACCGCACGGTGGGGGCAACCCTCGCTGGTCGTCTTGATGTCGATGGCAGCCTGCGGGGCCCCCTCAGCAAGCTGCTGCCGGATCTGAAGGTGCGGCTCAGCAACCCGGGGGGCGGGCCCGTCCGGCTCCAGGAGATCTGGAGCGGCACCCTGGTGGGACAGGGCGATAGGGCCCGGCTGCGGTTGGTCGCGGAGGATCCGGCCCCGGCGGGCCGACTCGAGGCCCGCTTCGATCAGCGCTGGCAGCCCCTGGCCCTCGGCCTGGAACGGGGCGGCGGCAGCCTGGCGCTCACCGCCTTCAACGATCGAGATCGCGCCACCGCCGGCCGCTATCGCTGGCAAGCCCGCTCCTTCTCGCTTCAGGGGCTGGCGGTGGCCCTTGGTGGCCGCTCCCGCCTTCGCAGCCTGCAGGGAGAGCTCAGCGGCCAGGGCGATCTAGCCCTGCGGCCCCTCAGCGTCCACGGCGACCTGGTCGTGGACCATCCCGGCTTTCTGCGCTTGGCGGGCCGGAGCCTGCGGGCCAGCGTGGCCTATGCCAATCGGCGCTATCGCCTGCGGGGGCAGCTCGACGCCCTGGTGGGTGGTTCGATCGCGGCCCAGCTGGAAGGCCGCCCGGATGGGCCCTTCCAGGCTCGCGTCCAGGCCCGCGGCATCAGCGCGCCCTTCGTGCGGGAGCTGCTGTACGACCTCTGGAGGGGCCGCCCCCTGCCGCCGCGGGGCCGTGCCGCCGATCTGGGCACCCTGGCGATCAACACCCTCGGCCGCAGCATCGAGGAGCAGCTCGCCATCCTGGCCGAGGCCCGCCAG
>Ga0209401_1003431_pt1 | contig 9997 bp, 9 predicted proteins | sample M_140807_MF_Meta_FD_187318 | JGI IMG/M metagenome (GOLD analysis project Ga0209401, IMG submission 187318) | Freshwater microbial communities from Lake Montjoie, Canada to study carbon cycling - M_140807_MF_MetaG (SPAdes) (version 2) | ecosystem: Environmental > Aquatic > Freshwater > Lake...
AGCCCGCTGGTGGGGCCGGTGCGACGACGCCTCCTCCCCACCCCGGCGCCAGGAATGGAAGCGAACCGTTCAAGGGGCCCAGCGAGCAGCTGACGGCGGTGCGCCTGCGGCGGGCCGACGGCCAGGACCTCACCCTTCCCTGCCGCGAGGCGGTGCTCTGCGGCGGCGCCTGGAGCGCCCAGCTGCTGCCGGGGCTTCCGGTGTTTCCCGTGAAGGGGCAGATGCTCTCGCTGCAGGGGCCGATCGGCGCCCTGAGCCGGGTGGTGTTCGGCCCCGGCACCTATCTGGTGCCCCGCGAGGACGGACTGCTGGTGGTGGGGGCCACAAGCGAACCGGAGGCGGGCTTTGGCGAGGGGCTCACCCCGGCGGGCCAGCGCCAGCTCCAGGCGGGCATCGATGCCCTTCTCCCCGCCGCCGCGGCATGGCCGCCCATGGAGCGCTGGTGGGGCTTCCGCCCCTGCACGCCGGACCAGGCGCCGCTGCTGGGGGAAGGGCCGATCGGGGGGCTGTGGCTCGCCACCGGCCACCATCGCAACGGGGTGCTGCTGGCGGCGATCAGCGCCGAGCTGGTGGCCGGTGCGCTGCTCGGCCAGGAAGGGGGCGAGGGGCTGCTCGAGGCGTTCCATTGGAGCCGCTTTTCCTGATCGCCATTGACGAGCACGGTCAGCAATGGCACGTCGCGACCCGTTGGTCGCTGAACCTCAGCCCTTCAGCTTCGTATTGAGGATTTGGTTGGAGAGTTTGGGATCGGCCTTACCGCCGGTCTTCTTCATCAGCTGGCCCACGAAGAAGCCCTGCAGCTTGGTTTTGCCGCCCCGGAAGGCCTCCACCTCCTCGGGATGGGCCGCCAGCAGCTCCTCCACGATCGCCGTGATCGCCGCCGGATCGCTGATCATCCCCAGGCCGCGGGCCTCGACGATCGCCTTGGCGGAGCCGCCCTTCTCCAGCAGCTCCGGCAAGATCTCCTTGGCGATTTTGCCGCTGATCGCGCCGCCCTCGATCAGGCCCACCATCTCGGCCAGCTGCTCCGGACCGAGGGGCAGATCGGCGTAGGAGAGGCGCTGGGCATTCACATGGGCGGCGATGTCGCCGGTGATCCAGTTGGACACGGCCTTGGCATCGGCACCGGCGGCCACGGCGGCCTCGAAGTATTCGGCCATCGGGCGCTCGTCGGTGAGCACGCGGGCGTCGTAGATCGAGAGGCCCAGCTGGTCGGCGTAGCGGTGGCGCTTGGCGGCAGGAAGCTCCGGCAACTGGGCGCGCCAGGCCTCGCGCTGCTCGGCACCCACCTCGATCGGCCCCAGATCCGGATCGGGGAAGTAGCGGTAATCGCTGGCGCCCTCCTTGCTGCGCATGCTCTTGGTGAGCTGCTTGCCCTCGTCCCAGAGGCGCGTTTCCTGCACCACCGGTTCACCGCTCTCGTAGGCCTTGATCTGGCGCTGGATTTCATACTCACACGCCCTCTGAATCGCCGAGAAAGAGTTCATGTTCTTGATCTCCACCTTCGTGCCGAAGGGAGCGTCCGGCCCCCTGCGCACGGAGATGTTCACATCGCAGCGCAGCGAACCCTCCTGCATGTTGCCGTCGCTCACCCCCAGGTACCGCATGATGCGCCGGATCTCCGAGGCATACTCCGCCGCCTCACGGCCGGTGCGCAGATCCGGCTTGCTCACGATTTCGGCCAGGGCCACCCCGGCGCGGTTGTAATCCACCAGGGAATGGGTGGAGCCGGCTAGGCGATCGCTGCCGGCGTGCACGAGTTTCCCGGCATCCTCCTCCATGTGAAGCCGCTCGATTCCGATGGTCTTGAGGTATGTTTCTTTGCCCTTTTCAGCCACCTCCACCTCAATCCAGCCATCCTCCGCAATCGGCTCATCAAACTGGGAAATCTGGTAGTTCTTGGGGAGATCGGGATAGAAATACTGCTTGCGATCGAATTTGCTGTGCGCGGCGATCTTCAGGTTCAGGGCCATCGCCGCCTTGACGGCGTATTCGAGCACCTTGGCATTGAGCACCGGCAACGTGCCGGGCAGGCCGAACACCACCGGATCCACATGGGTGTTGGGGTCATCGCCGAAAGCCGTGGAGGCAGCGGTGAAGATCTTGCTGGCGGTGCCGAGCTGCACGTGGGTCTCCAGGCCGATCACGGCCTCCCAGGCAGCCTGATCGTCGGTGGCGGCAGAGAAAGGGGAGGCGGTGGCGGCCACTGTCATCGGGATTCCGCAGGTTCCAGGCTGGGACCAATCCTATGGAACGGTGCCGGCCGAAGGCTTGCGGCGAACCGCCTTCAGCCTCCGCTGGGGCAGAGCCGGGACAGGGGCCGCTTAACAGGGAGGCGCTCATCCGCTGCCGCTGGATTCCGTTGCACCAGCTTTGCCAAACCCCTCCGGGAGCGACATACGATCCCCTTCCAGCCGAGCAGCAGGACGGTCCGCGGACTTGAATCCCAGCAACCCAAACACCTCCACCGGATCCGGCAGACCCTTGAGCAGATGGAAGCCGAGGGGCACCACCTCGAGCCGGTCCGGCAGGAGGTCCAGCAGAGCCCGGCTGATCAGGATCGGCGTATCCGGGAACTGACGGGTGAGGCGCTCAAGCCGGCTGGCCACGATCACACTCACCCCAATCACGGTGAACTCCAGCCGCTGGCTGGAGCCGAGGTTGCCAGCCATCACCTCGCCGAAGTGCAGGCCGATGCCCTGGCGCAGGGGGGGGCGGCCGGCCGCGGCCAGTTCGGCATTGAGCTCCGCCAGGCTGGCCCGCATCGCGAGGGCCGCCCGGACCGCCGCCAGGGCTTCCACCCCATCACCCCGGCTGCGGGGCACCCCAAACTCCGCCATCAGCGAATCGCCGATGAACTTGTCGAGCAGACCGTCCTCGGCGATTACGGCGGCGGCGATGGCCTCGAAATAGCGGTTCAGCAGGCTGAACAGCTCGGCGGGCGGCAACACGGCGCTGAAGGGGGTGAAGGCCATCAGGTCGGAGAAGAGCACCACGCAGCGGCCCCGCACACCCCCGACCTGGGTCCAGATCGGCCCCGGCTCCCGCAGGATGTCGCGCAGCAGCGTGGGGGAGACCCGCCGCGCGAGAACCTGGTGCAGATAGGCGCGCTCCCGGCTCTCATGGCGCCACTGGCTCCAGGAGCGCAGGCCGCCGCCCAGCAACGGCATGGCCAGCAGCACCGACACCGGCGGCAGCCGATGGGCCAGGGTCCAGATGCCGCCAGCGCCGATCAATCCGGCAGCCAAAAGCGCGCCCGTGATCACCAGGGTGGCGCCCATCTGGCCACCACGACGCAGGCTGCCTGCCACCACCACCAGCCACCCCCCCAGGAGGATCCACGCCAGGGGCGGCGGTAGGGGCTGGAAGCCCCGCCCCTCGATCACCGTGGCCAGGGCGGCGAGCTGCACCTGGGCGCCGCTCTGGGACCCGAAGGGGGTTTCCTGCTGATCCCCCAGCTCCGGGGCCGTGGCCCCGATCAACACGGTGCGCCCACGCCAGAAGCCTTCGGCCTGCTGGAGCACCTGCCAGGCCGGCACCTGGGGCAGGGCGGCGGCGGGCCCGCTGAAATCAATCCCCACGGACTCAGCCGGCAGTGGCCGCCCCACCGCCTCATAGGCCAGGGGCAAGGGATGGATCCCTGGAAAATCGGCCAGGGTATCGGTGATCCAGGCCCGGCCGGGGATGGCTTCGGCCAGCCCCCGGGGGCTCTGGAGTAGGGCGGTGAGACCGAGTCGCGGAAAGCCGCCGTACACCGGCCTCTGCAGCTGGGCCTGCTCCAGCCCCCCCTGCTCGCTGATGCCGTAAGCCGCCGCCAGCACCACCTGCCGGCGCCAGGGAGCCAGGCGCCGCTCGAAGGCGGCGTCATCGGCGGCACCAAAGCGGCTGGGCCCGGTGAACACCACGTTGAACACCACCTGCCGGGCGCCCCGCTCCAGCACCGCCGCGGCCAGGTCGGCCTGGAGCTCCCGGGGCCAGGGCCAGGGACCCATACGCCGCCAGAGGGGAGAAGCGCTCCGCTCCGCCGGGGTGAGCAACTGATCGAGGGAGAGGGAGCCGGCATCCACCGCCAGCAGCACCGGATCCGGCGACGGCAGCCGCGCGCCCCTCAGCTGGAAGAACAAGCTGCTCCACTGGGAATCGAGGCCCGCGAGAGCCGGGCTCAGCACCAGCGGCACCGCCAGGGCCAGGCTCCAAAGCGGCGGTAATCGGGTCAACGGGCCGGCGGGGAAGCGGGTGCAACCGGAGCGGAGGCGGGAGCCAGGGGTGAAAGCCCAAGCTCCCGCTCAATCACCGGGAGGGTATCCATCGGCGTTTCAAAGCCATTGAGCAGGAGGCTCTTGCGGCGGCGGGCCGAAGCCTCCTCCTGGCTAAGGCGCCGGGGGGCCTGCCAGGTCCCCTGCTCGTGAACCAGCTGCTGGCCGCTCTTCAGCTCGAAACGCTCGCCGCTGGAGGTGGCCACCGAAACATGGCCCTCCCAGCTGAACACCTTCACGCTGTCGGGCGTGGCATCGATAAACACGGTGGTGCCCACGATCGAAGCGGTGGCAACGCGGGTGCGGATCCGAAAGGGCGAGCCTCCCTTCGATCCCGGATTCACCCAGGCAATGATCTGACCGTTCTCAAGGTCCACCCCATCGGGGCCGAGGCGTGCCACGGCATCACCGCCGAGCCGGAAGCGGCGCCCATTGGCCAGTTCCAGCTGGATCCGGCCGGGCTTCTGGGTGCGCAGCAGGGTGCGGGCCGCCAGGATCTGGCCCGAACGGGCCGGACGCTCCGAACCACCGGGGGGCTTGATAAAGGCGGGCCGGGAGGGAACCTCCACCACCCGCGGCACGGCGGGGGCGGCGATAATCCCCCGAGGGGCGGTGGGAACCAAGGCGGCGGCCAAGGCCAGGGGCGCCAGACCAGCCAGGACAAAGGATGCCGGCCCCCGCCAGGGGCGAGCCGCCAACGCCGCTCGGAAATGCTGGGGCATCGGCATGGAACGTCGGGGACGCATTGGCTAACTCCAGGGTGACGGGGGAGGGCTGAAACCGCCAGAAGCAGGCGGCTCCGTCCGGTTGGCGGCATGCGCCCGCCCGCCCCCAAAAAACAGTGGATCGGGGCCTGGGGCTGTGAGCAAGTTCACAAGCCAGCATCAGCCCGCTCCGGAGGCCCCCCCGGCACCCCGGCCCCCCGCACCACCTCCGCACCGTTCGCCCGGGAAGCGGACCTGGCGAGCCCCGGGTGGATCACCACCAGGCCTTGATCCCCATCCTGCTGAAAGAGCCGCCGGCTGGGCGGCCGTCGTGAGCAGGGGGGGGAACGATCAGCCCTCCGTGCGCCACACCTGGTCGGCCGGGGTCCAGTCGCTGAGCTCAGCGGGGGTGAACCACAGGCCGATCTCAAATTCGGCGGTCTCCAGGGCATCGGAACCGTGGATCACATTGCGGCCGATGTTCACGGCCAGGTCACCGCGGATCGTGCCGGGCTCGGCCTCGAGGGGCTTGGTGGCGCCGATCAGCTTGCGGGCGCTAGCGATCACACCGTCGCCTTCCCACACCATGGCCACCACCGGGCCGCTGGTGATGAAGTCCACCAGGCCGGCGAAGAAGGGGCGCTCCCGGTGCACGCCGTAATGGTTCTCGGCCAGCTCGCGGCTAGGGGTGAGCTGCTTGAGGCCCACCAGCTTGAAGCCCTTGCGCTCGAAGCGGCCGAGGATTTCCCCCACCAGGCCCCGCTGCACCCCGTCGGGCTTAATGGCGATGAAGGAGCGTTCGGCGGCCATGGATCCTGGGCAAGGGGATGGGGGCCATCGTCCGTGCTGGGGTGGCCGGTTGGCAAGCAAGGAGGGAGGACCAGGCTCAGGGCGCCCATGGCCCTTCAGCTCCAACGAAGCCAGAGCCTGGCCTCGGAACAGGGGCACCACGCCGGACTCGAGCTCCCGAGCTTGGCTGGATGGGCCGCGAAGGGACCTGCGAGGCGGCACGCCCGGGAGAATCCACGCCCGGGAGGATCATCGCGCTGAGGACACGGATGCGGCAGGTTCTTGGCTGCGCCCCAGCAGGGCGCTGATCAGCTGCAGGCGGGACTTGACCTGATACTTGCTGCGAATGCTTTTGCCGTAGTCCTTGACGGTGTGGATGGAGATCAGCAATTGATCAGAGATATCCCGATCCGAAGCACCCTTGAGCATGAGAATCAGGATTTCCTTCTCCATGCCAAGCAAGCCGAGGTGGCTTTTCATGGCAAACACAAAACTGAGGCGCATACCGCTGGAGAGCATCCAGCTCCTGACCATGCGGCTATTCGGCTCTAATTGATCGAGACGGTCGGTGAAGTCCAAGCCGGTGGTTTAGTCGCCGTGACAGAAGTGTGATTGACACACGTCTGCACCATGCCGCGAAAAACGCGAAACGTTGGATTTGACGTTAAGCGTCATCCAAGCGACATCCATGAACGCCCTGCTGCGGCTAATGGCTGCGGCGCTCTGCCGCCTTACTTCTGGGCGGTGAGGGCCTCGCTCTTGCCGGGAACAGGCCGGCGGGGTCCCGAGGAGAGGTCGGAGCTCACGCCGATGTCACGGCTTCGGGAGGTGGAGGGGATCGCGCCGGGGCGCCGGGGGCCTGTTGCCATGCCGGAGGTGCCACCGATGGCTGGCGCTGCGCCACTGCCACTGCCGGGGGCCTGGATCGGCACAGCCGTTGCCGCCAGCGGCAGGAGGAAGGAGGTGGCAAGGGCAATAGCAACAGCACCCGGGGCGGAGGGGCAGCGGCCGACCGCGCGCAATCGGGTCATGGTGAGCCTAGAAAAGACAACCCATTTACTGTAATGATTACTACCAAAGTGGGATTATCTAGGGGTTAAGGCCATAGCGCTAGGTCCGTATCCACGCTGCCGCGCTTAGACGGCTCGCTGGCTATCGAGGCCCACCAACTCGGCAACGCCGCCTTGCTCGAGCCGCTCGACCCGTGATCACCACCGCCAACCCGCTGGAAGCCCTGGGCCAGCAGCGTGGCGTGAAGCGGACTGAGCCGGAGCACGACGGCTGGGAGGTCTTTCACCGGCTGCTGCGGAGCGCTGAGCTGCCGGCCCGGCTCTGCACCGATGCCGATCTGGCGGCCCTAGCGATCGCCAATGGCTGGCGCCTGGTGAGTTTCGATCGCGATTTCGAACGGCTTGCAGGCCTGAAAAGACTGCTACTGCGGTGATTCCACCATCTCGGCAGAGATCACCAAGCCGACTAGGGATGGCGCCAGGCGTAGCTCGAACTGCTGGTGATCACGCCGGGCGGCCGAAAAAAAACGAAAGCCGCTTAAACTGGTTTCAAACTGGTTGAAGTTGTCCCCATGCGCAGCGTCGGTGCCTTCGAGGCCAAGACCCATCTGGCGGCCCTGCTCGATGCCGTGAGCGCCGGCGAGCAGATCACGATCACCCGTCACGGCCACCCCGTGGCGCGGTTGGTGCCTCCCGTTGCCCAGCCCCCCGGCAGCGTGGCGCAGACCATCGTCCGCCTACGCCAGTTCAACCAGGGGCAGAGCCTCGGCGGCATCAGCATCGCCGAGCTGCGTGATCAGGGGCGCCGATGAGTGCCCTGGAATCGACCGCCGACACTGCGGCGACCGCCGGCGATCTGGTGCTCGATGTCTCGCTGAGCTGTGCTTGGTGCTTTGCCGATGAGGCCAGCGATGGGGCCTGGGCGATTCTGGAGCAACTGCAGACGCACCAGGCCCACGTGCCGGCTCTCTGGCTATGGGAAACGGCCAACGTGCTGGTGCAGGCCGAACGGCGGGGCCGCATCAGTGGTGCCGCCAGCCGCACCTTCCTCGGCCTGCTGGAGGATCTGCCGATCAGCGTGGACCAACCCAGCACCGCCAGCGTCTGGCACGACACGCTGGCCCTCGCCCGCAGCCACCGCCTCACCAGTTACGACGCCGCCTACCTGGAGCTGGCGTTGCGCCGCGGCTTGCCCTTGGCCAGCCGCGACAAGGACCTGCAGGCGGCTGCCCGAGCGGAGGGTGTGCCCCTACTGCCCAGCTGAAGCGCATGGGCAGGGCTTGGAGCGCAGCCTGGATGGGAGACGCTGGAGATGCGCCCCTATCGCGGGCTCGATTCCCCTGCGCCAAGCCAAGGCGACGGGATAGCAGGGATCAGCAGAATTCAGCTGCGGGTGCCATGGACCAGGCGCTACCCACACCACTGACTAGATTCCCTCCCACGCACTCCACCACAACCCGGGGCCCGATGGTGCTCGCCAATCCCACCGGCACCTGGAGCGCCGCCGACGGTGCCGCCCTTTACGGCATCGACCGCTGGGGCGACCCCTACTTCGCCGTGAGCGAGCGGGGCCACGTGATCGTGCAGCCCCGCGGCGAGCGGGGCGGAGCGCTGGATCTGGTGGAGCTGGTGGAGGAGCTGCAGGGCCGCAACCTCAGCCTGCCGCTGCTGATCCGTTTCGACGACATCCTTGAGGATCGGCTCGAACGGCTCCATGCCGCCTTCGAGCGGGCGATCGCCCAATACGCCTACCGGGGCCGCTATCAGGGCGTGTTTCCGGTGAAGTGCAACCAGCAGCGCCATGTGGTGGAGCAGCTGGTGGAGAGCGGCCGCCGCTGGCACTTCGGCCTGGAGGCTGGCAGCAAGGCCGAGCTGCTGATCGCCCTCTCCCTGCTCGACGACCCCGAGGCCCTGCTGATCTGCAACGGCTACAAGGACCGCCGCTACATCGAAACCGCGATCCTGGCCCGCCGCCTCGGCCGCCAGCCGGTGGTGGTGATCGAGCAGGCCGATGAGGTGGAGCGGATCATCGCCGCGAGCTCCGATCTGGGGGCGGCGCCGTTCATCGGCATCCGCGCCAAGCTGTCCACCCGCAGCACCGGGCGCTGGGGCAGCTCGGTGGGGGAGGGGGCCAAGTTCGGCCTGTCGATCCCCGATCTGCTCGCCACCGTGGAGGCCCTACGCGCCGCCGGGCTGCTGGGCGATCTGCGCCTGCTGCACTTCCACATCGGCAGCCAGATCAACGACATCGCCGTGCTCAAAGATGCCCTCCAGGAGGCCGGCCAGCTCTACGTGGAGCTCACCCGCCTGGGGGCACCGATGGGCTACCTCGATGTGGGCGGCGGCCTGGGGATTGACTACGACGGCAGCCGCACCGCCACCGCCGCCTCCACCAATTACTCCCTGCAGAACTACGCCAACGACGTGGTGGCCACCGTGCGGGAGTGCTGCGAACCCCACAGCGTGACCATGCCCACCCTGGTGAGCGAGAGCGGCCGCGCCATCGCCAGCCACTTCTCGGTGCTGGTGTTCGATGTGCTCGGCGCCAGCCGGCCACCGCTCTCGGTGCCGGAGCCGGCGGCCGAGGAACCGCTGATCGTGCGCAACCTGCGCGACACCCTCGCCGGTGTGAGCGGCAGCGAACCCCTGCCTCCAGAGCGCCTGCAGGAGGCCTGGAACGATGCCCTCAAGTTCCGCGACGACGCCTTGGCCGCCTTCCGGCTCGGCTACATGAGCCTGCCGCAGCGGGCCATGGCCGAGCAGCTCACCTCGGCCTGCAGCACCACGATCGCCCGGCGGCTCGAGGCGCTGCCCGCCGGCACGCCGGTGCCCGAGGAGCTGGAGCGGCTGCGGGCCTCCCAGGCCGGCACCTACTACGCCAATCTCTCGGTGTTCCGCTCAGCGCCCGACACCTGGGCGATCGACCAGCTCTTCCCGGTGCTGCCACTGCATCGGCTGGATGAGCAGCCCACCCGGCTGGGCACCCTGGCCGACCTCACCTGCGATTCCGATGGCAAGCTGGCCCGCTTCATCGACCGCGGCCACAGCAAAGCACTGCTGGAACTGCATGAACTCCAGGCCGATCAGCCCTACTGGATCGGCCTGTTCCTGGGCGGCGCTTACCAGGAAGTGATGGGCAACCTCCACAACCTCTTCGGCACCACCAACGCTGTGCACATCCGCCTCACCGCCGGCGGCCGTTACAGCGTGGACCACGTGGTGCGGGGCGACACCAACG
>Ga0209401_1003432_pt1 | contig 9995 bp, 11 predicted proteins | sample M_140807_MF_Meta_FD_187318 | JGI IMG/M metagenome (GOLD analysis project Ga0209401, IMG submission 187318) | Freshwater microbial communities from Lake Montjoie, Canada to study carbon cycling - M_140807_MF_MetaG (SPAdes) (version 2) | ecosystem: Environmental > Aquatic > Freshwater > Lake...
AAAAAATTTTTTGAATACTATGTGCGACCAGGTTTGAATATATCACCATATCTCCTTGATTTAATATGACAGTTAAACCATCATCAAACATAAGTTGTCCCTCTTTATTATTATTATTTTCTAATGATGATAACATAATTTCTGCCGTAATATGATGATTCGTATTGGAATACATTTTTAATCCGTTATTTTTTGTCGTGTTATTATCATATTTCACTAGTAAAACATCAGTGATTTCAATTTTGTTTTTGTTTTCGTTATTTTGATTATTTATATTGTATGATTTATTTACTTCATCACAAACTGTTTCCAACATTGTTCTTGTAAAACTATTCAATTCACTATTTTCCATCATACAAATATAACTTTGATCATGTGGTGATGATAAGTTGGTATCATTTTTTGTTGCAATATTTATTAACCAATCACACGTATTTGGTGATAAATAATTTTTTATGTTAAAACGCTGTAAAAAACGAATATTGAAATTGGATTGATTCTTTTTTTTGAAATTGGAATTGATATTGTTAAAAGTATCGATGTTTTTTAAATTTATTTCACTTTTTGTAATTACATACCAGTTTTGAGGGACATCATTATTATATAATTCAAGAATAGGCTTCATATCTTGATGCGTATATTTTTTCATATACAATAAATTGTTTAACATATTGTAAGTGAGAAAATCATTGGTCCATGTTATTTGCTTATTCAAAGGAATAAACTCATGTGTCATTGTATTTTCTATCGCTGTTGTAATGATTCGTTTCTTATGCTCGGTTTCTGTATCAACTGAGGAGTCCCACACATTAATTAACATTGCGTTTATTTGGTTCTCGGTGTTTATATCTTTAGGAATAATAAAACCATTACAAGTGTTTCCATTAAAAACAACATGAGTATTTTCTTTTGGAAAAATGATATTTATTGTATCTTGATTTTTAAATTCCTTGTATTTATAATTGTCAACATCTATTTCAGTCATTATAAATGGTAATTCACTATCGGTTAAAAACACCATACATGATAATATCGGATACTTGACGGTTTCATTTTTCTTAAAAATAGGATATATGTTGTTGTCGGGGTTTTTTAATGTTTGGATTTCTATGGTGTTCGTTTGCGATTTGTCATGTAAATTGAGTCTCTCTATATGATAATTTATGATATTTGACACATAATTTTCAGAATAAAAATCATTTTCACTATCATTATATAACCAATAACTAATATTATTCATATTTCGGGTTTGGTCTATAAATACTATTTATTATAAATAATATTTATATTGTTTACATAATTTACATTATTATTTTTATTTTTGTTTTTATTTTTGTTTTATTATCTCGTCGTTGATTTTTCATAAATCCAACCAGTGATTATATATTTATCACTTGAAATTGGCATTAATCCACTGTGCGGAAATATCCAACTTGCTGGAAATAATACAAGTTGACCTTTTTTTGGTTTTACTTTATAATTATCCCAAAACTGAGTCTCACCTCCCTCCTCCACATCATTCAAATAATAAATATAAGTAAGAACACGGTTTCTCTGTTGGGTTGACTCAAATGACGCATCATTATGAAATACATATCTTCCTTTATTTGATTTGTATTTTTGAACCATTATTGTTTCAAAAAATAAGCCATCGAAAGATAATTCTTTAAATGTATAATATTTAATACCATCACTTTGATTTGGTTGATTAATATCTAATACTTGTGAATGATACATTTGTGTATCTAATTTAGACGCATATAATTCAATATTATTTATTAGTTCTACGATTAATGTTTGTCTTATGCGTTCCCATTTTTTATTGTCAACCTCAATATTATAATCTATTGTATCTTTTATTTTTGGTTGTATACCTCCAAATGTTGAACCTGGACCTTTTTTTTCTTCTTCTTCAAATAAATTTATAATTTCATCACATAAATCTTTTGATAGAGAATATTCATTTATATATATATATCTATCCAAGCCATACGTCATTAATTATTAATTAATAATAATATATATTTTTAAGTATTTATATTTAAATTTTTTATAATTATTAATTATAAATGTCTTTTTACCAGGTTTCTAATCCTACAAATGGTCGTAGTAGTACTTTAGCTAATACATTCGCTCCTGGTGCGGTTACAATTCCCGGATATACACAGGGGGGTGCTAGTATTACTTTTAGCCCAATTTCAAGTACGACAATTGAATCTGCAACTACTGGTTATCAATCTAGCGGAACAGATATTGGTAATTCTTTTTGCGCGAAATACAATGGTTATGCCGGACCAACGACTGGATCTATTCCTGTTTCTAATTATTCATCGTGTACTATTGTTATGATTGGCGGAGGCGGAGGTGGGGGAGGTTCAACAACTGCGCTTAGTCCAGCTTCGCCTACAACTGCAGGAAGTGGAGGAGATGGAGGTATAACTATTATAAGAAATATACCTCTTTCTTCTGCTACTACTATATCTTATACTGTTGGGTCAGCTGGGACTGGTGGTGGAGGTTCTAATAACATTGTTCCTCGTCGTGCTGCAACAGTAGGAAATGCTGGTAATGCCACAACTGTTAATGTTTCTGGTACGACATATTCAGCAAATGGAGGGAGTGGGGGTCCTACTCAATCGCCCGCTTCAGGAAACGGATCCAATGGAACCATAACTCCTACTACACAAAATTTTACAACTGCTACTTTGAACGGAGCACTTACTTATAACGCTACCAATCGTGTTATTAATTTTTCATCGACTAATTATGGTCAAGGGGGAGCTGGAGGAGGCTCAGGTAGTTCGTTAGTTGGAGGCGCTGGAACAGCGGGTACAGCCGGTTATCTTCGTATATATTTATATCCATAAATAGATATATATGATTGATAATAAAATATATATCTAAAAAAACTGGTTGAACAAATGTTAATATTTTTAAGTATTTATATTTAAATTTTTTATATCTTTTCATTATAAATATAATGAGTTCTTTTACTGTTACTAATAGTACAAATGGAAATTCAAATACTTTACCTACTACACTTTCACCAGGTGGCACTATTCCTCTTACTGGATATACAGAGCAAGGTTCTAGTATTACTTACACTTCACTTGTAAATCCAACAATTGAATCTTGTACTACTGATTATCTACAAAGCGGAACAGATATTGGTAACCAATATTGTGTGACTATTTCGTCTCAAATTATTAGTAATCCAACTAGTAGTCCGGCGGGGCCAGCGCCAGAGGGAATCCAAAGCGGAACTATTCCTGTGAGTAATTATTCGAGTTGTAGTATCATCATGTGTGGCGGAGGAGGGGGAGGAGGTGGTGCGGGTGGTTCATCTTTTCCAGGGATATCACCTGGATCAACACCTGGAACATTCGCTGGGGGAGCTGGTGGTGCTGGTGGTGATGGCGCATTGGTAATTATTAATCGATATCCACTTTCTGATATTAATACAATATCCTACTCAGTTCCCAGAGTAGTAAATGGAGGATTAGGTGGAAATAACGGTTTTCCTGGTCCAGGTAATGCCGGTCAAAATGGACAACCTGGTGGTGCTTGTATTATAACATTTAGTGATGGTAACTCAATTACAACAAATGGAGGAAGTGGTGGGAATAGAGGTACTGGTGGGAATAGATCAAACCGCACCCCAGGTACTGCTGGCACAAGTGGCACAAATGGGAATATTGTATCTACTATCACATATACACCTTATCCCGCACCAACAAGTACGAATTTTGTTAATTTAATTTATAATGACACAAATGACGTCATACAAGTTAGTTCACCTGCGACGGTGTGTTGTCAGGGTGGCGCAGGTGGAAACACTACTACAATTGGAACTCCTGCTGCTAACGCCGGGGGAGGAGGTAGAGCGGTTTTTGTTCGTATTTATTTATATCCATAAAATCAATATCTAAAAAAACTGGTTGAAAAATTTTGTTACACCTTTTGCTTTATTGTTTTTTCGCGACTTCTTATTATTTACTTTTTTTTGTTTATTCGCTTTATTGGCTTCTTTCGCTTCTTTCGCTTTATTGGCTTTACGCGTTTTATTTGTTGTGCCATGATGTGTGAAATGGTATGGCGTCATTAGTTTTTTTCTTAAAGCAAATAAATCTTCCAATTCATCGTAATTTTTTTTAGTGTTAGTGTTAGTTTTAATTTTAGATTTAGATTTATTTAGAATATTTTGTTTAGGAAATGATGATTCAAAAATTGCGAAATCATGTGCTAATCTTTGGTCTAACGATTGATTTACTGTTGGCATTTTTAATATATTTTCCAAATCGTTCTTCTTTAGCTTGACTTGGTATTTATTTTTCTTGCCGTTTTTATTTATATTGACATTCATTTTTCCTTGATTGTTTTTATAATCTGCGTCCCATTCTATTATATTCATTGTGGGTTTTGAATTTGAACCATCATTCGTTATACTTTGTTGAAAACCTGTGCTGTAAATGATTGCCATTTGTTGTTTTGTTGGTATATATTATATAAATATAATAATATTTTTATTTTTGGAGTTTAGGGTTTAAAATTCAAAAATAAAATATTTCTTTTCATTATATTCATTCTATTATGGATTTTATTCGTATTGATGAACATATTCATAATGTTGATGATGACGATTCTGAACAAGTAGAAGATATTGGGTTCATTGAGAATAATAAACTTTATAATTCTAGGTTTCATAATAATAATACACAAACACAAAATATACAAAATAAACGCGTTTACCCTAGTGCTCAAAAAATATTGCCTGGTAATGGTTTTGCGGATGATAATAAAAAAGTGAGTAAAAAGGTCACCTATGATGATATATTATCGTCTCTAAATATGAAAGTTATCAATGGAAAACTACAAATTGTGCGAGGTGACGCCGAAGTTGTTCCACCACCGCAAAAAAAGCAACTCATCAATAATCGTCAGAAATTTAATGAGAATGTAAATGTGAATGCGTATTCAAAACAAAATGAGTTTTATAATAAGTTTTTACAGGCGCAAGGACAGACGCAAGCACCAATTGGCGCGGAGATCTTAACGCCCGAAGAAAAAAAACGTCTATTGATGATACAATACATAAAGCATCAACAAGAGCGACAGCATATATCGCGTGTCAAATCCCGAAAAATGAATTTTGTTTAGGACCAAGAACAATACTCCCGTCTAAACAATACTCCCGTCTAAACAATACTCCCGTCTAAACAATAGGGAATGATGGTTGTGCCGCAATACCACAAATACCAATGTCATTTGTGCTATCGCTTCTTTGAATCTTCACGTAACCCTCGTCTCCCCAAGTGGATGACCAAGAATTCTTGACCAACCAATAATCGACGTGGGTTTCTGAGTCAGTACCATATCCAACAATTAGCACACCGTGATCCAAATCAGTGCCACAGGTTGAACTGGTAATGACACCACTCGAATAAGATTGGAATATTCTTTGGTCCGCCTCAATCGCAATCGAAACGGGTCCAAAAGAAACCGCCTCTTTTAACGCAAGTTGATTATTTGCTGGGACGTCCGCACAGTCTGTGATGGTTACCTCTGGGTCACAGGTGGATTGGCATGATCCGGATGACCCTGCGGATGCTGTATAAGGATAATCAGATTCAACGCACATACTATTGTCAATTGCGTATTGAAAAGCATTGTCCATGAGTCCGCCATTACAGCCCAAATTGCCGTATCTCTTTGAGCAATCCACCAATTGTTCCTCTGATAAACTCACAAGATTTCCAGTATGGATTGACCATGCGCCTTCCATGGCACCAGTTGCTGAAAAAGACCAGCATGAACCGCATTGTCCTTGGTCTTTTACGGGGGTGACTGCGCCTGAAGTACGCCAGTCAATCGATGATGGGACCTTTATTTGTTGGTAACTATATTGAGAACATTTGGATTTTCCTCTTAAAGTTTGTGTTTGTGAATTTGTGCCAATGAAACCGCTGTGAATGACGTCTTTTTCGAATTCGGTGGAGGTTAAATCAGTAAATTGATTGATACCCATAGTATAATTTTCCTTTTTTTCTAAATTATGTTGAAAAATAGTGATTACGTTTTCCTTGAATATTTCAAATCGTTGTTGTAATTCGGTTTCTGAGGGGTAGATTTTGTTGAAACGCTTTTGAAATGAAAGAAACGATTTCCAGAAATCAATATTGTCAATATTTTCATCAAGGGCTGACGAAAATACAATAGGACTTGGTTGCATTATTTTGTATATAAGGTAAATATAAAAATCTTTTTATTAGCTTTTCATTTATGTTTATTTTATTTGACGTGATTAGAAACTATAGGTAATTGTTTTCAAGTCTGTTTGTAGCGAGTTATACAAATAATTGCGGATTTTTCCGATTGTAGCGGGGGACTTTAAATCTATGCTCACTAATTTATTCAGGTTTCGTTGATATTGATCACTCAAACGGTCACTGCGTAATATCATTTCCTTATTTTTCTTGTACCACCCCGATAATGCTTGCTGTATTTTTGAATGAATAAATTTAAATAACGACAGGAATTCTTCGGGGGTTTGTTTTTTCCAGGAATAAATGATATTGTTATTGTTTTCTTCAGTGGATGTGTATACATAAATCGCGTGTTTTTTTTGAGCAAAACTAATGAAGGGGTGCGATATTGATGGTGTCAAATTCTTTTTGATTACAGATTTCATGGTTTCTATGATATTTTCCAAATCAGTAATATCCTCTTCTGAAACCTTGAAATCCCTTTTCCATTCATCGTACGTGATTGTTGGGGTCGGGATAGGTGAGGTCGGAGAATTCAGCATGTTGATTACATTTATATTGTTGACATTCATGGAAATATATTGTTTGATTTCGTGTAATTCTTCTTCCATATGTTTTGTTTTATAGGCTAATTCTTGAACAATCTGGTACAAACCTTGTATTGAAATATTGTGCGGTGGTTTTTCTTCTTCCTCGCATTTTTCTTCTCGTTTTTGCGATGCTTTTGATTGAGTTTTTTGTTTGTATAATATTTCACATATGATAATATGTTTCGAGTATGAGGTTTTTCTGGTGTATTCTTTGTTACAATATGCGCAGTTGAACATTATGTTTGTTGTTGTGATGTTGTTTTTGTTATTTTGTGATGTCGTGGTTTGTTTTTAATATTTTTATAAAATATAATTATTATTCAATTTTATTTTTTAGTTTCGACACTAAAGAGAGAAATAATATATTGTTATAGTATATTATAAAGAATATGCCAATTGCTACTGATGACCAAATAACAACTAATTGTCGCTGGTGTAACAATAACATGAGTTATAACGACCCAGCATCTCAATATCAGACTTTAAAAATTATTCAAAATACAGTAAGAGTTCCTGCTTCATTATACATGAATGATTTAGCAGCCTTGAATGTATATCAAAAACCAGGAAAATATGGCGTGAATTGGAATCAAATGAGTGACCGTCGTGTGCGCCATGTACAACCATCGACGGTTGCCGGTGGAAGTTTTTACCACTCAAGTAGCACTCGGGGAACGATTACCCGATGTAGACCCGGTGCTGGTTGCCCAGGTGGTTCAGGGGTAGATATTAAACATAATTCCTATGATCGCTATTTGAATCGTATTAAGGGAAAAGGACCGGTTCGTCGTGGTGTTATTCCGCCTGATTTTGGAAAACCTATTGTATTTAATCCAGCGTTCCCTATTTATGGTGGAAAAACTACCAAGACAAGTATTGTGTCAGGTGGTGGATATCAAGGAAATTGTATTTGTGGTGATGAAAATGATGCGATTTATGATACATTGGCTGATCCACAACGATTCCAATATTATTATGAATTTGACGTTGGCACGTATGTTTATGCCACGAATGCGGATGGGTATTATGTTAAGGCGCTTGTTCTTGAAAAAATGGGTACAAATTATATTATTCAATATGATGACGGCACCGTTGCTGAAAAAAATATAAGCGAATTATTGGTTTATTATCCTTGTAATAGTGAGACATGTTAGGGTTGGGGATTGAATGGAATAAAGTGAAAACAAAATATATAAAATATTTCATTGTATTGGATTTTATATATTATTATTATATATGAGTAATCGTCCCAAATTTTTAAAAGAAAACTATAGAATCAATTATGACAATTTAGTTACAACATTAACAAATATAGAAGGTCAATTAAACAGTGTTCTTGATGATATTAATTCTTTGAATTTAAACGATGATGATATTATTTCATATGATACTAAACTTATACCAGAAGGTACCAATATGTATTTTTATATGCTTAAAGAATTTTATGATAAAATGAAAAGTAGTTTCAATCGTAGGGAGTATGATGAAAATGTTGATAGAATTCTTGAACGTATTAAACAAAAATTAGAGAATTATATGACATTTTTGGGTTATAAAACAAATAGAACAACACCTACAAATCTAGAGGAATTAAAGAATCGTCCTGAATATGGTTATAATCCATGGAATTCAAATCCTGTAAGCGTCAGCCCTTTTGGTGTTTTTAAAGATAGGGTTGTTTCTCAAACAACATCAGTGCCGGGTGTCGTTGTTAAAAAAGAAGAAGAAACAAAACCATCTTCTTCTACAACAAGAGTTGATGGTAATGTTTTTAATTTTGTACCTTCGGGTTCATCTCGGTCTTCATCTACTTCACCTATAATTGATGTTGAAAATAATCCTATGGGTATACCACCAGGAGACGATAATCTTGCGTGTCCTTATTGTGGGGTGGATTTAAGAAATGATACTATTGGAAATCCTCCCATACAATTTAATAATTGTGGACATTATCTTCACATGGATTGTTATTTGGGTTCCAGTAAAAATGGGACAGATCAATGTCCGTTGTGCTACAAATCTGGTGGTTATAAAACTATTCTGGGAGGTAATCATGGGCGTAGAATTCAAAAATATAAAAAGACAAAAAGATCGACGAAAAAGACAAAAAAAATGGTGAATAAGAAAAGAAAAAGTATGAAGAAAAAGGTAAAGAAAAGTCGAAGAAGGGGATTTTAATAAGTTGGGGGGTGTGGAATTGTGGGGTTTCTCTCTTATTAAGAGAATCAAAAGAATAAAAATGGGGGAAAATATATGTTCTATAAAAATTAATTTGTTATTTATATAATATAATGCCAGTTAAATTAAATATGGTTTTACATAACGGGTCTGTTCCGCGCGTTTCCTATTCTGAAATCGTTTCAAAATCGGCTTCTTCCGTGAAGCCTACGATGAAAACCTCTTTGAAATCAAACATGATTCAACGTGTACATACCGCGACTGCCGGGTGTAGTGCGTGTGGTAAGAAATGAATGGATTATGTTAGGGATTAGGGATTACTTTGTCCTGTCCAGAGATTATTATATTTGTCTATATAAATGGGTTCTTGCTCTGTTCCTCCTGTTGGACGTGCTAATAATTTAAGTAGTTTTGGATATTTTGTCCCAGTGACAATCGGAAGATTAAATAATTGTAACAATACATTATGCTATACCTATAATCATAATTATATTTATCAACCACATAGTGGTTATGGAAAGGTGGGGACAACCGCGGCCGCTTATTTAGCAAGTCGTAAAAGATTGTAATTGTGATTTGTATAGAAAACAATAAAATAGTTGATTTATTATTTTATTGTTATTTTATTGTTATTTTATTGTTATTTGGGTAACATGTTTGGTATTTGAAATGTTGGAATATTACTTCTTACTGTTGAAAAGAATGATTGAGCTGGTGAAACAATGTGTTTGCCGAATGATTGACCCACTGACTGACCAATTGATTTACCTTTTGATGCTACATAATTTCCGCTAAGGTGTAATAACAAACGAGGAATACAATCTCCAAATTTTCCCAATAATTTTAGCACTTCTGTAACATTTATATTTGCGCTATCTATTTTCAATGACTCAAAATAGTTTGTTATTAATTTACGAACCATTATATTATTTTTTATATCTATTTTTCTGATATCATTTATAAC
>Ga0209401_1003434_pt1 | contig 9994 bp, 7 predicted proteins | sample M_140807_MF_Meta_FD_187318 | JGI IMG/M metagenome (GOLD analysis project Ga0209401, IMG submission 187318) | Freshwater microbial communities from Lake Montjoie, Canada to study carbon cycling - M_140807_MF_MetaG (SPAdes) (version 2) | ecosystem: Environmental > Aquatic > Freshwater > Lake...
TATGTACTTTGGCACACTCACAGCCTCTTGACCAAACACCAAGCCCAGAGTTTTGGCCGCTATGCCAGCATGGCCCTCCACATCAAACGCCAAGCCCTTGTCTTTAAACTGAAGCCGCTCAATGCCCAACAACCAATCGGATCCTTCCGAATAATTGGCGCTGCTCACCTCAATGCCTGTCACACCTGGCAACACCACATAGTTAGAAACAGGCCCGTCATAGACCACCGTGTCGATGCCAGGGCCGCCATCGAAGTTGTCCTTGCTGGGTGTGTTGAGAAACTTATCGGGAATTTCCAAGGACACCACTTTGTCTGAAAATTCAATGGCCTCTACGTTTTTAAGAACCAACTTGTCGCTGCGAGAAGCGCCAGACACAGCATCCAAATAAGTGATGCCTAAAGTGGTCGTGATTTTGAATTTAGATGCGGGCCAAAAAACAAACACAGTGTCATAGCCTTTTTTGCCATCAATAAAGTCGGAGCCGCCTAAAGGAGAAATGTAGTCATCCAAGTCGGTGCCCGTAATGGCTTCCGATCCAGTGCTTAATTTGCCAACAACCTGATTGAGCAAAGTGTATCTCACGTATGGTCAAAACAGCCACTCTAACTCAATTGCGCAAGTTGTAACAGTGTGTGGTTTTCGATCTTCAATTATCAGGGCAATAGCAAACTGGCATTGACTTCATCAATGGCAGTCACAGCGTTATCGCCCACCAAAGATGCCAGACGCACCTTCGACATCAGGTATAAAAAACGGCCCTGGGCCAAATCGCGCAACGCCATGGTGTATTGCTGCTGCGCACTCAACACATCCAACTGGGTTCGAGATCCTGCCTTCAAAGACATTTGGGTAGACTTCATCATCTGCTCTGCCGAGCGCGCCGCCTGCTCAAGGGCACGCACCCTGAGCACACCCTCACTCACGCCCCTGTATTCCTTGTGAACCCGCACCCCCAAATCGCGGCGAAGCGCTTCCAGCGATTCTTCTGTGCGAGTTTGATCTGCCACGGCTTGGCGAATGGTTGAATTGACATAGCCGCCCGAGTAAAGTGGAATGTTCAACTGCAAGCCCAGCGTTTTGTTTTCATAACGCGAGTTAATGCGTGTGATGTTTTCGCTGCCACTGTTAGACCACTGAGCCACTGCGTCTAAGGTTGGCAAGTGCCCGGCCATTGACTTACTGACTTCGCGGCGCGCAGCCTCTAATCGCGCTTGCATGGCCTTAATTTCTGGACTGGCTTGCTCTGCTTTTTGTGTCCAGGCATCTAAGTTGGCAGGCTCGGGCACACTGAGTTTCAGTGCATTGACATTGAGCTTGGCCACTTGATTGACTGGTTGGTTCACCAACAATTCCAATTGGCGGCGCATTAAATCTTGATTTTGTCGTGCCTCTAACTCTTGCGCCGAGGCCATATCCAAGCGCGCTTGTGCATCGTCAATGTCGGTGCGCGTGCCAGAGCCCGCAGCCAAGCCTTTTTTGGCAGCATCCAACAAAGCTGTATAGGTTTTCTTTTGGGCCAGCACCAGTTCAAGCTGCTCATCGGCCATGAGTGATTCAAAATACGCACCCGCCACCCGAACCACCAAATTTTGCAAATCGCGGTCTAAGTTGGCTTCTACTTCTTCTACCACCGACTTGGCCTGTTGAAACTGCAACCAGCGCTGCATGTTCACAATGGGCTGACGCAATTGCACCGTTTTGTTGTCGCTGAAATACTTGTCGTTGGTGGTGACGGGGTTGCCCAAAATGTTGGGCACTGTGGAATTCAAATCATTGTTGTTGCGACCCACAGTGGCTGACACTTGAGGCATCAAGCCCGCACGGGCTTGCGGCAAACGCTCCCGGCCAGAATCTGCCGCGGCACGCGAAGCCCTGATGTTGGCGTCTTGCGCCAGTGCGGCTTCATACACCTGCTTTAAATCCATCGCGGTGGTTTGCGCCCAGCTGGCCAAGGCCAGGCTGGAAAGGGCACCAACCAAAACTGTTTTTGCAAAGAATTGAGTGGCTTTCATTACTCTTCCTTCATGGAAGCGGCCATGCGCTTTGTCAAAGGATGAATTAAATAAGTCAGCAAGGAACGCTCGCCTGTTTTGATCACAATTTCTGCTGGCATACCAGGTTGCATTTGTCTAGCACCCAGTGTTTTCATGCCAGAAGGCGTCACTTGAATGCGGGCCAAGTAATAAGCGTATTGCGGCTGCTGCGGGTCACTCAACAAATCGCCCGATACCGACATCACCTTGCCATCCACCACCAACTGCGGAGAGTGCGCAAAGGAGTTGAAACGAATGTCAGCCATCAAACCCGCTTGAACTTTGTCAATTAAATGAGGCGGAATGTGCGCCTCCAATAAAAGCGTTTGGTTGTCTGGCACCACATCCAACAATTTTTGTCCTGGTTGCAGCACTGCACCCACGCTTTGAACGGTCAGGCCCACCACTTGGCCATTGGCGGGGGCTTTAATTTCCATGCGATCTAAGTCTGCTGATACAGCAACAAACTTTTCGGCATCAGACTGCACTTCACGCGTCACATCGGCCAACTGCGATTCAATTTCTTTGCGGTACTCTTGCTTGCGTGCTACCGATCGTTGCGTGAGCTCTGATACTTGTCTAGAAACACGCAAGCTGTTGCCCGTAAGGTCTGCGATGGACGCATTGGACTCGGCCACCATGCGCTCCAATTCCAACTGCCTGTTGCGCGGTGCGTAGCCTTCCTTCACCATGCCGCGTGTGTTGGTCAGCTCTTCTGTTAGCAAGGCCAATTGGTTGCGGCGCTGCACCAAAATATTTTGATACGACCCCAATTGTTCTTTCAGGCCCTGCATGCTTTCCTCGATGCCTTGCAAGTCGGCGGCCAATGCGGCGCGGCGGGCTTGAATGAGTTGCTGCTGCGTACTCACTTGCTGTTGAATGAGGGGGTCTGTCATGGCGGCCTTCACATCGGGGTGAAAATCAATCACATCTCGACCCGTTTGCTCTGCAAACAAACGGCTTTGCATGGCTCTAAAGCCCAAATAGCGTTGACGGACAGCTTCGTAGTTGGCCTTGGCCACTGCACCGTCTAAGCGCAAAAGCGGCTGGCCCTCTTTCACTTGCTGGCCCTCTTGCACCAGAACTTCTTTCACAAGGCCGCCCGACAAATGCTGCACGGTTTTGCGCTTGGTGTCCAAGGTCACCATGCCTTGTGTGGGCACGCCTTCATCCAGCGGCGCCAAGCCGGCCCACAACAAAAAGCCGCCAAAGCCCACGGCCAACACCAGCAGCCCGGTGCGGGCTACCGCGCGCGTGTCCGATGACGCGCGGGGCCCATCGTCGGCGATAGAGTTAACCACCTGCGCATCTTGCACATGTGATTTCAAAGTTGGGTTTAAGTTAGGTTTAGCCATGACAGTCTCGATTTAAAGCGTCAAAAAAATATTAAGAATGGGAAGGTGCAACTTGCGCAACTTGTGCAGCTTCACGTTGCTGCTGCAATGCCGCCAGCACACCATCGCGCGGGCCACTGGCCTGCACAGTGCCTAGGTGCAAAATAAGCAAACGATCGGCCACGCTCACAATGCCAGGGCGGTGGCTAATGAGCACCACCGTTTTGCCTTTGGCCTTCATGCCTTGCACCGCACGAACCAGTGCGGCTTCGCCTTCATCGTCTAGGTTGGCGTTGGGCTCGTCAAGCACCATCAATTCGGGGTCGCCATACATGGCGCGCGCCAAGCCAATGCGTTGGCGCTGGCCGCCAGACAACAAGCCCCCAGCCTCGCCCATGGGTGTGTCGTAGCCTTTTGGAAAGCGCAAAATCATTTGGTGCAGGCCCGCTGCATCGGCTGCCGCTATGACCTTTTCAGACACCACTTGTCCTGCTCGTGCAATGTTTTCTGCAATGGTGCCATCAAAGAGTTCTATGTCTTGGGGCAAGTAGCCAATGTGAGGGCCCAACTCCATGCGGTCCCAATTCAAAATGGACTGGCCATCGAGCAGCACTTGCCCACTGGTGCTAGGCCAAATGCCCAACAGCACCCGTGCCAACGTCGACTTGCCTGAACCCGAAGCACCCAGCACCACCGTAATGGTGCCAACCGGCATGATGGCACTCACGCCCTTCAAAATGGGTTCTTTGCGGCCCGGTGCAGAAGCCACGACATCTGTTAAAACCACATCGCCCTTTGGCGCTAAGCCCATAGGTGCTTTTTCGCGCAATGGGTGTGCTTCCAACAAATCGCGCAGTCGAATGAATGCATCTTTGGCACTTAAAAAACCCGCCCACGTGCCCACCATCAAATCGACAGGTGCCAAGGCGCGTGTCATGAGCACGTTGGCCGCAATCATGGCACCAGGCGACAACTCACCTTGAATGACCAACAAGGCACCACCGCCCAAGGCCAAAGACTGCTGGGTGTAGCGCACAAATTTACTCCAAGCCACCACGCGCCCAGCCACTGCTTGCGCATGCAATGCAGTGCCCATGGCCTTGACATTGCGCTCGGCCCAGCGGCGGTACAAATGGCTGACCATGCCCATTGATTCAATCACTTCTGCATTGCGAAACTTGCTTTGCAAATAACCACCCACCTCTAGCTGCGACTTGCTGGCCGCAGCTTGCGCTGGCTTGGTCGCGTTGCTGCTCCACCATGCCAACACCGCTTGCACGGCGCCGAATCCGATGGCCATGATGCCTAGCCAAGGATGCAACATAAACAGCACCGCAATGTAAATAGGCGCCCATGGTGCATCAAAGAAAGCAAAGATGCCATTGCCCGTTAAAAACTGGCGCACTTCGGTCAGGTCGTTGAACGAGCGTGATGGGTTGGTCACTTCTGGATTGAGATAGGCCTCATAGCTTGCATGAAACAAGCGCTTGCTAAGCAGCTCATCTAGGCGAACACCCGAACTTACCAACAGCTTAGAGCGTGACCACTCTGCAAAGGTGAGTACACCAAAGAAAAACAAAGTAATGAGCGACACCGCTATCAGGGTGCCCGTGCTTTGGCTTAGCATCACACGGTCGTAAACCTGCAACATGTAAATGGTGGGCGTGAGCATGAGCAAGTTGGCCACCATGCTGAACACACCCGCCACCATGAACTCGTAGCGAAAGCCCCACAAGGTGCGCGAGAGTTCATCGCGGTTGAATAATTCTGGAATTTTCATGATGTTGCTTTCTGTTGCAAAGCGGCCAACACTTCGTCGCGTGGCCCAAACGCTTGCTGCGCGCCGTCGCGCATGATCAGCATCTTGTCGGCCACGCCCAGCACGCTGGTGCGGTGCGTCATGACCACAAAGGTGGTGCCCAATTGTTTCAAAGCAGCAATGGCGTTGGCCAATGCGGCGTCACCAGCCTCATCCAAGCTGGAGTTGGGCTCGTCTAGCACCACAAACACGGGCTTGCCGTACAAGGCACGCGCCAAACCTACGCGTTGGCGCTGGCCGCCAGACAACATGGCACCATCGCGCCCCACAGGGCTGTTGTAGCCTTGGGGCAATGACATGATCAAGTCGTGCACACCTACCAGTTTGGCGGCGGCTTCCACTTGCGCCATGTCTATATCGCCAAAGCGTGCAATGTTTTCAGCCAAGGTGCCCTCTAGCAATTCAACACCTTGGGGCAAGTAGCCTAAGTAAGGGCCCAACTCGGTTTTGTCCCAGCTGTAAATGTCGGCGCCATCTAAGCGAACCTTGCCGCCCATGGAAGGCCACAGGCCCACCAGCAAACGAGCTAGCGTGGTTTTGCCTGCAGCAGAAGGCCCTACCACCGCCAACACTTCGCCGGGGCTTAAGGCAAACTGCACCCCGCGAACAATGGCCACTTGCTGGCCTGGCACGCCAGCCATCAAGCCTTCTACATTTAAAAAACCTTTGGGCGCTGGCAATGGCATCGCCTCTGGTTTGACAGGCACTTGGGCCAACAACAATTCAAGTCGGCCCCAAGCACCGCGCGCACTGACCACGCTGTTCCACTGAGCTACCAATTGGCTAAGGGGCGCCAGCACCCTACCGCCCAGCACAGAGCCGATGATCATCATGCTAGAGCCGCCATTGAGCATGTTGTTTAAGAGCAGCCAAGCACCCAAGCCCAAAAGCAATGAAGAGATGACTTGCTGCACAGCCTTGGACATGGCCGTCCAAAGACCCGCACCTTCAGACGCAGTGGCTTGGAAGGCCACAAACTCTTGCTGCCTTTTTTGCCAGCGGCCATAGACGGCATCGAGCATGCCCATGGATTCCATCACATGGGCATTGCGCAAAGAAGCCTCAGCAAATTGCTGAGCGCCCGCAGCGGCTCGGTTGGCTTCGTTCAATGGTTTTCTGCTGGCTCGCTCGTTCATCCAAGCCACGCCCAATTGCGCCAGCGCGCCCAGCACGGCAGACCAGCCCAGCACAGGACTGATGGCAAAAATCAAGGCCAAGGCCACCAGTGCTACAGGTGCTTCCAGAATGGCCATGAGTGCAGGGTTGGCCAAAAACTCGCGCACCAGCTTCAAGTCATTGAGCACCTGCATCGAGCCACCTACTTGCCGCTTCAAGAAGCCCTGAAACATGGCATCGTAGACGCGCTTAGAAAGGCTTTGATCAACCTGGACACCGGCCGCCCTCATGAGCGAGCCCCTCACTTTTTCAAGCAACTCCATGACGGCATAGGCCAGCACAATCATGACTGTGAGCATGGCCAAGGTCATGCCACTTCGGCTGTTGACCACTCGGTCGTACACCTCCAGCATGTACACAGTAGGGGCCAAGGCCAGCAAGCTAATGAGCGTGCTAAAGCCAATGGCTTTAAAAATAACGGGCTTGAGTGGCTCAAAAGCCAAAGCCAGCTCGGACGGGGGGGTTTGGAGCTTCATGCAGCAACCTCTACAGAGACATAATCGGGAATGGGAGACTGAGACATCAAAGACGCCGGCACCATGTCATCTAGCGCCGACATCGGCGCATCGAGTGCGGCCTGCGCCTCTTGCTCAGTAAGCGCTTGTTGGCTTTCAAGCCAAAAGGCCAGCTCGTAAAGGCCATCAAGCCTGCGCGTGAGAGAAATTTCTCGCAACTTGGCCACCTTGAACAGCGCCAGCTGAGACTCTGGCAATGTGATTTCAAAATGCATGCGGCCGTCTAAAGTGAACAAAGACAGCTTAGAGCCCTTGATGCTTAAAGTGTGACGGTCAAAATAGACAGGACAACTGTTTGCAAATTGCAACAGCGGCAAGGGCTTGTTGCCCAGCTTGGCCAAATTAAAAGGGCTGGCCGGCATTTGAAACACAATGCGCGAAGTGCGCGAAACGGCATAAATGGCATTGCAAACCATTTGCGAGCCCAGAGCAGGAAACTTCTCTCGCAGCGAGCGGTAATACATGTGGTGCAAGGCCACCCTGTTCCAGACACGGGTGCGCTGCACCTCAGGCGCCAAGGCGTTGCACACCTGCGCAAAGACCGACTGCAATGCTTGCAAACGGGCAAATTGCTCGGGTGTGGTGTTAAGCGGAACGTGTACGACGGAGTTCATATAGGAAAGTATTCTATCTCTTCCTATATGAAGTTTTTACCAGTTTCAGAAAATTATTTTCTAAGCACCGGCCATTGTTTGCCGCTCTTACAAGGCTTAAATCTTGCTTAACTAGCCCAATTGATTGTAAATCTGTCGGAGAATTGACGTCTTGGCACCTCAAGATAGACCGCCATCTGACGATTCACGACTAGACCAATAGCACTTCAGACATTTGAGAAAGCCCGCCATGGTGATGCGAACACACAAAGACTTCAGACTGCCAAAGCTGGCCTTGGCTATTGGTTTATTTAGCCTTTTAAGCGGCTGCGCCACCATTTTGGAAGAAGACACACAAGAAGTGAATGTTCGCTTGTTTTGTGCAGAAAAACAATTGCTAGCCACCTGCAGTCTTCAAAACGACAAAGGCCGCTGGCTGGTGTCTGCACCTGGCAGGGTCAGCATCAGAAACGACATCAGCCCTCTTGAAATTTCCTGCAAGGGCCAATACGTGCCCAGCTTTTCAGTTACCGCTTTGCCCATGCCAACCATGAGCATGCTTGGCAATGTTTTGGTGGGCGGTGTTTTGGGCGCTGCTGTCGATGTTTACAACAACACAGGCATGAAGTATCCGGAAAACATCGACATTTCTAACCCAAACTGCAAATAATCTAGGCCATGAAACAATCACTTCGCGCCCTTTTGTTATCAGCTCTCTTGCCTGCCCTAATTGCTTGCGGGGGCGGTGGCGGCAACTCAGCCTTGCTAGGCCTCTTGCCAGGCGAAGTTAGCAAGCCGACACCCAACACCATTCCGGTGGCCAATGCTGGCCTGATTCAAAATGTCAATGCGGGTAGCTTGGTAACACTGGATGGCACTGCCAGCCGAGATGCCAACAACGCCACATTGACCTACCTTTGGGAAATCACTTCAAAACCGGCAGGCAGCACCGCTGTCCTTTCTTCTGCCACCTCAGCCAAGCCCACCTTCAAATCCGACTTGGCTGGCATCTACACCATCTCGCTGGTCGTTGACGACGGCAAAGACAAAAGCTTGGCGTCTACTGTTTCTGTGGTAGCTAGCCTTGACAACTCTGCGCCCGTAGCCAATGCCGGCTTGAGTCAAAACGTGGCACTGAACACCCTGGTGCGTTTAGACGGCACCGCCAGCACAGATGCCAATTTAGACAGCTTGACCTACCGCTGGAGCTTTCTTGGCACGCCTACGGCCAGCAAGTTTGCAGGCATCACGTCCACCTCTCCTGCACCCACCTTCACACCCGATGTTGCGGGCAGCTACATCATTTCATTGATTGTGAACGACGGCAAGGTAGACAGCAAACCCTCTGCAGTGACCGTCATTGTGAGCGGGGCCAACGCTGCCCCCGTGGCCGTGCCTGGTAGCAACCAAAATGTCACGGTGGCCACAGTGGTCACGCTAGACGGCACCGCAAGCTCGGACGCCAACTTTGACTTTATTACCTACCGCTGGAACATCATTACACGGCCCACAGGATCCACCTCTGCGCTGTCTTCTTTAAGCTCACCCAAGCCCACTTTCACGCCCGACAAAGCGGGCGTCTATGTGGTCACCCTCATTGTCAATGATGGCAAAGTAGACAGCGATGTTGTTGCGACCAGCATCACGGCCTCGCTGGCCAACTCTGCGCCCGTGGCTGCTGTGGGCGTGAACCAAAGCGTTGTGGTTGGCTCCGTGGTCACCCTTGACGGGTCTACCAGCAGTGATGCCAACCTAGACCCGCTGACCTACAAATGGACCTTGGTCTCCAAGCCCACCAACAGCGTGGCAGTGCTGTCTTCGGCCACCGCTGCCAAGCCCACCTTTACAGCCGACCTGCTTGGAACTTATGTAGCCGCTTTGATGGTGAATGACGGCAAGGTTGACAGCAGCTTGGTGGCCACCACCGTGACGGCTTCCGTTTTAAACGCCGCCCCTGTGGCCAACGCTGGTAATAACCAAACCGTGCTGCGCACTGCCAATGTGACCTTAAGTGGCACAAGCAGCACAGACGCCAACGGCGACATCTTGACCTACAAGTGGACCCTTACCACCAAGCCAACGGGCAGCACCGCCGCCCTGTCTTCGGCTACAGCGGCTTCACCCACCTTCGTGGCCGATCTGGCCGGCGTTTATGTGGCCACCTTGGTGGTCAACGACGGCAAAGTGGACAGCAACGTAGCCACTGTGGCCGTTACGGCTAACTAAGTTAAAGCCATCTAATTTAAAGCCAACTGATCAGTGTTGCGATGGCACCAAGAGGGCCGTCTCGTAAGAGATTTGGTGCGGGCGGCTTAGCAAGTCGATCAGCACCATGGCCCTAAGCTCCCCATCGGGCTGCACGTAAATGGCCTCCAGGCCTTTGAGCGTCCCTTCAGCCAACACCACCTTGTCGCCAGACCTCAAAAGAGACTCCTTTAGCAAGGGCTGAGCCCGCATGGCCTCCACCCAAGCGTGGGGCACCTTGGCCGCCACCTGCCCAAAGCGTACCAGTTGACTCACG